>Ga0307508_10005501_pt1 | contig 12041 bp, 8 predicted proteins | sample 9_EM_MG_FD_203089 | JGI IMG/M metagenome (GOLD analysis project Ga0307508, IMG submission 203089) | Populus trichocarpa ectomycorrhiza microbial communities from riparian zone in the Pacific Northwest, United States - 9_EM | ecosystem: Host-associated > Plants > Roots > Unclassified | place... | reverse complement strand
CCCCGCCCCCCCCCCCCCCGGGCCGCGGGGGGGGGGGGGGGGGGGGGGGGGGGGGGGGGGCGCCCCCCCCCCCCCCCCCCCCCCCCCCCCCCCCCCCCCCGCCGCCGGGTGGCTACCTCGCCCGGCGGCGTGGTTTGCCTCGTCGCCCCGCCACCGGACCGGGGCCGGGGCTCGGTGGACCCGGGCCGCCGTGGCGGGCAGCGGGGGTGCCGTACCGGGGCCGGACGCGTTCGACGACGGTGCCCACGGCGGGGGATGGTGTCGCGCGTCCGCAGGCGGTCGGCGCATACCGGCCCGGGCGGTGCGGGGGGTGCGCGTACAGGACCCCGCGTTCCCGGCCGGATCGGTGGCCCGGATCGGTGGCCCGGAGCGGGCGGGGGGCCGGTTCGGGTGGCCGTCGGTGGGGACTCGACGGGAGGATGGGGGAAGCGTCATCCCACGGTCGGGCACACCGTCGGCGGTCGGCACCCGGCTGTCGGCAGAGAGCGGGTCGCGATGAATTCCGGTACGGATGAGTACGACGTCGTCGTCCTGGGCGCGGGCCCGGTCGGGGAGAACCTGGCCGACCGGACCCGCGCGGCCGGGCTCTCCACGGCGATCGTGGAGAGCGAGCTGGTCGGCGGCGAGTGCTCGTACTGGGCCTGCGTACCCAGCAAGGCGTTGCTGCGCCCCGTCATCGCGCGCGCCGAGGCGCGCCGCGCGCCCGGGGCGCGGCAGGCGGGTGCCGCGCCGCTGGACGTGGCCGCCGTCTTCGCCCACCGCGACGCGTACGTGTCGAACTGGAAGGACGACGGACAGGTCGGCTGGCTCGACTCGACGGGAATCGACCTGGTCCGCGGCCACGGGCGGCTCGTCGAGCCGCGCCGTATCGCGGTCACCCAGCCGGACGGGGAGGAGCGCTTCCTGGCCGCCCGGCACGCCGTGGCCGTCTGCACCGGCAGCCGGGCCGCGTTGCCGGATCTGCCCGGCCTCGCGGAGGCCCGCCCCTGGACCAGTCGGGAGGCGACCAGCTCGTCCACGGTGCCGCGGCGGCTGGCCGTGGTGGGCGGCGGGGTGGTCGCCGTCGAGATGGCCACCGCGTGGAACGCCCTCGGCTCCGAGGTGACCATGCTGATCCGCGGCTCGGGCCTGCTGGAGCGCATGGAGGCGTTCGCGGGCGAGCTGGTGGCGGAGTCGCTCGCCGAGGCGGGGGTGAAGATCCGTACGGGGACGTCCGTGACAGCCGTACGACGCGACGGCGCGGGCGGCGCGGTGACGCTCACGCTGGACGGCGGGGAGACCGTCGAGGCCGACGAGGTGCTGTTCGCCACCGGACGCGCCCCCCGCACCGACGGACTCGGCCTGGAGACGGTCGGGCTCACGCCCGGCGGCTGGCTGGACGTGGACGACACCTGCCGCGTGCGGGACGTGCCGGGCGGCTGGCTGTACGCCGCGGGCGACGTCAACCACCGGGCGCTCCTCACCCATCAGGGCAAGTACCAGGCGCGGATCGCGGGCGCGGTCATCGGCGCCCGCGCCCAGGGCGTACCGCTGCTGGAGACCGACCGCTGGGGCGCCCACGCGGCGACCGCGGACCACGGGGCGGTGCCGCAGGTCGTCTTCACCGACCCGGAGGTCGGCGCGGTCGGCCTGACCGCCGAACAGGCCGAGGCCGAGGGCCGCAGCATCCGGGTCGTCGATTACGACATCGGCCGGCTCACCGGCGCAGCCCTGTACGCGGATGGCTACCGCGGACGCGCCCGCATGATCGTCGACCTGGACCGGGGCCATCTGATCGGCGTGACGTTCGTGGGCCCGGGCGTGGGGGAGCTGGTGCACTCCGCGACCGTGGCGGTGGCCGGTGAGGTGCCGATCGAACGGCTGTGGCATGCGGTGCCGTCGTTCCCCACGGTGAGCGAGGTCTGGCTGCGGCTGCTGGAGGCGTACCGGGGTTAGGGAGGGGCGTCCGCACAGTCCGCACAGTGGGGCCTACTCGGACGACTCCGACAACGCGGCGAGCGTGCGCGCCAGGCGCCGCGGGCTCGGTGGGACTTGCTGGAAGTTCGCTAGAGGGGGTCTGGAGGCGGTGCCGCTCGGGGGACTGTCCAGGGCGGCGCCGGAGCGCTGGGAGACGTCCGCGCGAGGCCCCCGGGGCCATCGCGTGGTGTTCCCGTGAAGCTCCCCTGTGGACAATATGGGGATGAGCCAGCAGGGGGACGACCGACGCCGTCACGAAAACGACTGGTGGGGCGAGTTGTACGACCCTGCCCGGGCCGATGCCGGACCCGCCGCCGCGGCGGACTCGGTGGACGACCGCTTCGACTCCGCGACCCGCACGCTCGGCCGCGGGCGGCCGGGGGGCGGGGATCAGATGCCCGCCGCAGGGGCTCCTTGGGGCCCGGCGGAGGGCGAGCCGGGCGGTGCCGCGCCGGGTCCGGACGGCGTCGCGGGAGGTGGCCCGCAGGGGTGGCGACCTCCCGAGGGCGGCGACGGCCCCGGCGCGACACCGCCCCCATCCGCCCCCGCGCCCCGGCGGCCCTGGCACGCGGCCGCGTCCGGGTTCGTCGGCGACGGGCCGCCCGTCTACGAGCCCGAGCCGACCACGCTGCCCGTCGCCGATCCGGAAGAGCTGGGCGACCTGGTGTCCGACACCGTGCTCGACGGCGCCCGCTACGGGTCGTTCACCCTGCGGGCCGTATCGCTGCGCGGCGACGCGGCGCGTTCCCGGGGCGAGCCCCGGCGGGACACGCTGCTCACGGCCCGGTTCGGGACGGGGGACGGCGCCCTGGTCCTGGTGGCGGTGGCGAGCGGGACCCACACCCCGGCGAGCGCGCCGGACGCCGCCCGCGAGCTGTGCGACTGGATCGGCACGGCGGTCGGGCGCAGCCACGCGCGGCTCGTGGAGGACATCCGCGCCGCCCGGCGCGGAGCGCTCAAGTCCGGGCTGCACCGGCTCACCGACCGCGGCTACGGACGGCTGCGCTCCCGCGCGACCGAACTCGGCCTCGACCCGGCCGCGTACACCGCCCCGGTGCGCTGTCTGCTGCTCTCCGCCCACCCGGACTGCCGGGTGCGGGTGTTCTTCGGCGTCGGCGACGGCGGGCTGTTCCGGCTGCGCGACGGCGCCTGGCAGGACCTGGAGCCGGACGCGCGGGAGGGCGACACCGTCGGCGGGCCGGTGCTCGCCTTCGGCGACGGGCGCCCGTCCGCGCCCGAACTGCCCGCCGACTGGGAAGCCGCCCGGCGCGATCCCCAGGACGGCACCCCACACGACGGCACCCTGCACGCCGCCGCCTCACCCCCCGCCGACCCCTTCCGCTTCCGGGCCTCCGTCGCCCGACCGGGGGACACCCTGCTGCTGTGTGGCACGGGCCTCGCCGAGCCGCTGCGCGCCGCGCCCGCGCTCGCCGCCCACTGGGCGGAACGCTGGGCGGGGGCCGAGCCGCCGGGCCTCGCGGGCTTCCTCGCCGACGCCCAGGTGGGGGTGAAGGGGTACGCCGACGACCGTACGGCGGCGGCCGTCTGGGAGGCGTGAGCGTCCCGTCCATGGGTTGATGGGGTTGATGGTCCGTGAGGGAACAAGGGAACCCGGGACGACATGGACGGAAGGCGCCGCGATGGGCAAGCAGACCGTGGCCGAGCAATTCGTGGACATCCTGGCCCGCGCCGGGGTGCGGCGGCTGTACGGGGTGGTCGGCGACAGCCTCAACCCCGTCGTGGACGCGATCCGCCGCAACTCCGCCGTCGACTGGATTCAGGTGCGGCACGAGGAGAGCGCCGCGTTCGCCGCGGGCGCCGAGGCCCAGCTCACCGGCAAGCTCGCCGCCTGCGCGGGCTCCTGCGGCCCCGGCAATCTGCACCTGATCAACGGGCTGTACGACGCCCACCGCTCCATGGCCCCGGTCCTCGCCCTCGCCTCACACATCCCCAGCAGCGAAATCGGCACCGGCTACTTCCAGGAAACCCACCCCGACCAGCTGTTCCGCGAGTGCAGCCACTACAGCGAGCTGATCTCCAGCCCCCAGCAGATGCCGCGCGTGCTGCAGACCGCGATCCAGCACGCGGTCGGCCGCCGCGGCGTCAGCGTCGTCTCGCTCCCCGGCGACATCGCGGCCCGCCCGGCGCCCGAGCGCGCCGAGGAGCACGCACTGGTGACCTCACGCCCCACCGTGCGCCCCGGCGACGACGAGATCGACGCACTCGCGCGCATGGTGGACGAGGCAGGCCGGGTGACGCTCTTCTGCGGCAGCGGCACCGCCGGAGCACACGCCGAGGTGATGGCCTTCGCCGAGCGGGTGAAGGCCCCGGTGGGACACGCGCTGCGCGGCAAGGAGTACATCCAGTACGACAACCCGTACGACGTCGGCATGAGCGGACTGCTCGGCTACGGCGCGGCCTACGAGGCCACCAACGAATGCGATCTGCTGATCCTGCTGGGCACCGACTTCCCCTACAACGCCTTCCTCCCCGACGACGTCCGCACCGTCCAGGTCGACGTCCGCCCCGAGCACCTGGGCCGCCGCTCCAAGCTCGACCTGGCCGTCTGGGGCGATGTCCGCGAGACGCTGCGCTGCCTGACCCCGAAGGTGCGCCCCAAGACCGACCGCCGGTTCCTGGACCGGATGCTGAAGAAGCACGCGGAGGCCCTGGAGGGCGTGGTCAAGGCGTACACCCGCAAGGTGGAGAAACACATTCCGGTCCACCCGGAGTACGTGGCCTCGATCCTGGACGAGGAGGCCGCCGAAGACGCCGTCTTCACCGTCGACACCGGCATGTGCAACGTCTGGGCGGCCCGCTATCTGACCCCCAATGGCCGCCGCCGGGTGATCGGTTCGTTCACCCACGGCTCGATGGCCAACGCGCTCCCGCAGGCGATCGGCGCACAGTTCCTCGACCGCCGCCGCCAGATCATCTCGATGTCCGGCGACGGCGGCTTCACGATGCTGATGGGCGACTTCCTCACCCTCGTCCAGTACGACCTGCCGGTGAAGGTCATCCTCTTCAACAACTCCTCCCTCGGCATGGTCGAACTGGAGATGCTGGTCTCGGGCCTGCCCCCGTACGGCACCGGCAACCACAACCCCAACTTCGCCCAACTCGCCCGCGCCGCCGGGGCGTACGCCGAACGCGTCGAGAAGCCCAAGCACCTGCGCTCCGCGCTGCGTACCGCCCTGCACCACAAGGGCCCCGCGCTGGTCGACATCGTCACCGACCCCAACGCGCTGTCCATCCCGCCGAAGATCAGGGCGGAGATGGTGACGGGCTTCGCGCTGTCGGCGAGCAAGATGGTGCTGGACGGCGGCGTCGGCAGGATGGCCCAGATGGCCCGCTCCAACCTCCGCAACGTCCCCCGCCCCTGATCACCCGACCGGACTGCCCCCACCGGACTTCTGCCAGGCGCAACTGCCAAGCGTGGCCCGCCCCTTCGCCACCAGCGGATCGGCGACCCTGGCCGGTGGCATCGAGCTGTGTCCCCGGTAGCAGACGACGGTGCGGTCCGCGTACCCGGCCAGGTCGACGAGGATCTGATCCCAGTGCCGGTACTGCACGTCATGCCCCGAGTCGGCATAGCTGCGTACGACCGGGTCGCCGGGCAGATGGTCCTTCCAGGTCCCGGCCATGCTCGGCGGCACGGTCGTGTCCTTCTTCCCGCTGTAGACGATGACGGGCGCCTTCAGCTTCGACAGATCCGGGCCCGGCCGCCCGCAGTACAGCTTCTGCTCGTGCACCTGCGGCGCGGGATCGGCCTTCTGCCCGCGCTGGTTGTAGGTGCGGGCGCCGTCCTCGTAGGCGGTGTCGGCGAACCCGGGCACCAGCTTGGTCGGGCTGTCCTCCGGAAGCGCCCACCAGATACGCGGATCGGCGATCTGCTTCTCCAGGGACGTGCCCAGCTCCTCGTCGGACATCGAGCAGTAGGACGGCCTGTCCCCGTACGGTGGCAACGCGGCGGCCAGGTGCAGCGACTGAATACGGTCCGGTGCCCGGGAAGCCAGCTCAGCGGCGTAGGGACCGCCGCCCGAGATGGCGATCACACTGACCTTGCGCACCCCGATGCGGTCCAGTACCTGAAGCGCGTCTTTCACGAAGTCGGCCTTCCCCAGGCCCTTGTCGAACTCCGTACCCCCGAAGCCGTTGCGCTCGACGGATATCAGCCGCAGCCCGAGCGACTCCCGCGTGCTGCGCAGGAAGTCCGTCATATGTGCCGCCCGCACGCTGGTCCCCGTGCCCCCGATGTAGAGCACCGGCTTCCCGTCCCGAGGCCCCTCGTCGATGTAGTGCGCGGTGCGCCCCGAATCCAGCCTCATCGCCCGCACCTCGGGCCCGAGCGAATCGAACTCGTCCTGAATGCGAACCCGATGAACGTCGGTGGCGCGGGGCTCACGCGGCGACGTGGCGGTGGCGCTGCCACTTACGGCCCCGGAACCGGTGAGCAGGAGGGTCGCGGCGGCGGTGGCGACGATACCGGTGACGAGCGATCTGGGCACGTATCTCTCCTGGCCGTATGCGGTGAGTTGAACGCCTGCCTACCCCGCCTGATCGAAGGGACTCCTCACCTTCGCCCTGACCCTGTGGCGATTCCGCGGCCGCGACGCCCTCCGCGCCTCGCTGAGCGGGCCGCGCGCTGTGGCCTCAGCGTTCCGCGCGGCGGAAGAGGCGGGCTCCGGCGGTGAGGCACAGGGCGGCCATGGCCAGGGTGACGGCGGCGCCGAGGGCGAGCGTGCCGTCCGCGTAGTGGCCCAGGTAGGCCTGGCGTACGGCGTCGACCGTGTAGCGGAACGGCACGGCGCGCGAGGCGCCGTCCAGCCAGCCGGGGGCCAGGGACATCGGCAGCAGTAGCCCGGACAGCAGCATCAGCGGCATGCCCGCCGTGTTGGCGATGGCGGCGAACTCGGGCGAGGTCCTCACGTGCATGGCCAGCCCGTACGAGAGGGCGGCCAGCGCCGCCGAGAGGACGGCCACGAACAGCAGGCCGAGCAGGATGCCGGCGAGCGGCGCCCGCAGCCCGAAGGCCAGCCCGAGGAGGACGAGCAGTACCGACTGGGCGACCAGCTGGACGACGTCACGCAGCACCCGGCCGAGCAGCAGGGCCAGGGGGCTCACCGGGGTGACCCGCATGCGGTCGATCACGCCGAGGTTGCGGTCCATCAGGAGGCCGAGTCCCACGTACGAGCCGCCGAGCAGCGCGAGCTGGACGAGCACCCCGGGGACCAGGGTCTGCCAGGACGAACCGCTCACGCCCAGGCTGAGTTTGGTCAGGAGCGGTCCGAAGAGTGCCAGGAAGAGCAGCGGTTGGAGCATGCCGAAGAAGAGATTGGTCTTGGAGCGGAGGGTGGCCCGCAGATAGCGGCCGAAGACGACTCCGGTGTCGGCGAGCAGGGTCATGGCGGTGCCTCAAGGTGTCGAAGGGGTGAGGGGGTGAAGGGGTAGATGGTTCAGATGGCGAGGGGTTCATCGGCCGTGGCGGACCGGCCGGTGATGGCCAGGAAGGCGTCCTGGAGACTGGCGGTGGGGTCGCCCGCATGGCGGGCCTTGAGGTCGGCGGGGGTGCCCTCGGCGACGATCACCCCGGCGTCCACGACCACGATCCGGTCGGCGAGCGCGTCGGCCTCGTCCAGATAGTGCGTGGTGAGGAAGACCGTGGTGCCGTGTTCGGCGCGGATGCGCCGGACCAGGTCCCACAGTTCGGCGCGGCTGCCGGGGTCGAGCCCGGTGGTCGGTTCGTCGAGGAAGACCACCTCGGGCCGGTTGATCAGGCCGAGCGCGATCTCCACCCGGCGGCGCTGGCCGCCGGAGAGCGCGCCGGTGGGGCGGTCCAGCAGGGCCGTGAGGCCGAGGTCCCGGGCGAGTTCCTCGGCGCGCTCGCGCGCCTCGGCTTTGGGCAGCCGGTGCAGCCGTCCCTGGGTGACCAGTTCCTCGCGTACGGCGCAGGCGGGGTCCAGCCCGCCGGACTGCGCCACGTAGCCGATCCTGCGGCGCACCCCCGCGGAGTCGCCGCGCAGATCGTGCCCGGCGACCGTGGCCTCGCCGCCGCTGGGCGGCAGCAGCGTGGTGAGCATGCGCAGGGTCGTGGTCTTGCCCGCCCCGTTGGGGCCGAGGAAGCCGAGGATTTCGCCGCGGTCGACGGTCAGGTCGATGCCGCGGACGGCGTGTACGGGGCCCGCCGGGAGCTGGAACGTGCGGGTGAGGCCCCGGGTGCGGATGGCCGGTGGGTGGAGGGGTGGTGTGGGCATGTCGGCGATAAAAGCACAGTGCATTGCAAAAGTGCAATAGACTTCAACTTTGCAGTGCGGTTAGACTTCAGGGCATGGCAGAAGGGCTACGGGAGCGCAAGAAGCGGGAGACGCGGCAGCGCATCAACCGGGTCGCGATCGAACTGTTCGTGGAGCGGGGCTTCGACCGCGTCACGATCGCCGAGGTCGCGGCCGCGGCGGAGGTGTCGGTCAACACCCTCTACAACTACTTCGAGGCGAAGGAGGACCTGGTGCTGCCGCCGGATCAGGCGTCCTCGCAGCGGCTCGCCGACCTCGTACGGGACCGCGCACCCGGGGAGTCGGCGGCCGACGCGGTGCTGGCGCGGCTGCGGGACGAGGTGGGGCGGCGGGACCGCTCGCTCGGGCTGACCGAGGGCTTCGGGCGGGTCTTCGCGATGATGCGGGCCGCGCCCACGCTCATCGCCCGGCTGGAGGATCTCGGCCGGGAGATGACCGACGCGCTGGCCGCCGTGCTGGCCGAGGAGACCGGCGCCGCGCCGGACGATCCGCTGCCGCGCGTGGTGGCCACGCAACTGGGGGCGTTCCACGCGCTGGTGTTCGCCGAGATCGGCAGGCGGACCGAGGCGGGGGAGGGGCCCGACGCGATCGCCGCGGCGGTGAACGGTCTGCTGGACGCGTTCCGGAGGGTGCTGGGCGAGCCGCTGGCCACCTATGCCGTACGGGGGAAGGGGGCGCAGGCGTGTTCCGGGTGACGATCCGTGGTGTGTTCGAGGGGTTGGACGAGGAGGACCGGACCGCGCTGCTGGAAGGAGCCGACGCCTTCCGGACCGCCTTCACCGAGGAGGGCACGTTCACCTACGACCGTGGGCTCTCGGCGTTCACCTTCCGCTGCCAGGTGCCCGCGGAGGCGGACGGAGACGGTGAGGCGGAGGCGACCGAGCGGGCCATGGCGGCGCTGGTGGCGCACGGCTATCCGCACCGGGTCCTGCGGGTCGGGGTGACGGATGTGCGCCACATCAAGATCCGTCGCAAGGGGCGCGGCAGGTGAGGGGGAGATGAGCGGGCCGCCCGGCGCCGCGCGGGGGCGGCACCGGGTGGTCGACATGTCGTCTACGTGGACCTACGCGGAGCTACGTGGACCTTCGTGGAGCTACGCGGATCTGCGTGGATCTGCGTAGACCTCCGCGGGCCTACGCGGGCACCGGCCGCAGCCGCAGGGTGACGATCTGATGCGGCCGCAGGGCCAGGCTCAGCCCGGCCGGGCCGGTGGCGGCCGGGTGGAGCGGGCGCTCCAGCAGATCGGTGACGTCCGCGGACAGGACCGGGAAACCGGCGATGAGCGTGCCCGCCGCGCGGCCGCCGTGCGACTCGTACAGCCGCACCACCACATCCCCGCTGCGGTCCTCGGCGAGCTTGACCGACTCCACCGTGATCGCCGGGTTGTCCACGGAGAGCAGCGGCGCGGGACCGGCCGGGCCCGCGGGCAGGGTGCGCAGCGGCAGGTTCAGCGCCAGGCCCCCGGCGACCGCGTCGCCGACGCTCGCGCCGGGCAGCAGCGCGTAGCGGAAGCGGTGGGTGCCGAGGTCCGTTTCGGGGTCGGGGCTGTGCGGGGCGCGCAGCAGCGTCAGCCGTACGGTCGTGCCGAGCACGTCATCCTCACCCTCACCCTCGCCGTCGTCGGTGGAGTGCGTCGTACGGGTCACGTCGTGGCCGTACGTCGAGTCGTTGAGCAGCGCGGCCCCGTACCCCGGCTCGGCGACCCGCAGCCAGCGGTGGGCGCAGATCTCGAAACGGGCCGCGTCCCAGCTGGTGTTGGTGTGCGTGGCGCGCTCCACATGCCCGAACTGGATCTCCGCCGTGGACTCCCGGGCGTGGACGTCCAGCGGGAAGGCCGCCTTGAGGACCTTCTCCGATTCCTGCCAGTCCACCTCCGTCGCGATGTCGAGGCGTCCGCTGCCCGCCGCCAGGGTCAGTTCCTCGACGACGCGCGAGGCGCCGAAGGCACGGACGACGCGGACGGTCGCCCGCAGCGGACCGGACTCGGTCAGCTCGACCGACTCGGCCGCGGTGAGGTCGGTGTGGCTGCGGCGGTAGTGGCGGTCGATGTCCCAGGCGTCCCAGTGGTTGGGGTGGTCGGGGTGGAGCTGGAGGAGGTTGCCACGCGCGCCCGGGGCCAGCACCTCGCGGCCCGCCGTCAGATCGAGGACGGAGGTGAGCAGCCCGTCGCCGTCGATGGTGACCCGCAGCAGATCGTTGTCGAGGACGATGGCGTGGCCGTCGCTCAGCGAGGTCACCGGCGGCGCGCTCCACACCGTACCGGCGACGGCCGCCGTGCCCAGCGCGGCCACCCGGACCCCGGCCGCCGCGCGCCCGTCGCCCAGGGGCTGCACCGGGGTGTCGGTGGGCAGGGCCGCCGCCGTCTCCGCGTCCAGGACGGCGACCTCCTCGCGCTCGTACGGCGAGGCGTTGAGCACCGCCGGGGCGCCCGGACTGACAGTGCCCAGGGCCCGTAGCGCGTCCGCGACGATCCGCTCCAGCTCGGTGCGCACCCGCGCGTACGTCTCGCGCGCCTCGCGGTGCACCCAGGCGATCGAGGAGCCCGGCAGGATGTCATGGAACTGGTGCAGCAGCACCGTCTTCCAGATCCGGTCCAGGTCGTCGTACGGATAGGCGTACCCGGGCACGCGGAGCGCGGCGGCCGTGGCCCACAGCTCGGCCTCCCGCAGCAGGTGTTCGCTGCGCCGGTTGCCCTGCTTGGTCGCCGCCTGGGTGGTGTACGTGGCCCGGTGCAGCTCCAGGTACATCTCGCCCGACCACACCGGCGCCTTGGCCCCGTACTCCCGCTCCGCCTCGGCGAAGAACACCGACGGCTTGTGGATCTCGACGCGCGGCGAGCCCTCCAGGGAGCCCAGCCGACGCGCCTTCTCCAGCATCTCGCGGGTGGGTCCGCCCCCGCCGTCGCCCCAGCCGAAGGGGACGAGGGAGCGGGTCGCGAGGCCCTTGTCGGCGAAGTTCTTCTCCGCGTGGGCGAGTTCCGCCGCGCTGAACTGGGCGTTGTAGGTGTCCACCGGCGGGAAGTGGGTGAAGACGCGGGTGCCGTCGATGCCCTCCCACCAGAAGGTGTGGTGCGGCATCTTGTTGGACTGGTTCCAGGACAGCTTCTGGGTGAGGAACCACCTCACCCCCGCCAGTTTGGCGAGCTGAGGGAAGGCCGCGGTGTAGCCGAAGGAGTCCGGCAGCCAGATCTCCTCGGTGTCCACCCCCAGCTCCTCCAGGAAGAACCGCTTGCCGTGCACGATCTGCCGGGCCAGGGCCTCGCCGCCGGGCATGTTGGCGTCCGACTCGACCCACATCGAGCCGACCGGCGCCCAGGTGCCGTCCGCGACCGCCTTCTTGATCCGCTCCCAGATGTGCGGCTGGTGCTCCTTGACCCAGGCGTACTGCTGGGCCTGCGAGCACGCGAACACCAGCTCCGGGTAGTCCTCCGCGAGCGCGGTGACGTTGGCGAACGTACGGGACGCCTTGCGCACGGTCTCGCGCAGCGGCCACAGCCACGCCGAGTCGATGTGGGCGTGCCCGGCCGCCGAGACGCGGTGGGCGCTGGCGTGCGCGGGGCGGTTGAGCACCTCGGTCAGCTCGGCGCGCGCGGCGGCCGCGGTGGCGGGCACGTCGTGCAGGTCGAGCGCGTCGAGCGCGTTCTCCAGGGCGCGCAGGATCTCGTGGCGGCGCGGCCGGTCCGCGGGCAGTTCGTCCATCAGCTCGGACAGCACCTCGATGTCCAGGACCAGATGCCAGACGTTCTCGTCGAGCACGGCCACATCGGCGGACGCGAAGCGGTAGAGCGGCCGG
>Ga0307508_10005500_pt1 | contig 12042 bp, 18 predicted proteins | sample 9_EM_MG_FD_203089 | JGI IMG/M metagenome (GOLD analysis project Ga0307508, IMG submission 203089) | Populus trichocarpa ectomycorrhiza microbial communities from riparian zone in the Pacific Northwest, United States - 9_EM | ecosystem: Host-associated > Plants > Roots > Unclassified | place... | reverse complement strand
GTTACACAGGTTATGAAAAATAGGTTGGAGGGGTTATGTTGTTATATAGGTTATGTGAGGTTGTGAATGGTTTGCATAGGTTTTGGTGGTCATAACCACCATAACCCAGCTCGGACATTTGCTGATGTGACAAGGTATGCATACATACCCTGCTTACCGTACTGATAAAACTTGCGAGCTGAAATAGCCTAGGTTTATTACCAGATGCAAAGTTTTGACCTCAACAGTCGGGCTGACCGCGTTCGGTTCGCACTCGAGATGTATAATTTGGCGTTTGCATTGAAACGTGAAAGCGTGCACGGACAGACGGATGCTGCGGTCAAGGCGTTCCATTATAAGGAACACTACAATTTGTCGACATTCTACTCCGATGCACCTAAACCTAAGCGTAAGCGTGGGCGCTCACCCTCTCGTGGTGACCAGGAGGGCGGATCTGGAGGCGGACGGTATCCCACTCGCCACAGCAGAAGTGCAGCTCATCAGCTCAAAGCCCACAGGTATGAGTTGGTGCCATATTCATTTGAGGATGAGAGCGGTGGCATATGGGAATGCCTGATTCAGGTGCCTAAGAAATTGTTTCATTGAGAAGCTGCACTGACACTCGGTTGGCAGTTGCCGCCCCACATTTGCATTGTATATCGTGTGACAGATGCGAGCAGGACCGAATTAATTGCAAAGCAGGTCCGCAAACATTCAAATGAAGTGGCGATTCTCAAATATCTCCGTATGATCCGACCACAATCTCCACATGTCATCTCCCTCATCTCGACCGTCAGCACAAGTCATGAGGAGTGGATCATTCTCCCAAAGCAAATCCCCATCATTGAACTGTTCCAACAAGCTGCTGGTGCTCGTCTTCATTGCAAGCTTGTCAAGTGCGGCTTCCAGTTGATCAAGGGACTGGGGTATTTTCACATGCACGGAGTGGCACATCTCAATATTAAGCCCAGCAATCTTGTTTGCACCAATCATGGCGACTTGCAGATCATTGATTTTGATTCTGCCGTACAGGTGGAGTCTTGGGATGACCAGATTGAAGGGGTCTGTGGCACTCGTGGGTGGAGGGCACCCGAAATTGGTGATGATGAAGAAGGGGTTAGGCTGACCCCTGTTTTTAGTCCGATCAGAGCAGATAGGTGGTCTTGTGGCTGGGTACTTCTTGAGTTGCTTGGGGGGGTTGGGACCGAAGGTGAGGTTCTCGTGGCTTTTGAAAAATGGCTTATGGATGCAGACCCGTGCTGTCGGCCATCCTTACTTGAATGGGATGGATTGGAGGAAGGTGGGAATGAGGGGCCTTTTGTCCAGGGCTATATCGGGGCTGGCAATGACTTGATGCATTTTGCAACGCATATGATGAAGTTTGGACAGATGGGTGGACTTGGACCACATCAAGCTGCGGCCAAAGTTTACTAGCATTACCATTCCAGCAAGTGCTTTAGTCTTGATAGGACACAATGCAGTGTTGCATATTGATGTGAACTAGTTCGGAACCCGAACCGAACCGAGGGTGTTCAGAATGGTTCAGAACCTCACGTGATAAGGTTCAGAACCTGGTTCGCATCCACCAATCCACCATTCTTCGGATTTAGCACAATCTATGTAGTATGTTCATACCGCAATGGTAGTACAACATTGTTCTAGTGTCAAGTGAAATACAAAACTCATTATGTGCATCATTTATTGCGCCGGTAGAGATCTCAGGGTGTGGTTCAATTGAGAAACCAAATCTGGATGACCCGTTTGTGCTCCTTCTCTAAACTCGAGTCCGCCTTTCTTTCATGCCTGCCCCAAGGGGTAACCTCTGGGACCATTTCCTCGATTCTGGCCAATATTACGGTAATAATAAGAGCCACCATGCAGCAATCTGCAGAGGTTGTCTTGCTGTGAACCTTCGACACCTCAAGGAGGGTGAAGGACACTTGATCCTGAGTGCAAATCCATCAACTGGCCCTCAAATTCTCTCAGAACAAGGTGCTAGTGATTTGCCTTGCATCCCTAATATGTATTGACGCGTGATTCTGGGATTTGACGCGTCGCTCTCAAAATTAATGACGCGTCTTGTGACTAGTGAAAATGGAAACACCTAGGATCTGCGGCAACACAACTCACATGGCACGGCATCTCCGTAACTGTGGGAATGCTTCGCCTGAGGCAAAAGGGGCTGGACAATGGTGGGAGGAAACAAGGAAGACGGTTACTCAACGCTCCCTAACTTCCCTTCACCAATCCCATGCCGCTCCCTCAACACCACCTCCCTCATATCAATCTTCACCAACACAGTCAATTAACCTGTCATTACCCCCTCACGGAACACCTGCTGGCAACACTCCCGAGATCGACCAACAATTCCTATGCGCATTCATATCAGCAGGCTGGTCCTATAATTCTGTTACGGACCCTGAGGTCAAGAAATTATTCACGATGATGAATTCTCATTATAAAGTGCCCAACCGCAACAAGCTCTCAGGTCCACTCCTTGACCGTGAATTTGAGCGTACACAGAAGAGGATCACAGAGCGGCAACGGGGCCATTATGCTACCGGTCAATGTGACGGGTGGAAAGACTTATCAAAGAATAGTTTATTGGCATTCTTGGTCACGGCTAATGGGGAGGTAATTGCATCTTCTCTTTCTATTGACTTTTGAGTGTATTAATCGTTGGTTTGGCCCTCCCGTAGCTCCAGGTTACTGCAGTAAATAATGTGTCTGCAAACCGGAAGACTGCCAACAACCTACTTGGATTGATAGAGGAGCAACGGCTAAAGATAGAGTGGGAGCTTGAACTTCACTTAATTGGGTGGGTGTCTGATGCCGGTGGTGACTCAAGGGCTGCACGGCATCGGTTTGGATGGGCGCATCCCGAGTTACTTATTGCAGATTGTTTTGCACATCAAGTGAGTATCCTATTTACGTCTATTCCTTTCCTGATTCAGATCCTGTTTAATAGATGCAACTTATCGTATCAGACTATATAAAACACAACCCCACGCAATCGCAACGCCTTGCCGAAGCTACAGATGTGATTGCCTGGTTCAATAATCATTCATTTGCCCTCCACTTGCTATATGCAGAGGAGAAGACTTATCCCCAATTTAAGGACACGATCTTAACTCTGATTAAGGCCTGCATTACCCGCTGGAACTCCCACGTCTTGGCTGTCAAGCGGTTGAATGTCCTACGGCAACCGCTTCAGACCACTGCATTCAAGCATACTGCGCAACTTCGAGAGGCCGCTGGGAAAACTCACAATCTAAAAGCGAAAGCAGACAAGATAATTGCTACCATCACCCGCCAATCTTTCTGGGATGATTTAGAAGTGTACGTCAATCCATTTTATTGTGTAGACGGTACACTGAATGAAATCCAGTATTCTCTCTCATATAGAGCCGCTTGCCGTTGGCGTTAATATGTGCCAGGGGTCAGGAACACGCCCTGACCATGTAATCTTCATTTTTGCGCGGCTTCGGCGGTACTATAGCCGGCTCCTGGCTGAGGATGAAGTACGGCATTGACCGGTGATCAAGACCATAGAGAGCATTGACAAGCGTTGGGCGACGGTAGACCACGAGGTCTTTATTCTCGTAATGTGCCTCAATCCCTATGTAAAGTGGCGACTTTTTGCTTCAAGCATGACTCCGCAGCATCTCGTCAAGATGCTGAAGGCTCAATATTGCCATGTCTTCAAGGTGAATGACATGATCACACCGCCATCATTAGTTCGAGATTTCCTCGCTTATTTGAATGAGACGGGCGAGATATTTGGCAATGGGAACTGGAGTTATACATCACTGGATGAACTCGTTCAGGTATTGTTCAATAATTGAGCGAATTCGTTAATGCGGCTTATGATCTACCACAGGACCGCAGCCCAATTCAATGCTCGCGGCTCTTAGACGTGAAATCACCCCTTCCGAACTTTGCAATCCTTATCCTTTCTTTCACTTGCAATTCAGCAGGAGCCGAACGATTTTTCTCTATCACTGGAAACATAAAGACAAAGAAGCGAAACCGACTTTCCGTCGAGAAGCTGCAGAAGACTTCGGTTGTTAAGCTCAACCTCCTCAGCGAACAAGCGCAGATGGGACACCGGCACAAGCGTCTCAAACGCTCCTTTAACATTGAGAGCCGTCATTCACCATCAAGCGTGTCGCTTAGTGCCGCAGGCGGACTTGCAGCTGAAGAAGAGACCGCAGACATGATTTTAGATGAGTCAGACAGCATGGAGACGGAGGACAGCGGCGGCAATCCCTCCGGAGGGACATCACAATATAGGGCCATGGAACGAGAGATGCTGCAGAATCTGGATCAAGTGAACAGCTCGGAAGACACCGACAATGCCCAAAATGTGAGCTCTTCTGCACTCCATAGAACCGAATAGACTCACACCCCAGAATAAATAGGGTCAACGTCAGAAATGGAGTTTAAAGGATATATTTGACTTCAGCAAGGACAATGGTTGGGATGAGCCGTGGGAGCGAGCAAAGCAAAATACAAGGGCGGAAACACATCTCTTAGACTTTCTTACCCATGAGGATCTCCTAAATCATAATCCGGAAGGGTGGCAGGATGTAGCGGTGATGGTGGGCTGGCAATTGCATGCAGGGGGCAATATCTAGTTCTGTTACAGACGTGCGGCCCGCGACGCCGGCCGGTTCCGCTCCGATTTGAACCATGGAAGGGAACCGAATCAGGTTCTGAACTAGTTCAAATTATGTAATCATTCAGAACCAGGTTCGGAACCGCCTCGGATGCATCACTGACACAATGTACCTAGCCTCCCTTGCCCATTCATTCCCAAAAATGCGAACATCACTAGTCTTTGTCATGATGAGGGTTCACTGCCCATTGCTATGAAAGTTCCTAGTGGCAATATGAAGATTGTTTTTGGCACATCTTCTGGCACTCCTCACAGCTGTTCATATGCATCTGAGATGTCTATCACTGATGCATTATTTGTAACGGGGTAGGTCTCCGTTTGTTTAGACCCGTGGCACCTGGTGATATAAGCTGCAGTTATAATGGTCGTTGTTACTCTAACACAGCGCTACGCTGAAGTTGCATATATTTGGGGTGACTCAAGTAAAAACTAAGTGAGGAACAAACATATGTAAATGAGGGTAAATATCTCTACCTTACATTCTCCCCATGCGCGCCATAGGTGGGTATACGGTAAGGGTAGATAGTGATGAGAGGGGTTAGGGAGTGTGATGGCCCTTAAGGGGGGCGAATACATAATTTGCAAGCAACAGAAAAAAATTGTTTCCCGGGTGTGCCAAGGGGAAAGCAGACATGAAAGTAAGGGCAACATCAGCCCAAAGGGAAAGGAGGGAGGGGGGATTGGGGGAAAGGGAATGAGGGAGTGGATGGGTCGAGATTGGGTGCACGTTATGCTGAATCAGGACTTTGGTGAGTTCGGGTTTTTGGACGGTTGCGGCTGTCGTGCACGAACTGTCGAGGTCGAGGTGTTGCCCTCTTCACACAGCATGGGGATAGGCGTAATCAAGCTATAGGAATTAGTTGTATACAACATGATTAATCCTTATGACCAACAAATTTACAAATTTGAGATCTCACTAATGTATATTCTGACTTTATTATTCAATATTCCATTTGATGACATGCATTCAGTTTTATAAATATTTCATGGTATTCTGGCCCAAAATACTGTTTTGTCATTGTGATTAAAACTTTTTCATACAGGGGATATTACAGCAAAGTATACTCTGGTTGTGTGATAGGTACACAAACATACAAACTCTTGCATAGTAACCTGAATATTAGGATTAACTTCTGGTGAGTATCTCCACAGCAGTATTTTCTGGAGCTTTGGCAGGTACACTACTTCAGAGTATGCTTTCTGCTTTCTGAATCCCCCATGCAAAATATATTATAGTACATGACATTTTTCTGCTGAATTTTCCAATGACATAATCTATTAATTTTGTTTCCTGGATATCCTGCAGAAGAAACAATGCTAAATATCCTATTGATTTCCCAGATGTCCAAACAATAAAAAGTGTCTGTTGCTTCTACAAAATTTTCACATTATCACATGTTGAAAGATTTCAGAAATAAAGCTGGATACAATCAAATTAACCAATGCCAGGGCACTGTCCTTATTTCCCCAATGCTCAAACAGCACAGCATTTCTGATGTCTTCTTTATTTTTCAGAATATTCTATGTTGAGAAATTCAACAATAAATGATAAATATTCCCCTACTCCTGGCCTGGCTGTGAGGCTTCTTGCTCATGTGTTCACCTGGGAGTCTTCTTATTGATGTCTTGATGGTGATGTGCATAGTTTTGTGTCTAATCAATGCACCATTCTGACATCCATAATACAGTATTGCAGTATTGGTGCCATTACTGATTTGTTTGTGATCCCCGGCATTTATATATTATGATCTGCTATTCCTGGCAAGGGAGAATATTAATATGGCTTCAAAAGCAACATCAGGGTCCAATCACAACCTTGTGAGCCATGGGTCACTGCCAACAATCTGGCCATCAACTGCCCCAACCAACGTGAATGGAAGTGTCATGATTGCCAATCCTGGATATGAAGCTCAGCCCCATGAATATCAACAGGCTCAACTCACTGACCTTCCCCTCCTGGGAATTCCAAATGTCACTGTTAAGTCTTCAAGCACCCTGCTGAGGTCCTCCACTCCCCCCTGTTCATCCGCTATCATGCCCTCTTTGATTTCCACTTGAGTGGCAAACCTGGCAAACTCTTTTACCAGAGTACCAAGCTCATCTTCAAGAAGCTTCATCCTTCCTCCCTTCGCTAGTTCCTTGTCCCGCTTTTTCTCTACTCATGCACACTCCTTTTCCACCTCAACTCCATCCCGGCTGCCTCAGACAGGGTTATGTCAAGACATAGGCTGGTCCACAGGGGAGCGCCGGGACCTTTGTTTATAACTGCCCGCCATTTATGGCACACGGCTGCAAGTACTTCAGGGGGAACGCAATGCTGGAAGTGTGCGATGGCGAAAATATAACACAGTACCTCCACCGGAATATGCCCGACGGCTGTAGACATGTTTGCGTGACGGTGTTGAATGAGATTAAGCCGCCTCTGTTGGTCTTGATAGCGCAGCATAAAATGTTCGAGAATGGCGCGTTGCTTGTTGACTGCCAATCTCAGCGAGGCGACTACTAGAAAACGTTTCAGCGTACGCCTCCATCACATTCCTTCACATGGGCGTGGAGCATGCTGGCGCAGACATACTGAGAGTGCTGGGATCATTCCATAACCTCCAGTTCCTGGTATGGTACACGATTGGAGAGCCCACCGAGATTGAGGGAGTGATTTCTTTCTCGTTGCCCAAACTGGAGAGGTTACAGCTCCAGGGCCACGCTGTATTCCGTGCACTGTCTTTACTCAGAGCCCCTTTGCTTCATCGCGCGGAACTTATGGCATATCCATCAGAGGCCAATGCATTGGGCACTCCTTCACCCTGCAGCCGCCCGGTTCCCCAGCCTGGTCTCACTGGATTGCCAGACTGAAGACCATGACATGCATCGCATTGTGCAAACTATCCAAGGTCACCCGAAGCTTCGCAACGTAAACTGGGAGATACCTGCCCCATTTATCTCGGATTCCATTAGTGTGCTTTGCCGCCTCGTGAGGTAGAGCTCCTCATGCCCATTCCGACACCAGCTCGACAAATTTTCTATTACAACCACCAATGCATCACTGGCTGAAACTGGGGAGCTCTCCTTTTCCAAAATCGCCAATGAATTGGAGAAGCTGATCATCGTGTGGGACGCCACATGTGCTGAATCTCGGCCCGATTTCAAGCTCGGTCTGGACAAAAGCTTGGTTAGGGCATCGCACGAAATTGCTCACATTGTGCAAGAACATTGCGATGTCCTATTCATTCATTAGCCTGAGCATAGCACGCCGGAGGCAGGGGGTCAAAATTAGTGTTGCTTGACAGGCGTGGATGTCTTATGTACGCGCGTGGTAGCTTTGATGCCATTGTTGTGACTAATTATAAATCGCACTTGCTGGCTCCTGCAGGTTTCTCCCGCCATTTCATTAGTTGTTGGCCATTTTCAGTATGGCGCGGGTAGCAGACATTTTGCAATTGTGGATCTATATCGCAACGCGAGCTGGGCACGAACTGTCTTTGTTGACAACTGCTTTCATTTGGTTGAGAATTTGGTACTATGTGCGAACTAGATGGGCGCATTTTTTGTCAGTTCTTTACAGGAACAAACAATTTATTGTAACGGTTAAGCAAGGCAGTTTGATACACTGGAGAGAGGAATTTGGATCGGAAGATGAGCACAGGGGAGGGGCCAAAGATTGGCACAATGTCATTGGTGGAGACGCAGGATGGGGAATGTAGGCTGCAGAAACTTAATCAGTGCTGCCAAATGGTGCTTGCGGGAATGCGCGATTGTTTGGATTGTTTTTAAACTAAACCTAGCCGGGAACAAGATGTCATGCCCAGCCTTAAGAATACATATTTACTGTTGACGAAAGAACTTATGCCTAGAAAGCTGATCCGTGCCGTAATCACGGACTATCACAGGTTGTTGCAGGTTATCCCGCGAATGGCCTAAAATCGCGGGTCCATGACTTTTCAAAGAAATGCATGAAGTGAATTTTATACGACGATCGCGGTAAATCCGCGATTTATTGTAGGGCTCTATTCCTGCTGCGATACAGGCCCTCAATCTTTCTCTACATTGAGGTCCTTGACTTGTCCCATGATTTGGTGTGCCAAGTCGTCCCATCCACCGGCAAAAGAAGAGCCTCACCGATCTCAATACTGCACGAGAACGGGAAACTGGCTGAGGCTCAAGTGAGAAGACATTGCAACGTTGACAAATTGCTGTACTGACCGCTCCAACACTGGATCGTGAACAAATTCATAGTCAGGCCCTTCAGCCAAGCGGAGAATTTTGTCTTCCGACAGCATTTGCTTCCACTGTTCGGAATAGGCGTTGGCGGGGAGGCTGCGGACAGGTCTCTTCTCAATGTCTGGCCCACCCATGATTCGTGCATGGACTGGATTCCCTCGTCGATCATGTACGGTGTCTTCCTCCTTGTGCAATGCACCCACCTGATCGAAGACACGCAGAAAACGGGTAAGCACCCGATTCCTCCATACTGGGTGGCGGATTCTGTAAGAAATCACGCCATTGTGATCTTCACGATCGTCGTCCGACATGCCCTTGGGGCCCAATTGTTGCAGTATTTCCGTGTGACGGTTGAATTCTCTGACTCGCTGCAAAGTTCTGATGCGCCGGTGCCATAACTAAATCCACCAAATGTTAAAAGCTGGAATGAATGAAGTTCGAGACGTACTTGGTATCTCCTTTGTTTTGAGCTCTGTGAACTCTTTCTTGAAGGCTGTCATTGGCGTCTCCATTCCCAGCCTTCATTCGGTCATACTCACGGCGCAACGTCCAGAAATAGGTGTTGAATCGTTTGATCATTTCATCTTGCTCAGCTATTGATGGCACCTTGTTGCGGAAATGGTATTGCAGAAAAACATTCCGAGCTGCAACGTTCCAGGCTGAAGTAGGTGTGCCCCTGAGGTCCAGCTTGAATTCACCTGGAGAAGGGCCGAAGTGCGACATTTTCACTGAGTCATTCGCCGCCTGGTACTCCCTGAAGCAGCGGACCTCTAGGCATCGTGGACGGAATTTGATTAGCGCCCTCGCTGTGGTGTTGCGAGTGCGAAGCTATGTCGAGTCGCCCCCAAAAAAAAGGGTCTGTATACTCCGACGAACTGTGGCCTTATGTGGCATCAGATTACCTCAGGCCGCCAGCTTTTATTGTTGGAATATGCCACCTGTGTCACTGTGCTCGTGTACAGGCATGGTTTGGGGAGTTCGTGAAGTTTCGTTTTCCTGCCTTGCAAGATGTCGTCTCGTACGACGTGACATTGGGATCCACGCAGGGCATCTGTCAAAACTGAAACCTGATGTTTCAGCTCTACCATTGCTGCTGACAACATGTTGGCTGTGTGCTCGTGGGCTGCCCTGTCCTCTTGATATTGATTTCTTGTGAACTCAAATAGGTCCTGTATTGTGACAGGCCCCTTTGCGTTCCACATTAGCCCACGAGCACCTATCAATGATGCGAGAAACTGACCAATTGCTGTGAAGCTCTGTTGTTTTGAACAGTGCCGGAGGCAGAGCTTCCCGGACTGCCCACGGAGTGATCCTGCTGCTGTGGTGAGAGCATAATATAGCAATGAGCAAGCAATTTACCTGCACAAACAGACCCCTAATCAGGATGAGCGGTCAGCATTTCATTGATCATTGTTCACAGTTGATAAATTTACTCACCGGACGGGGACACATTCAATATCGATTCGATCATCACCTACATCAATACTGCCGAGTGGGACTGGAGGGGGGGAGAGTAATTCAATGTCGACTCTATCTTTGGCGGGCAATGTGACTTCGGGACTTTGAGCAGGCTCTGTTTCCTGGAGGAAATTTCAGGCAAGTTGTAAAAACTGCCATGCAAGGTGCGCACCATGCGCGATGGATCCTGCAGCATAATATCGACTCTGTCCGCGGCATGCAACGTGTCAAGAAGTTGAACAGGCCCTGATTCCTGGAGAAATTTCTCAGGCAGGTTGTAAAAGTGAAGATAGACCTACCATGGACGCGGTACTGCGCGGTGCAGGGAGAAGCTGAGAGAGTAACAAAATGTCAACTCTATACACACATCGTGATGGAAAACTCACAACGAAGGGAGCCAGCAACCCAGGATCAATTTGGTTGGCAGGATGTTTTTCATGTATAGGCCCTGAAGTTCCGGCCACGGGTTGCGTATTGGGAGTATGAGCTGATAAGGGTGTTGTGCGCAGAGTATGCACACTTGACCCAGAAAATATCTCGGGCATCGGCGGGGTTGAGGCTTCTAACATAACGATATAATCCTGAATAAAGCAGGCTGTCATGTCGACTCACCAAATGACAGGAAAGGCGTCCCAGAGGCGCTCGAACTGCTGAGCGCATCCTCTATCTTGGTCTGTTGGTTGCCAGCTGGCCCGTGAGGATCAGAACCAGGATGCATGACCATCTCCTGGCCATCCTCCGATATAAAATCTCCTGCTCTTATCCTCTCTCCTCGGGGGAGCATATGGTCCTCCTCTCCTTTGGACCGTCAAGCTTGGCTGGAAATGTAAGACAGTTGGTTACAGAATCGTGCTCTCCCAAGCCGCGATCCTCTTCAGCCTAGTCACAATTTACCACCAATGCGAGCCGCGAATTTGAAGGACATCGGATCAGTTGCTCAAGATGATTTCCTCAAAGAGTAAGCCACGATATTCAACCCGAAGTTTACCCTCAAAGTGCTGGACGGACTTGAAGGAATCTGCAGAGCGTTCTAAACCAGGGGGACGTATGGTACTGATCCTCGAGCTGAACTGGAAGCTTCAATGTGTGCTTTCCGCGGGGTCTCTCCATATGCTCGAGCGTAAACCTACCCCTGGCGGGAACTGGAATTACAACCGCCTCACGCCCGTACCCGCCCCATTTCCGTGAGCTCCTTTAATGCGGGTTGGACGTAGCATTTGTTTAAGGATTCTTCCTTTCGTAGGAGCAATCTGCTGGAGATAGGCGCATACACACAGATATACCTTTGGAGCTACCAGCTTCTATAGGTATAATAATTGCAAGTGTCGTTGCTAGGCAACCAAACGACCCGGTCCGCCGGCGGTCCGTGTGTATTTGCGTCTTCCATTTCACATTTTCAGTTTCGCGTTGTTTCGTTTTCAGCTGTGACTGTCACGCATTTTGCCTTCCCTTCACACCGTGCACGTCGCGCTGAACGTGCAGCTATGAGGTTCCAGCAACCAAACGACTCAGACTGCTGATGGCATGAAGACCTTTGAGTGCCGCATTCACGCCATCACGCACTGAAGTTTTTCGTATCTGTGCTTCCCCACACTCTCAGGGCAGTGATGGAGGATATGGTCGGGCTGTGGGCCTATTGCCCCCTTGATACAGAAATGGTGCTGTTTTGGTCACGGTATGACTCAAAATAACACGGTTTCATCAGTGCA
>Ga0307508_10005498_pt1 | contig 12042 bp, 15 predicted proteins | sample 9_EM_MG_FD_203089 | JGI IMG/M metagenome (GOLD analysis project Ga0307508, IMG submission 203089) | Populus trichocarpa ectomycorrhiza microbial communities from riparian zone in the Pacific Northwest, United States - 9_EM | ecosystem: Host-associated > Plants > Roots > Unclassified | place... | reverse complement strand
TCACGCTCTGACCCTGCCCTGGCCGTACGCCACGATGGCCGTATGGACACCACGCCCGACCCGTTCCCCGCCCCCTTCCCCTTCGTCCTCGTGCTGCTGCGCCGCATGGCCGACTACCAGCCGGGCCTGGTCGAGGACGCGCTGCGCGAACTGGGCCACGAGCGTGCCGTGATGCGCGAGGCCAACCGCCGCTGGCAGGCGATGCAGCGCTCGCCACGGCGGCGCCCCGCCGTGGCCCGCTACCGCTCGGTGCTGGGCCCGCCCGAGACCACCGCGCGGCGCCGGATCGGCGATCTGACGTGTGACGCGCTGGCCTGGCCGATCCCGCTCTGGCCGGACCTGCGGTTCGAGGTGCTGACCGCGCCGGGCGGGGCGGTGTGGAACGAGTGGCTGGTACGCGCCCCCGGCGCACCCGCCCCCGCCCTGCGTACGGCCGCCGACCTGGTCCCCTGGTCCTGCACGGTGGACGACGTGGCGCGCGCTTTCCCGCCCGCGCGCCCGATGGAGGGCTCGGCGCCGACCCGCTCCCGGCTGGCCTTCGACGCCCCTACCGAAAACGGTGAACTCCGCCACTACGTGGCGGAGTTCACCTGGGGACTGCTGCAGCGGGTGGAGGACGTCAGGCCAGCTTCGCCGTCAGCGTGATCTCCGTACCGGTGAGCGCCTGGCTCACCGGGCAGTTCTTCTTCGCGTCCTCGGCGGCCGCCGTGAACCCGGCCTCGTCCAGTCCCTCGACCGTGCCCTCCACGGTGAGGTGGATACCGGTGATGCCGGTGCCCGGCTGGAAGGTGACGTCAGCCTGGGTGGTGAGCTGCGTGGGCGGGGTACCGGCCTGGGACAGGCCGTGCGACAGCGCCATGGAGAAGCAGCTGGAGTGGGCGGCGGCGATCAGCTCCTCGGGGCTGGTCTTGCCGTTCGCCTGTTCGGCCCGCGACGGCCAGGAGACGGGCTGCTCGCCGATCCCGGACGAGTCGAAGGCGACCGTCCCCTGGCCCTCGGCCAGATTGCCCTGCCAGACGGTGTGCGCGGTACGCGTCGTAGCCATGCTCGCTGTTCCCTGCTTCCTCTTCGGTGACGTATCGGAACGTACGGGACCTGCTTACTGCACCTACGTCTCAGACCCTACGTTCCACGCCAGGAGGGCCGGACGCCCGTGCTCGGTTCCCAGTCGACTGACGGTCGCGGTCTCCAGCCGGAACAGTGCCCCCGCGGACGGCGGCAGCCCCAGCCGACGGGCGGTGAGCACCCGCAGCACATGTCCGTGCGCCACCAGCACCACATCCCCGCCGTCCTGGTCGCGCAGCTCGGGCTCGATCCGGGCCAGCACCCGGTCGACCCGCGCGCCGATCTGCTCGGGCGACTCCCCGGGGTGGCCGGTGTCGCCCGGCACGACGCCATCCGTCCACAGCTCCCAGCCGGGACGGGTCTCATGGATCTCGGCGGTGGTCACGCCCTCGTACCCGCCATAGTCCCATTCACGCAGCTCAGGCTCGGTCCGTACGCCCTCGTCCAGCCCGGCCAGCCGCGCGGTACGCACGGCCCGCCCGAGCGGACTCACGAGCGTCAACCCGATCTTCCGCCCCGCGAGCAGCGGGCGCAGCGCCCGGGCCTGCTCCTCCCCGCGCGCCGTCAGCGGCAGGTCGGTCCAGCTGGTGTGCTGTCCGGTCCGGCTCCACTCGGTCTCGCCGTGCCGGATCAGCACGAGCTCAGCCACCGTCCGCGGCCTTCGACTCCCCCGCGGGCGTGGCGACGGAGGCCCGCACCGCGTCCATGTCCAGATCCCGCGCCTGGCCGATGACCTCCTCCAGCCCCGGCTCGGGCAGCGCACCGGGCTGGGCGAAGACGGCGATGTTGTCGCGCACGATCATCAGCGTGGGGATCGACTGGATGTCGAACGCGGCGGCCAGCTCAGGCTGCGCCTCGGTGTCGACCTTCGCGAAGATCAGATCCTGATGGCGCTCCGCGGCCTTCTCATAAACCGGTGCGAACATCCGGCAGGGGCCGCACCAGGAGGCCCAGAAGTCGATCAGAACGAAATCGGCGCCCGAGACGATCTCGTCAAAGTTGTCCTTGGTCAGTTCCACAGTGCTCGTGCCCATGCGTCGGTAACCCGCCCACCCGCCCCGATATTCCTGCCCCCGGCCCTTCCGCAGGTCAGCGCGGGGCGCGGGCCGGTGGGCCCCAGGGTTTCGTGGCCGGGTGCGGGCCGGTGGGCGGGTTGTGCCCACCCGTTCCGCCCCGCGGAACGATTGCCCACAACGGTGTGCCCGTCCACGGCCCGTCCGGGCGCCGCACCATCCAGCCCAGCTGCGCCCTCCAGCCCCTCCGGCACATGAGCCACACCATTCAGCCCCTCCGGCGTTTGAGGAGCGGGGTCCAGGGGCGGAGCCCCGGGGGGGGGGGGGCGGACCCCCCGCCCGGGTCCGGGGGCTCCGCCCGGGTCCGGGAAGGGGCGGGGTGGGGGCACCCCCGCCCCACCCGGAAATCGGTTGCCCAGGAGCCACCCAACGCTGATCGTTGTCGGGAAACACCAGCGCCCCCACCCCCGGAGGACACACCGCCATGGCCCCCGAACGAGTCGGCCCACCCCTCATCGCAGGGGAACGCGAAACCCTCCGCGGATTCCTGGACTTCCACCGCGCCACACTCGCCATGAAGTGCGACGGCCTCTCCGACGAAGAGCTGCGGCGCCACTCGATGCCACCCTCAACACTCTCGCTGCTCGGCCTCGTCCGCCACATGGCCGAAGTAGAACGCACCTGGTTCCGCATCGTCGCAAACCGCGAGGACATCCCACTGGTCTGGTCCGACCAGCGCGACTACCAGGTGGCGTACGACGCGACGACGGCCACCAGAACCGAGGCGTTCGACGCCTGGCAGCGCGAGGTCGACCACGCACGCCGAATCGAGCGCGAAGCAGAGTCCCTGGACGCCATCGTGCACAGCGAACGATGGGGCAAGGACATGACGCTGCGGCTGGTCATGACCCACGTACTGCTGGAGTACGCCCGCCACAACGGCCACGCCGACTTCCTGCGCGAGGGAGTCGACGGCACGGTAGGCGCCTGACCCACCTGTGAGAACCCCCTCCCCGGCACCAGCGCTCCGCCCCTTGCGTTACCGTGACCGCGATCGGAACGGAGTACGGGGGTCCGCAGTGGAACTGGTGGAACATATAGCGGCAGTACGGGCGGGATCGGGCGATCCCGCCGCAATGGTGGGGGAGTTCCGCCGCACCGCAGTCCTGGTGCCGGTGGTCGACGACGACTTCATGACGGCGACATACGGCGGAATCCACTGGTTCTACGCCTTTACCGACGAATTCGCCCTGGCACGCTTCGCCGAGGCCCGTGGCGCGGCGCGCGAGGAGTGGGAGTTCGAGGCGGTGCTGGGCGCCCGGCTGCTGGATGTGCTGGTGCCCGCGCTGGACGGTCCGGCGGGCGTCGCGCTCGACGTGGCCGACGAGGACGGCTCGATGATGTTCCCGCCGGTCAAGGGGATCGTGCCGGACGAGGTGGCGGTGAACCTCCCCGAAACCGAAGCCGCCACAACCCACCGATAAGCCGAAGCAGCAACGAGGAGCGCCCACGTTGTCCCGATTCGAGGATCTGTCCCCCTACACGTACACCCCCGGCATCGGGGTCCCGCAGGGCGTCGAGGCGTTCAACGTCGGCTGGCTGGAGCACCAGGACGACTTCCCCCGCGGCCACGTACCGGAAGAATGCGTCGAGTCACTCGGGGTGCTCTGCCGGGACGACTCCCAGAACGCCATGCGCGGCCTCTTCCCCTGCACACTCTCGCACCCGGAGGGACAGCCCGAGTACCCGATCTCCATCGAGGTCGGCGGCCGGCAGGTCACCCTCGGCGCCGCCGAGGTCAGGGTCGTGGCCCAGGACGGCAGGTGGCTGATCGCCCCGAATCTCGTCCACCACTACATCACCGCGCACTCCTACCTCCCACCGGCGGAGTTCATCAAAGCGGTCACGGTCCGACGCACCGCCCCAAGGACGTAACGCTCACGCGTAGTCGGGCCAGTGCTCGCACGCGCGCGCCCGCGGTCTCGGCGTAGTCCTCGATGACGGTCGCCGACTGGTGCGTCGAAGACCCGGACCAGTTGGTCCGGAAGGCACCCCGACAGGACGGCCCAGGGGACATCGGCCGGCCCGAAGACGGTCCTCGCGCCCGGCGACAAGATCGGCCACCGTACCCGGATCGCGGGCGGTGACCACGGCACGCCCGCCACCGTCGTGCAAGGTCCTTACTGTTCTCGCTGCGCCACTTCCTGCGCCGCTTGCCGCACCCCCTCCTGCCGCACCCCCGCTGGAACACCCTCCGCGGCAAGACTCCCAAGAAGCGACAGCGCGTGTTCGGAGGGACTACCCGACACGGCCTGGTACACCACCAACTGCTGCCCAGGCGCACCATTCACCGTCAGCGACTCGTAGTCCAGCATCAGCTCGCCGACCACGGGATGCCGGAAAACCTTCGTCTCCCGCGCCTTCTGACGGACGTCAAGCCGCGCCCACAACCGCCTGAACTCCGCACTCCGCAACGAGAGTTCGCCGACCACCTCGATCAGCTGGGGGTCGTCGTAATCGGTCCCGACAGCCGCCCGCAACCCGGCGACGGTGCTGACGGCCACCCGCTCCCACTCCAGGTAGAACTCCTTCGCGTCCGAGTCGAGGAACACCAGCCGCAACAGATCCCCGCTGTAGGTGTGCCCCTCGAACAGGGCCCGCCCCAGGGCATTGTGGGCGAGCACGGTCAGACAGCGCCCCAGCACCACGGCCGGGGTCTGGTGCCACCCCTCCATCATCCGCAACAGCACCGGGCTGACCCGCTCCTCGCGCACGCCCTCCCCACGTACGCCCTTCCGGCGCCGCGCGGGCGCGGGACGCGCCAGCTGATGCAGATGGGTCACCGCGTCCTCCTCCAGCCCCAGCACCCGGGCCAGCGCGTCGACCACCTGCGCCGACGGATGCCGCTCCCGCCCCTGCTCCAGCCGTACGTAGTAGTCGGAGCTCACCCCGGCGAGCATCGCCACCTCTTCCCGCCGCAACCCGGCCACCCGGCGCCGCACACCGGGCGGCAGGCCGACGTCCGCAGGCCGCACCAGCTCACGACGGGCACGCAGGAACCGCCCGAGCAGGTTTTCGCTGTCCACGCTGTCCATGGATTCGACGCTACGCCCGGGCGGCGGCGCATGGGCCGCCGGAGGGTGGCCGGGTTACTCCCAGGATGACGCCGCCCGGGTGAACCGCGGCCTGGAACCGCCCCCGGGACCCGGAAACCCTGGCCCCATGACCACTCGAAACCACACCTTGTCCAACCGCATCGCGGTGATCACGGGCGCCACCAGCGGAATCGGCGCCGCCACCGCCCGCCGCCTGGTGGCCGACGGCGCACACGTGGCCATCCTGGGCCGCCGCGAAGACCGTCTGAAGGCCCTGGCCGACCAGCTCCGCCCCACGGCCCCCGGTACGGTCCTCCCCCTGGCCGTCGACCTGACCGCCCCCGAGGCCCTCGCCACCGCCGCCGACACCATCCGCGCCACGCTCGGCCGCGTCGACCTCGTCGTGGCCAACGCCGGTGTGATGCTCGGCGCCCCCTTCGAGACGGCGGCCACGGAGGAGTGGGACCGCATGCTCGACACCAACCTGCGCGCCCTGCTGCACACCGCACGCGCCTTCACCGACGACCTCATCGCCACCGCCGCCGACGGCCGCCCCGCGGACCTCGTCCACGTGGGCTCCGTAGCCGGACACGTCCTCTATCCCAACTGGTCCGTCTACGCCGCCACCAAGGCCGCCGTGGCCCACCTGACCCGCAACCTGCGCACCGAACTCGGCCCGCGCGACGTGCGCGTGAAGAACGTAGAACCAGGCGTCACCCTCACCGAACTGGGCGACGACATGGCCAACCCGGACATGCACACAACCCTCACCAGCATGCGCACCGCCCTCCACCCCCTGGCCCCCGAGGACATAGCGGAAGCGATCGCCTTCGCGGTGGCGGCCCCACCCCACGTGAACATCGCCGAACTGGTAGTCGTCCCCGTCCAACAGGGCTGACCGGCAGCCGCCACCACGGGACATACCCTTCCCGGGTGAGCGACCTCTACGAACTACAGCTGTCCCTGGACCTCCCCGGCTCCCTCCCCACCTCCGACCTCGCCCAGATCCGCCACCACCTGGGCGAGGGCGGAAACCAGACGCCGGAGACGTCCGACCCCCTGGCGGAGAACCCCCTCCTCTCCGCCAGGGGCCCGGCCCACCGCATCGGCGGAACCCTGGTCGGCGAACTGCTCCCCGGCCCGCGCGGCTGGGCGCTGACCGTACGCCAGGAGGTGCACCCGGACGAGTTCGACGCCCTCCGCACCCTCCTCACCTGGCTGGCCACCAGGACGACGACCGTCGGCACCATCGGCCATGTCCGCTTCCTGGAATCCGACGCCCCCGACGCCCTGATCGCCACCCCGAACGGCATCCACCGCATCCCCCTCCACCCCGCCCCACCCGCCCAACACCTGCTCCCGGACGACCAGGAGTAGACCCGGGTCACCGAGCCGCCGCCCCCTCCCGCTTCCGCGAACTGCCGGGCGTTGCGCCGGACCGGACGGTGGCCGGACCTCTCATCAGCGTCTCCGACGGCACCCCTCGGGCCCGGTGACACCCCAGGTCATACGATCGACAGGGGGAACCAGTCATGCCGGCCCGGAGGCCAGCGGTCCTCTTGCAGGACCGCGAAGAACATAACGGGGGCGGCCAGGGACCGGCTTCTGGAGGGCCGGGGATGGTCAGCGACAGGCGGCGCGGGTCAGCCGGGGCTGGGGCGGCCGTGGCGCCAGTAGCCTTGGAACGCTATGTCCGGCTTCGGGACGCCCCCGGCGCGTACCAGGTGGCGGCGTAGACCGGTGGCCAGGGCGGACTCTCCGGCGACCCAGGTGTAGGAGCGGCCCGGGGGCGGGAGCGGGAGGGCCTTGGCTGCTTCCAGGGCGAGCCTGCCGGGTGGGGCGTTCGCGTCGTCGCGAGGCACCCAGTGGACGCGGGCGCCTTCGGGGGCGGTGATGTGCGGGCGGACGTCCGCGGTGGTGGGTACCTCCAGGACGACGTCCGCGGCCAGTGACGCGGGGGCGTGTTCGAGGATGGCCAGGATCGCGGGGACGGCGCTCTCGTCTCCGACGAGGAGTTGCCGTTCGGCATGAGGCGGTGGCAGGTAGGAGACGCCCATGTCGAAGATGCCCGCCGGGTCTCCGGGCCGGGCGTGGCGGGCCCAGGTGGAGGCGGGGGTGTCGCCGTGCAGGGCGAACTCGATGTCGACTTCGCCGAGTTCTGGGCGGGCCTGCCGGATGGTGTAGTTGCGTACCCACGGTCGGCGGGATTTCGGCAGGAGGAGCAGTTCCGCCATCCACGCCTCGTTGGAGAGGGTCGGCATTCTCAGCCGGTCCTGCCCTTCGCGGGGGAAGAACAGCCGTACGGTCTGGTCGAAGCCCATGGGCTTCAGGTGTTCCAGCTCGGCGCCGCCGAGCGTGACGGTAGAGAAGTTGGGGGTCGACTTCGTGTTTCCGCGCACCTCCAGCGTGATCATTCGCCGCGTTTCGGGGGCGCGCACCTTTGGCAGCATGGCTTGGTTCGGTTCCCTTCGCAGTGGCTTGCGGTCAGAGGTCCACGACGAGCCGGGGGGAACGGGCGCGGGAGACGCAGGCGTACATGCGGCCCGCGGGGGCGCCGATGTCGTCGCGGTGTTCGGGTTCGCCGTCGACGACGGTGACCTCGCAGCTCCCGCAGACACCTTCGCGGCATCCGGACGGCACCGGGTATCCGGCGTGGGTCAGGACGTCCAGCAGTGATTCGTCGGGCGGCACCTGGACCGTCCGACCAGACCGGGCGCACACTGCCTCGAACGGTGTGTTGGGGGCGAACGTCCTGGTCGCCGGTTGGAACCGCTCCACGTGGAGCCGTTCGGCGGGGAACGTGGCCTCCGCCGCCGCGACCATCGACGCGGGGCCGCAGCAGTAGACGAGGGCGCCGGAGGCGAGCGCGGAGGCCAGGGCGGCGAGGTCGGGCCTGCCCTGTCGGCGGGTGTCGACGATCCGTACCCGATCGCCGTGGAGGGCGCGCAGTTCGTCGGCGAAGGGCATGGTGGCGGGCGACTGGCCCACGTACACCAGGGAAGCCGGGACGCCCGCCTCGGTCGCCACGCGCAGCATCGGCAGGATGGGGGTGATGCCGATCCCCCCGGCGAGGAAGAGATATTCCGGCGCGGGTACGAGCGGGAAGTGGTTCCGCGGCAGCGACACCTCAAGGGCGCGGCCCCGGCGCAGGAACCGGTGGACGTACTCCGAACCGCCCCGGCTGAGGGGATCGTGGCGTACGGCGACCCGGTAGGAGTCCCGGTCCGCCGGGTCCCCGCACAGCGAGTACTGCCGGGTCAGCCAGTTCGGCAGGGTCAGGTCGATGTGGGCTCCCGGCTCCCAGGGGGCCAGCGGGCCGGTGGCGCCGCGCAGAACGAGGGAGACGACGCCCTCGGCGACCTGCTCGATGTGGTCGACGGTGGTGTGTTGCGTGCGCTGCGTCTGCTGCATCGGTATTCACCTTGTGGCGGGGCGGGGCGTTGCGCGGCATGGGGTGGCGTGCCGTGCCATGCCGTGGTCAGTAGAGCTTTCGGTAGCCGTCCTGAAGGGTGCGTTCGAGGAGGGCCGGGTCGATGTCGAGTCCGAACTGCGCGGCGGCGATCTCACCGACCGACGGCATCTCGTCGGCGAGGGCCTGGCTCGCGGGGTCCCACAGGCGGGACCGGATGAGCGCGCGGCCGCAGTGGAAGTACGCCTCCGCCACCTCGACGACGATCGCCAGCTCCGGTGTTCTGGCCTCGGTCCGCATCCGGGCCAGGACATCGGGCTCGTCGGTGGGATAGCCGCAGCCGTTGACGCGCAGCGTCTCCCGCAGTCCGGGGATGAGGAAGAGCAGCCCGACGCCGTCGTTCTCGGCGAGGTTGCGGAACGAGTCGGCGATCTTGTTACCGGGCCGGTCGGGAATCGCGAGGGTGTGTTCGTCGAGGACCTTCACGAACCCCGGGTAGTCGCCACGGGGCGAGCAGTCGGCACGTCCCGCCGCGTCCGCCGTGGCGAGTGTCAGGAAGGGCGAATGGGCGATGAAGAGGCGGAAGTAGTCGTCGATCCGGTCTTGGATCTTGGCCTCGACCATGGCTTCGGGTTCCCCGAGCCGGGCACGGACCTCGGCGGGCGACACCCGCCGGGGGCGGACAGGGGCGTGCGTCATGAAGGCTCCTTCCGGGATGACGGGCGAGAACGGCGGGCGAGAACTGCGAGCGAGGACACCGGGCGACGACACCAGGCGCGCTCCCGGCGGACCGGCAACGTCTCCGGGACCGCTCAGCCGCAGCTCATGGCATCATTGTGAGCAATCATTCAGGTTCTGCGCCACTCGCTTTCGCGGGGCCGCCCAGGAGGTGTCATGCCGTCAGGCCGACGCGGACTTCAGCCACGTAAACAGCCCCGCCAGGCCCGGGCCGAGCTCACCCGGCAGCGCATCCTCGCCGCCGCTGCTCACGTTTTCGGCGAGTACGGCTACGCCGCCGGGACCACCAACCGCATCGCCGAGCAGGCCCGGATCTCGATCGGCTCGCTGTACCAGTACTACCCGAACAAGGACGCGATCCTGGTCGAGCTGGTGACCCGCCACCTCGATGCCGGGGTGGCCGTCACCAGGGACCGCCAGGGCGAGGAGCAGCCCGAATCCCTCGAAGGGATCATCCGCGGATTCGTGCGCGCCGTGATCGAGAACCACCTCGACGACCCGCAGCTGCTCCACGTCATGTTCGAACAGGGCCCACGGTCGCCCGAGTTGCTGGAGAGAGTCGCCGTGCACGAGCGCGAACGGGTCGCCTACACACAGGAGTTGCTCGAACGCCACCCCGAAGTCCGGGTCGAAGACACGTACGTCGCCGCCCGGCTCACCGTGTCCGCGGTCGAGCTCCTCATCCACCAGCTCATCGCGGCTCCCGACTCCATCGACACCACCCGGCTGGAGAACGAACTCGTCGCGATGCTCATCCGCTACCTCACCCTCGGATAGCCCCAGGCCCGCAGCCCTGCGCCGGACCGCCGGACCGCCAGGGCCCACCAGTGAGGTCCGCTTTTCTGACCCGTTTCGGCTTTCCTCACCATTGGTGCCTGCGATAGTGAGCCCATGACCGACGCGTACGAGCGGATGATGCGGGCCAACCAGTCGAACTGGGACGCCCGGACCCCCGTCCACCTCGCCAGCCGGTTCTACGGGATCGACGGGGAGCCCGACCCGTCTCGCTGGTTCGCCCCGTGGGAATGGGACGACCTCGGCGACCTGGCCGGACGCGACGTACTGCACCTGCAGTGCCACCTCGGTACGGACACCATCGCCTTCGCACAGCGCCAGGCACGGACCGTCGGCCTCGACTTCTCCGCGGCGTCCGTGGCGGCGGCCACCGGCATCGCGGCGCGCGCGGGCGTCGATGTGACGTACGTGCAAGCCAATGTGTACGACGCCGTGGAGGCCCTCGGCGGGCGGCGGTTCGACGTCGTCTACACCGGCAAGGGCGCCTTGTGCTACCTCCCCGACCTGGACCGCTGGGCCGGTGTCGTCGCCGAGCTGCTGCGTCCCGGCGGTTGCTTGTACGTCGTGGAGTTCCATCCGCTCCTCAACGCGCTGGGCCCCAAGCCCGCCCCCGGAGAGGGCCCCGAACTGCTGCTCCGGAACGACTACTTGGGCGGCAGCGGCCATGTGCACCGCGACGCGACGCACACCTACACGGACGGCCCGCCCGTCGAAGGCGCCACCGACAGCTACGAGTGGATGCACGGGCTGGACGAGGTCGTCAACGCCCTGACCGGAGCGGGCCTGAGCATCCGGCGGCTGCGCGAAAGCCCCGAGCTGCCCTGGCCTCGCTGGCCCCACATGGCCCCCACCTCGTCCGGGTGGTGGCAGCTGCCGGAGCCCCGAATCCCGCTGCTGTACGGGCTCCTGGCCTCCCGTTGAGCGATACCACGCACCGCGTCAACCGCCGGCAAGAGGAGATCACATGCCACCCGCCACTTCCCCGCGCCTGTCCGTCGTCATCGATACGGACCCCGGGGTGGACGACGCCTGGGCGATCCTGTTCCTGGCCGCCCAGCCGGACATCGAGATCGTGGCCGTCGGAGCCGCACACGGCAACGTGCCCACCGCCGTGGCGGCGGCCAACGCCTTACGTGTGCTCGACGTCGCCGGGCTGGACCACGTACCGGTTGCCGTCGGGCATCCGACCCCTCTCCAACAGCCGTTGCAGACCTCCGAGTTCGTCCACGGCGACGACGGCCTCGGCGGCAACGCCGGGCCCGCGTCACCGCGCCGGACCAGCCCGGAAACGGCGGCGGAACAGCTCGTGCGCCTGGCCAGGCAACGTCCAGGAGAGCTGACGTTGCTCGCGCTGGCCCCGCTGACCAACATCGCCCTCGCCCTGCGCATGGAGCCCGGCCTCCCCCGCCTCCTGCGCCACGTGGTGGTCATGGGCGGCGCGTTCCGCGTTCCCGGCAATGTCACCGCCTGGGCCGAGGCGAACTCCGCCCACGATCCGGAGGCGGCGGAAGAGGTGCTGCGTGCGGGATTCGACCTGACCATGGTGCCGCTGGACATGACCGAACACGCATGGGCCGACGACATCTGGCTGAAGCGGATCGCGGACGCGGCCACCCCGGCGGCCCGCTTCGCGTCCTCCGTGCTCGACACCTACGTCGCCCTCTACCGCAACGCCCGCGGCACCACCGGCTGCGTCCTGCACGATCCGCTCGCCGCGGCCATCATGGCCGACGAGTCCTTGGCCACCTACGAGGAGTACCAGGTCATGGTCGAACTCGCGGGGCACACGCGGGGCGCCACCCTGCTCGACGACCGGAAGTTCGACATCCCCCAAGGGGGCATCCCCGACCAACGGCCGCCGGTGCGCATAGCCGCCACCGTGGACGCCGCCACCGTCATGGACCGCATCCACCGCGCCCTGGTCACC
>Ga0307508_10005497_pt1 | contig 12043 bp, 10 predicted proteins | sample 9_EM_MG_FD_203089 | JGI IMG/M metagenome (GOLD analysis project Ga0307508, IMG submission 203089) | Populus trichocarpa ectomycorrhiza microbial communities from riparian zone in the Pacific Northwest, United States - 9_EM | ecosystem: Host-associated > Plants > Roots > Unclassified | place... | reverse complement strand
CGATGGTCCTGATCGGATCACCAAGAATATTTTTGATGCCGCCAGCCAGCTTTTGCAGGTTAGGAAGGGTGTTGGAGTAACCAATCCCGACAGCACATCGTTCGAATCCGCCGATGTGACCTATGCCTACACCAACAACGGCAAGATTAAGAACGTCATTGATGCCAACGGCAACAAGGCCGAGATGCGCTATGATGGCTTCGATCGCCTCAAACGTTGGGTGTTTCCTTCGACCGCGCGACCGGCTTCGTTCAACGATTCGTCGCCCGACAGTGCTCTTGCAAGTGCGGGCGCACTCAATGATCCCGATACAAGCGCCGGTGATTATGAAGAATACGGCTATGATCCCAACGGCAACCGCACCTCCGTCCGCAAACGCGACGGTTCGTTGTTGGCCTATCGGTATGACGCCCTCAACCGTCTGACGGAAAAGGACGTACCTGGTCGTGATGGGCTGCTCCCCGCCTTTACGCAGGATGTCTTCTACGCCTATGACCTGCAAGGGCGGATGAAGGAAGCGAGGTTTGGCAACCTAACCACCGGGCTTGGTGTGAGCCTGACTTACGATGGCTTTGGACGTCTGAAGACCAGCACGCAGTCGATCAACGGCGTCAACAAGACGCTTAGTTATGATTATGACGCGGATGGCAACCGGACCAAGCTTACCTATCCTGACCTGAACTACGTAACTTACGAGTTTGATGGGCTCGATCGGCCCAAGACGATCCTGCGTTCGGGGTCGGCGACCGTTGCGAGCTACGTCTATGACGCAGCCGGGCGCCGTATCGCCTTCAACGGCGGGATCAGCTCCAGCTATGATTACAATCCAGCAGGCCAGCTCTGGAAGCTTACCAACAACCCCGCTGGTGCAACGAGTTACAACAACCAGTGGACCTTTGAATACAATCCAGCGGGGCAGATCACGACCTCGACCCGCACCAACGACATGTTCGCATGGACCGCTAGCTTCAACGCCGATCGCAGCTATGAGACAAACGGGCTCAACCAGTACAAGGTCGCTGGCGCGGCTAACTTTTGCTACGATGCCAACGGCAATCTAACCGCCGACGGCAGGAAGGTATACGAGTACGATATCGAAAACCGGCTGGTTCAGACCTTTAACCAGACCTCTACGACTTGCCCCGACGCAATATACACGGGCTATGCGAGCGCGACGAGCCTCACGAAGCTCAAATATAACGCGCTCGGCCAGCTGCTTATGGCAAGTGATGGCAGTACATCGACTTTTTTTCTTTATGATGGCGACGCGAATGTCGCCGAGTTCAATGCCTACGATACACTTCAGCGCCGCTACATTCATGGCGCGGACCAGAAGGCGGACGATCCCATAGCCTGGTACGAGGGTGCCGGGTTCACGGCGGGGCAAGAGCGCCTGATGCGATCCGACTGGCAGGGGAGCATCGTCCTGATCACTGACAGCACCGGCAATACGCTGCCAGCGGTCAACAAATACGACGAGTACGGCATTCCCTATTGCCCGCCAGTAAGCGGAATCCCGGACTGCACAGCGCAGCAAGCCAACATCGGGCGGTTCCAGTACACCGGACAAGCCTGGATTCCTCAGATCGGCATGTACTACTACAAGGCGCGGATGTACTCGCCGACTCTGGGGCGGTTCATGCAGACAGATCCGATTGGGTACGCGGGTGGAAACAGCCTTTATGCTTATGCTAGCAACGATCCAGGGAACAGGTTTGATCCTACAGGTGAGAGTGACGATGATAGCATAGTTGTCACCGGAAGGAATTTGCCTAGCTTTAGTATTAACGTCTGGCCACCCATTTTTACTCCAGGAACTCCCCAAAATACGGAATGGATTACGAGAGTACACAGAAATTTTGTAAATAATGCGGCTGCCGCACAAGATGCATTTTGTAAAACGACCGGCCTTTGTGCGACAAGTGAAGAGAAAGATTCGGATGCCGCCTGGGATGGGGTTTCAGATGGATCTGAGACTGGTCCGGATGGACAGAAGACAAAAACTGGAGGTAAGGAGCAGGCCGATAAGGATTTTGATGGGGTAAGAGCCCCAGAGTCCGGCAAACCTCGCGGAAATGGCTCGAGAGTCAAAGTGCTTCCGGATGGCAGCAGGGTAGTGCTTCGACCCTCCACTGATGGAAGGTGGACGATCGAACGTCAATCTCCAGGCGGACGGAAGCCCGATGCAGGTAGTCGGCGAAGGATACGGTATAATAATTAGGATCGGAAAATGACCAATGTTGAAATATTCAATGCCGATGATGTCCTAATGATGAGAGCGGATCTACCATTTGTCCCCAGAGTAGGCGAATATATGTCTATAGAGGATCATGGTATTTTTACGTACTTCAATGTGACGGAAGTGTGGATTAGAAAATCGGCAGAGGAGCCCTTCAAGGCTTGCATCCGAGTGGTGTTAGACGACTAATTTCGTCTAAAGTTGAATGACCCTAACAGGTGCGAAAACACCACCTTGACCTTACGTCAAACGGCAAGTCAGGCACCATCAGTTTCCGGGAACGGCAGCCCCCGCGTAAGGATCGAACCCAGGTGGATTGGTCGGACGCACCTGCGAAGGTACTGGCGGCGGCTCCGTTGCAGCAGCGGCAGTATCATCACCGCCCCGCGCCAATCCCGCCAACTCCCGCGCGATCAGCGGCGCGCCAAACAGGATGAACACCCCCATCACCACACGCAGCCCTTGCCGCACGCTGGCCTCGCCCGTGAGCATACGATAGCCGATTCCCGCAATTGCGATCACTGCAATGGACGTGCCGACTGGCCCAAGCAGAACGGCCTCAATCCAGCCAATTGCTGCTGGCAATGCGCCGCCTTGAGCAGCTGAAGGATCAAGTACGGGAGTCATGCGCAGAGGTATCGCGCGCCGTCGCGAGCTGAGCAAGCTCGATTGAGTTGCTTCCGCGTGAGGGCCGATGAACTCCGATTCCTGTGCACCCTTGGAAAAGGTGCATTTATGCCATGAGTTTGGCAATCGACGCCTTGCCCCTCAATCTCTGACAGACCGTCCATTACCTGATTGCAGACGTACGGGCCGGTTGCCGCCTGCGCGATTGGAAGTGGGCTGGGCTGAAGTCATGAGGGCGCAGCCGCCGCTTCGGCATCGATTGCAAACGCCGCCTCTATGACGCTTGGTAGCCCGCCACTGCTGATTGTGTCCGACATGGACCACATCCGCGTGCACACTAACTGGACCAACATTGTCCAGAGGTGCACGAATATGGCTGGAGTGCTGTTGCGACACCGCTCGCGCTTGTGCGTAGTCGATCGCGCTTGAGCGTGGATAAATTTATGACAGAATTTATGGCTAAGGTGATTTAGGCGATTTATATCGTTAAATAACAATCGATTTTGGCAGCCTCCGTCTCCGCCAGGGCCTGATCTCCCTGCAACCCAATTCAGCCCATAAAGCCGCAGATGACCGCGCTGTTTGATAGCGGGCATCAGTGAAGCTAACTTGGGTCGATGGCATGAGCCATTGCGTCTGCCGCGATTTCGATGCTGCGCAGTCTGGCGCGGTGATCGTGGATCTGGCTGGTGATGATGACCTCGTCGGCCTGGGTGCGGGCGAGCAGCGCTGACAGTCTTTCTGCAACGCGGTCCCGCGTGCCGATTGCCGCAAAGCTCATCATCTCATCCAGCATGGCACGCTGGCCTGCCGGCAAGCTCTCGTAATAGCCGGCAACTGGCGGTCGCAGTCCGCCACCGACGCTACCTGTGCGTAGCGCGACAAAAGCCTGTTGCATCGAACTCGCCAAGAGCGTGGCCTCCGCGTCGCTATCCGCAGCGAATACATTGAAGCCCACCATCACGCGCGGGCGCTCAAGCACGGCGGAAGGACGAAAATTGCGGCGATAGATGGTCAGCGCTTCGTCCAGCATCCCGGGAGCGAAATGCGAGGCAAAGCCATAGGGCAGGCCAAGCGCCGCCGCGACCTGCGCCCCGAACAGGCTGGAGCCCAGCACCCAGATCTCGACGTCGGCACCCGCACCCGGAGTCGCCTTGAATCCCAGTTGTGGATCGCCCACAAACAGCGCCTGGAGTTCGAGCACCTCCTGGACGAAATTGTCGGGGCTGCTGTTGAGTCCGCGCCGCAAGGCCATCGCCACGCGGCCGTCCGAACCCGGCGCTCGGCCGAGGCCAAGATCGACCCGTCCGGGGAACAGGGCGTCGAGCGTACCGAACTGCTCGGCAATCTGCAGCGGCGCATGATTGGGCAGCATGATCCCGCCCGCGCCGATCCGGATATTCTGGGTGTGCGCGCCGACATGGCCAATAACGACCGAGGTCGCTGCCCCGCCGACACCCGCCATGCCATGATGTTCGGCCACCCAGTAGCGGTGATAGCCCAGCCGTTCGGCGTGCGCGGCAACCTCTGCGGCATTGGCCAGCGCGGTGCTGACTGTGCCGCCGTCAAGGACCGGCACCAGATCGAGAAATGAAAGCAATGTCATGCGCTTCAAAATGGGGACCGGCACGCGTTGCGGCAAGAATTCGGCGATGCGGTCATGAAAAGAAGCACGCTGCAGAGCGCCGGGATTTGGTGCGGTGGCCCACACCCGGTCTGATCACCGTTGCTTTTTCGCCAAGGTAGCCGTGAAATCCGGATCCTTTTTCGCCACCCAATCGACAAATTTGCGGACCGCAGGGTTGGTCAACAGACCCTCCACATCCATCCCGTAGCGCTGCAGTTCGGAATTGGTGAAGTGGGCGATCAGCGTCTGCTGGCAAATCGGATGCATGGGCACAACATCGCGCCCGCCCCGGCTCTTCGGTACGGGATGGTGCCAGACAATAGTCTGGCCGGTAGGTCGGCCACAGAGCCAACAGGGTACCGCCTCCGCCGGCGCCTCCTCTTCAAGTTGCAAGTGCCGATAGGGATCATGTTTGGAATGTTTGCGGGCCATGCGTTCGCCTGAATTGCCTGAGCTTGGGCTGTAGCACCTATCGCGGTGCAGTCAGCATTGCCAAGCTCGAAGGCCTGCCGGGTCAATGAAGCCCGCAGACCGAAACGCACCGCCAGTTAGGATTGCCAATTTTTCGGCGTGAACATGCCCAACCTCCGAAACCCGGTCGCTCAATTCCGATTTGCGCGCATCATTGCGGCGATCGGACCGAAGTTAAGGGGCTGGAGCTATCTGCCCATCAAGCCGCGCGGATCGACCGGCCTGCCATTGATCCGGACTTCGTAGTGCAGGTGCGGCCCGGTCGAAAGCCCGGTGCTGCCGACATATCCGATCAGTTCGCCTTTGCGGACAAAGGATCCCGCCGCCACGGTGAGCCGCGACATGTGTCCGTAGCGGGTTTCAACAGCGCCGCCGTTCGCCAGGCGCACACTCAGGCCATATCCTCCGGCCCAGCCCGCTGCCGCGACGTAGCCATCCATCGTTGCATAAACCGGTGAACCGTACGGCGCGGCCAGATCGAGCCCGGCGTGAAGCCGGTAGCCACCCAGGATCGGGTGCGCCCGAATTCCAAAGCCGCTGGTGATATAGCTCGAGCTCAGCGGCGACACGCCGGGGAGCGAGATCGGCCCGCTCCAGATGCCTGCCTTGCCAGAAGCCCCCTTGGCATAGCCGCCCCGGGGGACAAGCGAGACGGGCGTTCCGACAAGATCCATCGCCCGCGCCGCGACGATAACCGCGCGGATCGGCGCGGCGCTTGCAGAGGTGTCACTGACCGGCATTGCCGCAGCAAGTTCGACCGGCGCATCGCGCGCCGCGACCGGAACAACGCTGATTGCCACGGCGAGCCAGAGGCCCCCGAGCAAGCGAACGACTGTATTGAATCTGGCGAACACAGCGCGTTGCCCCCGTCTGGAAAAACAGCTTACGCGCGACTCCGAAGCATCGAGATACGCCCATCTCGGCCAATCTGCCAGCAAGTTATGGTTGGCCGGGGCTTGCCGGCGCCGTGTCAGCTAGACCGCAGCCTGTGCGGGCAACACTTCGGGCACCTCGTGCAACACCCCGCAATCTGCAGCGCTGAGCAATGAAGGAGTATCTTGCCCGGTAATCGAGGTGAAGACGGGATGTTCCTGCGAGGTTGTGCGCAAGGTCAGCAGATGAACCTCGCAATTGGCGCATTGGTGCGCTTCCTGCAGGCAATCGACATCGACCGCGCCAAGCCGGTAGCGCAGCGCCGGATCGATCGTAATCAGGCGCGGGCCCGATGCGCTTCTCGACCACGACTTGCAGCTTGGACACCAGTGGACTGTGACATTGCCCGTCATCATGCGCCCGCCCCTTCTGTTCTATTTTCCCGGCAGGTTAGCTCGGGCGGCTAATATTGCAACAGTCCGCACCGCATTTTGCGCAAAAATGCTGCGCAGCATTTGCTGCGGCAATGCGTGATGAACGAACATTGAGGCAAAAGTTCCAGTCGCTTTCGGCCAACGCCTTGATAACGCCCCGCCTTGCGCGCAGACTTCGCCGCGCAGGACATTTGCCAGGCAATCCATGGGGGGCAGGCCTTGAACAGCATCCAGTCGCGATCCGGATTGCGGGCCGCGCTCGCGCTTGACTGGATCGGGATGCGCCGCGTCAGGGCCTATTCGCAAATTCTGCTGCTCGTCTCGGCAATCAGCTACGGGTTCTCCTATAGTCAGGCGGTCGGCAGGATCGGCAGCGATTTTCTGGCGTTCTGGTCTGCGGGCAGGCTGGCGGTGACGGGCGCAGCGAGCAAGGTCTACGACCTGAGCGCTGTTGGCGCGGTCCAGGCAGCGGTCGGGCGGAGCGATATCTTCGCCTTCGTCAATCCACCACCGATGCTGCTGTTTGTCGCACCGTTTGGGTATCTGCCGTATCCTGCGGCGTGGGCACTGTGGATCGCCTTCACCTACCTTGCGTGGTTCCTGACGACCCGCCGGCTGGCGCCGGGGCTGTCGTGGCCGCTGGCGGCATTTCCCGGCGCACTCGTTTCAGGCTGGCACGCCCAGTCCGGTCTGCTCACTGGTGCATTGCTTGCCGGAGCGGTACGCCTGTTGCAGGGCAAGCCGTTTGCGGCCGGGTTGTGCATCGGCGCACTAGTGATCAAGCCGCATCTCGCCGTGCTTGTGCCGGTCGCGCTAATCGCGGGGCGGCACTGGCGAGCGGTGGCCGGAGCCGCGACCGGGGCGATCGTGCTCTTCGCACTCGCCGGCGTGGTCTTTGGCCGTGACCTGCTGCTGGCCTACCCCAAGAGCTGGCAGGTCAGCCAATACCTGATCCGGGCCGACGACGCCGATTTCTTCCTGCGCCAGGTGACGATCTATGCCGCGCTGCGCGTCGCGGCGACACCGCTGATCGCCGCAGTGACGCAAGCCATTGCCACTGCTGCCTGCGCGGTGCTGGTCTGGATCGTCTGGGCGGGGCGCGCGCCGATCGACGGAAAGTTTGCTTTCCTTCTTGCAGTCACCCCGCTCGCCACACCCTACCTGTTCAGCTACGATCTTGCCTTCCTGGCGGTGCCAATGTTTTGGCTGATCGCCGAACGCGGCACCGGCGCGTGGGAGCGGCCAAAGCTGCTGCTGTTCTATTTCGCCCCGCTCGTCTGCCGTGCGCTTGCGCTGCCGCTCGGCGCGAACCTTGCGCCGTGGGTGCAGGTCTGGATGGTATGGGAGATCGGCAAGCAGTTGCGCCTGGTACCGCCAGCCCGGGGCGATGGCCGAGACGTCAGCGCAGGCAATCTCCATATATCCTGATCACCGCCGTCTGGACGACCTCGTATGAAATCTGGGTGTCAACCAGCCTGCAATTGCGGGTGACATAGGCCATCGTCTCACGGCGCGTTCGGCCATCGGACAGGTTCGTGCTCGGGATCGCAGCAATCGCGACGACCCCGGGTTTGCGCTGCAGTATCCGATCGAGCGCATCGGCGGTCCGAAGCGGGCTCGTATCGCGTTCGATCCAGTCGAGCAGGTGGGGTGGGAACGCGAGCGGCGAAAGCGGCTCCTTGCCCGCCAACGCGTACAGTCCGACCGGGCCATCTGCAACGAACAGCCCGTTGCCGCTGTCATGCGCCCTGATCGCCGCCGCCATCCGTTCGAGCGACTGCGCCGAACGGCTGCTCTCCGCGAAATCGAACGGATTGTAGATCACAAGCGAGAAGCAGCCAGCCATGGCCGCCGCGAATGTTCCGATATCGCGCCGCTGCAGGATGAAGCTTGCGGCAACCGACAGCGGAACCAGCAGCGAGAGCGCATAGTGCGTGTAGAAATTGGGAATGATCGCCATGCCGAGCATTGCCGCTGCAACCCAGCCGACAACAAACGGACGAGCATTTTTGTCGCAGACGACAAGCCCTGCCGCTGCCATGGCCAGGAGCGGATACAGGCGCAGAATCATCCTGAGGAGATTGAGGAGGATGGCAGGGAGCGGCAGCGCGCCCTTGGTCAGATTGGCGGTGACCATCGCTTGCCAGTATTCGGACCAATGCCCGCGTTCGAAATAAGTGAGAGCTATGAGCGCAGTCGGAAGAATGCCGAGGGCAATCCAGCCGAAGATCGCGATCACGCTCGCCAGCTTGCCCGGCTTCAACAGGAAGGATGCGTAAAGGCCGAGGAATACGGCTTCGAAGATGGTCGTCTGCTTGACCGTCAGCGCCAGACCGCAAAGGCCCATTGCCGCGAATGTCCGCCATGTCCCCCGCCCCGACCTCAGGTTCGCGCTGTCGCGCAAGACCAGCAGGTATGCGCTCACGATAAACAGGTTGTAGAACACCGGAGACTGCCCGCCCCAGCCTTGGAACAACGGCAACATCAGCAGATAGGTAACGCCGGCCAGGATGCCGCCCTGGGTCCGAGTCCAGGTGCGCGCGATCAGATTGATCATCATTGCAGTGGCGCTGGCAAACAGCCACGCGGCAATTTCGTAAGCGACGATCGATTTGGAAATACCGGTGATCAGATAATAGATCAGGAACAGTCCGAGCGGCTTGCGATCCCAGATGTCGACATAGGGCAACTTTCCGTGGTGCATTTCCAGACCCACCAGAAAGTAGAAGCTATCATCAAGATGCAGATTGGGATTACCGAAGGTGGCGCCGCGCAAGACCAGACCGACGATCAGCAATAACAGCAATTGCTGCCAGTGCTTGGCCAGGTATTTCTCAAAAAATGTGGGAGTGTCGGGCATCCGCTCGAGCCGCGTCGATACGGATGTCATGAAAGAAATGACCAGCCTCCCCTCGGGTCTTTAACTAGGGGAAGGGATTAGTCGAAACCCGCCCGGCCATCCAGTCGCAAAATTCAAGCCTGGCTCGGCAAGGCTCGGCAACGGCTCCGGAAGGTCACGTTGACCCGCTCGGACAGCAGCAGATAGGGCAGCCATACCGCGACACTGATGAGGACTTTCTTGATGTTGCCGCCGAGCAGCATCTGCAGCGCGCCAGCGACTTCGGCAGGAAGTCCCGGCGCCGCGGCGACCTGCTGCGCAATGGCAAACTGCATTGCCAGGTCCGCTCCCCAGGCGAACAGCATCATCCGCGGAAACAAGGGAACCGAGCGCAGCGCGAGAACGAAACAGACCATATAGAAGAAGTTCATCACAATGAGGTCGAAAGCCATCATGTGAAGCAGCACCTGCGCCCAGCCCGGCGCAGTCGTGCCAACGGCTGGAACTGCGGCGAGAAACTCGGCTGTCCGCACTGGAACGTTGAGCAGGATGCCGACAAGCAACGAGACCATGAATCCCGAAGGCCCGAAATCCGTGTGTCGCCGCGCGGCAACCGCGTCAAGCGGCTGCCAGCGCCCGAACATCGCGAAGCGAAAGGCGGGCTGCGCGGACAGCAGGCCGCGCGGGAAACTGCCTGCAGCGACCCGGTAGCCAAGTATCGGCGAAAACGCGACCAGGAGATAGGGCATGAAGAACAGTGCGGCTTCGCCAGGTGACCTGGCTGCGAGCGGCGCCGTGACCACCTTGGCCGCGCCCGCAAGTGCCATGACGACCACCCAAATCGTGATCAGTTGCTCCATGCGGATGTCAAGGTAACTGGCGATAGCCCTGCTCCGGACGCGCAATCCGTCACGCACCTTGATCAAGGTTGCAGATTGCGACCAGCGGTCGAGGGCAATGCTTGGAGTAACCATCAGCGAGGAACGTACATTAGCATGGTTAGTAAGGTGTTAACTATGGCGCTTGTTCCCGAAGCGGCCAAATCCGCAGATTGGCGGGATTCGCAACGCATTGAGTCGTTGTGACATTATCGGCTGCGTTAACCGGCTGTGTTAATAAATCACGCCTCCAACACATTGATTATAATCAGTAAAATTACGGCGTTAAAATTCTGTTGACCCTAACGCGATTCAGCACGACTCTTTGCCCATTCCGGAAGGACCTTCGCCTGTAGGGCCGGCGCAAGCTGGCATAAAAAACCCCAGGGTCGCGTCGGTCCCAAGTGACCCCTCCCGGATCAAGGCTAACCGGAAATAGAAGCCGGAGCCTTTTCGATCAACGTGCCAACCACCTCCGCTGCGGAGCTGGAATGGTTTGTGGGGTACTGTGAAATGACGACTTTTATTCGTGAATTTGTGAGCGATCAATCCGGTGCTGCGGCGGCGGAATATGCCCTTATCCTCGCCATCGTCGGGGCCGGCATTGCCGGTGCCGCTTATTACCTCGGCGGCGAAGTCAGCAAGGGCATCGTCGGCGCGGGCAGCAAGATTTGCGGCCAGACCGGCAGCACCTGCTGACAATTCCTGCCCGGCCGGGGCAATTTGCCCTGGCCGGTCAGAATTGACTGAATTGTCACAATTATGTGGCGGGGGCGGCGCGCATGACCAGCAGGAATTTCATTATAGTAGGCGTCGCGATCGTGCTCGGCTTGTTCGCGGTCTATCTCGGCAATGCATATTTTTCCGGGGTCGAGACGCGCCAGGAACAGATTGCCGCCCAGAACAAGATGGTGCGCATCGTCGTTGCCAGCCAGGATCTTGGCTTTGGCACGGTGGTCAGCGCCCAGAACGTGCGGCTCGCCAACTGGCCGGAGAATTCGGTTCCCGCTGGTGCCTTCATGTCGGTTGAGGAAGCCACGCACAACCGCGTGGCGCTGCGCTCGATCGTGGTCGGCGAACCGGTCCTGAATTCAAAAGTCTCTGGCACTAATGGGCGCGCAACGATTGCCGCCAACCTGCCGGCTGGAATGCTGGCGTACACCGTGCAGATCAATGACGTTGCCGGCGTGGGCGGGTTCGTAAGGCCCGGCGACGTGGTCGACGTCCTGATCACCCGCCAGATCCCCGGCGAAGGCGCCCGCGCCTATGACAAGATGACCGACGTCCTGCTGCAGGCGATTCCGGTGCTTGGCGTCGACCAGACCGCCGACCAGAACAAGACCGATCCGGCAATCGGACGCACGGCAACGCTTCAGGTCAGTTCGTTCGACGCCCAGAAGCTGGCGCTGGCCTCGCAAGTCGGTGTCCTCAGCCTGGCCTTGCGCAACGTCACCGACAAGCCGCTTGGGCCGGGCGCGACGGTCCTGCCGCGCGATATCAGCAACAGCCGTTATTATATCGCAGCGCGAGCCAGCGGCGCGGCACCGCCCGCGGCCACTGCTCCGACGATCCGTGCGATTATTGGCGCAGCCGGAAGGGTGGGCGCAGCGCTGCCGCCGCCGCGTCCTGCGGGTCCATCGATGACTGTTATCCGCGGTGTCCGACCAACCGAATACGAGGTGCGCCGTGGCTATTGATATGAACCTGCCCCGCCTCCTGCCCCGCCATCTGGTTACCCTGGCCGCCACCTCGGTGACGCTGGGCCTTGCGGCCCCCGCGCTCGCCCAGACCGGACCCGGCAATCAGCCAGCCGCGTTCAATCCCGGATCGCTCAATGCCGGAACGCTCGAGGTTCCGCTCAACAAGAGCAAGGTCGTCAGCGCCGATCGTCCGATCGCCAAGGCCATGGTCGGGAACGACGATATTGCCGATGTCCTGCCGCTTACCGACCGCGCAATCTACGTGCTGGGCAAGAAGATGGGAACCACCAGCCTGACGCTTTACGACGGCGCCGGACGGGTACTGTCGGTCATGGATATCGCTGTCGGTCCGGAT
>Ga0307508_10005496_pt1 | contig 12043 bp, 8 predicted proteins | sample 9_EM_MG_FD_203089 | JGI IMG/M metagenome (GOLD analysis project Ga0307508, IMG submission 203089) | Populus trichocarpa ectomycorrhiza microbial communities from riparian zone in the Pacific Northwest, United States - 9_EM | ecosystem: Host-associated > Plants > Roots > Unclassified | place... | reverse complement strand
ATTATTTTCTACGAATTGTCTGTGTGTTCCAATCTACCTCTGTTTATTAATATGGGACAGTCAACAATAGCTAGCAAAGCATCTACATCATTAATCAACTGATGTCATATGATTTGACATAAGCACATATTATTAACTGTAAGCATCTAAAACGATTTTCTTTTGGATTCTGTCGTAGAAAAAGAAAATTCATAGAATAACACAATGTAATAAATATTCAAGAAATAATATAGTTTAAAGAGTTGCTTATTACATATCTAATTCGCAAGTTGTAATTGTTATCTGCCACTCAAATTGTACAATTTATAGAAACATGATTAAATAACGAGAGATATGAGAGGAAAAAAAAAAACCTGAAAAAATACTGAAACCTTGATAACAACATCACTGATATCATTTAAAAGATCTTGATGGGATGAATTTAGCGATACTGAAAAATATCATCAACGATGATTGCAAGTGATCCCTAATATCTTTGGACGACTAATGTGGTCTACTTTGTTCACCATCTGTGATATTTTTTTGTGTCATTGGATTCTTTTTGTTGAGATCTTTTCGATGACACTTGTGATATCATTATCGAAGTTTCAATATATCTATGAGGTTTTTTTTTCTTATGTTGTTTTTTGTCTAGATCTCCTCTTCACTCCTTGTAAATTGTGAAGATATATGAGAGTAAAAAAGGAAAAAAAATAAAATGATCCTAGAAACACATTAAAACTCTAATGATAACATCGCCGATAATATTAGAAAAATCTTGATAAGACTAATCCAACGAGATTAAACAAGGTCACAAACGATGAACAGATTGAACCACACGAGCCTCCAAATGTGTTTGGGCTCACCTACCTTTGGGTAACTCGTGTGACCCATTTCGATCATCGTTGGTGATATTTTTTGGTATCGTTGAATTCATCTCGTCGAGATCTTTTTAATGATACCGATGGTGTCGTTATCAGAGTTTTGATATGTTTTCGATATCTTATTCTTAATTTCTCTTTCTTTATTGAATTACTTGTCCAATAATTTTGTAATTTAAAATAATCGCAAATAATATTTATGACTCGCGAATCACAAATTAAGCCACATTGTAACTCGTGAATTGTAATTATGAATTTTTTAAAATGTGATATTTTCATTTATGTTTTTTGCAATGTTTATTTTATCATATTTTTTAGATCTATGTTAGAATCCCAAAAAAACTCCATATAAAACGTTTGAACATGTGAGGCGGTGCATCTCCATGGTATAGCACGAATTGGTAGGCTTCCCCTTCCCGTACCGGCAAGCTTAGCTGATTAATTTAGTAAAACAAAATAGAGGTGACTGCCGGCCTCCTCCATACCGACAAGCTTTTGAAAACGTGATGCCTGCACAGGAAATTGTCATAAGTTCCGCATCATTGCATATTCTTCATTTCAACAGATCTAGCATGGCCATGCTTTTTCCTAACTCTTATTGAAAACGTGTCGACTATCTTTATTAACAAACTAATTACTTCAAGGGTGATGGGGAAATTAAGTGTAAACTGCATTTGATCTGACCAGAAAAATGGATTTAGTTTTGAAGTGTAAGAATTAGTCTAAAAATACCCATAATTGTAAAACCAGAAAATAAACCAATATTTACATGGCTGCTCTCGTGTTTTGCTGGCACAGCAGATGCTTTGGCCTTGGTTCAAAGTTTGAGCTGCTATACAGAATCACAAGACAATGCTGTGACAACTTCGTTGTTTGTTTCTATTCGAGTAATAATGATTTGTAAAATAATTTCTTAAAGAAAATATCACGAATATAAACACGAAATAAATAGCCAGAAAATATGTTAAATCACAATTACCGCTATATTTTCTATATATTCGATGTTTCGGTCGAAAAAGTTTTGTTATTTATAGCACTACATAACATTTGATTGTCTGCCAAGACAACAAAGCAATGTTCACAATCTTGCTGCTGCGTATTGTTTATAATATATACTGCGCTCGTGTATTTTCTTTGTAAGCAGGCTAGAAGGCAAGGTGGCCCTCATAACAGGAGGTGCGAGTGGCATTGGCAAGACCACAGCCCACGAATTCATCAAGCATGGAGCACGAGTCATAATTGCTGACGTCGACTCAGAAATTGGTCCACAAGCTGCCAATGAGCTTGGTCCTGCAGCCCACTTTGTCCAATGTGACGTGACAGCAGAGGCTCAGGTAGAAAAGGCGGTGGGGATTGCACTGACAAACCATGGGAAACTTGACATAATGTACAACAATGCTGGTATAACAGGGCCATCGTTTCCACCAAGCATCGCAGACCTTGATCTAGATGAATTTGACAAGGTCATGCAAATCAATGTCAGAGGCATGGTGGCGGGGATCAAGCATGCAGCACGGGCGATGATACCCGCTGGCTCAGGGTGTATTCTCTGTACATCAAGTATTAGTGGACTCATGGGCGGGCTTGGCTCACATTCCTACTCAGCGTCAAAATCTACAATCCCTGGAATCGTCAAGTCCGTGGCGAGCGAGCTATGCGAAAATGGGGTTAGGATCAACTGCATTTCACCAGGTCCGATTCCGACCACACTCTCCTTGGCCCAGATAGGCTTGGTGTATCCTGGTGCTTCCCAAGAACAGTTAATTGAGATTGTGAATGGGCTCGGGAAGCTGAAGGGGGCTAAGTGTGAAGAAATTGATGTCGCCGAAGCCGCCTTGTATCTGGCATCAGATGAAGCAAAGTACATAACTGGGCATAACCTCGTCGTGGATGGAGGGTTGACCTGCTTTAAAAATCTTTCACTCCCTTCTCCTCGTGAATTTGTGTAATTTAGCATCTGCCATTCTCACACCTTTTGGCTTAATCATCAATCGTTCTTGTTTCTTGTGAAGGTGATATCAGCCTACAAGGACATAATTATATATTATTCACTTACAAGTGAATCTGACAGGGTGTGTTTTTCCATCATTTAAATATCCTCTTTAAGTGATATTAAAAATATATTCTTCACCGTATCTTAATATATTAAAGAAAATAAGTTTTTTATAAGATGATGGCGATTGGGTGGGTGAGGCGACCATTCAGTTCCCAATGGTCCCCAGCAACAGGAGAGCATCTCTCACGTGGAGTGATAGGGAGGCAGACAGCCAGTGAAGTCCACATTGGATTTCAACCTTTGAGACTTTGACAACGCACGCCGATCGACGGTACACGCAGCAAAAATCAATGCGCTCTCGGCAAATTCTGTTGGCACAGCCGATTGATTTATCGTAATGAGAAATTTATCAGACAATCTACTATCTTGGCCGTCGGATTGAACTGAAAAAACGGGAGGGAGGATTTATAAAATCATTAAAGAGTAAACTATTCTTTTAGTCCTTAGGTTTTTGACTCAGTTATAACTTAGTTTTTCTTGTTTGATAACAGATAACTTAGTCCCTTTGACTGAATCCTGATTTGAATTTTTTAAGTTAACTCTATTGCCAAATATGTGACCTGGATTATGAACTCCACTATATCAAATTATTTTTATATTTTATTATATAAAAAAATATAAAAATTAATTTACTATCAACCCAATACTAAAGGATCAAATTTAATAAAAACACCACATTGAAAGATGAAATTGAAAAAAAATAAAAGATAAAAAAACCAAATGACAAAAAAAAAGGCCAAGACACACATGCTTGAGTGGGCCAGTGTGGTTAGGCCTGTTACAACAAAGCCTACACATATGGGGTTTAAGACACCTGTCTAGACCATTATTTTTCTTCTTTTTAAAAGGAGTGAACCATTGTACATCCATTTTTTTTATAAAAAAAAAATACATAGACAACAAGTCATGTGTAGCATGAAACACAAAGTTATTCTCAAAAAGAATCAAACTCACAATCTTTGACTAAAATGGTATTTGAAAACGTGGTTGTGGTTGTGGTTGCGGTTGCTTTTCAAAAAAAATTTTTGCTCAGAAATGCATCAAAAAAAAATATTTTTTTAAAAAACTTATTTTTAACATCAACACATCAAAACGATTCATAAACATAAAAAAAACATTAATTTTAAGCAAAATTAAATTAAATTAAATTTTAGAAAACTTTCTTTTGGATTGCACTCATGCTAACTAACTTAGTCACAACACACAGATATTATAAAACAATTACAAAAAAAAAAAAAGTTAGTGGAGGTTTAGAGAAAAATCAAAATGAGTCAGAAGGACTAATTTATAAAGTTTCCAACTTGAAGCATGGAGTTACAATAACGTTGAAAACCAAGTACCTAAATAATAACTTACCAATTAAAAACGGAAAAAGAACATTCCCCAAGCTAATAGAAAGCGAAACAACATGCCGAAAAACTCGTTTTTGAATGGAGCATTATTGCATATAAGGAAAGAGGAAATCAGAGAGAAAGAGAGGGAAGGACGGAGAGGGGCCGCCGTGCTTGTTCACCTTTTTTTCTGCCTCTCGCGTCCCTTCAGAGCCTCGAAGCTTTCTTGTTTTTGTTTGCACAGCTTCTCTGGATCTCTGAAGGAATCCACCCGTTTTTTCTTCATTTTTAGTCCTCCTGCTGCCTTTCCCTCTCTTCACGAGGCTTCTCTCTCACGAAGGTACTTGCTCCTTTGCTCATATCGTTATTGATTTTTTCACTGTTTCAATTGTTAATCCGTTTCTCTGCTACCATTGTCTCAATGGTTTGGTAAAGAGTTTGTTGTTTGTTGTTTGTTTGTTTTTTTTTTTTTTTTGTAGATAGATTGATAGAGTTGCTGAATATTAATCTCTCAATTAACAGAGAAAATTCTTTGATTTGTCGACTCGAAAAAACATTTGATCGAAGAGCATATTTGGAATAATACATTATGGCAAACACACTACATTTTTCTGCTACTCTTCAAGCTGCTCCCTCCCCTGTTTTCTCCAAGAGGATGAATAAAATGCATTGCCAATCTTTACGCGTCCAGATGGTTAATTATAATTCAGAGGCTACAAATTTGGCACTGTCTAGAAGTAATAGGGTTTTGAAAGTGAGTTGTGAGGCAGCCAGTGTTGATGTACTTGAAATGAACAAAACCGATAATCAAGCCGAGACGCAGCTAACATGTGTGATGAAGTTCGGTGGTTCTTCGCTGGCCTCTGCCGAGAGGATGAGAGAGGTGGCTGAACTTATTCTTAGCTTTCGAAACGAGAGGCCTGTCATTGTTCTCTCTGCCATGGGAAAGACAACTAACAAACTTTTGCTGGTATGACTGCTTTCACTTTGCTTTCCTGTCTCTGTTTTTTTTTCCGGGGCCAAGAAGGAGTTATAATTGTCAACTTAATTATAGGCTGGAGAAAAGGCTGTTAGTTGTGGTGTTACCAATGTAGACAGTATTGAAGAGCTCAGTATCATTAAGGAATTGCATCTCCTGTGAGGATTCTACTCCTCTTTCTTTTTATTTTTATTTTGTTCCCGGAGCCATAAAATTCAATTGAAGTTGTTCTATCTTATCAGGACTGCGAAGGAATTGGGACTAGACGAGTCGGTTATTGCTAGTGAGTATCTATTCGCAGCCGAGAAGGCTTATGCAAGTTCCTCTACTTTTTAGTAATATATATGCATTGATGTGTTCTGTAATTTACAATATAGAATGAAACTGTTTGTCTCATTACAAAGCCAACGATGCTAGGACTTGTGCAATTTCCTGTATCGGCTCTTCATCTCATGGACAAGGGGAAACCTCTTATACATACTCCTTTTGCAGAACACCTGGAGGAATTAGAGCAGCTTTTGAAGGGAATTGCTATGATGAAAGAGCTGACTCCACGCACAAAAGACTACCTGGTTTCATTTGGGGAGTGCATGTCCACGAGGATTTTTGCAGCATATATGAATAAAATCGGTGCAAAAGCTCGCCAAGTAAGTGGTTGTCTTTCTTCTTTCTCTGTTTTTTTTTTTTTTTTAAAAAAAAAACCATCTTAATCTGATTCTTAGATTTCTCCGTGAGCTGCTTATTCAGTCCACATATCCACAACGGCACCATGATTTATTAAATCAAACACCCGTTGATACCCATTTGCTATAATTTTTTACCCACTAATCACTCAGCCACTGAACAGTAGCAGAAAAATTTGTTCGGGATCTGATTATACTTTATTCCACTTTCTATCAATTACAAACATAATCTTATTAGATTTTGGATAGAGAACACAGGGAGAGGAGGGAGACGGACAGACAGCTTGGTAGAAATTTTTTATGTTTTATGGATCAAACGGATGGCATTATCTATCATAAATAAAGGGGCTGCATGACCAGCTAATTTTTTAAATTTAAGATTTTCTCAGTTAATGACGTTTGACTATATGGTAGGATAGGCTTTAACAATCATGTGTTTACTGTGAATTCTCAATCCAATACAATAAATTACCAATCACGGTTGTGTCATATTGTGACACAAAGGAAAAAAATGTTGATCAATTGTGTGAGCAATTAAAAGTTTCAAGGGTTTGCTATGTCATATGTCTTTCAACTTCAGTTATTAAGTTTTAATACAGTTTCTAAACCTTTTATAGTTTTTGTTTAACGGAACAACTGTACTTGGTAGTAATCAAGAAAAAGACCTCCAATGAGGAATGAAGCTATTGCTCAAAGCTGCTCAACATCTCTTCTGAGCAATTCAGAATGGTAATTTTACTTCATGTAAAATGTCCAGATTGTTAATACACGGACGACAGTTGGATCAAAGATGAGATTATATCCATAGTATCTTTCTAATGAAGATTTGATGTCTTTTAGATGGAGAAAGTGAAGATAAAAAGTGCATTGCAGTACTGCAGTCATTTTCTTAATAACAATAAAGTGCACCCATTGTGTTACTATTTTGGGATTTTTACTGTGAAATGAACACTATCCCTGATAACAGCATTATAATGTATTGTATTTCCCTCCTTTTTTGCAGTATGATGCTTTCAAAATTGGTTTTATCACCACAGATGACTTCACGAATGCAGACATTCTAGAAGCAACTTATCCAGCTGTGGCACAGAGTTTGCATGGAGATTGGATTAGAGATACTGCAATTCCCATTGTTACCGGCTTCCTTGGAAAGGTCTTTCCACCAACTAATTGCTCGGGACACCTTGTTTGTGAAGTTAATGAACTCCTTATAGGAGAGAGTTTATGGAAAGCTTCATTGATATATGTTTTTTTTTTCCTTTTTTGATATTTCTAATTGCAGGGCTGGCGATCTTGTGCGATTACTACATTAGGCCGTGGTGGCAGTGATTTGACGGCCACAACAATTGGAAAAGCATTAGGTTTGCGCGAGATTCAGGTAACTGCAGACACTGGAAGTTCGCAATAGATAGCACAGCTCCAAGGAATTTTGCCATAATTTCCCCTCCCAAATACCACAAACCGAGTCAATTTTAAGTCATTGTTTGTTTTCGAAGTCAAAGTTGAAATAATATATAAAGCTGAAGTAAGCAAGATGACTGTTACAAACACAAGATCCGGTGCAAAACCTGAGCACCATTACAACACTGTTCTAAGACCCAAGAATAGACTCTGGTGGCTGCCACATGAAATAGTAGCAAGAAGCAAGATATTCATATTTTTCCTCCACAAAAAACTCCTGCCACCGTCATTACCCCCGTTTTTCATTACTTCTCAGCCTTATCTCCACTAGCTCTAGCTTTGCTAAAACTCCAATATAATCATCTGCTCAAACCAACAACACTGCCATCATATTCATCACCAAGATCACTAGAGCCTTAATACTACAGCCTAATCTACCAGCAAACACAAACCCCAATAAACCTACACAACCCTTTGCAGGTAGTCAATACCAACAACTATGTCCCCATAATCTAGCCCTTGAAAACCATAAAACTACCAATCTAACCAACAACACCACTCCCAAACCACAAACACGACCACTCAAACCACCATGACCGTTGCCTAAAGCATCATATCCAGTAAAACAAGGAAGATATCTCACCACCTCCGCCACCACAACCTGAGACTCCGCCAGCTTCACTGCCACACCACTACCAGTCAAATTGTCAAAGCATCACTACCTCCAGCAAACCCAAATGGACAACAAAGATGGTTTTTTGCAGGCAAGAGAAGGAGAAAAGGTAGCAAACTCAGATACGAGCTGAAGGATAGGAAACCCAGATCTAAAGAATACTTCAAAATTATGAAAGAAAGTGAAAGAGAGAGGAAAATGGAGAAAAAGAGGGAGAGAATCCAACTAGGAACTAATATTCACTGTTTCTCCCTAATCCATACAGATATTGTGAAAAGATAGTTGTGTTTCAACTGTGTGTACTTGCTTGGCAATATTCTTCTTTCTTCTGATTTTTTGCAAATCTCTTTCTTCATCCATGAGTGCATTTATTAATGAAATGTAAGCATGCAAGAAATTGCTTTTTCTAGAAAATATAGAACTGTGCTGAAGTTCATAAAAGTTTATCGAGTGCATTTCTGTAGAAATTCCATTTTTCAATTGAAATCAGACTAATAATTTTTTTTTAAAAATCTACTGTAGGTGTGGAAGGATGTTGATGGTGTTTTGACATGTGATCCTAATATATATCCACATGCTGAACCTGTGCCATACTTGACATTTGATGAGGCAGCGGAACTAGCATATTTTGGTGCTCAGGTATCATAATTTTATGGTTGTGACATAGTCGAGCATGAGTGTGAAACTTACAATTCTTGCATGGTTGATTTATGATTAAAATTTAAATGTCTTGTACAAACCATACGCGAGTAATGAATCTTTACACTTCCTTTCCCTTTCCTTGTTTTTTTTTTTTTTTAATATTTTTTTTAAATGACCTGAATTTGGTTATTGTTGACAAGCTTCCTAACCATACAATTTCCCCCCCTGAATTTGCATGCTTTTCACTAGTTACTTTATTGATCACAGTCAAGCTGTAGTTTAATAACAAGTAATAACTAGTCTATTTATGAAGCTCCAAATGTTAACATGAGCAAACGGCCAAAGTAACCATGTCTTCTCTAACCTTTTTATTTGTACCTTTCTGCAGGTCTTGCATCCACAATCCATGAGACCTGCTAGGGAGGGTGATATTCCAGTTAGGGTTAAAAATTCTTACAATTCAAATGCTCCTGGGACTCTCATCACCAGGACACGAGATATGAGTAAGGTTTGTATTAGATGATGCTAAATGATTGCAATGTGAAGAACTTAAAATAAAATTATTCTTTTCTTTGTCCTAATTACAGGCAGTTCTAACTAGCATTGTTATGAAACGGAATGTTACTATGTTGGATATTGTTAGCACCCGCATGCTTGGCCAATTTGGTTTTCTTGCTAAGGTTCGCAGCTAAAATCTGTTTCTAATCCTCTTACCCCCATTTATCCCAGATGTTTCAATTTTCTTATCCCTATTAAATTTTGTCCATTTAGGTGTTTTCGATCTTTGAAGATTTAGGAATATCAGTAGATGTTGTGGCTACTAGCGAAGTCAGCATCTCCTTGACACTCGATCCATCAAAGCTTTGGAGTAGAGAGCTGATTCAGCAGGCAAGCGTATGGCATCTTTTATTTGTTATGATTTGTTTTTTTACAGTCTGTGTTTTGGTATTTATTTTCCAGCAGGATATTTTATTCATGTCTACTTTTGGCATTCGATCTCATCTGTTGATGTACCTTCCTTTAACAGGAACTCGACCATGTTGTGGAAGAGCTTGAGAAAATTGCTGTAGTCAATCTCCTGCAGCATAGATCAATAATCTCTCTCATTGGGAATGTCCAGAGGTCCTCTCTGATATTAGAGAAGGTGATCCATTGCACTTTTCTTATTAGTTAAGACTGGTTTTCTGAGAACTTGTTTCTTCTTTGGGTGAAAAAAGGCATCGCTTTTTTCCTCCCTAGTCCCTAACTACAAAATCTAATCATCTATATTACTTTTGTTTAGTGATGAGAATCCTGTCTCTTCTGTAGGAACTTTTAGTTTTTGTTCCTTGCACTCTCCAGAAACTAACATGTTAGGTTAGTGGATCATGGTAAATGCTGTGTTTTCATTGATAAAACCTTCCATCTTGATTGAACGAGGACCAGCTGCAACTTCAAAATGATGACCTTGTGGGATAAATTTTTATAAAAAAGCTTTTCAGTCATACTCACTATTTTCAAAACCAGAGCTTAGCAGGAATCTTACGACCTGGAAGGAAGTTTCAAGGGAGACCTGAGTATTATATTTAAGCATAGTGTTATGCAACAACTGTTTTCCCAATATATTTTCCATCACTGTTGGGACTGTTGTGGTGAAGGATTTTAAGCTCATCTGTCTATTTATTTGCTCATTCATTTCTTGTTCATTTACCGGATATATGTTATGGCAGGTCTTCAATGTTCTTCATATCAAAGGAATCAACGTTCAGATGATATCACAGGGTGCTTCAAAGGTATCACACCTATACTATGGTTTCCCCTGCATGCCTTATTTTCAGTATGTACCATGTATGGAACTCTACAGCTTCGGAACCCGAGAATAGGCTTTTGTGAGCACCCTTCATGGACGCTATATGCCTTAGAAGGATCCAGATGGCTCCTTATCTTGGGGTGCTCACTATTCCTGGGGCTCGGATGCTTCTTAGCAATTTGTTGACTGTCACGACAAGTAACTCACCTTTGGCCTTCACTTACCAGGTTAATATCTCATTAATTGTGAATGATGATGAAGCAGAGCAGTGTGTCAGGAGTCTCCACTCAGCTTTCTTTGAAAGCGACGTCTCTGAATTAGATGGGAAGTGTGTTTCTGATAATGGTCCAGTTCAGCTTCGAAGTGAAGAATAATTCAAGTTCTTAGCAGCAAGATCTTAGCTGGTAATGGTGGTTGATTTGTCTGGTACGTTTGTGTTTTTGTTTTCTGGTCCAAAGATAGGCACTGCATCTACACTCACGGCATCCTGGAATTTATTGCTTTTGATACAGCCATCTCATCGTGTAATTGAGTAGTTATTTACTAATCTTTGTAGTTTATCAACACTGATTATGTGGAGAAATTTTAAGTGATAATTTTTAAGAGAGGCACAAGGAAGAGAGAATAAAAAAGTTATTTCTCAAGTATGAGAAATTATTTTTTATAACCTATTCACTTTGATCTAACCTTTGGGCCATTGTTGTATGTATATATATATTTTTTAAAAATCAATACTTATCAAATTGTTCCAATGAATTGGGTTGTTGGTTATCAAATTTGAAAGTGTTTGTATTTATGATGTAATCGGATTGTCATGGTGTTTTTTAAGTAGATTTTTTGTATTAAAAAAATTAAATTGATGTTTTTTAAGGTTTTTTTAATTGTTATGATGATATGTTGATATAAAAAATTAAAAAAATATCATTTTATCATAAAATTACTTTGTATTGCATTACTAAATACACATTTGATATCATAACTTTTTTTTTTCTTGTTCAAGTATTACAATACAGACTTTAAATTTAAATAGTTCTGATTTTTAATAATTAAAAAAATATTCTAATAGAATTTAGTAGTATTATGAAACTCGATCTGATCTGAAAGATTGACTCTGGATTCGAGCGATATGATGCCTTGATCGAGTTTTAAATAAGTAAAAACCTGACCTTGCAACTGGCCCTATTAAATATGAGCAATCTGCGAGGTCAGCTTAAAACCTGATGTAACCCAGGTAAGATTCAGTTTTTTTTTTTATAATTTTTTTAATAAAACCCAAAAATATAAAATTAATTTATGAATACTTAGCTTCATATATTTTTTTATAATTTACATTCACATAGATTGTCTTTTATCCTTTTAAAGTGAAATATATATATATATATCTTAACTTTTAAATATGAAATAATTATATATAACCTATATGTATACAAATTGCTTTTTAATTTTTTGATGTGGGATAACTATATTACACTTTAAATCTTATTTTTTTATATAATTTATATTTACACGTATTATTTTAAAAAAAAATTATATGAAATATTAAAATTTTAAATATATTTTTTTATTTTTTTTAAATTAACCAGTATGATCTAAAACTCGATCCCTTAGCTGGATTACCCCTGAATAAAG
>Ga0307508_10005495_pt1 | contig 12046 bp, 17 predicted proteins | sample 9_EM_MG_FD_203089 | JGI IMG/M metagenome (GOLD analysis project Ga0307508, IMG submission 203089) | Populus trichocarpa ectomycorrhiza microbial communities from riparian zone in the Pacific Northwest, United States - 9_EM | ecosystem: Host-associated > Plants > Roots > Unclassified | place... | reverse complement strand
TTCGCGTTTTATTACCCCCCCCCCCCCCACCACCCTCCCCAAAAGCATCCCACGACGACAAAAAAAAAAAAAAAAAACAACAAGCAAAAGAAAGCTCGCTCACAGCCTTTTTTTTTCTTTTTCTTTTCCTTCTGGCAGTATCAGCGCCGCGACCGGCTCGGGCGTGTACTTCGTGTACCTCTACAACGAGCTCGTCGAGAAGCCGCTGTCGGTGTACCCGGCGGCGGTGTCGGCGCAGGTCAAATCGGCGCTGTACCACGCGTCGCGCGGCAATGCGGCGGACATGGCGGCGGCGTTCAAGGCGGCCATCGCCGCCGCCGAGGCTGCCGGGATGCACCCGCTCTCCGACGAGGTCGCGGGCCTCAAGATCGAGTGCGCCCAGTTCCTGCTCCGGATGAAGGACGGCGCGCACGCGGAGAAGGGCGTGCAGGTGCTCGAACACGTGCTCGACGAGGCCGCCGCCGGCGCCGACTTCTTCGAGAAGGAGGGCCGCTGGCGCGACAGGAACAAGGTCCTCCGCCGTGCCGTGCTGCTGGGCTACAAGATCGGAGAGGCTTACCAGGGCCTCGGCAAGGACGCGGACGCGGAAGTGGCGATGGCGTGGAGCACCGAGACGCTGCTGAAGGAGGGCAAGAGGCGCGAGGACAGGAAAGCGGACGACGGGGCCGAAGAGGGGGATTGGTTCGACGACAGTGCCGTGTCGGCTTGCTTCGAGAGTAAGACCTTCCGTCCGACTTTGTCCTCCCCCCCCCCCGCGGGGCGATAATTGACATCCATGTAACGACAACAGAATTCGCCCGGCAGCTCGAAAAGACGTCGCAATACCACCTCGCCACGCCGCTCTACCTCAAAGCGCTCTCGCTGGTGCCGGCGCACAGCTGCCACGCGGTAACGCTGATGAACAATCTGGGCGCCTGTCTCTCACGGCAGAAGCCGCTGCCCGCCTCGTCCGCCGCAGCCGTCACCCGTGAGCAGCTCCTGAGGAACGCCCAGAAATGGGCCGAGAAGGCACTCGAGGTGGACGCGACCGTCACGCCGCCGGCCAGAACCCCCGAGTGCGACGAGGCGTGCCTCGCCGCTACCCACAATCTCGCCGAGATCGCGCGGATGCTGGGGAACAAGCAGCTCGCGACGGAGAAGTTCGGGGAGGCGCTGAGTCTGGCGAAGGGACTGGGCATGGCCGAGGGCGCCGGCGCGGCGCGAGAGGGCCTGCGGAAGGCGGCCGCGATGAAGGACGGAGAGGCTGCCTTCGAGTAGATGTATGTACCACTCGGCGGAATATTGTATGGTATAACAGTTTGTGGTAAAACAGTTTGAATTGGGGGGTTTTTTTTTCCGAATGTGTGTACGATAATATAAGGAAAACGGACTCTTGTGTCTGTCGATTATTCGTCGTCGGGTGTGATCCACGCCGGGATTGAGTCCTTCCATCCCGTCCACTGGGCCTGTCCACCGAGACAAAAGAAAAAAAGTAGAAAAACTCCAGCAGGCCCATATATCGTACAAGTTTGAGCATAAGTACCATCGCATCACCATTGATCCCTCCCTCTCCACTCCCCACCGTCGCCAGCCAGTGTCAAAAACCCCCCGAGAGCTGAACGGTGGTATCCAGACACCCGTTGTCGAGATTGCACGCATAGTGTCCGCAGTACCGGCAGCTGCACTGTCGAGTCGAGTCGATGAAGTTTATGCGGCTGTACTGGTGGAAGCAATTGCAGCAGGTTGTTGCGTTCTGTTGAAATTTAAAATTCTGGCTTGATAGGAAGGAAAAAATTTAACGGGGGGGAAAGGGAGTCGTACGGGTGGGATTCGCGCCTCTTGCGGGCGGTGATGGTGGCTTGCATACGGGGGAGACGCGGCCGCATGGCATGCAGTGTTGGCAGCTGGCATCGTTGCTGGTCGAGATGGAGATGTGGAGGACAAAAAGGGAGATAATAAAAAACGGGGGGGGGGGGACGTGTTGTGTGTGTCCAGTTTCTGCCGCCAGCGCTCGCCGATGAGGAGTTGCAGTGTATTGCAATGCAGCGATGTAGATATGTATGCGTGTATTTATGTTTATCGTCCCCGCGAAGAGGGATCCCGAGTAGCAGATGGTGAGTAGTGGTAGAGGATGGGGCCGTGGGGATTTATAGAGTAACTTGCACCTAGTCCGAGTGACGGCACATGAATTTTGAAAATACATCATTCCCCTCCCTCCCGGTTGGAGGCGCACGGGGACCGCGATTGCACACTGTGCTATTACGCCGATTGCGCACAGTGTCGCCCACCACACACATGCACACGCCGCGACGCTTCATCTCCCGCTCTCTCTCTCTCTCTCTCTCTCTCTCTCTCTCTCTCTCTCTCTCTCAGTCCCTCTCGCTCGCTCGCGCGTGCTCCTGCTGCTGCCTGGTGGTCACCACTGCATGGCGAATGACACGGCGAATGAAAGCCACTCTTTCACAGATAGCCGCAGCAAGACTCGCCGACATCCAGGACTTCTCGAACTTGACTCGCCTTCACCACAGTCAGGAAAGGCGGGGGTTGCACCTGCTGCTGACCATGCTTCGGCTGATCTTCCCTTTCCATCCAAACCGCTGCAGCAGCAGCTGTGCCCGCCTTTCTTCCAAAACGTGCGCGGGTTGGCTAGCCGTGTGGGCGATTCCAATGGATCGTGCAGGTGTCAGATGAGCCTCCTTCAGCCGGACGATTGCACTTTCTGCTTCCAGGGGGAACCAGCAGCAGCAGCAGCAGCAGCACCACCAGCAGCACCACCAGCACCACCACCAGCAGCAAGCCGGACACCGTCGTCTCCGCTCGCCTCACCCGTTCGTTCGTTCGCCCGTCCGCTGGGGCGTGAGGGAGCAGAGTCGTGCCGCTAATCGAACCGTCCGCAAAGGACTGCTGTTTCCGGCATGCCGTATACGTGGAGTGGGTGGTGGGGAATTGCTTCTGCTTCTGCCAGCCATTTATTACGGCGTCGTGTGATGGGGCCGACGGGATCGGCGTGCTTTCGTTCGTTCGTTCGTTCGTTGCGTTGCGAGCGTCTTTTTTTTTTTTCTGCAGCAGCGACCGCATGGAACAGGACGGACCCGGGGGGGGGAAGCAGTTACAGATATATATGTGTGTGTGGGACGGGTGGCAAGAGGGGGAGGGAGGGAGGGAGAGGGAGGGAGGGAGAGAGCGGTGACTGCTGGCGTTGCAAGCACGCACACGGACGCCACCCATACCCGCTCCTCTCCTCTCTCCTCTCTCCGGACAGCTCCACGGGAAAGGATTGCCGGTGAGGATTTCAGCTAGCTATCCTCGTCCTTCGAGCAGTGGGTCGACACCGGCAAGAGTCTCCTTGACAGGTGGGGAGGTGGGTCTCCGCCAGCTGAGAGCGCCCCCTCCCCCCCCTCCCTCCCGAAACTCGCCGCCGCCGCTGGACAGGGCGGGCCGGAATCGAGTCAGCCAGATATTCTGCTGCACGGCCAAGGCGGGCCATCCGAAGCGAAAAGAGGTAGGCGTAGCCGTACAGATCGATTGTGATCCATCCCATCGCATGGCGGTTCCGTAACTATTCGCCGCGGGTGTGGGTGCGGTGTTGGGCGGGGGCCGGGCCGGGCCAGCAGGCGTCGGGGTGCGGTGAGGGGGATGGGATGAGATGACGCGAACGCGCAGCGATGAGGGTGGGGGGAGTAGACTATTATTCATTCTTTGTGCGGGTTTGACCGACACAGGCCCTGGACAAAGGAAAAATAAACAAACAAACAAATAATAAATAAATAAATAAAAATAGATTCGCAGCCGCAGCAACAGAATCATCCAAGCCACTCCCCCAGAGCCGCCTCCGGGGGAGACCCCCATCGTGTTTCGACGCCCGGGAAGCAGAAAAGTGCAGTGGATGCTGTGCCCCCGCTCCATCCATCATCCATCACTCCCCTCCGCCGCCTCCATGGGCGGGGGCTGTGCGGCAGCAGCAGCAAGCCGCATGTTGGGCGTGTGGTTGGGCGACGGTGCTCTCTTCGACCCCTCGTCCAGCGCTTCGTCGGCTGGATATTCTAGCGTGTGCGGGTGGGGCGTCAAACAACACCGCGATGCTTCGACTCGCGACTGGACTTCCTCTCACGGCTGGAACGTGGACTGGATGTTGCAGGCACGTGCTTATGTAATGTATGTACTCTGTCGAGGAATGGAAGCTGCTCTGCCACGCTAAGTAGCGTCTCCCCCGGCCCGGAAGAGACGGACTGCCCCGGTCTTCGAGCCAGAGCCATTCCGAGGCTTGTATCTATCGACGCAACCATTCCGCACGCCACGTCACTCGGCTCCAAGCTCCCATCTCGCAGCCAAACAGCAGAGAAAAGGAGCAGATACCCAAGTAAGCAACAGCTCTATTATTCCGGTACAACCGTCTGCTGCTGTTGGACGCCCCCCTCCCCCATCCTCCCATCCATGCCTCCAGCCGCAAGCTCCCAAAAGTATGTAGAATTAACAAAATCCCAACTCATCCTATCCCCCCTATATCCCATCCCGGGCTCCAGACGAAAGGAAAAAAAACCAAATGGATCAGAGATTTTGGTGTTGAAGAAAACAAACTGAACAATAAATAAAAAGAAAACTTGGTAGATACTATATCGTACGATAAACCTCACATCCCCCATATATGTACCCATTCCCCTTCACTTTCACTCGTTCCCCCCCTCTCCCCCAATCCCCCCACCGAAACCGTAAGACCGGAATATGAATCCTACAAAGGAAAAAACCAATAAACCAAAAAAGAAAAAAGAAAAAAAGAAAGCTAAGGAGTGCGCGCTTAAAAAATAAAATAAAAATAAAATATCGAGTTGAATGGAGGAAGAAAGATCATCAATAATGCACAAAATCATTTTAGGGTGTGGAACCCACCAAAAGCCAACCCCATCATAACCCAAGCCAAAGGAAAAAAAAAAAAAAAGTAGAACGAAAGTATCCGGGCATAGTTCGAGAAATTGATCGGGGAAAAGGAAAAGGGAAAATCATACACTTTTGCATCTGCGAGTGGAGTGAGTGTGTGTGTGAGAGAGAGAGAGAGACCAGCTCCAAAATGCAACCATTACATCAAAAACCCACCAAAAAAAAAACCTCCCAAGTATGAACCCAAAAAAAACAAAAAAAAAACATCTAACCCCCGGAACAGCAACACCAGCCACAGAAAGAATAGAATATAACCCCACCGCCTCCTTACTCCCAACAAAGTAAAACATAGAGTATTGCGATCTCTCATGACACGCCAAATTTTTTGTGTCGCGAGAATGAAATCTTCTGCAGTAATGACCGGCTCTCTTCCTTCTGTGGTTGGGATACCCGAGCTTCCGGTGGCGGACCGGTATGCTTGAGAAAGTCCGCCAGACTGTCCGTGTCGTTCCTTCCCGCCCGCGCCCCTCTGGCCAGGACGAGCGGTCGTGGCGGTCTTGCGGCCGGAAAAATACTGCTGACTCCGAATTGGTTGTCGAAATCGGCTCGTGCCTGCCCATACGACGGCCGAGGGTATTGATCCGATCCGGAACTGGTGCGTCCTGTTCTTGCGTCGCTGGCGTTTGGCACCTTTAGCGGGACATGTCTCGACGCTTGGGACGAAGCGGCCGGCGGAGGGATAAACGGCGTCTTGTCGGTGTTTGACGCGACGGAGTTCTTTCTGCCCGAGCGGCCGAAGCGCGACATCAAGCTGACTGCACTGCCCTTCTTCTGAATCGTTTTGCCGTTCGATTGGACAAACGGCTGTGGCGCAGTTGGCGGGGGTGGGGGTGGAGGCGTATTGCGCAGGAAGTCAACTAAGCTCTCCTCGTCCCTCTTCTTGGGGATCACCAGGTTGAGGCCTTCCATATCACCACCGTCCTCGCCGTCATCGTCGTCCAGCCTCTCGATGGCGTATGGGTCTTTCGAGCGGAACTGAGTCCGCTTCACAGCAAGTGTCAACGCTGATGACGTCGCCACCGTGGTTGTGCTGCCACTGCCGCAGTCCTTAGCCTTGCGAGAGCTGGAACGGAGCAGAGCTGTCGAGGAAGAGAAGGACGACGAATACGAATCCTGAGGAACGGAAGCAACGCTGGTGGGCGCTTTCGACGAATGCTCGCGGCCGGCCTCGTCTATCGCGTCGTCATCACCCAAGGACTCGAACTGCGTCGAATCCATCGTGTTGCGGAACGGCGCGACTGCCCGAGATATCCTATGCGCAGCGGGTTGTTCTCCGCCATCATCGACCGCAGGTGGCGTGGTGTTGCGGAAGAAATCCGCCAAGGCAGAGGTGGTATCACTGCCGGTGGAGCCGCTAGCATCCCTGGCCAGGAGACGGTGCTTGGAGCGCCCGGGTGTTTCTGAAAGTGTCTGGTGTCGTATAACAGCTGGTAGTCCAGTTGTATCGCTCCTGGACGACGAAATGTGCAATGTCGATATGCTCGGGGCCGCACCCGAGGGCATCATCTTCTGAAGCTTAGAACCGTTCTGCGCAGCACGGCCTGGAGATCCCGGTGGGGCCGCGTGTTTCAGGTAGTCGGAGAGAGAGGGGGTTGCGTGGCTGTCGCCTTGACGGTAGTCCCCCCACGCAGGCGTCGGCGGAGATGGCCCTGTCACCCTTGGACTGGATGGTATGCTCCTGGACTGGTGCGCGATGGGGCGCCCATCGGGCGCGGTGCTCCGGAAGAAGTCTGATAGCTCTTGTGTCGGTGCCCCGCGGGGCGATGGGTTGTGCTGCTGACAGCACCCGTCAGTTATCCCATTACCATGACTGAGAAAAAACAAATCAACCAATCATCGCTCCACATACATCCATGTTCCTGATCGGATCCGGCGTGATGGTACAATGAATCGTATTGCCACTCGATATCAATTCCTCGAAACTCCGTTGTTTGTCGTCCAGACTGGCCAAGGGGTCGCTTTGGCGGCTACTGTGACTCTCGCCGTCCGACTCGTGCATTTTGGTGTGCTTGGTTCCATCGTGCGGCCAAGGGAGGAAGCTCTTGAGTATCGACGCCTGCGAAGAGGTCGAGCCCGACGTGTGGATCGGCCGCTGATTCTTGCTGAAGCTGGACGAGCGTCGAGACTTGTCCGGTGTGGCTGGCGGCGTAAAGACCCTTACACTCGTTCCACGGTCAGAGGCAATCGAATGGGTGCTTGCGGAGCTCTGGACGAGTTGCAATTGACCGATTTTCCGGTCCGAAAACGAATGACCACTAAGCGAGGCGGAGTGTTTGTGTTGGGACCTATTCTGTCTTGTAGAATTCGGCTGCATACGGGGCTTTCGTTTCGGGGCTGCGTCCTCCCCGTCGTCCTCATCCTCGGAGGCGAAGAATGCATCGGGGCGGGTAGGAGCCCGGGGCTTGGTCGCATACGGATCGTATTCCTCCTTCCGAATGCGTCGCACGGACTGAGTCTGCGTGGCCACCGCAGTCGTTGCCGGAGCCACCTCTTCTTCGGCCCGTGCAATGTCCGATGCAGGCTGCGAATCGCTGAACTCGACGGGCTCCGGTTCGTTGTCGTCGATCGGCTGCCAATGCGTAGTGTTCGCCGACATCGCCGGGACTGGAGCGTGCCTGGCGACATTCTCGTCGTCATCCGCCTGGATGTCTCTCCGATCGCTGGTTCCATCTTCGAGCTCGCTCTCTTCCTCGGGCCCCGGCTGAGGCAGAGGGATCGTCATGTACGGCTGCTCCTCATTGGGGGTGAAGAATGCCTGGTCCGCGTCATCGTCGGGCAGCACTTCGGCGGTAGGATCTGCAAAGTCCCCCCGCATGAGATTCGGAAGTGACAGCTGTCTTTTGAGCGCCGAACTCAACACGAAGGGCGGCGAGTTGGTCCACGGCAGGATCACCAAGCTAACCGGACGGCGCAAGGTCGCGTGCGTCTTGGGTGGCCAAGTCAGTCAACCAGAAGGGGAAAAAATAATCAAAAATCAAATATCACAGCGAGCTCGTAAAGCTTACATCGTCTGGAACTAGGCGCCTGGAAGTGGCAAACGAATCAGGAGTTACTGTCTCGACCGCTGGGACTGCGATATCGCTCCCCGACAGGGCGACGGGTGGCTTATTCCCAGTTGGCGTCGACTCGCCTTTGTCGTTATCGTGATTGGTCGCGGCCTCTTCGCTGGAGATCTTGGACCGATTGCTGGCGATGGCCTTGGACTCAAGGCGGTTCGGAACGATCTCTCGCGGCGCAGCCGAGAATGATCCCCGACCGCTGCGGACCCTCTTTCGCCATTGCCGCCACATACGTCCGAGGGAGGGGTTCAGGGCGACCTTCTCGGTATCCAGCTCTTCCACCGTCGGCTTCTCGGGGAACGTCATTTCGGAGGATGCCTCGGACGATGGTCCCGAAGCGGCCGCAATGCGCTGGATCGAATACCGCGCGATGGTGGCGTGCCCCGCGACCAACAGCGTCTGCTCCCCGATGAACTCTAGGATGGAAGTGAGCCATATCGCGACGGCGGGCGTTACGATTCCCGGATTGTTGCTTCGCCGTTGGTACTGCTCGAGCCCGACGGCTCCCTCGAGGCCGCCGTTGTCCGTGTAGAAGGCCTCGTCGTCCTCCTCGAGGTCGCCGAGCGACGAGTACACCATGCATTGCACGCGGCACTTCTTCCAAGCGAGGTCGGGGATCCATCCCTCGCCGGTCGATTCGGCGACCATGACGTCGTCGAAGCTCTCGATGTCCTCACCGTCGCCGCCAAGGTACGACTTCAGCTCCTGGTCGGCCCCCGCTAGCGCCTCCCTCGCCAGCCTGATCCTGAGGACGTCCGTGATCGCCGGTCGCAGCGCCGACAGCGAGGTAGATTTAGAGTTCGACAGGAACGAGTACAGCAGGAAGTCAAGGAATTGGTTCACAAGCGCCAAGGAGCCGCTCGAGACGTACAGTGTTGGTGTGCCGGGGCCGCACACGACACCGTCGGCGCGCAAGGACCGGAAAAAGGGCTCGTGGTCGCTGGTCACGAGCCTCGCAGCCGCAGACGAGGCTATGTACGCCGGCGCAGGGCTGACATTGAGCAGATTCAAGGAATCCGAAAGAACTCCGGAAGCGGTAGTCGACGGTGACGGCTCGGGATTCTCGATCGGGCCACCGGGGGGCGGAGGGGAGGAGACAGCTGTGGTCCGTTGCAGGACCAAGTCGGTGGGGCGCGAGGTGCGGTTCATGGTAGCGCCCGGCACCGGCGCAGTGCTTGACGGGGGGGGGGAATATGTAGATTATATATGGTATTCTAGGTGGAACCGTTTCCGTCCGACAGGCGCTGGTGATGGTCCGCCAGCCTCTGCAGTGTCCGGAAGGGTGTGTATGTGTATGTGTATGTGTATGTGAGTGTATGTGAGTGTATGTGTATGTGAGTGAGTGCGCGTGTGGCGTGTGTTCGCTCGAGATGGTGGGTTACGCCCAGAGTCGTCCTGGTATCATTACACAAGTTCACAAGATGTTCCACCAAACGGCCCGGGATTTGTGGCCGCGACGACGGCGACGATGATGATGATGTGAGGCCGAACGGGAGAGGGCGCGAGGTTGGGGTGAGCGAGCTGAATCAGAGTGGGGGTGGGTGTGGGTTCTCTCTTTTGACAGGGCCAGTCGAACAAGGAATGGGGAGGGAACGATGGGAATCGGCGCAAGGAATGGGCGACGAATAAAAGCAAGCAAAAACGATATGCAGGAGATTGGCGGCGGCAACCTTTTTCTGGGAGCGAACTGCGAACGGGATGACTCCGGGCTGACCGACTGGCTGGCTGCGAGGTACGGCGGCGAATGTTCCCCAAGGAACCGAGCTCGAAGTAAAACGCAGCAAGAGTAACAGGGGGTGGCTGGAACTGCTTTCACGGCAGCTGAGGGGAAGGATTCGAAGGGAAGGGAAGGGAAGGGAAGGGAAAGAGGACGGGAAAGGAGGAAGGAGGTGGCCAGACAGGAGGAGGGATGGATGGGCTGCAATGCGGGACGAGCGAGAGAGGAAGAGAGCGCGCTTTCCAGAAAAGCTGAAGGCTGAAGGGGGAAGCGCGGTAGTATCTGGGTAACTACCGTCCCCGGTAGCTGTCTACCCAAGTACCTTGGATTCCTTTTAGTTTCTAGTTGCTTTTGTTTTTTTAGTTTTTTCTGTGGTGACTGCGGGGAGGAAGGAGGAACCGATGGAGACGCAAGCAGTTCGGCAGAGAATCGAACCGCGACTTCTTCACGCCCAGACACCACCCGGGAGAGAACGAGGGGAGAAGAGCAGAGGGCTGGAGAGACGTCGCAGAACGGCGGACTAAAATGTGGACACATACCGTCCGGCAGTGCCGAGACTGCGAGCAGCAGCGCTAGAGCGGCGGAGACGTCCGGCGGACTTGTCGCGGAGGGAGAGGTCGCGTGGACGCAGAGTCTCCCGGACAACGGATCTATGTACTCTAGACATATATCTACACAGTCTGCCCAGAGCCAGCGACGGATGCACGAGGCCGAAGATCGCTACATGCGTCGAGCGCGGAGTGACGGGAGCCGGCCGAGTCCGTTTCGGCGGCGCGGCAGTCCGATCGACGGGACTCATCCCATCCCATCTCGCCCGTACATAGCTGGCCAGCTAGTGCCGACTGCATGCACTCCACTCCAACCGTCGACGGACGGACACGCTGCGGAATCCGCTGGAGATGGGTGAAGATGCCAGTCGGGCGCCACGCGAGCACTCTATCGACATCCGCCGCCTGCCCGCTCGCTCGCGGCGTGTCCGCCTCCGACTTTCCGCCGATCCGTCGCAACTATCTACCTCCTCCGCACGGAAATCGCATGCGAGTCGCGAGCGCACGTCGGACCCGACAAGGCGTGCGACATACCGGGAGCGAGCGAACTCCACCACGAACTCCACCAGAAGTGCACGCAGAAATAAAGCGTCGCCCTCGCTCCGTTGTCGCCTCTGCCCCCCCCCCCGTCCGTCGGCTGGACTTTGCCGACTTTCCTTTCCTGGCCGCGATCCTGGTCCGTGGGACACTCTCAACAGAGCGAAACAAAGGGGCTCCTCCTCCTAGCACCTGCCCCAGTCCGTCGCGCCTGGAGTCGTTGGCGCCGTTCTGCCCGCTGCGAGTGGCACCCCGCAACGCGACCCGCAGCCGTCCAGACCGGCCGCGGACGAAGCCGGATCGGCGTGTTTCCGGGGCGATGGATCGAGGGACCGTGGGCCGAGGAAGTGTCCGCGAGGACTGGCATCTCCAAGCGGCTTCACCCGCACTCGCGGACGTGTGTACGCACCAGCAAACACGAGCATTGCAGCAGCCGCAGTCTCACGGCTTGGTGTTGTTGCCGCGTCGGGCCGGGTGCAGCTCTGTCGTCCGTCCATCCGTCCGTCTGTCCGTCCGCGTCTGTCCGCGTCCGGATTCTCGGTCGCCCACAGCGCTGGATCCGTCCACCCGCAATCTCTTCGATCCCCGACCAGCCAGCCACCAAGATATCTAGCCGGAGCAGCTGGAGCAATCGCCGCGCGCTGCAGGGTCCGGTCCGCGATCCTCCCAGCGTCCGCGCAGTCGTTTCTCCTCGACCAGACACCGCAAGTCCCCCCCGGCGCAGGAGGGAGAACGCCGCGCTGACGTGCCTGGCCTTGGCGGAGCGGGACGCCGTATCGACACGGTCCATGTACGCTATGACATGCGGTCGAGGCACGCAATTTCGCTCTTGCGGCTTTCTTTCCTTTTCTTTTCTTTTTCCTCGCCATCAGCCGCTCCTGCTGGCCGCTCGCGAGATGTCGTGGCTGTTGGCTTCGACGGAGGGAAGGAGGGACGGAGACGGTGTCACCGTGCACGTTGGCCGCAACGTGCCGCCGGTCGCACTGCGCAGCCACTCTATCCACGACGCGAGAGTGCAACCTCCGCCTGTACGCACGCGCCCGGCGTGGGCGTGGGCGTGGGCGTGGACGCGGGCGTTGGATCGGGCGCTTGCGCGATGTGTGGACGGATGGAGTTCGGGATCGCGGTTGCGGCGGGCGTCTCTGGCAGCGGCGGCGTCTCTGGCAGCGGCGAGACGGCGGCAGACACACGCAGCCGGTTGGCGACGCGGTTGGCGATATCCCGCAAGCCCGTGCAAGCGGCCGGGGGGGGGGGGGGGGGGGCACCGCCAC
>Ga0307508_10005494_pt1 | contig 12046 bp, 12 predicted proteins | sample 9_EM_MG_FD_203089 | JGI IMG/M metagenome (GOLD analysis project Ga0307508, IMG submission 203089) | Populus trichocarpa ectomycorrhiza microbial communities from riparian zone in the Pacific Northwest, United States - 9_EM | ecosystem: Host-associated > Plants > Roots > Unclassified | place... | reverse complement strand
CCGTTACTTTATTTACCCCATCGATTGCTGTGTCTGATGACTCTGATCAGCACTGACCTTTTTGCCACAGTGGGACGCCACCACTCATGCTGGGTTTACGACCGGTACGCCTTGGATGCGTGCCTATGAGGACGATGCGCGGGCGGGCTGGAACGCCACCGACGAAAGCAAGGTCACCTCGGAGGAGAGCGTCCTCGCCTTTTGGAAACGCGCCCTCGAGGTTCGAAAAGCGCACGACGTCCTGGTACGTCCCCCCCTCGTTCGCGCGTTCACAGTGACTTGACTCGGACTCTCTTTCTTGCACCCCCCTCCCCCCCACCCCTTGACAGACATACGGCGACTTTGAGATGCGTCTCGAAGCGCACGAAAGCGTGTTTGCGTACGTCCGAACGTTGGGCCCAACGCGCGCGTGGGTCGTGCTCAATTTCTCGGCGGACGAGGTGGAGGTGCCGCTTCAAAGAGGAGTTGCCGACGGTCCGGGTCCGGGTCCGGGTCCGGGTCTTGTCCCCACCGAATCGGCGGGATCGGGATTGAACTTGGGGTTAGGGTTACCCCTCGGTCGGGACGGGTGCCAACGCGTGTTGTGCAACTATGGCGGGGCGTCCACATCTGCCACGTCTGCGTCTAGACTGGGACTGGACATCAACGTGGAGGGCGAGACGCTGGCGCTACGAGGGTACGAGGCGAGGGTGTACGTTGGGTATACCCCAACGATGGTATAATAGATGGATTGATGTCGATGTTGATGCTTGATCTTGATTTTGATTTTTTTGGGTGCCCTTGATGATCGGGGAAAACATCTTCATCGTGCGCCGGTGTATTGACTGGTTATGGATGATCCCACGTTTGATCCCGCGTTTCGATGGTCGTTTTCGATGTTCGATTTCCGAGGAGCTGGTACTTTGTCTTGGCCATGGTCTAGATTTTCACAGCGTGGACTGATGGACTGCCAGCGTTCCATGCATCGACAGGGTCCAACCCAAAGAATGTAAAACAAAGTTTGGGTTCGGGCGCGATGGATGCGTGGCGTGTTTTTGATGGATTGGAACCCGGTAGCCTCGTTTCCATTCGAATCGTTATCTTTTCCTTTCCTTATATGCATGTATGTATATCATTGGAGCGAAGCTAGCACTGGGATCGACCAGTTACCACACGACGATAACTACCGACGATAACATTCGGGCATGCGATAGTCGTAGGCAAAGTAAAAAAAAAACAAACAAACGGAGCGATCTCTCCGAGATCTCCATGTACGTACGCCAAAACACAGGACGATGCCAGGCTTCCCACGTGTCACGGACATGCGGGGAGGGGGTGGGTCGGAGGGGGGAGAAACGTAAAAACACGCACACACAGGCCAGCCTGAGCGAACGCGTGGGGTTTGTCTATGAAGAAAGTGGGTCGATCGAGGGGAAGGGGATAGGAAAGGGAGGGACCCGGGCCCCCTTGGGCTATCGCTCGTTCTAGTAACGAATGCGGTGAGTGCGGCGATGGCGACGGCGTTCGACGGGGGGAGGGGCCTCGGAGGGCGTGCTGTCGGAGTCGTCGTCGCAGGGATCTGGGGTGGTCGCTGGGGTGAACGAGGGCGTGGGGGTGTAAGCGGGGCTGGTGGGCGCAGAGACGGGTGCGGAGAGGCCGGTAGGGCGGGGACGACAACGACGAGCAGAGGTTGGCGACGCTGATGGGGAATTCGTTGGTGGAGTTGGGGTAGACGGTGTCGTGGGCACAGGCTCGTCGCACCCCGGCTCGGAGACGTCGGTGGGTGTCCCCGTGGGTGTGGTAGGTGAGGAGGTAGGTGTCGAGGACGGTGTGGTCTCTCCAGGCTCGCCACTCCCTGGGTCAGCGATGTTGATGCCGCCGGGGGCAGGTGTCGAGGATGGCACGGTCTCTCCAGGCTCGTCACACCCTGGGTCATAGATGTTGACGCTGCCGGGGGTGGGTGTCGAGGACGGTGTGGTCTCTGCAGGCTCATCACACCCTGGGTCCGACATGTCAGTGTCGCTGGGGGTGGCTGTCGGTATCGGCGTAGGGGTAGGGGTAGGCGTCGACGAAGGTGATGTCGTTTCGGGCTCGTCGTCGCACCCCGAGTCGTCGGTCTCGGTGGGGGTCGGCGCCGGCGTGGCCGTGGCAGGTGTGTATGGCGGCGGCACCACTGATTCCGGAGTGGATGGGGTACTCGACGACGTCGGCGTTGTCCCGGGGATGGAAGGCCCCACGCTTGGGCTGCCCGAGGATGTCGGCAGAGAGCTCGACGTGGGAGAGCCACCCTTGGTCGTAGTCGCATTTCCCGTCACGAACTGAGCAGCCTCGGCACAGAACGCGACCAACAAGTTGACCTATATGCGAGCGTGCGTCACATACGACCGTCTAGAGCGGATGGGGTGAACGTACGTTGTCGGTCTGACATCCCACCTGTACAAAGTTGTCGTTGGGGGCGAAGAAGGCCGCGTTAGTGCAGCTCGGGTCCGAGCCTTTTGTAATAGGCGAGTCAGTGCTGGACCTAGAAGAGAGAGATGGGCGTGACGCACATGTCTGACCACTACCATCGCAGCCGTCGTAATATCTGCAAAGGGAATCAACACACTGAAAGACGTAGGAACTGATCGAGTTTAAACGCACGCAAACGAGGTTTCGACGCTGTACTTATGGCTATCCCGGTAGCAAACACGCCGGTCAGCAACGTGGTCGGACACAGGTAGAATGCGACGGGGCTCACGGATCTATCAAGGAAATGTCGGTGCTCGAACCACATCCAGCACAGGTCGGGTTGATGAGCGTCGTCTCCAAAAGCGTACAATTTTCGCCGTTGGTGTTACAATAACCTAATCGTGAAGGGTTCTAAGAAGGGATGCTCGCCCTCGCCGAAGACACGTGGGCTTACCTGTCTGGAGGTAGCTGAGGAAAGGGGAAAAAGGGTTCAGTTGGCGCTCCGATGGTCCACGTCGACTTACGCAATTCCAGACCAAGGGCCGTCGCTCGTGTACGCGTCACCAGTGAGGATGTTTTGACCGTTGTAAATGAGCGCAGGCTAACACGGGGTGAGACCTGGCAGACAATGAAGAGAGGTGGACGCACGGATCCATAACCACATCTGGATGATGTCGCTGGTCAGACCACGCTCGACGTGAGGAAATGGGACGACAGACTGGTTTACAAATTTGATAACGTGCGACTCGGCATTGGCTCTGAGAACGAGAAGGAAAGAGACGGCCGCTCGGGCCAAGAAACGGACGGGGAGCATGCGAAGGGAGGGAAGGGAAGGAGCGATGGCGAGCGCGGCAGAGATGGCAGGGAGTGATGGACAAGAACACCAGCCAAGACGGGCAGGGCTTTATGCGGAACGAGCTGCCTTTGTCTTCGATGCGGCCGTTTCATTTGATCTTCTCGGACCCTTCCCGCTCTCAATTCCCGCCGTGTTCCTTGCGACGGTGATTTAAACCTGCCTTCTTCGGAGTATGCATCTGGGCGTGCATGTGCAAGCGCACCTCGATCCGCCTGCCATTCCCCGAGTTCACACGCGCTCGTCGCAACGCCGCCCAATTGTCGTCGTGAAACACCTTCCAAATTGGTTCTCGATGTCCTGATCAATGGCAACAGAAATCCCATCATCTATCAAGTCTCGAGAGTCTGTGTCTGAGCACAGTTGGATCAGAACCCGCAGTAAGATTATCGCAGCAGGAGCCGACTAAACACTGGGCCATTTTGCTCCTTCCGCTTCTGAAGATCTGACACGTGGAACGTCAGGTACACCGAGTACGCCTCGTACGCAACGCTGTCAATCGATTTGATCTCGTCTCCATGCCACACCGACTCTCGATCCTCGACCCTCTGTCCACTGCAGTGACTCCGTCTCTGGCGATCGCGGGGCCCGGGGGCTACGCGAATCATGATATCAAAATGGATTTGATTTCCTGCTGACAAACGATAAACTGGAACACAGGCTGAACACCTCGATCTAATCGTGATATTCCGCATGGCGATACTATGATTCGAGGATGGTGTTTGTTGGATGGGCATCCCATTTCTGAGGGTTTGGAACAGGAATTTGGTGCCTGCTGGTTTTTATTTGTCTTTTTGTCCACCCCCACCCCGCATTCATTCACTGGTGCAAATCGACCGTAGAATTCGTTCGTACCACCCGCGAATCGTATCAGACAAGACCAGGATACACAAGACTACGTCCAACCTCTCGTGAGCCAGCCGACGCAGAGCGAACCCAATACAAGGGTTTCCGCCATCGAAAGCGGTAGAGACGTTGCCAAGGAAAATTTCCTCGATAACCCATGACTTCGGTCATAGAGGGGGTACGACAGCATGGGTTGGGGGGGTGCGAAGGCACGCCAGGTCAAAGTCAATCGGATCATGGCGGGGATGGGTACCTGGGGAGACGTGCACACAGCTAAGTACGGGCCCATGGGAGACGCTCTAACCCGAGTCCCGACTCGGAGTCGTTAAAGACTGCAATAGCCTACAGCCTCCGGTTTCATGGATCCCATCCGAGTCCGAATCAGCACCCAATCTCGACAAGCTTAGAATTTCGGCCCAAGACCAATCAACTTGCCAGATTCTCGTCCAAAATTAGACTGGTAAGTGCCAATCAGCGTTTACTGATGGTAGTAATCACCGTCTTCCACTCGCCACACTAGAACCGTTCTACGATGTGGCCGTTACGACGGCGTTGCCATATAACAGAGCAAGGTTCACCTGCTTCGTGTGAACGTTTCTCGCACCATGTTCTCTATGGCACGGTCATCACAAACACGGATATGATGAGGCATCTCAGTTCCGTGTCGATTTTCGATCTCATGGGACCGGGATATTCTTCAGACCCTCATGGTCAGGACTCGGGTGGTACGTGTACGTGAAAACAATACTTTATCACAGTGGGCTGCAGCGATGCACCTTCCATGCCACACCAGTGGTGCACTCCTAGGTTGAGACTCGGGCAGTGTTCCCCTGATTGCTCTGAATCAAGTTCCCTTGTCGTATGGCCGAGTGCAGTGCAGTCAAAAGTGCGTGTGCCATTACGGATAGTGTGTGCGAGGAACTTACTGGGAAGAGCCTTGGCATCTAGGTCAGATTCCAGTGTCACGCTATGACTCCGGAGTCTCGGCTCGCAAGCTGTGCGGTCGAATCTTTCTTCGGGAAGGAACCGGGCTTCTTGTCCCTCATCGAGGTTTACATTGGCACATTTCTCGCCTTCCACAGCGGGTAAGCAGTGCGGACGGCGACGTCTCCTTCAGTGTATGATCGTTGTCAAGTAGGTTGGGGGCCTCAACGTAGTTGAAAGTTCATACACTAAAAGCCTGAGACTAGCATCGTAGCAATGCCGACAACTTGTAGGGCCAAGTACGCCATCCTGCTTGTGTTCGCCTCATCCTCCCCACCCGACCCTCGGAACGATCGGTCCAGGACTCCAGGCGAGGGATGACACGTGCCTTTCAAGACAAGGACGAACCCGAGACCTACATCCGACCTGACGATCAGTCCCTGGGACAGTTACTTAACCAAGGCACGACGTCCTTTGCCGACTACCCCATCTCGCGCACCGTGAACTGCGGTTGACAGTCGTCGCGATGGCACGTCGCGCGGATGGCTTCGATGGACACCCAGGGGATGATCGTGCATCTTCAAGGATGGATGCACTTTGGCCATGATGTGCGATGCCACACCCAACGAGGGTGCTCACTCTTACTTGAACGAAACTTGTTACATGCGTGTCATGAATGGTCGTGTACCTTGCAAGTGTCCCTGTTCGTGATCAACTGCAATGAGACCCTCTTTTTTTTTTGGGACTGGCATCGCGTTCAACTTCAGAAGGTATCAAGTACATGTATGACCTGCAAAAAGCTTTTCATCGGTGCAGGACGGCCGGTAACGTGAATGATAGGGTTATACAGGGTGCGATAACGGGGAGAGAGAGATATCTACTTGATTGCAATGGGATGCTCCAGCACAGAGACGACACCAGGTCATAACGAGAATGCGGGAGATGAACCAAAAAAATTTGTCGAAAAAAATCTCGATGAAGGGGAAAAGAGAAAATTAACAAGGAGGTATGTCATCCCGTGCACATATAAAAGAGATACGGCGAACCGACGGGCGAGGTAAGAGTTGTTGGTCTGAGCTCAAAAGGGAGCCACCTCGTCCCCGATGTCACGGCAATCAGCATCCTCTTCCTCTTCCACGTCCTGATCCTCCTCGTCGATATCGAGAAAGATGCGGAGGCGAGGCGGAAACGAACGCGACGACAGGACGAGGGCCGCTGCCGCTGCATCAATGTCCTTGAGCGTCAACACTTGAAGCCGGTCACACGAATCAAGTGCCGAACATATAGCCAAGAGCGGCGTCGCGTCGACACGGTCCAAACAGAGCGACGTCATAGCGCACAAGCTACCAAAGAGACCACAGACCGACGCATCGTCTGCGTGGATGTTTCGCAGCGAGAGCTCACGGAGAGAAGATAATGGAATGCGCGGCGGCGTCCGCTCGGTTGCGTTCATCTCCACGAGGCGGTTGAACAGCCGCGAACAGTCCCAATACTCGTAGAGCTGTATCCCGAACGCGAGGTCTTCGAGGTAAAGGGCTCGGAGGTTCGGCAACACGAACAACGATAGCAGGTCGGTGGCATAAGTCACGTCGACGAACCCGAACTCGAGTTCCTCCAACTGCGGCAGATCGATCATGTGCAGATTATCGCTTTCATGCTTCAAGGGATGATCCATCCGAGGACCCCACCCGAGGATGGCAAGACGCTTGAGCGCTGCGTTTGCACGCAGAATGCTCTGAAACTCCGAGAGAGTGGGCATGACATCCTGGGCATGGTACCTCAGCTCCAACTCTCGGAGACCTGTGAGACCAGAGCGCGACCAATCGACGTGGACGCCCGAAAGCGAGACATGACGGAGATGAGACAGACCGGTGCCGCCACAGAACCAGGCGACTGGAACGGCCAGGCCCGTCGGGAGGAACACCTGGCCCTGTGCAACAAAGTACTCGTTGCATCTGGCGAGCCGAATGGTCTGCAGGAGAGGCGCCGAGTCAATGGCCACGGTGCATGAGAGGAAGGTGAAGATGGGAGCCCAGGTGTCCGTGATGAGTTCGATGGACCGCCAGCGTGACGCTTGTGGCACGAGAAGGTGCATGATGCTCTCCATGGTCTTGGAACCAAAGACGTGGGACGCTTCATCCCAGTCCCAGGCTGGATCGCGAAAGTCCATGTGGATATCGAGGGGATGGTGGCGGGAACGGATTAAACAAGCGCGCATGCGCGTGAGCTGGCCCTTGGAGAGGGGGAGTGAAAGGGAGATAAAAGTCCACAAACAGGGCATCGAGAGAGTGATCTGCCTCCATCGTCCACATACGTGAGAGAGCGAAATTGACTGGGAGGTGGGGTCGTGAGACGAATGGGATGCGAGACCAAGTATGTTCGAAATGACTTCCACTGGCATCGGCACAGCATACGACGCGTACTTCTGAGCGTGCAATGAATGCGGCACTGGTCGAACGATGGGCGAAGAACAGATTTCCTTGCTCTGTGGGACAGCAACGCCTTGGATGGACAGCATCTGACGGAGAAAATCACGGCATGTGAATAATTCCATCTTTATGTTAATGAGCGAAGCAACAGTACCGTGAACTGGAGCAGTCGAGACCAAACTGGGGCGTGTCCTGGTTGTTCAACGCACCGAGGTAAAAACGTGAAAACACGTTCTTACATACCACAACTACGCCCACACTACCACTTGTCGAATAATATTTTTTGTCAGCGCGGTGGGAGGTTGTACCCACAAACGCCTCGAGGAACATTCAGGATCGCCTCATGTACCACACGTGGCCAGGCAATCAGGCTGGTGCCGAACTATTGGACCTTTATGAGTTTGTATGTATCCGTGGGATTAACCACCAGACAGACAGTGGCACTGATTGAAGCAGAAACTATAGCCGTAAACCATGAAATTCTGACGCCCTCCCTTACGGAAGGAAACAATGGCGCACCGTAATCAGGGGACCGTACGAGTCGGATTGAAGAAGCTTACCCTCGTCCCTGTTCTCGGATGATGGTGGATACCATTCTACACACCCACAACAGACATTTGTTTCATGCGGAACATGGACCCCGTCGGGGTCATCAGGCTGTGCCGCCAGCGCTGATCGATGGACCTACACTGCGCAGCACGGGGTGACGAGTACCTAGCGCCGAATAGATAAACAGAAGAAGACGCAACATACAACTGACGTCGCACACCTTGGAATAGCGTCTACGGTCTTTGGGTCTATTGAGCAGGACAGTAAGATGCCCAGCTTCGCTGGAGTTACAGTGTATCCCTAGTGCCACGTTTGGGAGGGCCAAACTGCATCACTTTGTCCGATCGAGTAGTACACTGATCTAACAGCTCTTGATTTCCAAATATATTGTTAGTGGCGTGGACTGGCGATCGTCTGGTAGCCGAGGCTCAGGGGATGAGATTGTGGCTGTGCAAAGAAACGAGTATGACCTCCAGTCAAATTTGAAGCTTCGTTTTCATGGGGTAAACTCCTCTGGCGGGAGTGCCCTGATGTACGTCCCTACGTTCATTAGCAACCAGCGTCCTGAGGTGGATCCCTTGCAAAGCGTTGTTTATACATGTTAGGATCCAAGGGTGTTGCCAAGCAAGGCCAAACAAAGGATGACTGCGACTGACCTTGACTAAATTTGAAGTAAGACCTTCACCGCGTCGTCATGCCTGAGTATTTGCCAGACGAGCGTTCCAGCTACCGTTCTGAGCTTCATCATAGACGCAAGGGTGAGGGCCATTTCTCCATCTGTACATTCTCGTAACTCACCCCGGGTCACTCCTGGTCGCCCCACGTTTTATTGCACTATGCATGATCATCTGGGCGGCTCGCTACCTAAAAAAAAAACGCAAAATGAAACCTCGGTGGAACTGACGTGATTAGCACGAGACAGGGGAGACAGCAGGTCTCGGTCTCCTCGGCGAAACAGCCACCGAAGTGAAAGAGACGAGGATGGATACAGGCGCAGGAACCGCAAGCGCTCCAGGTCGCGCAGTCCCCACCACGCTCACAAACACAACGAGGGCAGAAAAAAGGTCGGTTCGTTTCCAGTTCATGTCTTGTTAGTTCATGCTTAGGGCCGTATTCAGGAGCGAGACCGTGGCCGCGACGACTCAGTGGCACCAGCCCGGGGCAGAGGTCGTAGTGTTGTACGTCTTATGAACTTACTGTCGGTATCGGGTTATTGACCTCAAAAGGCGTACGTGTCACTTGGTCATTTCGTAGACCCCAAGAGGCCGTCGCAGTGGCAGTCCTCACTCGTCGGGTTCATCCGCTTCGACAGAGTCTCAGCATTCTGCGAAGCGCAATTGCCTCAAGTCGAGGTCAGGCTCGCGCTCATATGAACGAAGCCGCACTCGCCACCGTTCACGATCGCGTTCGCGTAGCCGTGAAAGGGAGCGGCGTAGGTCAAAATATAAAGAAAAGGACAATGATAGGAAAAAGCGCTACAAGGACAAAGAGAAGAAGAGGGACAGGGATGAGAAACGTAGCGTTTTGACAGGGAAAAAGGTGCCCCGTTTTCATCGGCAATTAATCTGACCACTATATTAATTGTCTTTTCAGATTAAGTTGAAGGTCCACAAGGATTCGAGGGACTTGGAGATGGATGCCAACAGAGAGGACCTTTTGCAATTCCTGAACTCTACATTTGAGTAACTATTCGTAACTTGTAGGGGGCATATACCACTGATTTTCGTTTATCATTTGTTTCTCCTGCCATACGGGCATTGAGTAAACCATGAATCCTGACGTGCTCTCACCATGCTTGCCGTCACTGATTATCTTTACCTTTCAGACCCATAGACCAAACCATATGTTTCTCGTGCATGACTTATCTATCTTCCATTACCTAGAATCCTTAGGGTTGTCTCGATTCAGGTGTGCTCCATCTAAAGCACGGTCCACCGCCGCATAAAGGTGGATTTAATCCTCATAACTTCTGCGTTAACTACTGATCACTTTCCCATAACACCACAGGCCATAAATAAGTGTTCGATCTTACCCCTCCATGCGGGATCTCGCATTCACTCTCTGCCTTCAACCCAGCACGTCCGGAAAAATGGCGCTGTACGGAAGGTGGGACTTACCCATCCTCCGTCATCCCGATCATATGTTGCTCTAATCCCTACATTGAATGTTGTTGAGAACGAAATTGCCGCAGAGTATCGTGTTTGACGAGGTGTCAGTCCTCTCGCAAGCGTCGTTTACCATCCTGAGGAACGCCCCGATGACAACTGGCGTTGCGTGCTGTGTACACGAAAAAGGATGTCCGTCGCCGTATGGTGCACGAAACTTTGTACAGGAGTACAGACGTGCTCCCGCGATGGCATTGCCTACTTCTCTAACGACTCTGAAATACTCCCAACCCCGACAATGGGATCCACGCCATCAACGTGAAGGCTGAACCTGTCGTTGTTTGACTGGTCACTCCTGGTAATACTTCATCCTATCCTCGAAGTGTTGCTTGCTCAATGCTGTTGTCGATAATCAATCCCAACTGGCGATACGCCAACTTTGCGGTGCGCTCCATAGGGTCTCAATTATTGGCCACGATGCATGGGTTCCACACCAACGGCATACTGGAAGGTCGTCAATACGCTCTGAGCTTTGACGCTACCTTGGTGTACATTTTAGTTGGCAGGAATGGTATCTCCCTTATGACATGCAATTCCGGGGAGCCTGCATCTATGTACGTTGCTGATGTTGCCATCAATTATGGCACGATCGCAGTCTCAGATCGAGCATTGGCCGCTAGTGAAAAAAAATTGAACATAATTCTGACCGGATCACCGACACTGACATGTATAGGTCGACGAAGCCAACCAATTCCAGAATCCAGTTATATACCGCACGGAGATGGGGAAGTTGATATGTGAAGATCTGAAGTCCCCTGAACCTAGAGTGCTATATGTACACTGCCCGAAGGAATTGAGTATAGCTTGCTCGGCATTGAACTTTACTTTACTGCAGTTGGGAATCATGATACAGCATGGTGCGCTCGACAACATCCCTACACTTGACAGCATGGTTACATGTACACAGCTTGTAGGCACTTCGGCATTTAGTCTGCTAACCACATATCAAGTAATGTCTTCAACTTAAACTGTCTCAAACACCCTAGCGATGTCTCTTCCGTGGTTCAATAAGCTGTAAGTGATTCCCTCAGATGGGTGTGGATCACTGGAGGCTGACTGGAGGCTGATCAGCTTCAAAGAGAGGCCGAAATCTCCACTCGCCTCTACAAGCAAGTCATCCCTATCCCTGACTACATCGATATCATTAGGCGAACAGTTGAGTGGCTTAGTACTTCGATCGAGTCACATCGGAGGTGTCACTGACATTCGGAATGCAGATCCATGACGATCGAACCGGATATCATGTCAGTTTACTCACAACAACCGTACTCTGATATCAAAATGACAGATAATTCCCAACTAGTACCCATCTCGAGGCACCGGAGGCACCACGCATATTTGCTCTCGTCATTGGAATCGACAAATATGAATTCAAGTCCAAAGAGTTCCGTAACCTGACCGGATGCAAAAACGACGGGGAACGATTCATCAAATTTTTGACCGACGTGCTCGGCGTGCCTTTGTCGCAGATAGTGTTCCTCGCAGATGAAAAAGCGACTCGACAAGAGATAGTAAGACAATTCAACCAATTCCTTATCGAAAACGAGAACATTCAGCGGAACGACGCAATCATTTTCTTTTTCGCTGGTCATGGTAGCCAGCTCATTGCTCCTCAGGGGTGGCTGACAGATAACAAAAGGATCGAAACCCTCTGTTCCCATGACTACCGGACGATCGGAGATGACGGAAGGGAGATCTTGGGTATTTCTGATCGCGCTATCGATGCGTTGATGCGCAGACTTGCCTCTGAAAAAGGTGACAACATAGTATGTCTGTCCCGTTCGCTGTAATTCTTTTCGCTGAGGATGGCTCTTCCAGGTTGCAATATTCGACTGCTGTCATTCAGGAGGTCT
>Ga0307508_10005493_pt1 | contig 12047 bp, 9 predicted proteins | sample 9_EM_MG_FD_203089 | JGI IMG/M metagenome (GOLD analysis project Ga0307508, IMG submission 203089) | Populus trichocarpa ectomycorrhiza microbial communities from riparian zone in the Pacific Northwest, United States - 9_EM | ecosystem: Host-associated > Plants > Roots > Unclassified | place... | reverse complement strand
GATTCCGGTTGTTATTGACTTGGATGGCGCGTCGCAATTTCCCTAAGGAGCTTAAGGGAAGCAGAAAATGCACCCAAGAGCGACAAAGGCTGATGATAGTGTGTAATCAAACTTGAGATGGAAGGCAGCCAGCACAGCAATTCGAGCTCGAAAGCTTGATTGCCCTGCACTCAGCCATCGTCTTCGCGCAGCCGTGGGCTCAGGGACAATAATCGTCAACAATGAACGCTGCTTCGAGTGTGCACTCGCTCTCTACGGCTCAGTGACATTTTCACTAGCAAATCCTCCTGCTTTCTTCTGATTGTGGATATATCTCCTTGATGCTTTTTGTCTTCCTTCAAGTTCACGGCGCCTCAGGCAATTTCGCATCCTATAACGCCGTCCCTTCGACGCCTGTACGTACACCTCAAGACAAACGGCGAAGCTGCAATGTGCAGCCGATGGCCTCAGGAATTGAAGATCACGACCGTTCGGTTTGTGTAACGTGTCGTATCACCTGGCTGTTTCTAGTGTCTTAGCACTCTTGCTTTCGCAAGCTGAAGCGGACCGAGCCTTGGGGTCAAATTCGGCTCCTCCCTGAAGTCGCAATAGGTATTCTATTGAACAGGATTTAATCTGCAATATTTGATCAAATTATTCTTCGCCAAACTTCAATTTTGGGGTAAGTTCAGCGGCTCGAGTACCAGTAAGAAGATATTTTGTGATATGCATGGCTTGTGCACCATGTGCCCGTCGGCCGTGACATAGTCGGATGCATTGATGGTTCTGGTGTGTTGCTCCGAGTCGGCTCCAATATAAACAACGCACGAATGATTCTGACAGGTTGGCGTGGCATAGCACCGCATCATACGACTCTCCAGGCTCAAGCTACGCGCTGTACGAAACCATGCGTGTCGACCTTACACCTTTCACCACGGCGGAAGCTGCACCTCAGTTACTTTACCCCGCCTGCGGAATAGCGAGAGCTTCTTGTCTCAATTATACACTCGGCGACTTCTCTCGACGCTCTAGACTTCCTCGCATCGGTTCTATTACGTGATCAAATCCGGTATCTTGGGGTCTTTAGTTGTGTTTCACTCCTGGATAAACGTTTTCATGCTGATGTGCACGCGGCACGCGTGCAGAAGCAATATCAATACCTGCATGTGATCATTTCCATCGCACTAGGAATAGAATTCTATTTTGCCCTGAAATCAGCGATCCACATCCAGTGATCCACTTCCAAACTTTGTGCCCCGACCCTCCCGGACGTCAGAGACAGGGCCCCGAACACCTGTCTGCCGTCTTGTCCTCCTTTTATTATGCCTGATCAACTGAAAAACAGGCGCCTGTGATATCCAGGCGCAATACCAGGATTATTCTAATGTTGCCTCGGCTGCTGCAGCGACAGGTACTGTCGCCCGAGGCAACACCACCCCCAACGGCGGCAACTAAAATCTTGAGCGCTAGCAACCCATTCTCGTCCGATTTATCTGGCATCTCATTGTCTTCGCTCGCGGAAGGGCATTCAACTCCGTATCAAACAATTACCCTCAGCCCGTGCTGGCTTGAATGGGGTGAGCAGTACCGAACCATACACTGAAGCCGAATGTCGGAAGCAACCTGAAGGATCACCTCCGAGAGTATGAAGGAGGGAAGCAAAGCTCGCGTCAATCATCAGTGCGCGTGCGCATTCGGTCATGGAGGCGGCACAGGGTGTTGACGAACACATACATTATCTTTTTCAAGGATGGTGCATATTCCATCCAGAAAACTTTGCTGATATGACATACAGTAATCGCGACGGGTTCCAATCGCTTTATCAGTCGCCGTCTGCTCGATCTCTCGTTGTGCATAATCTTACATTCCCATGCAGGCCCTGGTTTCACACAACTACCTAACGCTCCCTCCATTATTCCCGAAAACCTAATCTCGTAATGTTCGCTATTATCGTCTCACCTCATACCTCAACAACTATTCTTGCCTTCGTGCCGTCATGCATCCTTCCGGGCTCAATTTCACGGGCTTTCGACGCTTCGACGCACGATACAATATTAATACTCCCTGATAATCATCCAGCCTTGAGGTTTCCCATCACCGTTTTTTTACTCTGAGTTGACGCTTAGTTCCCCTCCCGTGTGTTGAACAATCTTTTGTTGCCTTGCGTGCATGTGAAATCCCCCTCCGTTTGTAGCCCATAAATTTCTTGACAGCCGAATCAACGTCACGTCATAGACGTCAACTACGTTCATGCAGATTACCTTGAACCTGACCCAAGCATGTAGTAGGCTGGGGATTCAAATAATGTGCGCATCAATCTCAGTGCGGTTACCATGAAGCGTCCGGCCGAGACAAGGCTTGTCAGTTGCTGGCTTGAATACCGAGTCTGTCTGGCGACAAGCATATGCATCATGAACGAAAATTAAACATCCTCCAAGAAAACATCTTTCAATAGTGATACAGTGTCCGTTTTATTGTACATGCAGTACGCGTACATGTGGTTCGGCATGCAGCTCAACTCGGAAAATTATCATGCTCGTTCCTGAGGTCCCCCGGACAAGACAAAACAGGTGTAATACATTCATCCTGAAGTTAACCAACACTCGTGTGAAGAGTTCTACAAATAATACAATAAATTAAGCTAAAGAGGTGCGATCATGTGGGATGAGGCGGATAGCCCATTAAGCCAGGATTGACTTGGTAAAGATCGTCAACGTTGCCAAGTCGCTCATACCGACTTCGGAACGAGTCCCCGAGGCTGTTGACATATAGAGTCTTCTTCGGGTGATCATCTGGGGTAAGACCAACGGCCTGCTGCTTTGCCATGATCGCCTCATCGAGATCGGAAAGGACACCGAGACGGTCAAACCGACGTTGGAAGGACAACCCGAGGCCATTGAGATATTTAGGCCTCTCAGGGTGATCATCCGAGGTGAGACGGACCGCCTGCTGCTGAGCCGTGATTGCTTCATTGAGATCGCCAAGGTCGCCAAGACGCTCACCCCGACGTCGGAAGGAGTTCCCGAGGCTATTGAGATGTCGAGGCTGCACAGGGTGGCCATTCGGGGTAAGGGAGACGGCCTGCTGCTTCACCGAGATCGCCTCATTTAGATCAGAAATATCACCGAGACACTCAAACCGACTGTGGAGGGATAACCCAAGGCCGTTGAGATATCCAGGTTTGTTAGGGTGATCACATGGGGTGAGACGGACCGCTTGTTGGTGAGCCATCATCGCCTCAGTGAGGTCAGCAAGGTTGCCGAGGCGCTCGAACCGACTCTGCAAGGAGATTCCGAGGTGACTGAGACGTAGGGTCTGCCTAGAATGGCTATTTGGGGTGAGGTGGACCGCCTGCTGCTTCGCTATAATCGCTTCGTTGAGATCAGCGAGGTCGCCGAAACGTTCAAATCGACTTTGGAAGAAGATTCCGAGGTTACCGAGATAAAGAGATTGGTCAGGGTGGTCATCTGGGGTGGAACAGACCGCCTGCTGCAGTGCCGTGATCGCTTCATTGAGATCGGTAAGGTCGCCGAGACGCTGAAAGTGGCTATGGAAGAATATTCCCAGATTGTTGAGACAATGAGGCTGCCCGGGGTGGCCTTCTGGTGCGAGACGAACCGCCTGTTGCTGCACCGTGATCGCTTCATTGAGATCGGTCAGGTCACCGAGACGCTCAAACCGACTATGGAAGCAGATTCCGAGGCTATTGAGACGATGAGGCTGTTCGGGGTGGCCATCTGGTGTGAGACGGACTGCCTGTTGTAGCGCCGTGATTGTTTCATTGAGATCGGCAAGGTGGCCAAGACGCTCAAACCGACGAGTGAAGGAGTTTCCGAGGCTATTGAGACGCCGAGGCTGTCCAGGGTGGCCATCTGGCGTGAGACAGACAGCTTGCTGCAGCGCCGTGATCGCTTCATTGAGATCAGTAAGGTGGCCGAAACGCTCAAACCGACTAGCGAAGGAGTTTCCGAGGCCATCGAGGTATATATGCTGTTCGGGGTGGCGATCTGGTGTGAGGCGGACTGCCTGCTGCAGCGCCGTGATTGCTTCATTAAGATCGGTAAGGTCGCCGAGACGCTCAAACCGACTATGGAAGCAGGTTCCGAGGCTATTGAGACGATGAGGCTGTTCGGGGTGGCCATCTGGTGTGAGACGGACTGCCTGCCGCCGAGCCGCGATTGCTTCATCAAGATCAACAACATCACCCATGTGGTAAAATCTGCGATAAAGGGAGTATCCGCAGGCATCAAGACGTCGACGTCTGTGAGTGGAGCTATCTGGTGTGAGTTGGAGCGCCTGCTGCTGAGCCCCAATAGTCAAGTCCAAGTCCTTTGACTTATCCAGAATCTCAAACAGACAATAAAGACAGTATCCAAGGTAGTCAGCATACATGGCATTATCATTGAATATTTCCCCGGTTCTGCCTCCCATCAAGCGTTGGAGAGTCCCGTACTGTACCGAAGTTCCGGTGAATATCCCTGTATACTGCTCACCAGACAGCATGCACAATACACTACATACCGTTAAGTCATAAACATTGAAGTGCATGGCGTTAATTCCCCTAATACGGCCGAGCACGTCTATCCAATCCCACATGTGCTGAGAGGCAAAGCACTCAAGGAGCTGCTTTACCTCATCATCAGGGGGAGACGTGTTGTTGATTTCCGTTGCTAGTGCAAGGTGAGATGCCCAGTAGGTACAGGCATATGCCACTTGGGGGAATATGACACCCCATTGGTGATGATGTCGTGCCGGGTCTTCATTCCATTTGTGACACCCCAAATTGGAGTTCATGACGATAAGACAACGCTTTGCGATTCGCAAATGGTGTGCTGTTCGATCAATGTAGAACTCACAGCTACACTCACGGCGATCGGGATCAGTAATGAAATCGGGGAATGACTTGTGATGTATCCGGAAGATCTGATCTTCGGCACCAGGGGCAAAAAGCGAATGTAAATTCGACAACATCGTGACGATATCGCTGGCCCCAATGCCTAATAACTTGGCCAAGGCGTTGCACGGGAGAGGATCCTGGAGGAGCGTGATGGTCCCAACAATAATTTGGAAGCGGGCAACCCAAGAACTGACTTGTTTGGGGCAGGCAGCACGGAGAATCTGCAAGTACATATTATCCAGAAATGTATGTCGAGAGCCCGAAGAGTCCCTTGGCGAAAGACCCGAAAGTAAGATTTCTAACTGTTCCTTAGGAGCGAGCCGTTTTGCGTCCAGAACAAAGGTGACTGCGGTGGCTGCAATGATGAAAAGTTTCCCTGACATACGAACAAGGGTATCCATTTGCTGTGGGGTCGGCTGCCAAGGTGGGGGTGGAAGCTCCGGGAGCGTCTGCCGCACCTCTTCTTGAGACAAACGGGAGCCAAGATATAGCCGAATATCAGCTTCAACAACTGACTGCTCAATGTCTTGCAGGCAGAACTGCTCGTGGTTTTCATATTTGGCCAGTGCATTTCGAATGTGCCGCTCAGGCCGAGTGGTAATGAAAAATTTGAGCCGCGATAATTGGGGGATTTCTCGTGCAAGGATGCCCAACACGGTCATTGCATCCTTTTCCTCGCACTCATCTAGGGCATCGACGAGGAGGAGGATCGGGCCTCCCTCTTCCAACACCCGCAAAGGCTGGGCAAGAAGGGAAGAGAACTGCGCTTGAAGATCGCGTTCAGTAGCGCCAGAGTCAACCTGCAGCGCTGTGCTGAGCTGTCGGGAAAACTCTCGGTTGTGCAAGGACAACTGATGGGCGAGAGTGGGGAATAATGATCGCGCAGTATTTCTATTCTCTTCACTCCTTGAGAAGAAAAAACTTGCCCCAAGAACCCCTCTCGCAGCCGCACTCTCTGCAATTGATTTCGACACCGTTGATTTTCCAATTCCGGCGACACCGTGTAGAACGTAGATCGATTGTCTTCCATTGCAGTCATTCAACCAACCCGATATGCCCTCTATCAGCGTAACACGGGTGCCTTCGAAGCATGACGCTCGAGAAGACATCTCATACGAGCTATACGCCGCCGCCGCAATTGGATTGAGAAGCTGTTTCTGCTTTGCGTCAATGACAGATTCACTAAGGACGTTCATGTGACTAACGTACTAATTTTTCGGTGGGAGGCTGAGATCCGGAGTCTACAGATGCTGAAGCATCTTTTTGATCAAGCACGGAATCGTCACTGTCTCTTCGCAATAATGATGGAGGTGTAAGGCTCACTTAGATCGGCCATTTGGGCAACGTACGCGGTATGAAATGGGAGCGGCTCCTCGCCAGGGTGTCCTGTGGTATCAAATATGAGAGTAAGAAGTGTGACAACACAAGAGAGGATGCGACTTGCTGAGATAACAGATCAAGTTAAGAGAGGCATTAAAGTAATTTACTATCAGCTTGCGCAGCTCCTCGGCATCCGGATTTGTATTCGTATTCAGATGAACGAAAAGTTCTTGAAATCCTGCGATTTGGGCGATATCTCCTGGATGGTAGATATGTTTCACAATGACTGATGGAATGAGTTTCACGATGTCATATCTCGTTAAAAAGTTGGGTCGATCTCGGCAGAGGGCCAATTCGGCCTGGTCGCTGTCGTGGAAAGTGTCCGCGGTCCAACCTGAGCGATTATAGGAAAGAGGTGAGCGTCAACGTAAAACATGCCGCGAAACACGTATTTAACTCACTTGACATGTTGAGTATTGGATTCCGTGTCGTATTTACTTGGATGCCGCACCACGCTTTCGCTTGAGAAGCGGCCCAGGAAGGGAACCAGGATATACAGGACCCGGTAGCAACACGTGGTTAAACTCAGAACAAGAAGATACTAGCAAAACCGAACAGCACTTCGGGCTCAAACGACTCGGTTGAGCCTACGCCGTGTGCAACTGTGAGGTTGGACAGCCTTGGCGGGTGGCCCAGACAATAAACACAAATAGTAATGCACAACCACTGCAAACTCTCTGCTGCTCGAAGTCTCGAACTGCGTCTCGACACCATCGGCGACTCTGGTGCCGACTTCAGTGTGGCCTCCGTTCATGCGCCTTGTACGTGGCATGTGCAACGTGCCCGTGGCGTCTCTACCCCTTGTTACCTCCGCCGTTGCCGTGGCACAGGATCCCGCTTCGGTTTCGGTCAGGTTCTATATCCCCTTTTGGGAACCGGAATATGAACAGCACTGAGAATGTGGTTCAGTTTGTTCGCAGTTTGACGACGCAGGATCGGGTTCAGTTTGGTTGGAAACAGGCTCTGACAGGTCGTTGGTTCGCTGTTGCCTTGCTACCAGGCATGGGCTCTGGTCTAGTTTTCGTCTCAGCGGCGAGTCTCACAAGCATTTCCGCGACCCAATATCAGAGTGGGAATTGGGGGACGTTGCTTTGCCTCGTTCAATGGGTTCTTTCGCGGGTTCAGCCTTGGTGTCACTGAAGCTTGAACCTCCAAACAACTGAGGGAAAAGTTCGGTTCTCGCTTGGCATTACTGGCTTGCTTTGATTTGGTTCATCAGAGGATCGCTACGTTGGCGCGTTTCTTATCTATCGCTTCCTTTGAGCTTTTCGCGTGTCTTGGGTCATCCTCGCCGTAAAAGCTTCGCAAACAGCGCTCTTCTGCGCTGGCCCATGTACCTCGGGAAATGGGGCGGGATTGCGGCGGGCATGTTCAACCGTGTTGACGGGTGTGCAGTGCTAACGTCAATGGTTGACAGAGTTCCTCCCTCGCCAGCAATTGTTATATATTGTGGGATCTAGGTTCGGTTATTTAATCCCCCTTGCCTACTGGCGTGGGTTATGCACCATGACACCCTGCGTAACAAATTTTGATTCTAGCGGCAAAACGTTTCACTCCAGCCACATTAGTCCGGATGCATAACATGGTAACAATCTTACCAATATTGACGTATGAAACTGCGCCCTTACACGCTCGCTATGTCTTTGCCCATGACTTGTTTCTTTATGGACTCTCCTATGACAGTGGCGTTGGGATCGAATTGAAGGTAGATCAACCTTGATCGGTATGTGCTAGTGATTTACCGTCTGCTGTCTTCTTTCTTCTGAAGGGGCATCATGACCAAAACCAACTTATTCCGCCAGTGGAGCCAGGCCAACACTCCGATATTCAAGTTCGAGCATAATTCAACACTCTCATTTAGATAGACTTTTCGGAAGGGAATTTCATGATATGCAACGTTGATGGAGCATCCAGCCTGTGCCACAGCGGCATACTGATCGTATCATGATCAAGAAACGAGATGTCTAGTGGCCTCGCCGGGTCAACCTTAATTTTAACGACGCACAACCATTTCCGACTGGGTGTGGGATAACTTCGCACAGTATGACTCTGCGAGCACAGCCCAAGCAAATAGGCCTCGGAACTGTCAATCATCGTATTCTATTCTATTGCTAGTACATGCCCGCGGCCTCAAACGAATGAACCGTCTTTGCCTGCCGCCTCCAAGCATGACGAGCGTTTTATCCTTCTCATTTGACGTACGGATGGTATGTGCTAATTCGCCCCCTTGTTATCATCCGGAAATCAGGTGTTCCATCTGGATGGAACGCATGCTCACATCTGTTCACTCTCGACAGCCACGCGAAGTGGACTTTAATAATATGCGGTCTCCTGAAATGACATGACCATACCGTTCGGCGGGTGGGTAGAGTTCGCTTCGCAAACCCGGAGGTCTACTGTCCCATGACCACCAAGTCATCTGACCCTTATCGATTCTGCTCGCTCGGCGCGTCTAGGGTGCTTTCCCCACATTGGTTGCATAACATTATCACCCAATTACTTTTGGGGGATGGTTATCTGCGTACTGCTTTGATTTGACCCTTGATGCACCAGTAGTCTGTGCTTCCTGCGGGTACTGTGCTCGTTTTTCCTGCCGATGTGCGCGCGGCAGAAGCGCGATCCTCAATAGCTGTGCATGGGTCAGATGTGAATCAATTCCTAATCCTATTGCATTGAACATGCTCTCCAATATTCGCTCTGACATCCGTGACCCTATTCGCATCTGGATTGCAGACTCCGACGCCGCGGCAAATCAGCGACGTGTTTGCTGGCCTCGTTCTATGCTTTCCCAACAGAAAAAGACTTCAGAGGCGATGCACTCATTACTGATACTACATGTCTCGCACAGCATGTGCAAATTATAAGCGAATGACTGGCTGAGCACAGCTGCGACATCGCCCCTATCGCAAGCGATTTGCACACAATGCTTCTTTGGCCCTGAAGTGTTCGGGAGGTAACGGGACCTCTTGCGAGCCAGCATGCACTGGCATCTCCGTCTTGGCTTTGCTTCTGCAGGTAGGCGATGGTGCCACTGGTATGGTATTGTTTCTCATTCGCACGTTCATGTTCACACTCATGTTCCTGAATTTGAAATAGGCGCATCGAATGTCATTTTTTTAACACTCTCATTCTCGTGTATAGTGAAAACAACTTTCATTTCTCGTATCACGGGACTCAAATGCAAGCCTGCCACGTGCTTGCTCAGTGGTGGACTACTGTCCTGCTGTCGGTGTTGCCCTCGTTCTTCCTCTGGGCTGCTCGGTTGCAGAAGCAGTACGAGTGGTTGAATATGAACCCTCAAACACTCCGGTGGATCTTCAAGATGACATTGCATAAGTGTATCGTGCCCCACTTCGCGCCCACACTCCAATGCAGTGGTTAATCTCCGAAATGACATCATATACTGTAAGTGCATCCGTCTTGTCACTGGTCCTAAACTGAATAGGCGACCGCGACCGCTGTCAGCCGCAAATATCGTAGCTGATGTTCAAAGAAATGAATAAAATTGATTCGAGTGTTTGGACCTCTGGTTAAACAATTACAAGCTTCATGAATCATAGAAACACACAAATTTGCTTCTCTCGCCTGCCCGAGGTATTTTAAATATAACTCACCTAATCTCCTCACGTCTACCCTCTACACATCCCGAACCAGATGAAACCCTATTGTGAGTTCTTGAGCCCAACGCGGGTACCTTGCAAAGTACGAGACTCGGGAGCTATATCATACGAATCACGAACCACCACCGCAATTGGGGTAAGAATCCGTTTTCTACATTGCATCAGCAAAGTACCCACGGAGGACATTCGGCATTCAGATGTGTAACGTACCAAACTTTCGCCGAAAGCCCAGATCCGGAACTTCAAGACGAGGTATCTGTGAATGGACGATCGTCATTGTTTCTTCTCAATAATGAAAAAGCGCAAGACTCACTCAGGTCAGTTGCGCTTCCGCCCGGAATGGAAGTGGCTCCTCTCCGGGATATCCTGTAATTCCAGAAGCGACGGCACACCAGGTGCCATACCGTATGATACAAGCGATATGACGGAGACACTGGTGCAATATTGGAGAACGAATTTATGATTAGCTTGTGCAACTGCTTGGCGCGCGGACTTTTGTCCAGGTGAATGAAACGTTGTCCAAATCCTGTGGTCTGGACGTCATATTCAAGGTGGCTGACACGTTTCACAATCGCTGGCGGTATAAACGGTATAAACCGAACCATGTCGTGTCTCGTTAAAAAGTCGAGACGAGCTCAACAGAGACTTGGATGGCACGTCGCAATTTCCTTGAGGAGCTTGAGGGACGTAGAAAGGGACCGAAGAGCCTTATTGCCCTGCACTCAGCATTGTCGCGCAGCTCTGGGCTCGGGTGCAATAATCGTCAACAATGAACGCTGCTTCGATGCTCCAAGTCACTCGCTCTCTACAGCTCAGGGACATTTCATTGGCAGATTCTCCTGCTTTCTTCTTCTGATGGATATATCCCCTGAGTCTTTGTGTCTACCTTCAAGTTCACGGCGCCTTAGGCAATTTCGCATCCTATAACGCCGTCCCTTCGACGCCTGTACGTACACCTCAAGACATACGGCGAAGCTGCAATGTGCAGCCGATGGCGTCAGGAATTAAAGTTAGATCACGACTGTTCGGTTTGTGTAACGCGTCGTATCACCTTGCTGTTCCTAGTGTCATAACACTCTTGCTTTCGCGAGCTGAAGCAGACCGAGTCTTGGGGTCAAATTCAGCTCATCCCTGAAGTCACAATAGGCGTTTTATTGAACAGGATTCAATCTACAATATTTGATCATAGTATCCTTCGCCAAACTTCAATTTTGGTGTAAGTTCAGGACTCGAGTACAGGTAAGATATCTTGTGATATGCATGGCTTGTGAACCACACGACCGCCAGCCGTGACATAATCGGATGCATTGATGGTTCTGGTGTGTTGCTCCGAGTCGGCTCCAATATAAACAATACACGAATGATTCTGACAGGTTGCAATTGGCGTGGCATAGCGCCGCATCATACGACTCTCCAAGCTCAAGGTACGTGCTGTACGAAACCATGCGTGTCGACCTTACACCTTTCACCACTGTGGAAGCTGCGCCTCAATTGCACTACCCCGCCTGCGGGATAGCGAGAGCTTCTTGTCTTAATTATGCACTCGGCGACTTCTCTCGGCGCTCTGGACTTCCTCGCATCGGTTCTATTACGTGATCAAACCCGGTATCTTGGGGTCTTTAGTTGTGGATAAACGTTTTCATGCTGATGTTCACGCGGCACGCAGAAACAATATCAATACCTGCATGTGATCATTTCCATCGCACTGGGAATAGAATTCATTTTGCCCTGAAATCAGCGAACCCCATCCACCTCCAAACTTTGTGCTCCGACCCTCCCGGACGTCATAGACAGGGCCCCGAACACCTGTCTGCCGTCTTGTTCTCCTTTTATTATGCCTGGTCAACTGAAAAACCGGCGCCTGTGATATCCAGGCGCAATACCAGGATTACCCTAATGTTGCCTCGGCTGCTGCAGCGACAGGTACTGTCACCCGAGGCAACACCACCCCCAACGGCGGCAACTAAAATCTTGAGCGCTAGCAACCCATTCTCGTCCGATTTATCTGGCAACTCATTGTCTTCGCTCGCGGAAGGGCATTCATCTCCGTATCAAACAATTACCCTCAGCCCGTGCTGGCTTGAATGGGGTGAGCAGTACCGAACCATACACTGAAGCCGAATGTCGGAAGCAACCTGAAGGATCACCTCCGAGAGTATGAAGGAGGGAAG
>Ga0307508_10005492_pt1 | contig 12054 bp, 9 predicted proteins | sample 9_EM_MG_FD_203089 | JGI IMG/M metagenome (GOLD analysis project Ga0307508, IMG submission 203089) | Populus trichocarpa ectomycorrhiza microbial communities from riparian zone in the Pacific Northwest, United States - 9_EM | ecosystem: Host-associated > Plants > Roots > Unclassified | place... | reverse complement strand
GGCGGGGCCTTCGTCGTACATGGGATGAGTGGAGATGGCGGGAATCGAACCCGCGTCCAACGGTGCGGAATCAGGGCTTCTCCGAGTGCAGTCCGCTGCGATTTTCTCGGCCCCGGAGATCACGCGGACAAGTCTCCGACGGGCTCAGTCACTGTTTGATTTCCCACTACACCCCGTGACCGGGTCTAGTGGTTTAGTTCCCTAGTCGATGCCAGGGTCCGGGTCGGGAACAGCCCCGGTCTGACACTTCGCAAGTCGCTACTTAGGCAGCGAGGGCGAAGGAATCGCGCTTGGTATTGGCGATTATTGTTTGCGACATATGGTTAACGAGATCATTGCCGCTTCCTCGACTCGCTTCCCCTGCTTCGACAGCCGCTGTCGAAACCGATCATCCCCATGTTGATTTTTCAATAGGTGGTGCTGCCGCGCCCTCGGAGGGGCACGGCGTCCATCATAGGTGAACAACGCACGACGGGGCCACATCATTCCCGCCGGGCGGCGTCCGAGGTCAGACTCGGCCGCGCTCGCGGCGGCGGGCCGCCGAGATCACCCGGTCGGTCTCGCGGCGGTCCTGCTTCTCGCGGAGGGTCTGCCGCTTGTCGTAGTCCTTCTTGCCCTTGGCGAGCGCGACCTCGACCTTGGCGCGGCCGTCCTTGAAGTACAGGGACAGCGGCACGATGGTGTGGCCGCTCTCCTGGGTCTTGTGGATCAGCTTGTCGATCTCGACCCGGTGGAGCAGCAGCTTGCGGCGGCGGCGCGCCGAGTGATTGGTCCACGTCCCCTGGCTGTACTCGGGGATGTGGACGTTGTGCAGCCACGCCTCACCCTTGTCCAGCTGTGCGAAGCCGTCCGCGAGCGAGGCACGTCCCTGGCGCAGCGACTTCACCTCGGTCCCGGTCAGCACCAGACCGCACTCGTAGGTGTCCAGGATGTGGTAGTCGTGCCGCGCCTTCTTGTTCTGCGCGATCAGTTTGCGACCCGTCTCTTTAGCCATAGCGAGGTCATTCTCGCCTAGGACCCGCCCCCGAGGCCACTCAATACGGTCCTGGCGCGCGCCTCGGCGCTCGGGCCGTCGTCGCCGTGGACCGTGAGGTCGGGTGCGATGCCCGCGCCGTCGACGTTGCGGCCGGCCGGGGTGCGGTAGTGGCCGACGGTCAGCTCGGCGACCGAGCCGTCGGCGAGCTTGCTGGGCATCTGCACCGAGCCCTTGCCGAAGGTGCGGGAGCCGACGACGACGGCGCGGCCGCGGTCTTGGAGGGCGCCGGTGAGCAGTTCGGCGGCGCTCATGGTGCCGCCGTCGACGAGGACCACCAGCGGGCTGCGGATGTCGCCGCCGGGCCGGGCTTCCAGGACGCGCTGCTCGCCCCGTACGTCGTACGTGGCGACGAGGCCGCCGTCGAGGAAGGAGGAGGCGGTGGTGACGGCCTCGGTGACCAGGCCGCCGGAGTTGCCGCGCAGGTCGAGGAGGATGCCGTCGCCCCGGGGTACGTGCCGCACCGCGCGGCGCACCTCCTCGCCGGTGCCCTTGGTGAAGGAGTCGACCTTGATGCGGACGGCACCCGGCCGCCGGTCGCCGACGCGGTCGACGGTGACCGGCTCGGTGGCCAGCCGCGCCCGGTGCAGGGTCTGCCGCCACCGGTGGCCGTCGCGCTCCAGGCCGAGCGTCACCGGGGTGCCCGCCGAGCGGCCGCCGTGTCCGCGCAGCCGGGCGACGACCTCGGTGACGGGGCGGCCGGTGGCCTCCATGCCGTCGACGGTCAGCAGCCGGTCGCCGGAGCGCAGCCCGGCCCGGTCGGCGGGGCTGCCAGACTGGACGTGATCCACTTCGATCCGGCCGCCGGTCGCGACCCGCGCGGAGAGCCCGACGCCGACGTAGGCGCCGTCGAGGTGCTGGCGGAATCCTTCGTACTCACGGGCGCTGTAGACCGCGCCCCACCGGTCGCCGCTGCGGCTCACCACGTCACGGGCGGCCTGCGAACCGGACTTACCGTCCTCCTCGGCCGCTGCTGCCGCCGCCTCGACCTGGTCGCTCTCGACGGAGCCGGCGGCGACCGGGCGGATCGGTATCCGCGCGGCCGGCGAGCCCCGGTCGGCGGCCCGGGCGGGACCATCCGCGCCCCATGAGCCGGTGGCGGCGCCGGTGGCGAGCACGCTCACGAAGACCAATGTCAGGGCGGCCCCGTGGCGAATGCGGCGGGGATGGACGAACAAACACGGGCCCGACATGCCGGTGAGTGTAGGGCAAGCCCGGGCGCCGTACGCCGCGTTGTGAGGTACGGCGCCCCAGGCGAATGTCACACCTTGAGGTACTTGCGGAGCGCGAAGAACGCCGCGAGGGCGGGCATGAGCAGCCCGATCGCCAGCACCAGCGGCAACTTGGCCAGCACCGCGTCCCAGCCGATGAAGTTGATCACGTCGATCTGGCCCGCGAGCCAGTTGTCGACCAGGAAGTACTGCCCGCTGACGAGGAGTACGCAGGCGAAGCCCGCGCCCATCAGCCCCGCGATGGCGGCCTCCATGATGAACGGCATCTGGATATAGAAGCTGGACGCGCCGACGAGCCGCATGATCCCGGTCTCCCGGCGGCGGCTGAACGCCGACACCCGGACCGTGTTCACGATCAGCATCAACGCGACCACCAGCATCAGCGTCATCACGCCGAGCGCCGCGTAGTTCATGCCGTTGAGCAGATTGAAGAGATCGTCGACCAGGGCCTTTTGGTCCTGTACCTCCTGCACCCCGGGCCGGGCGGCGAAGGCGGTGGAGATGACGTCGTACCGCGTCGGGTCCTTCAGCTTGATACGGAAGGACTCCTGCATCTGGTCCGGCGTCAGCGAATCGGCGAGCGGTGAATCGCCGAACTGCTCCTTGTAGTGCTTGTACGCCTGCTCACTGGTCTCGAACTGAACCGAGTCGACGATGTTCATCTGGTTCAGTTCGGAGCGGATCTCCTTTTTCTGGACCTCGGTGGCCGCGCCCTTCGCGCAGTTGGCCGAGGACTCCTTGTCGTTCTTGTTGCAGAGGAAGATCGAGACGTTGACCTTGTCGTACCAATAGCCCTTCATCGTGCTCACCTGCTGGCTCATCAGCAGGGACCCGCCGAACAGGGCGAGGGAGAGGGCAACGGAGACGATCACCGCGAAGGTCATCGTGAGATTGCGGCGGAGACCGACGCCGATCTCCGACAGGACGAACTGGGCGCGCATGGCGTCCTTTCAGTGCTGGTAGCCGTAGACGCCGCGGGACTGGTCGCGGACGAGACGGCCCTTCTCAAGTTCGATCACGCGCTTACGCATCTGGTCCACGATCTGCTGGTCGTGCGTGGCCATGACGACCGTGGTGCCAGTCCGGTTGATCCGGTCCAGCAGCTTCATGATCCCAACGGAGGTCTGCGGGTCCAGGTTGCCCGTCGGCTCGTCGGCGATCAGCAGCATCGGACGGTTCACGAACGCGCGCGCGATGGCCACGCGCTGCTGCTCACCACCGGACAGCTCACCGGGCATCCGCTCGTCCTTGCCGCCCAGCCCCACCAGGTCGAGCACCTCGGGCACCGTCTTGCGGATCGCGCCGCGCGGCTTGCCGATCACTTCGAGCGCGAAGGCGACGTTCTCCCCCACCGTCTTGTTGGGGAGCAGCCGGAAGTCCTGGAACACCGTGCCCAGCTGGCGGCGCATCTGCGGCACCTTCCAGTTGGACAGCCGCGCGAGATCCTTGCCCAGCACATGGACCGCGCCGTGGCTCGCCCGCTCCTCGCGGAGCAGCAGCCGGAGAAAGGTGGACTTTCCCGATCCCGAGGAGCCCACCAGGAAGACGAACTCGCCCTTCTCGATCTCCAGCGAGACATCCCGGAGTGCGGGACGGGTCTGCTTGGGGTAAGTCTTGGATACGTTGTCGAATCGGATCACTGATGCACCACGGTGACCTGGGTAGCGGTACGGGCTGCCGCCGGAGCGGCTCCCGTCGGTGAGCGTGACCATACGCGAACCGCGCGCGCGTGCGCAGCGCCCATCCGGCTTGGTGCGTTTATTCACGGCACTATTGGGGGCAAACGGTTGACAAACTGGCCGTCCGGACCGTCCGGACCGTCCGAAACGGCCACAGAACCGGTACGGATGCGGCACGGATTCACGCGGGACGCGCCGAACCGGGCGGAAGCTGGCACAGTGGAAGGGGAACCAACCCTTTTCCCTGAGCGTTGGCCTCTTATCTACTGCGGCACCGCCGCGCGGGAGGAGAAAGCGCATGACGTACGACAGGCTCGTCTGCGCCAACTGCGCGAGCCCGGTCAGCGAGGGCCGCTGCCCGGTCTGCCGGGCCAGCAGGGAGCGCCTCCAGCAGCAGGAGGGCCCCTTCGCCGGACTGACCCCGGCCGCGCTGATAGCGCTCCTGGTGGCACTGATCGCGGTGGCCGTGCTCGCTCATGAGATGGCAGCGGCGGCGTAACGCAGCGTTACCGCACGATCGATACAATCGACACCGACGCATCGTCGATACCGGCGGCACCATCGATACCGACGCCCGAGGGGCCCGGAGCTCTGCAGCGCTCCGGGCCCCTCGATGTGCGTGCGGCGTATGAATCAGGCCACGTTGTTGTTGCGGTTCGCGAGACGCGGCACGACGCGGAAGCCGATGCCACCCGCGATCATCGTCGCGGCACCGATCAGCAGGAACGTGGTCTCGGAGGAAGCACCGGTCTCGGCCAGCTCCTCCTTGGCCTTGCCCTGCTCGACCGGCTTGGAACCGACGCTGTCGGTGTCCGTGTTGTCGTCGCAGTTGGTGGAGTCGAGGTCCACGGTGCAGGTCGAGTCGTCGCCGCCCGCGCCGCCGCCCTGGCTGGGCGAGGTGCTGGGCTGGCCGGAGGGCTCGTCCGTGGGCTGGTCCGTCGGCTGGCCCGTGGGCTGGTCCGTCGGCTGGCCGGTGGGCTCGTCGGTGGGCTCATCCGTCGGCTGACCGGTCGGCTCGTCCGTCGGCTCGCCGGTCGGGAGCGTCGGCAGCCCGGTGGGCAGGCCGGTGGGCTCGTCCGTGGGCTCGTCCGTCGGCTCGCCGGTGGGAATGCCGGTCGGCTCATCGGTGGGGTTGTCGGGGTTGTGAACGCCGACGCCGACGTCCAGACCCTTCTCGTCCGCGTTGACCGAGGCGTCGACGCCACCGATGCCCACGTCGATCCCCACGGCCGATGCGGCGCCGGCGGCGGTCAGCGACGCACCGGCGGCGATCACCGCGGCGGCCGCTATGCGCGCGACCCGCAGCCGCGTCTTCTTCGTCATCTGCCTGCTACCCCCAGTAGCTGTACTCGTCGATGGAGCAGCTATGCACGGGGCCACGGCCGTCAGGGAAAGAATTCCGCGGGCTCTGCCTGCACTGTCTGCTCAGGCGATCCGCCGGTCCCCATTCACACGCGCCCCAGTCATACGCATGCCGCGCGTCAGCCTTCCCAGTTTTCATGGCACCGTCAAGCGTCTTTGAGTGCGAGATGTCCGCTATGAAGGTGCTTGTGTGACGCATGGGTACAGGACTGTGACCAAAAAACGTCCTTGAAAGACCACTTGGCGATCAGGCCGACGGCCCGGAGGGGGTCTTAGCTCTCCTGCTCGCGCTGCTTGCGCCAGCGGATTCCGGCCTCCAGGAAGCCGTCCAGCTCGCCGTCGAGCACCGCCTGCGGGTTGCCGACCTCGAACTCGGTGCGCAGGTCCTTGACCATCTGGTACGGGTGCAGGACGTACGAACGCATCTGGTTGCCCCAGGAATTGCCGCCGTCGCCCTTGAGCGCGTTCATCTTGGCCTGCTCCTCCTGACGGCGTCGGTCAAGGAGCTTCGCCTGGAGGACGTTCATCGCGGTCGCCTTGTTCTGGATCTGCGAGCGCTCGTTCTGACAGGAGACCACGATGCCGGTGGGGATGTGGGTCAATCGCACCGCGGAGTCGGTGGTGTTGACGCCCTGCCCGCCGGGGCCCGACGAGCGGTAGACGTCGATCCGCAGCTCGGACTCGTCGATCTCGATGTGGTCGGTCTGCTCGACCACCGGCAGCACCTCGACCCCCGCGAAGGAGGTCTGACGGCGGCCCTGGTTGTCGAACGGCGAGATGCGCACCAGGCGGTGGGTGCCCTGCTCGACGGAGAGCGTCCCGTACGCGTACGGGATCTGCACGACGAAGGTGGTCGACTTGATGCCGGCCTCCTCCGCGTACGAGGTCTCGTAGATCTCCGTCTTGTAGCCGTGCCGCTCGGCCCAGCGCAGATACATCCGCTGCAGCTGCTCGGCGAAGTCGGCGGCGTCGACGCCGCCCGCCTCGGCGCGGATGTTGACGACCGCCTCACGGGAGTCGTACTCGCCGGACAGGAGGGTACGCACCTCCATCTCGTCGACAGCCTTGCGCACGGCCCCCAGCTCGGCCTCGGCCTCGACGCGTGCGTCCTCGTCGTCCTCGTCGGCGGCCAGCTCGAACAGCACCTCGAGGTCGTCGATGCGGCCGCGCAGCTCCTCGGCCCGGCGCAGGTGGCCCTGGAGGTAGGAGAGCTTGCTGGTGATCTTCTGCGCGTTCTCCGGGTCGTCCCACAGGGACGGGGCCGCCGCCTGCTCCTCGAGCACGGCGATGTCGGCCCGCATCTTGTCGAGGTCCAGGACGACCTCGATCGACCCCATGGTCGAGGAGAGGGACTTCAGCTCTTCGGATACATCGACGACTGCCACGTGCACCAGCCTAACCGCTATAGAAGGATCACCGGCCCGTCGGTCCCTCGCCGGGACCGGCGGGCCCTCAGCGGGCGCCGGAGTCCTGTCCGGACCCCTGACCGGAGCCTTGTCCGGACCCCTGACCGGAGTCTTGCCCGGACCCCTGTCCCGACCGCTGTCCGGAGCCTTGTCCGGAGTCTTGCGAGGACGAGTGCTCACCGCCCTTGGGGGCATCGTCGCCGTCATCGCCGCCCGCGACCAGCCATCCGCCGACGCCCACGGTGATCAGCGCCGCCACGGTGACCGCGGCGACCTTGAGCCTCCGGCGGCGCAGCGCCCCCGAGACCGCCGGATGGCGCGCCGAGCCCGCCCGGCGCTCACCGTGTACGCGGGGGGCGCGGGCGGTGCCGTGCGCGCCGCCCGCCAGCTCGTCCGGGCTGGGTACGCGCATGCTGGTGTGCGTCTCGCGGCTGCTGTCCGGCACCGCACCCGGGACCAGCGGGACCGCGCCGCGCCGCCGCCGCTGCTGCCCGCCGTCGGCGCGCCCCTGGCCGTACCCCTGCTCGTATCCCTGGCCCTGGCCCTGGCCCGGTCCGGTGGGGGCGGACTGGTGGCCACCCTCCGCGCGCGTACCCTCGACCTCCCGCCACTCCTGCTCGTCGTCCTCGTCCGGCTCGTCGATGTCCAGCGGCGGGTACCCGACCAGGCTGGGCAGGATCTCGCGCAGCCGCGCGGCCAGCTCGGAGGCGCGCAGCCGGGACGCGGGCGCCTTGGCGAGGCACTGGAGCAGCAGCTGCCACAGCTCGTCGGGGATGCCGGGCAGCGGGGCGACGGTCTCCGTCACATGGCGGCGCAGAATCGCGCCGGGGTGGCCGCCGCCGAACGGGGTGAAGCCGGCCAGCAGCTCGTACAACACCGTGGCCAGCGCGTACACATCCACGCTGGCCCGCGGCGGCAGCCCCTCGATGATCTCCGGCGCGAGGTAGTCGGGGGTGCCGATGACGCTGCGCGGGTTGGGCGAACGGCCCTGGGACGTGTGCTGGCCGCGGGCGGGCCGGCCGCCGCGGGCCCGGCCCGGTTCGTCGACCAGGCGCGCGATGCCGAAGTCGGTGAGCAGGGCGGGGTGGGAGCGGCCGGGGCCGAGCGGGCCCTCCATGTCCAGCAGGACGTTCTCCGGCTTGACGTCCCGGTGCACGATCCCGGCGGCGTGCGCCGCGGCCAGCCCGTCGGCGACGTCCGCGGCGATCGCGACCGCGGCCTCCGGAGACAGCCGCCGCTCGCGGTCGAGCCGGGTGCGCAGATCCGTACCGCGGATCAGGTTCATGACGAGCGCCAGGTCGTTGCCGTCCACCACGAGATCGCGCACACCGACCACCCGGGGGTGGTCGAGGCTGAGCAGCGCGGTGCGCTCCTGTACGAAACGGCCCACGAGTTCCTGGTCGGAGGCGAGATCCTCGCGCAGGAGCTTGATGGCGACCGGGCCCTCGGGACCCTCGCCCAGCCACACCGTGCCGGCGCTGCCGCGTCCCAGGACCTGGTGCGCGGTGTACCGGCTGCCGATCTTCCGTGACAAGACTGCTCCGAATCCTCCGACAGGGGGCACGTTGGCGACAAAGCTACGCGGCTACTGGCGCGTTGGGGGCATCAGACAGCGCCAACTGTCACTTCTGAGCGGAAAACACCCCTTGGATGTCGACAAATCATCTGACTCGGCGCATCGGTCGGGGTGTTGAGGGGGTTCCGGCGTGCTTCCGGCGTGCTTCCGGCGTTAGCTCGGGCCGCCGAGCGCGGAGATCCAGTCCTTGACCTCGGTGACCCAGGACGAGACCGCGTCCCAGTAGCCCTTGCCCTCGGCAACCCAGTCCTTGAGCGGGGTCAGCTCCCAGATCAGCCAGGAGCCCACGACCAGGATCAGGATCACGAACAGGCAGCCCTTGAGGCACCCGAGCCCCGGGATCTTCATCCGGTTGGGGTTGGACCCGCGCTGCCGGGGCTCGCGGCGCGGCTCCGGCTGCTGGGGCTGCTGCGGCGGGGCGTACTGCTGGGGCTGCTGCGGCGGCTGCTGTTGCTGGCGGCGCTGCTGACGGCGCGACGACGGCTGCGGCTGCTGCGGCTGCTGTTGCTGCTGGTACTGCTGTTGCTGCTGCTGGTACGGCTGTTGGTACTGCTGTTGCTGATACTGCTGCTGTTGCTGCTGGTACCCCTGCGGCGGCTGCTGCGGGCCGGGGCGGTGCGGGCGGCGGCGCAGCGGGTCCTGGCTCGGGTCGAGGGGCTGGACCTGCGTCTGCTCGTTGCGGTCGCGGGCCGCGCGCATCTGGTTCTGCCAGGGGTGCTGGTCGTCCTGGCCGGGGACGCCGCCGGGCGGCACGGGGGGCATGGCCCGGGTGGGGTCCGCCCCGGGGCCGTTCGGGCCGTTCGTCGGCATCGCCTGGGTGGGGTCGGCGTTGGGGCCCGTGGTGGGGAGCACGTTGGTGGCCGCGGCCGGGTCGTACGCATTGCCCGGCGCGTTCGTCGGCAGCACCTGGGTCGCGTCGCCCGCGCCCGTGGGGGCGGTGTCCGGGACCGGGGCCGGTGCCGGGTCCGGCGCGAGCAGCGCGGCGACGCCGAGGGCGGCCTCCGCCTGCGCACCCGAGGAGTGCACGCCGATACCGGCGGCGACCACGCGCAGGCCCCGGGCCAGGCTCTCGGCGCTCGGACGCTCGTCCGGGTTCTTGCGCAGACAGCGCTCTATGACCGTCCACAGCGGCTCGGGCACGGTCGTGGGGCGGCGCGGCTCCTCGCTGAGGTGGCGGTGCAGCACCTCCAGCGCGGTGTTGCCCGCGAACGGCGGACGTCCGGTGACCAGCTCGTACAGCATGATGCCCGCGCCGTAGATGTCCACCGCGGACGTCTGCGGACGGCCCTCGGCGGACTCCGGCGCCACGTAGGCGGGGGTGCCGACGAACTCCTGAGTGCGGGTCAGGCCGGGCGAGTCGGCGAGCCGCGCGATGCCGAAGTCGGTCAGCATCGGATGCATTTCCTCGCCCTCGCCGGTGCCCGCGAGGAGCACGTTGGCGGGCTTGAGGTCGCGGTGCACGACGCCGTCGGCGTGGCTGGCGGCGAGCGCGTCGGCGACCTGCGCCATGAGGAGGGACCCGGCGACGGGGCTGAAGGGGCCGTTGGCGCGCAGGTAGTTGTGAAGATCCGGACCGTTGATCAGGTCCATGACGAGGGCGAGCAGATCGCCTTCGACGACGAGATCGCGGGTGCGGACGATGTTGGGGTGGGTGAGGCGGAGCAGTACGGAACGCTCGCGGAGAAAGCGCATGACGATATCCGCGTCGTTCGCCAGCTCCTCCTTGAGGACCTTGATCGCGACCGTCTCGCCGGGCTGTCCGGCCACGGCCGCCTCGGCGCCCGCCGTCTCCCGCTGGCTGGCCCGCCAGACGGTGCCCGTGGCTCCGCGTCCGAGCGGCTCCTCGAGCAGGTACTTGCTGCCTACCGGCCGCACGTCATGCGCTCCCTGGTCGTGGTCATATCACTTGCATCGCTTGCTGCATCGCTTGCACTGCCTGCCGTGCTCGTCCGCCCACTGTAATGGGGACGGACAAGGTGCCGTGCCGATCACCGCTGATCACCGCTCGAGCGGGGCGTCGAGGCCCCGCCGGGACCCCGCCGGGGCCCCGTCACGGGCCGCCGGGGTCCCGGGGAAAGACGCGTGATCCGGGGAGTCGGTTGCCCACTCCCGGCCTCTTAACACAGCCGATCCGGTCCTCCTGACCCAGCGAATCCGGTCGCAATCAGCCAGTTTCGGCCGAGTAGCCGACCAATCAAGATCATGTGGTGCCGGGCGGCAGGCGAAGTGTCAGTGGCAGGTGCGAGGATGCACGCAGCACGGAAGCGCCGAGCGGCGGGGGACTCACGCTCCGTGATCCGTACGACCCCGTGCGGACCTGTACGTGCCGAAGCGCCTGGGGGCGAGACGGTGGGGTTGGCACCCCCGTCCGGCCCCCCGGACAGAAGGGACCGTTGACGGCGATGCAGATTCGGCTGACCGTCCTCGGGTCGCGCAGCGCCCATCCGGGCCGTTCCGGCCATCCTGCGCCCGCGCCGCCGCCGCACGCCCTCGCGGGCGCGGTGGATGTGCTCGTGACCGCTCCCGTCGGCACCGCCCTCGCCTCCGTGACGAGCGGCCTCGCCGCCGCCGTCGCCGCGGCCGGGCACGACGCGGGGGGCGGCACCGGCGCGGTCGTGGTGTACGCGGGCGCGGAGCGGCTCGACCCCCAGCGCTGCGCGCTCGGCGACCCACCGCTGGTGGACGGCGCGGTGCTCTCCCTCCACGCCCCGGCCGACCCCGACCACTACCCCGGCTACCCGGGCTACCCGGGCCTGCCCGAGGCGGCGGTGTCCGACGCCACGGTCCACCTGGACGTGATCGCGGGGCCCGATGCGGGCGGCGTCCACCTGCTGCACGGCGGCCAGGTCCGCATCGGCCGCTCCGCCGACGCCGACGTCCCCCTGGACGACCCCGACGTCTCCCGGCTGCACTGCGCCGTGACGGTCACCGAGGACGGCCGGGTCACCATCGCCGACCTCGGCTCGACGAACGGCACCGCGGCCGACGGCGCCCCCGTCGGCCGCGACCCCGTACCGCTCGCGCCGGGCGCGCTGCTCCGGATCGGCGAATCCGCGCTGCGGCTGCGCGCCCCCGGCGCGGCCCCGTCCTCCCCCGCCCGCCTCCCCGCGCAGCCGGACGGCGAGGGCCACCTGCGAGTCACCCCCCGCACGGACGGCGTGGCCCACGCCAAGGGCCCCTGGACCGGAGCCCCGGCCCCCCGCCACCCCGGCCGCGGCTGGACCCCGGTCGGCCAGGGGGCCACCACGCCCCACCCCGAAGCCCCCACCACCCACGGCACCGGCACCCACCCGGGCGACGGCCGGACGGGCGCAGCCGCAGCCCCGGCGGTCGGCACCGGCCCGTACGGCGACGGGGCTCCCGACGGACGCACGGCAGCCCCCACCCACGACGCGCAAGCATCATGGCCGAGCGACGGCCGAACGGACGGGGGCAGAACCCCCGCAGACCGCCCCGCCGCCGGACAACCGGGAGCCGCGGGCCCGGCGGGCAGCAGCGCGCCGTACGACGACGCGAACGTTCGCGAACCGCGCGGCGCGGCCGACCGACGCCCCGGCACGCCCGGAGGCGCCCCCACAAGCAGCAGCGCGCGCCACGGCACCTCGACCGGAAGCGGCCGGGGTCCGGGTGGACGGTTCGCAGGCCCCGAGCACGGGGGCCAAGAACCGTGGGCGGGAGCCCCGGCTGCGGACAGCGGCACACCGTACGGCGCAACCGACCGACGCCCGGGCGGTCAGCCCGGCGGTCAGCCGGGCGGTCAGCCGGG
>Ga0307508_10005489_pt1 | contig 12056 bp, 6 predicted proteins | sample 9_EM_MG_FD_203089 | JGI IMG/M metagenome (GOLD analysis project Ga0307508, IMG submission 203089) | Populus trichocarpa ectomycorrhiza microbial communities from riparian zone in the Pacific Northwest, United States - 9_EM | ecosystem: Host-associated > Plants > Roots > Unclassified | place... | reverse complement strand
ACAAGGAGCTTCAGTACATATCTGATGGTGACAGCAATGGAGTACTCTACTTTGCTGGTACATCTTACGGGGAACATCAGTGGATTAATCCCCTTTTGGCGAAGGTGAATTTTGTTTTATATATATTGTGGAAGTATCTATAGATAAACCAGTAAAATGTCGGGTTTCTTGAAATATATATGTTCAGTGAAAATTATAAATTTAAAATTTTTTCAAGAGTTTTAAGGATTTTATTAAACAGATTAGGATTGTTAATGGTTTATATGAAGATTACTTGAATCAAATGTTTCTTTTTGCTTTAAATAATTGCTTTAAGGTTGAGTTATCGCAAACCATAAGTCATTCAAATATCCGGTCTCTAACTATAATCCACATGAACCACCAGTAATAATTCTCCTAAATCTTTTTAAGAGAGAGATTGTTATACCTTAGAGTATTAGTTTTTTTTCTTTTATGTTTTAGGTGTTTACTTACTATACTTTACTCACCTTGACTTAATCACACCTCAAAAGAAATAAGAAGTATGATATTTTATTTATAAAAAAGCCTAAAAACTTAATAAATAGTAAAATATTAATTTGCTTAAATAATATCACATATATTATTTTAGGTTAATTTTAGAAATTTTTTCAATCAATTCCTTACTTGATTGTTTCTAGGTTTAGAATTATAATTCCCTGTATTAATTACATTCTAGTCTTCAATTTTCAAAAATTTATTTACAATCAAATCACATTTGATTAATCATTTCATTTTAATTTTTGACTAATAGTTTTATATGTGTGAACTATTAGGTTTTCTAATAAGTTAGTTCAAATATAAATCATAATCCTAAATAAAATGGGATTAAATAAATTAAACAATTTAATTTATTATCAATTCAATAATTAATTGATTATATTTGAAAATCAAATATAATGTCGAGCAACATGTCATGAGGTCAAATATTAGAAAAGTCATAAGTGGTTTGACTTAACCTTTCTGTGACCAGTTTCTTAGTGTAATTATTATCCTTTAACCAATAATGTTTTGATTTAGACATTATAGCATGTAGTGTGTATACTATGTTAAACCATGTTTGTTCTCAATACCATAGTTATTGATTATTTGAAACTCTTTTCAAATCTCATTCCACCTTATATAAGGATTTACAATCAATACCGTCTGAAAACATGCGGAGTATTTTTCTAATTCACTTAGGATGATGAATCTTCTCATGATTACTCAAATACCTTCATATAATTCATGTTATACCTAATATCTGCCAATTTGTTACCCTTGATAAGGACAATGTATAGCAGAATCAAAACATAATATTCTCTATATAATATAACTTGATGACTTCAAGTTAAAAGATTACTTACAGAACTGTCATGCGAGTCTTTCATATACACAAGTGATCTCTCCATATGGAATTCTCACATGGGTCAATTCAATGTACATGTCATCCGACAAGCATTTACATATTAGTTTTAGGTATTTATCATACATCAACTTATAAGAACAACTGTTTCTTTTTATAAAAAAAAAATATATAATATGTTTTAGTCACATCAACTCTAATTAATGTTCAATCTTAATAAAGCATTGACTAAGAATATTTAGGAACAATGCTTTAATGCAAAAAGAATCTCATAATTATAACTTTATAATTTTCTTAGAAAAATATTTTTGTCTCGGGGATTTTATCTTTATTTCTAAATTCATTAATTAAATATTAAATTTATTAATAAAATATTTGATGAATATTAATGTTAAATAAATTTTTATTAATAAATTAAATATATTTATATAAACAAAGTTAACGTGTCACGTGTAACTATATACACTTACATAAAACATATTCAATAAACCGCTGCTTATCCTCTAACTGAATGTTCCAGAGAATCACGATCACTGCCAGCAGCCCCCCTTCGAGATACACTGACCCCAAGGCTTTAGTGTCACGAACTTACCAGGTTAGTATGAATGATATGTCCGCAACATATATTATGTATAGTGTGTTTCTTTGGTAAATGAGTTGCCTTTCGTGCATCAGGGAACGTGCTTTGCTGGGCCTCGTGTGGAAGGTGGACAAATACATGCATGGTGGATGATTGACATCGGCCAAGATCATCAGGTTTTTGTCCTCTACTCATTGCAACCTTTTCAAAATCCTCTTTTAATAAGCTATATTTCTGAAAATCTTAAAGCAAACAGAGGAAATATTGTAACAATCATGAAACAGTCAACCTCCGACTTAGTTTTCGACCCGAGTTCTAAGCCCCCTGCTCACTCCCCCCGCTGTGATTGATGCAGCTTATGTGCAACCACTACACTTTGAGACAAGATGGGTCAAGAGCCTTCATAAGATGTTGGAATTTGCAGGTACAAGTTCATTCATCCCTGTTCAGTTCTCCAAAGGGGTTACCCTATCTTAAATCATATTAAACAGATTAAATGCCAATGATCCACCATTTTTACTTATTGCTTTCCAGGGTTCCCTGGATGGGAAGACCTGGACAAACTTGAGAGTGCACGAGAACGACCAGACAATGTGCAAGGCTGGTCAGTTTGCATCATGGCCCATAACCGGGCCACAAGCTCTACTTCCATTTAGATTCTTCAGGGTTGTTCTTACAGGTCCCACGACAGATGGCTCGAACCCGCACAATTTGTGCATTTGCTTCTTGGAACTCTATGGTTACTTCCACTAGTTTGATGATTATGGGATTGCACGCCTCCGTGTTTTGTGCTTCTTTTTATTTTTATTGTATTTATAAATGCTCCTTCCCGTCCAATAAAATGCATCCATCCATTGCTGTAACCAAACAAGAGGGGGGGGGGAAAACTCATTACTGCACCTTTGTACAGTTCCTGCGTACCGATAATAAAATTTAAGTGCCTGCATACAGGAATACGGGTGGGAACACAGCTGTATAGCCTGGCTTTACAGGTATGATCCGTGACCTGGCCTGAATCGGATTTGTTTTAACATGGCAAGTCAATGATCCGGTTTGTAGTGAAATCTTGCGGAGTCAGCTCCACAATTTTTTTCAAGAAAAATTATTTAAATCGACATTGTACATCATCCAAGCAGTGCCAAAAGGATGAAAAGAAGACAGGAAGAGGAGTTTTACTAGAAGAAACTATCCAATACCAAAATTGAACACATGCATAAAAGTAGAGACATGTCACTCATAATCCAGGATTCATTTTTCGTTATCTCAAAAGGCACTACGAAAGTCAACCTTATACACCAAATTTGATTGAAGAACAGGGATCCTAACTACTCGCCGATTACCTCCTGACAGGTGGTACAACGCCCCTGCCAGGGGCTGCTCCACGACCAGTAGCTTGAGCCTGCAGGAAGAGTAGAACCGCTAGTTAGTCCTTACAAGCTGACCACAAATAAAAATAGTTGGAGGTGCTGAAATACAAAGCTGTTGAAGTGTTTTGGGATCAAAAGACCACAAAAAGAATTAAATTTAAGATATCAATGAGAGAAAAATGCTTACTTTGGACCGCATTGCAACAGATCTTCCCCTGCCAACACCTAGCGATGCACTCTTACCCTTCAAGCACATAAGAAATGGTTAATTAGAGATTGCCACAAAAATGACTCATTCGATAAAAATGACTCATTTGATAGAATACAAGGGCTCGCAAAGTGAGAGATACCTTGATTCTAGCATCCAAACGCTTGAACATGGGTGCATTCTTTAGCATATCAGGTATGACCATGAATCTGTTTAAATTTCACATTATCATCAACCAATTACAGTCAATATGTTAAAATCCAACAAACTGTCTCAATAACTACATGAGCTTTACTGAGGATATTATTAGCTACCTGACTTTACTGCCACGAATGAAAACATGCTCAAGCTGTGAGACCTTCCCATCCTGTCACGTGGAAGACCAAAATTAAAAACCAATAAAAACCCAGATACAATAGCCATAGCATCCAATCTCAAGAGATTTGCATCGGCGAGCACCAAAGAGACAACAATTCAAATTGATTAGCTTGATCGAAAATCAAAACATTGATTGCTACGGACAATATAAAAACCAAATGGCAAGCAATTAAAATCAGCTCTCTAAAATCTTTAAGCATTACCACATCTGCATCCATCCATCCATCTCAAAACTGAAAGTTCTCATTTAAATCTTTATGACTGATTAACTTCACTTTAAACTAAATTTATTTCACATTCCATTGCAGCAGCAGCAGCAGCAGCATTATTTAACATCATATCATAACCATTTCATCAATTTAAACAGTTAAAAGCAAATACATTCAAAATTCACGGAGAGCATAGCGTGTCAATGCATGATTAAAAAAACATCCCACATCATTACCTGTAAAAAGCACTTAAAAAAGCCGGCAAAGAAAAACCTACTCAATTTAGGGTTTCAAGGTCACAACGTCCTTCCCCTCTCCTCCGCAACAAAACATTAACATTGGTTAACAAATTTTCAAAAAGCCCACGAAACTTTTCCCAATCTCACGCACTAGATCCCAGGGTTTCACAAAACAGTAAACGAAAACGCTTCGAACTCGTAATTTCACTCTACAACCGCAAAACCTAAGGTTTCATAAGCATGGATAAAAAAATAAAGTAAGGAGTGGTACCTTAGCAGTGTAAGTGATGCTCTCGAGCTGGCAATTCCAGTTATCCTCGCACTCTACCATGCTTCCTCTATAAAGCTCTCCGCTCTTCAGCTCCACCGTCACTATGTGACCGGAAGCCTCGTGTAGTAGCTTCACCGGAATCCCTAAGCTTCTGCTCATCGCTCCTCCTCTTCTTCTCTCTCTGTGCAAAACCCTAATTAACCCCAAGGGACAAGCAACCTAGTTCTTTCCATGTCTAATCCTGCGTTTTATTTATAGCAAGTAAGGGTACATTTGCCATTTTAGTGAATACAGGGACTCTTTCGTAATAACAGAGATTAAGTCCTGATGTGGCGTGACTGCACCATCTCTTTTACGGTTCTTGACGTGGCTTGCTAAGAAGACTACATGTAAACGGCTGTAGTCATTATAAAAGTAAACGGCTGTAGAAGAAATCTCTCTCAGTCTAGAGAACCAGAGGTCGTTGGATATGAAGACTTTGTTGATTAACTCTCTGCCATCTAATCATCGGACTTTTTGTGGCAAATTGTAATTTCATGATATTTTCGCAGTGGTTAAGAGCTTCATAATGATTTATACCAGTTTTGTCTCATTTAGATATATTTTTTAAAAATATAATATTTACTATATTAAAAATTTAAGATACCCTTCAATCATCAAGCTACATGTCATTATATAATCATATATGTCACATAAATTGGAAACATAAAATAGTTCAATATAACTTGATGATTCAAAAATAACTCGAATTTACGATCAAATAATTTTAAAAGTAAAGAATTTACATTAATATAAATAAAATAAATCCAATTGTGTAGTTTTTTTATTACTTTTTTCTATAAAATAAAAAATATTTTATTTTTTCATAGTATATGTATTTTATTTAATAAAAACTAAGTATGAAAAAAAAATCTTATGAACATCCATCAACTTTTGCTTTTAGGTAAAATTAGAGGGTTTGAGATTTCTATTAAGGTAAATTTAGATGATCCAAAAACTTTTATTGTCTAAAAAAAATTAAATGGCATGAATGTTTTACTGTAATCTAATTTATAATAAAATATCTCTTGAGCTACGAAAAAATTATTTATTTGTTCTTTGGTCCAAAAAAATCAAGTCCCTTAGATAACGGTGTTGATGCTTTTTTTTTATAATTTTTTAATGGTAAAAATATTATTTTTCCCTGTAGTCAACAAAATATAAACTTGTTGGCCAAGGACTTTCTTAACTTTGTATAGGTTTCTAACACGGTAAAAATACATATTTGCTCCTATAGTAAAAAACAAATTATTGCGTTGCTGGATAAGAGTGTTTTAGGGATTTCAAATTTTAATGTATAATATAGTCACATCTTTAACATACAAAACATAAGCTTATCATTTGAAGGTATTTTGATATTTTTCAATTTTTTTTTCAAACATTTTTAATGCTTAAAACTGTTAGAGTGTGCCTAGCATATCTTAATATGTGGATGACATTCAGGCAACGTGTGTGACGCTACCCAGTGGATGTAACTAGCATTTTGTTGTCTCTCTAGATGCTTCATTATGTCCTCTTTCATTTAGAGTGACATGTGGTACTTGACGGTGGTCGGATTGTCACCACTAATTGTTTGATTTTTTCCTTTTATTTTTCTCTCTCATAACAAGTAATGTACATCATTGTCCTATTTATTTTTTACTTTTTAATCTCAGTATTCATTCTATTAATTTGTTATTTTATTTCTTTTCCATTTATAGAAGTTTTTATTCTTTTTAATCCAATCATTCAATTGCGATTCCTCACATGTTTGGTTTTTCATTTTAGTCATTTTAAAAAAAATTAGTTTTGTTCTTGACATTTTTGTTGAGGTTTTTTTTTTTCTTTCATTCATTATTCAATCAAATGTTTTGTTGTTTTATTTTTTATAGTTTAACCCTCACTCTTTTTATTTTTTTTATTTTATTAAAACTATTTTTCAATTTAATTAAACCCTCTAATTGAAAATTTTTATCTCTCCAACTCATTTTTTTTCTCACCCTCGTTTTTTTTTTCAAACTTTTTGTGTAGTTATTTTTTTCTTTATAGTTTCATATTTAGAAATTTAATTTGTTGGGAATTCGGTTTCGTGCGGTTTTATTGATCTACATTAGTTTTTTTAATATTAGTTTTGTGATTATCTTCAAGTCTTTTCTATGAGTTTATCTCGGTCTCATGACCCAAGTCACGATTTTTGTATGTTTTTTAATATAAGATTTTTTTAGTAGTTCTGTTTTGTTTCTATTTTATTTTTCAAGGTATTATTCTAATTCATCTATATTTTTTTTTATTTAAATGAAGTTTTATTTTTAAAATAAAAAAATATTCATTTTTAAATTATATTACTGATGTGTTTGGTCTTACGTAATATTTTTTACGGTACTAGTTTATTCAATTAGTTTCATTTGTATTTTATCTTTTAAGTCATGAGTTTTTTAGGATATATATTTATTATTTATTTATTTAAATAAATAAATTCAGTAAACTCAATCGAATGCATGTCTCATTTTATATTATAAAATATTTTGACCTTATTTACATTGACTTTTAAATTTACATTTCAAATTTTTTATATAAAAAAATATTAAAACAACCTACATATCTGATATTTTTTAAAAAAATAATTATAAACCGTGGCCAGTTGTTATCTCTATTATTAAGGAGTGCAATTAATTTTTGAAAACTTTTTACCGTGGTTTCTACTTTCCAGGCTTATGCTCCCTTCCTTCTTAACCGTGTCTAGCCCATCTAAGGTTGACCCAAAAGACGAAGCTTCAGCCCATATCGAACAAACCGGCCTACAAACCCAAATCATCCCTTCGTTCCTCGATCGCCACCACCACACCACCACGACGGATTCGTACCGGAGGACTTTTCTCCCTCTGTAAAATTTTGCGCCTTCTTCTAATCTCAGCTCTGCTCCAAAATTAGGGTTTACAATCAGAACAAAAATGGAGAAAGAGAAGAAGAACAAATACAGCATAATAGTGCCAACGTACAACGAGCGTCTCAACATTGCACTCATCGTTTATCTCATCTTCAAACACCTCCGGTTATTCCACTCTCGAATTCTCTCCTTTTCTCTATAATCATGATTTGATGGCATCAAAGTTTACTGCTTTCGGAAATTTTCTGCTTCGAATTCTGCTTATTTTAGCATAGAAATGATTAAATTACTGTGATCATCTGTTAGTTGGAAGGTTAATTAATGTAATTTGTGTTGTCATGACTGGATTAGGGATGTTGATTTTGAAATTATTATCGTGGATGATAGGAGTCCTGATGGTACTCAAGAAGTTGTTAAACAGTTACAGCAAGTATATGGTGAAGATCACATTGTAAGTGTATCATGGCAATCAAAAGTTGACTCTTTTAGAACTTTTCAACGGGGTTGATCAATCTTTCGTTTTTGGGTTTGCTTGAGTTGATAGTGTGTAATTAATTATCTCTGATTGGTTTTGATGATGCAGTTGTTAAGACCTAGAGCGAAGAAGCTTGGACTAGGTAGGTAGCATTGTTTCTGTGTTTGATAAATATAATAAGAATCGAAAAAAACTGGTTCTTGATGTTTGTTTATGTTGCTAGGCACGGCTTACATTCATGGGTTGAAGCATGCGTCTGGGAATTTTGTTGTCATCATGGATGCTGATCTATCTCACCATGTAAGCATTACGCAATTGTTTTCACATGTTTAATATTTAGTTCTAACTTGTAACTTTTGAGTGATTGAAGCCTCTTGGTGGTGTCTATATTTATAGATGTCTACTAATAGATTTTTTTTCCTGGGATCTTCTGCATGTTGTTTGTGTATATCTTACTTGAAAATCCTGTCCTTTCCTATAGAAATGAATGAAAAATTCAAACAGGAATGCATGATGGGCCAATGAGCTTTAGCTGCTTATTTAGCTTTTCCAAGCGTGCTCATGGTTGGGATTGGAAATGACAATAGTGGCTTGTTTTGTTAACCTGATCTGTGTGATTTATATTTTGCAGCCAAAGTACTTGCCAAGCTTTATCAAGTAAGCAACCTTTTCCAATGTGCATGTATATGCTCTATACACTTATTTGCTCTTTCATTAGACCATAGGTGCCGATGTCCTAAAGTTTTCTGGCCTTTTCCCCATGATATGCCATTAGGAAACAGTTGGAGACTGGTGCAAGCATAGTTACTGGGACCCGATATGTTAAGGGTGGAGGCGTACATGGGTGGAATCTAATGCGCAAGCTAACTAGTAGGGGAGCTAATGTTCTTGCGCAAACACTTCTGTGGCCTGGTGTATCTGATCTGACAGGATCTTTCAGGTATGAATTTTTGTAAGGTTTTCATTCATTTAGTGCCTGATACTTGGTGATTTAGAACTGAAATTACTTCTTTCTCGAAGACTTTATAAGAAATCAGTGCTTGAAGATATTATCAGTTCTGTGGTTAGCAAGGGATATGTCTTTCAAATGGAGATGATTGTTCGGGCTTCCAGAAAAGGCTACCATATTGAGGAGGTAGTGTTGTATTTCAAGTTATTGTGGTTTATCATTAAAATCAATATACACGGACTGTTATTGTGTGCTTTGGTTCATTTCACGTCATACAATATTGTGACTATTCTTGCCAACTTTGACTGCCCTGAGTTTTGAGATTACGCTTTTCATGCATGTGTGGCTATGCATCTTGATTTATGCTTTCTTCATCTTGGTTGTGGCTTGAACAACTACATAGCCTAGGACATGCCAATAGTTTACCCTGTTCCATAAACGTTTCAATTCCCTGTTCATTTAGTGTATACTATATTCTTGTCATCATGCCTGTTGGATAATAATATCTGTTGAACAGTAAAATTCCAATTGAATTCTGAATAATTAAAGATAATGCTGGATAAACTCTAGATAATTCTGAAAGCTCTACAGTTTACAGCTTCTTTTAGTTGTGTTGCTTCTTTTCTCTGTTAACAACCTCTATCTGTGTGGTTATTTATCTCACCCAATTTCTCTTTCATGTATGGTTATGTTGTTTGTGTTGAAATTTGTACTGTAGACTACTTGATAGTATTGTCCAAAGATCCTTGACTTTGGTTGATTTTGGTTTTGAATTTGGCTCAGGTCCCGATTACCTTCGTTGATAGAGTATTTGGGAGTTCAAAGCTAGGAGGATCTGAAATTGTCGAATATTTGAAAGGCCTTGCATATCTTCTAGTTACAACATAAGATACAACGCTGTTTACAAACACTATCAGTTTTGTACACCTTGTGCACTTCTGCACTTCCTGTTGCAATCTTAATAGCCATAATCATAGTTTTTTATACTTGCAAAAATCGTGATCCTTCTTAGTTCTGTAAAGATTTGTTGACTTCTTCCTCGTACTGTGATAGGTTTTGGATTCAAATTAGAATTATTATCATATCAACTCTTGTTTGATGATTTTTGTCAAAATTCAAGGCATAATCATCCCTTTGATGCATGTTCCGTCCATGGTTGCTAAAATCTCTCCCAGCTACTGTAGTTATCCCCAAAATCCATGTCAGTCTTGAGAGTATTGAGGCAGGTGCTGCTGACTTGTTGAAAAATGAAAGCAGAAGCCAAGCTGGGAGAATATTAAATGAGACCGTTCTTCACAAATTATCAAGATACGTAAATTATTTACTAGTTACACGGTATTTTGATTGTTTTTACATTTTAAAAAAATATATTTTTTAAAAAAATTATTTTTTTTTATTTATTTATTTTAAATTAATATTATTTGATATTTTCAGATTATTTTATGTGTTGATATTAAAAATAATTTTTAAAAATAAAAAAAATATTATTTTAATATATTTTTAAATAAAAATCAATTAGAAGCATATTCTAAATAGACTGACTTTATCAAGGACTTTAAATCTCAAAAAAAATCCTTGCCTCCAATCAAGTTTCTGGAGAGAGATGCGGCCAGCTGATAATAATCCTATCAGCTCGTGCATCTAACGACAAAACAGGGATGCAAGAAAGCAACAAACATTAATTTTGTTTTTATATTTTAAAAATATTTTAAAAATAAATTAAATTTTTTTTATTTTTTTTATTTTAAATTAATATGTTTTTGGTATTTTTAAATTATTGTTATGTATTAATTTTAAAATAAATTTTAAAAAATAAAAAAAATATTATTTTAATATATTTCTAAATAATAAATACTTTAAAAAATAATAAAAACTATACTCCCAGACATCTTGAACCCAAACAGGCTTTTAAAACAATAATAATACTCATATAAGAGTATGACGTAAGATCCAGTTTCCCTTACAAAGCAAATTCCCAAAGAAGATTCAAAATCAATTAAACCATCTTTAAAACCCAATTCCAACATTCAGATTTTCCTAGCCTTCCGAGCAGTAACTTTCCTTTCACTTGCAAGCACAGATTTCTCGTAATTGTAAACAGGCAAAGGAGGCTTCTTGTTCTCTTTATTCATGCTCCTCAACATGTACCTTGAATTCTCATTTCTCTCCACACAGTAAGCAGCAGAAACAGATTTCCTCAAGTTCTCAAGCTTCTTCGAATCCCTCCTCTTTGAAGACTCAATAGTTACTCCAAGATTACAAGGAGTCTTCACCTCATTTCCTGTGTCTCCTTTCTTTCTCTTCAACCTCTCATTTCTCCTAACAGAATACTCCTCGTAAAACCTGCCTCTCTCAAACAAAGGGCTAGAATTTGAACTCAAACTTCGACCAACTCCACCATTACTAGACTCCCCATTTCCAAATTCACCGCGAGCCATCTTCGCTAGAGCACGTAATTCCCAGGATATTGATTGATATTCAGGGCGGAGATCAGATTCTTCCATGTCCCATTTCCGGTTTGGTCTCTGAGATTTAGCTAAAGAACCTGACACAACCAAAAACTTTGTTAAAGAACCTTTAAACCCAACAAACAACAACTGCAAACAACAACTATAATAAACAACAAACCTACCAGGAGGAGTCTGTGAAGTGGTGGATTCAGATCGAATAGAACGGCGAGGACGCAGCCTGGTGGGCGATTTAGCAAGTGGAGGCTTGCCAACGGTTTTCATCCTTGACATTTTCTTCAAATAAAACTGTGCACGGAGAAAGAGGGTTAAAGAGATGACAGAAAATTAAAGAAAGAGATGGAAGATGGTTTTCATCCTTGACTCAATGGGTTCTTTTTTTCTGCGGTTTTTAGGGTTTTATTGAGAGGCAATGGACTGTGTGTTTGAATTGAGGCAGGGGAGCGGCTCAACGGTCAAATTCTTGAGCTGGCGGTTATGATTAGCAAGTTTGATTTGATTAAGGTATGACAGTGATTTCTTTCCTTAACATGTTCGGATTTTGCATAAATATACTTTTATTGTTCGATTTTGCATAAATATACTTTTATTATAGTAACTGTAACTGTGGGCCCCCCCCCCCCCCAAAAAACAAAAAAATAGTG
>Ga0307508_10005487_pt1 | contig 12060 bp, 14 predicted proteins | sample 9_EM_MG_FD_203089 | JGI IMG/M metagenome (GOLD analysis project Ga0307508, IMG submission 203089) | Populus trichocarpa ectomycorrhiza microbial communities from riparian zone in the Pacific Northwest, United States - 9_EM | ecosystem: Host-associated > Plants > Roots > Unclassified | place... | reverse complement strand
CACCACTGAGCTCGCTGGCTCCGAAGAAGCGGTCTCCAACATGGTCCTCAAGAATCACATCTATACGACTCTCCCTCCCGCCTATGCAGTCACAATTGAGATTCTTCAATCCCGTGCGAAAGTTACTTTTCAAGAAGTCATTGATGCACTCAACGAATGCGAGACGAATCGTTCGATGACAACAAAACCTGATGCAGTCTCGGATGCTCTCTACACACAGCAAGGAGGAAGAGGAGGACGAGGCGACTACCAGGGACGATACCAGGGAAATGAGCGCTCTCAGAAGGGCTGGTGTGATTGGGGTAAAACCGGCACCCACACTACCGCCAACTGCTGGAGTAAGAAGAACAAACGAGCTCGAGATCAGAATGACTGCTACTATTGCGGAGAAGAAGGTCATATGAAGAATGACTGCCCAGCCAGAAAAAAGGGACAGGCCCTACGAAATAGCAGAGGAATTGGACGCGAAGGAAACGGACGCGACTCACGCGAAGGAAACGGACGCGACGGACGCGATGGAAACGGACGCGATGGACGCGAAGGAAACGGACGCACTCACAATACCTCTGGTAACCAGCAATGACTTGCGGGGTCAACCTCCCTCAGCTCGGAGGTAATGGTGGCGTCATATCGATCAGCAATAACAACAAGGACCTGGGTAATTGATTCCGGAGCATCTCACAATTACGGCAACAATCTTCGAGATTTCCGGAAGACCTCAGTTAAGGAAACGAATATGATCATCAAGTTGGGAGATGATCATCAAGTACAAGCAAAGAAGAAAGGAACTGTACGTCTGGGAGGAGTGGATATTGAAGTGTTCTTCGTTCCGGAATTCCGAATATCTCACCTGTCAGTAGGACAACTCGACTCACACGGATACACAACAACATTCCGATCAGGGATATGCTCGATTGCCGATGCAAAAGGACAAAAAGTTCTCGGCGCCAACCTTGAAGACGGCCTATACATACTATCAACGGATGGATCAGCACACATCTCCGAAATAAAGATGGTGCGAAACGCTTCACATTCCCACTCAACAAACATGTGGCATCGACGTCTCGCGCGCCTTAATCATCAGGGCTTGAGACGACTACTGGAATCCTCAGGCGAACGCTTTACAGACCCGGACGTCGAGCTGGTGACGGATCCTATGGACGTCGAGCCTGTGACGGATCGTATGGACACGAGTCCTTGGTGGGAAACACCTGGATTGTGTCGTACATGCGTTCATGCGAAGCAACAACAACATATTGTACGCACTAAGGCATCCCGGTCCTCAATGCCTTTTGCGCTTGTGCACTCAGATCTCTGCGGGCCTATGAAGCATAGTATCGGAGGCACCCAATATTACATCATCTATATTGACGACTGTACAAGATACACTGAGGTGTATTTTCTGATCACAAAAACCGCGGAAGAGATATTGGCCAAGTTTCAACATTTTCAAGCATGGGTGGAAACACAGGGATTTCACATTAAACGATTTCGTAGTGACAATGGATCCGGAGAATACAGCAACTCGGTATTCCTAGGACTACTGGGAGAACAAGGAATTACGTTTGAACCCTCCCCCCCGTACACCCAACACAAGAACGGAACGGCCGAGCAGATGATCCGAACACTGAATGCGAAAGCACGAAGTATGATGCTGGATGCAAACGTGCCGACAATATTTTGGCCAGAAGCCATCAGGACAGCATGCTACCTGCATCGAAGGTCACCTACATCGAGTCTGACGGACAACCGGACACCATACGAAGCATTGTACGGTACCATTCTGAAAATCGGATACTTACGACGATTCGGATGCCGAGCATACAAACATATTCCACCCATTCAGAGAACGGAAAAGAAATTTGGAAACCGCTCCAGTATGTGCATGATGCTGGGATACGTTCATAACACCACGAAAATCTGGAGAATTTGGGATTTCAAATCAGGAAAAACTGGACGAGCAGTGGAATGCTCAAGTGTGGTGTTTGACGAGGAAGAAAATGCACACACAGAAGAGCAGATGGAAGCCATTCAGTTTCCAGACACCACCAATGAAGCGCAGACCGATCAGACCGACGAAGCGCAGGACGAGATACATGAAATGAATGACGTACATGGTCTAGAGAATACCAATAAGTAACAAATATCCGATTTCTCTCATCAAATGCAGTGAAATCGCTCTATGAGTGGCTGGACGATATGTCTTATACCTGCCGAATCAGCGAATGCTGGGCAGTATGCCGAATTCAGCGGAAATGCTGGGCAGATACCTGCTGAATTCAGCGAATACTGGGCAGATGCCTGCTGAATTCAGTAAAATGCTGGGCAGATGACTGCTGAATTCAGCCAATGCTGGGCAGTGTGCCAAATTCAGCGAATAAGCTGGGCAGTTGCATATCTCGCGAAATAGCGAGAACTGGTGACGTGGATTCCAATTATTGAGACCAAGACTGATTGAAACGGCAGACAAAAATGACTACGTCTCTGCCCGGACACGCAGCAAGGCACGCTTTGAAACCAATAAAGCGATTATGAGCAAGGCTCACGAAGAAGGGGGTGATTTGACATCTTCGGAATACCTTGCCTCTGCGTTTCTGCTGCTTGGGATTGCCGAGGCATCGGAAGATGAAGCCGAAATCGAACCAATTAGCGAGTCCATTACCGCTGAAATCGAACCAACTAGCGAGTCCATTACCGTCGAATGTGACAACGAGAGTGAACCGCTCACCTACAAAGTGGCATTACGAAGTCCGCAAGCAAGTCAATGGAAGGAAGCCATGCACCAGGAATGGCAGGCATTGGTCGAGAATCACACATTCGATGTCGTGGCAAAAGGTAATGCAGTCCATACGTCAATGACTGACAGGACAGTCGAAGAGCCTATTGGGTGCAAGTGGATCTACAAGAGGAAGATTAATCCAGATGGATCCACTCTGTACAAAGCACGACTACTAGTCATTAAGGGCTACTAACAAAAGGAAGGTATCGAGTACGACGAAACTAATGCACCAGTATCGAAAATGGCAACGTTCCGATTGATACTGGCACTGGCCGCTCAGTATGGCTGGGATGTTGATCACATGGATGTAGTAACAGCCTTCCTAAATCCAAGGATTGACCGAGACAACATCTACATGGAAACGCCGCTTGGAATCGATTGGCTCTCGCCGAGCGGAAGCGCGTTGAACGGAAGCGCGTCGAGCGAAAGCGCGTCAAGCGGAAGCACATTGATACTTCGGAAGGCTCTCTAGGGACTGAAGCAGGCGCCCAGACTTTGGTATGAAGATATCGATGGATACTTGCAATCCATAGGATTCCGGCAATCGGCTGAAGATCCAAATCTATACCTTCAACAAGGAGTCCTCCTGGTACTATACGTGGACGATCTGCTCATTGCGCTCAACGGTGCAGAAGGACGAGGACATCAGATCAAGCAGCTGCTGCAAAAGAAGTACAAGATGTGCGACTTGGGCGCGGCAAAGCGGTTCCTAGGAATCGAGATCGAAAGGACAAAAGATGGAGAATTCAGTATCTGTCAACGAGGTTACATCAACACAATCATACGACGATTTGGACTGATGGATGCAAAACCGACTAAGTCTCCACTTGATCCTCAGACAGATCTGGCTAACACCCACTGTGAGGACAAACCAGCCAACCGCAAAGAATACCTGTCAATGGTAGGATCACTCATGTATGCAGCGCTTGGGAGTCGACCAGATATTGCCTTCAGCGTTACTGCTCTCAGCCGATACAATGTCCAACCACTCGAGATGCATGCAACGGCTGCCAAGAGAGTTTTACGATACCTCAAGTCTACATCGGAATTCCGAAATCACTACCGACGGCTCCCATCCTACTCGCGATCGGATACACCCTCTATCAACATTATCGGATATACCGACCTGGATTGGGCAGGAAACCTTACAACTCGCAAATCGGTTGGAGGATGTGTGTTCGGCCTGGCACACACTGGCGCCAACGAAGAACTCGTCATGTCCGGACTGATTCATTGGCAAGCCAAGTCTCAGAGCGTCGTAGCGCTTTCAACGCTCGAAGCTGAATACATCGCCTGTTCGCACGCCACCCGGGAAAGCCTCTGGCTCAGGCGTATGATGAAGGAGGCAGCAGGAGGAATGGCAGTAAAGATTGTTGATGGACCAGTACCGATCGGATGCGACAACCAAGGCGCCATCAAATTGATCACCTCTGGAGTCGTACGGCAAAAGTCAAAACACATTGACGTAAAATATCATCAAGTTCACGACGAACAGATGAAAGGCGCAGTTAAGTTCCAATACGTTACCTCAGAGTCTAATCCTGCCGATCTGTCGACGAAACCTCTTGCGGTTCCTCGACACGAACAACTATTGGAACTCACCGGTCTCGCTCCATTCGGCCCCGACGACGGAGAATCCGAATATGATGAATCAGGCTGATCTCGAAAAGTAAAAGGGGGTGAGGTTCTTTGGCGAAGAAAAGGGGGTGCGGGTGATAAGGAATTGGAAGAGGAAAGAAGGTTTCTTTTGTTGAAGCATGTTCTTGCATCCTGTCGGCAAGCATAAGTCGGCACTCTTTTTCCTACTAGCAAGTGTTTTTCCCACGCGGTTTTCACTGCAGAGGTTTTAATGAGGTCGACGAGGATTTGATGGACTGTTCTTGATTTGGTGGATTTCTGTTTGGTACGGAGCACGAGAAGAGGGGGGTGTGTTGGAATTGCTTCTCACCGCTCCAGTGTGGCGCGCCGACGGAAGCGACACCGCAGCAAAGGCAGCGGCAGAAACGCAGTGGGGAGCAACACCATAGCAACGGCAATGGCAAGGGGATCCTGGCAACGACGGCTTGGTATTCTTCTATAGCAGCGTCCGTCGTATTCTTTCTTCTACACTCTTACATACTTCTAGATAGTGGCAAGAAGATACTCGTTACGTCTACCTCTAGCGATTTCATCACCCGTCAACGATCAAATCATCTCGTTCTGTCTCTCTCTCTCTCTCTCTCTCTCTTTCTCTGTACTTGTGAAGACTCTCAAAAGGAAACGGTGATCGGGCAATCTTCAACAGATACGTCCATAATACTACGAAAATCTGGAGAATTTGGGATTTCAAATCGGGAAGAACGGGGCGAGCAGTGGAATGCTCAAGCGTGGTGTTTGACGAAGAAGAAAATGCACACGCAGAAGAGCAGAAGGAAGCCATTGAGTTTCCAGACACTACCGACGAAGCACAGACCAACGAAGCGCAGGGCGAGATCCATGAAATAAATGACTCACACGGTCTAGAGAACGCTAGTAAGTAACAAATAATGCACTGTCTATCGCCATAACGGTGAGGTCGCTCTGTGAGCGGCTGGGCGATATGTTTTATACCTGCCGAATTCAGCGGATAAGCAGTGCAGATTACTGCTGAATTCAGCGAATGCTGGGCAGTGTGCCGAATTCACGGAAATGCTGGGCAGCGTGCCGAATTCAGCAAAAGTGCTGGGCAGACACCTGCTGAATTCAGCGAATGCTGGGCAGTGTGCCGAATTCAGCGAATAAGCTGGGCAGTTGCATATCTCGCGAAAGAGCGAGAACTGGGACGTGGATTCCAATTATTGAGACCAAGACTGATTGAAGCGGCAGATAAAAATGACTATGTCTCTGCCCGGACACGCAGCAAGGCACACCTTGAAACCAACAAAGCGATTATGAGTAAGGTTCACGAAGAAGGGGGTGATGTGACGTCTTCGGATCACCTTGCCTCTGCCTTTCTGCTGCTCGGGATCACCGAGACATCGGAAGACGAAATCGAACCGATCATCGAGTCTGTCACCATTGAGTGTGAGAATGAGAGCGAGCCGCTCACCTACAAGGCTGCATTGCGAAGCCCTCAAGCAAGAGAATGGCAGGACGCCATGCGTCAGCAATTGCAGGCATTGGTTGAGAATCACACATTCGATAGCGTGGCAAAAGGTAATACCGTTCATATACCAATGACTGACAGGACAGTAGAAGAGCCTATTGGATGCAAGTGGATCTACAAGAGAAAGATTAATCCGGATGGATCCACTCGGTACAAAGTACGACTGGTCATCAAAGGCTACGAACAAAGGGAAGGCATTGACTACGACGAAACCTATACACCAGTATCCAAGATGGCAACATTCCGATTGATACTGGCACTGGCCACCCAGTATGGCTGGGATGTCGATCTTATGGACGTGGTGACGGCTTTCCTAAATCCAAGTATTGACCGAGACAACATCTACATGGAAATGCTGCTTTGGAATTGACTTGCTTGCGTCGAACGGAAGCGCGCCGAGCGGAAGCGTATTAATCCTCCGAAAAGCACTCTACGGACTCAAACAGGCGCCCAGACTTTGGTACGAGGATATCAATGGATACTTGCAATCCATAGGATTCCGACAATCGGCGGAAGATCCAAACCTGTACCTCCAACAAGGAGTCCTTCTAGTACTATACGTGGACAACCTGCTCATTGCGCACAACGGTGCAGAAGGACGGGGACATGGAATCAAGCAGCTGCTGCAAACGAAGTACAAGATGTGCGACTTGGGTGCGGCAAAGCGGTTCCTAGGAATCGAGATTGAGAGGACCAAAGATTGAGGATTCTGTTGAAAGAATATCGATTCGGTGGTGAAGATCAAGATCAAGTATATTGAACAAGTGTATAGAACAGGAAGAGAAGTACAAGAACAGCAGATATCCCTTCTTACTTCCCCGCTCTTGCGTAAACGTGTCCTCAACAAAACTGTAAAGCAGAAGCGCCAAAGCTAAAGACCGTCTCGGCGCGAGAAGCATTTCCAACAGATTCAGTATCTGTCAACGAGGTTACATCAACACAATCATACGATGATTCGGACTGATGGATGCAAAACCGGCTAAGTCTCCACTTGGTCCTCAGACAGATCTGGCTAACACCCACTGTGAGGACAAACCGGCAAACCGCAAAGAATATCTCTCAATGGTTGGATCACTCATGTATGCGGCACTCGGAAGTCGACCGGATATCGCCTTCAGCGTAACCGCCCTGAGCCGGTACAATGTCCAACCTCTCGAAATGCATGCAACGGCGGCAAAGAGAGTACTCGGATACCTGAAGACTACTGCCAAATTTCGAATTCATTACCGACGGCTCACTTCCTACCCACAATCGCCTCACAACTCACATCCTCACAACTCACCCTCCATCAACATTATCGGATATACTGACTCAGATTGGGCAGGAAACCTTACGACTCGCAAATCGGTCGGAGGATGTGTGTTTGGCCTGGGACACACCAATGCCAACAAAGAACTCGTCATGTCCGGACTGATTCATTGGCAAGCCAAGTCTCAGAGCGTCGTGGCACTCTCAACACTTGAGGCCGAATATGTCGCCTGTTCGCACGCCACCTGGGAAAGCCTCTGGCTCAGGCATATGATGAAGGAGGCAGCAGGAGGAATGGCAGTAAAGATTGTTGATGAACCAGTGCCGATCGGATGTGACAACCAAGGCGCCATCAAATTGATTACCTCGGGAGTCGTACGGCAAAAGTCAAAACACATTGACGTAAAATATCATCATGTTCACGACGAACAGATGAAAGTCGCAGTTAAGTTCCAATACATTACCTCTGAGTCTAATCCTGCCGATCTGCTGACGAAACCTCTCGCGGTTCCCCGACACAAACAACTATTGCAAGTCACCGGTCTCACTCCATTCGGCCCCGACGACGGAGAATCCGAATACGATGAAGGAGGCCGATCTCGAAAAGGATAAGGGTGTGTGGTTCTTTGGCGAAGAAAAGGGGGTGCGGGTGATAAGGAATTGGAAGAGGAAAGGAGGTTTCTTTTGTTGAGCATGTTCTTGCATCCTGTCGGCAAGCGCGAGTCGGCACTCTTTTTCCTACTAGCAAGTGTTTGCAACAGCGGCGGCAGAAACGCTGTGGGGAGCAACGCCATAGCAACGGCGACGGCAGCAACGCGAGGAGGAACTCCATAGCAACAAGGGGATCCTGGTAACGACGGCTTGGCATTCTTCTATTGTAGCGTCTTTCACATTCTTTCTTCGATACTCTTATTTACTTCTACATAGCAGCGAAAAGATACTTGTTACATCTACCTCGAGTAATTTCATCACCCTTCAACGATCAAATCATCTCGTTCTGTCCCTCTCTCTTTTCTGTCTCTCTTTCTCTGTACTTGTGAAGACTCTCAAAAGAAAACGGTGATCGGGCAATCTTCAACAGCAGCAGCTAAATTTATATTGCCAGCCGCAGGTTCATCTTCTTCTCTGTTGACGATCGCATAAGCACCCATCGCCTGCAGAATGACAGTCACATCGCCTTGCCAGATAGCGTAGTTTGTATTGCTTAGCTTCTTGATAGACCCGAACTTCGACGTGTAGTAGGTCTTTGACGACTGGTCATTGTTGGAAGACATTTTGGGTGACGCTGTGTAATGCGGGGTAGGTAAATCGGCGAATTGGCAGAAAAGTATGAAGATGAGATTTTTCAACCGAGCGTGAGGATAATAATCAATAGATTTGATGGATATGAATTCGAGAGTGGTATTGCGCTGACCCGGGCTCCTAACCTGTCAAGATTATGATGGAAGTTTTATGGAACGATGAAGTCTTGTGTGTACTGTCTTGTCTTGGAGAGAAAGGCAGGAAAAGTGAAAAGTCTGAATACACGTATATGACGTGATTCTACACGTGACAAAGCTGAACGAGTGAGATATTGCATCGCGTAAGACCTAGCACGGCCGCACAAAAGACTGGGAGCACGACGCCTCGCCAGCAATAAAGGCTACGCTGAGCGACATCCTTAGACTTCACCTGAAACAGCGGGAAGTACTTGCCTGCGCCAGTGAGCTGAACGAACACCGACCGAGAGCGGAACACATGAAAGACCTACTGAGTAGGCGCACGCCGAGGAGCTACGTTGGCTGTCAAGCCAAAGACAGAGTACGGGAGTCAGGATATTGACATTAGATTGCGTTTCCTAGCGACACCTGACGTAGCAAGGAATCCTGGAAGGAACCAAATCCACCGTGGATCAACGAGACCGAGAACACGAGTTCGAGGTAGACGCCCTCGACCAAAACACTTTCGATTTCGGAGAAATCCAAGCAGCCCCGGACGACGCACGCCCTGTAAGCCCAGTGACACCAGAACCGCAATCCCGTCCAGAGACCCATGAGACCCCTGAACAACCAAGAAGAATGACCAAAGCTTCTGGCACCGGGGGTAGGATGTCATGCAGGCCCAGCCACAGGAACTCATCGCGCAACGGGGCCGGAACGAGAGAAACAGCCGGCGCAAGATTGAAGATCCCGAATTATACTACGGAGACCGCGCAAAGTTCCGGGCGTTCTTGGTACAATGTGAGTTGTAGTTCAACTGCGAGTCCCACCGATTTCCGAACTCAGTGAATAGGTTCACTACGCCAACACCCGATGGCGAGAAGCTGCCTGGAAATGGATTCAAAGCTCAATCACGAACGGGCGAAGCAGCTTCACAACATGGCAGGAATTCAAAACAGCCATCCACAGAGCGTTCGGGGAAATTGACGCAACGGGAATTGACCGAGTCAAGTTCAAGGAGATCGAACAAGGTGCTCGCTCCACGGCGCTGTACTGGGCTGAATTCCAGAATATGATCGCCGACCTCGACTACAACGATTCGGCATACATCGACAAATTCAATGCAGGACTACCCAAACGAACCCAAACCCAATTAGCATTGCTCCCTACGAAACCGGAGACAATCGTGGAGTATGCCAATAAGGCCATCAAAATCGACAACAAACGGTACAATATCCGCGCACGACACACGAAGGGACATCCCCAGGCAGGACCCACAAGCATCCTGCCACACAATGACCGGGCCAAGGAACCTACCCTCACAGACCCGGAGCCCATGGACCTCGAGGCAACACGAAGGTGCCGGGTTGCGGCACAGCCTCAGAAACCTACAAACCACGAATGTTACAACGGTGGAAGGAAGGGACACTGCTTCTGGGATTGAAAGCAGCCTAGGAAGACAACCTTCCGACGGCCATACCGTGCCGTGGAAACCACATATGAAGATCAACCTGAGGAAGCAGAAAACCCCGAAAATGATGAGCCGTTGGGGAACAACGACCCTCGGGATTGGGCGCAGGCAATGGCCACCCGAGCGAAAACACAGTTGCGTAAAAAGAAGACGTGCCCTACCGATTACGGACAACTCGATACGGCCGCGAAGAAAAGATAATGATCAAAGCAAAAATCCACAGAACCGACGGCAAGGAACATGTTGAAATTAGCGCTATCACACCTATCTCCTATTTTTTCCTATTTCTTTTCTTATGGTTAGTGGGATAGATTAGATATGTGGTGGTGGCGGCGGCGGTGCGGCGCCAGTAGGTTTTGTTGACATGTTCTGGACTCTGTTGAATTGGGTTTTGTTGACGTGTTCAGGATTCCGGCGGGAAAGGATGTTTATGTTGCGGAGGTCGAGACATTATGTCAACATCGCCATCTAGGCCAGGTGGCCACTGTTTATAACGTCTCTCTTTTCTTTCCGCTCTCATAGATAGGCAAGTCTATGTCTTCAACACAATCACTATCGCTCTCCCTCTCGTGTTCTCACACAATTCCCTGCTTCGAATCTTCTAGTTTCCACACGACTCCACTTCCGCAGTCGCTCCAAACTTCAGATTATGAGCCCGGACCTGCATCCCTAAAATCATCACCGTCTTTATCCACGAAACCCACCGAATTTTTCGGCAATGTCTATCGACAAACTAACGGCAACCACCTCCCTGAAATTCGACAACCTTCCAAAGTTCTTGGGCCAATTCAACTGTGTACTTTGGTCCAATGCTTGGAGGATTGCCTTCAAAGCATGCCGGCAGTGGAACATCGTGAACGGTGACACCGTAAGACCTAGAAGCGTTTCCGATTCGAAGGGAAAAGAGACCGGAATAGAATTCAGTACAACTGGTACGGCTACTACATCGCAAATCACTGAAGACGAATGGGAGACGGTCAACAATCAAGCACATTATATGCTCAACACAGCCGTCGACCATACGATCCTCCACAATATTGCGAGTACCGAAACCGCCGCCGATGCCTGGAAAATCCTCAAGAATCTCTACGACCGCGAGACTGCGAATACGACCATTACCCTCCTTAAGACCATCCTTGAACGGAAACTTGAAGATGGTGCTTCAATACATGACCACTTGAATAGATTCAACAGCGACTGGGTACGTCTCCACAACCGCTCCTCCAGTACCAAGGATGAACTCGGCCGTTGCCTCCAAGCCTTGAATCGATTTAACAATGCAAAGGCCGCCTTCCTTCTCGTATCCCTTCCGGAATTGATGAACAACATTATCGACAATCTTCAGACGCAGGGAGACCGTACCTTTGAAGATGTTCACTCCAGACTACTTGATCTGAATGCCAATCGCTCTCTTGGTGTTATGATGAACGCAACGAAAGGAGACAGGAGAGGAAAAGAAGAGAAGAGAGTTGTTATTCCTGAGAGCGGGAGAGCTATCTGCTTTATACCCCGCTCGCCTCCTGCTTGATCATCCAAACCGTGAGTCATGTCTAAAAATTCCAGTTATCCTTGGGTCTTATAGTGAGAGAGCAGAGAGAGAGAGAGTGAGGAGGAATATTCTCAGCCTGAGATTGGTCGGTCCCGATGACAGCAAGGGAGCGCACAAGAGGAGTTTGAGCGGTAGTGAGCAAGATAGAACAGTAGTGGGTATATTGAAATATAGTTAAAGCGATAAAAGGAGAGTACAAGACAAGGAAAAGAGAGACATTTTATACACCGGCCTGCCAATGTCGACCTTCCACATTCTTCGTCATCCATTCCTGCGTCGTCATCCATTCCATCCTCGTCATCCATTCCGGCCTCGTCATCCATTCCGGCCTCGTCATCCATTCCGGCCTCGTCATCCATTCCTGCCTCGTCATCCATTCCAGCACCGCAGCGAGAAGCATTTCCAACACACCCCCTCTTCTCGCACTGATACCTCCCAATATGACAAAAATGAGAACACAGGCAATAAATC
>Ga0307508_10005486_pt1 | contig 12061 bp, 9 predicted proteins | sample 9_EM_MG_FD_203089 | JGI IMG/M metagenome (GOLD analysis project Ga0307508, IMG submission 203089) | Populus trichocarpa ectomycorrhiza microbial communities from riparian zone in the Pacific Northwest, United States - 9_EM | ecosystem: Host-associated > Plants > Roots > Unclassified | place... | reverse complement strand
GACTAGAACAATTGTGCCATTGAGGGCCTAGGTCAGCCCCAGTGAAATCAACAGAGGAAACATGGGATTGTGGTATGGTAAGAATATTAGCAGAGTCAGGCAGCAGTGCATCAAGTGGCACAAACATGAGATAGCCTTCTCCAGCTGCAGAAAGAAGCCATCCAGTGTGTCTCTGATGGCCAGTAGAGTCCACAGTCTTCTCCCTAATGTAGCAAGGCAATGTCACCAATTCAACACCCGAGCCACATCTGCCATCAGTCAAAAATGCGAAAGAGCTGAGGGAATCAGTGTGGCCCTCAAGCACATTCAGCACCCCACCCTTCGATGCATCCCACACCCGCACTGATTTGTCATGCGACCCGGAGACAATCCGTCTGCCATCGCTCGAAAATGCGACTGAGCTAACCCAATGAGTGTGGCCCTCGAGCACATTCAGCACCTCACTCGTTGATGCATCCCACACCCGTACCGATTTGTCATACGAGCCAGAGACAATCTGTCCAGTGCCATCGCTCGAAAATGCAACTGAGGTAACCCAATTAGTGTGGCCCTCGAGCACATTCAGCACCTCACTCGTTGATGCATCCCACACCCGTACCGATTTGTCATACGAGCCAGAGACAATCCGTCTGCCATCACTCGAAAATGCGACTGAGCTAACCCAATCAGTGTGGCCCTCGAGCACATTCAGCACCTCACTCGTTGATGCATCCCACACCCGTACCGATTTGTCATACGAGCCAGAGACAATCCGTCTGCCATCGCTCGAAAATGCGACTGAGCTAACCAAATGAGTATGGCCCTCGAGCACATTCAGCACCTCGCCCGTAGATGCATCCCACACCCGTACCGATTGGTCATCCGAGCCAGAGACAATCCGTCTGCCATCGCTCGAAAATGCGACTGAGCTAACCCGACCAGGGTGGCCCTCGAACGCATTCAGCACCTCGCCCTTCGATGCATCCCACACTCGTACCGATTTGTCATACGAGCCAGAGAAAATCCGTCTGCCATCGCTCGAAAATGCGACTGAGCTAACCGAACGAGTGTGGCCCTCGAAAACATTCAGCACCTCGCCCTTCGATGCATCCCACACCCGTACTGATGTGTCATCCGAGCCAGAGACAATCCGTCTGCCATCGCTCGAAAATGCGACTGAGCTAACCCGATCAGTGTGGCCCTCGAAAACATTCAGCACCTCGCCCTTCGATGCATCCCACACCCGTACCGATTCGTCATACGAGCCAGAGACAATCCGTCTGCCATCGCTCGAAAATGCGACTGAGTTAACCAAATCAGTGTGGCCCTTAAGCACATTCAGCACCTCGCCCTCCGATGCATCCCACACCCGTACCGATTCGTCATCCGAGCCAGAGACAATCCGTCTGCCATCGCTCGAAAATGCGACTGAGTTAACCGGATTAGTGTGGCCCTTAAGCACATTCAGCACCTCGCCCTTCAATGCATCCCACACGCGTACTGATTTGTCATTCGAGCCAGAGACAATCCGTCTGCCATCGCTCGAAAATGCGACTGAGTTAACCAAATCAGTGTGGCCCTCGAAAACATCCAGCACCTCGCCCTTCAATGCATCCCACACCCGTACTGATTCGTCATTCGAGCCAGAGACAATCCGTCTGCCATCCCTCGAAAATGCGACTGAGTTAACCCAATCAGTGTGGCCCTCGAGCACATTCAGCACCTCGCCCTTCGATGCATCCCACACCCGTACCAATTTGTCATACGAGCCAGAGACAATCCGTCTGCCATCGCTCGAAAATGCAACTGAGATAACCGAATAAATGTGGCCCTCGAGCACATTCAGCACCTCGCCCTTCAATGCATCCCACACCCGTACTGATTTGTCACCCGAGCCAGAGACAATCCGTCTGCCATCGCTCGAAAATGCGACTGACCTAACCGAATCAGTGTGGCCCTCGAGCACATTCAGCATCTCGCCCGTTGATGCATCCCACACCCGTACCAATTTGTCATGCGAGCCAGAGACAATCCATCTGCCATCGCTTGAGCATGCAATAGCATTCACTTGACTTCCCAACCTGAGAGTCAACAGTGGTCTCTCACCCAGTTGAGCATTGGTAAAACTCGGAATCCTAGGGAAATGCCTCCTCCACCTCAAACAGAGTTTCGAATTCCTCGGCCATGTCGCCAGTCCAGAGATATAAAGGTGCGGCGTCGACAATGATGCACTACTTCCGCAGAAATATACCGCAAAAGATCCAGCCTCGGCAAAGTCTTCTGCTAATGCCACGTCATACTAAACAATAACGTAAGAATCATAAATTGTTCCATCATGATGACGCTCACCGTCATAACCCAGTTGTATGCCCTTTGAAGCATTGGGTCACACAAGCCGCGTGATCCCAGGAGGTTCATTGCCTCAATCCAGAATAGCACGCGAAGTTGAAGGAAATCAGACAGCGTACCACAGAGAGGACCACAATCAGAACACGCAACAGCAGAGAGGTGGTAATCCCAGTTTCGGCAGGAATAACTTAGGGCAGGAGAGATATTTCGCTGGACCTCACCCGGAAGCGCGCAATTATCGCTGTCGAGTAAAAACGACGATGGAATATTCGCAATGTTGAATCTCAACCCTGCCTGCATGACAACGAAGCAGGAATCGGTGAGACGTCGATGGTGCTCAGCTTGGTTGCACCAAAAATCTTTTGACCGATTCTCGTCAAACAGGAAGTCAGGAAAAGATTTGTGGTACCATAGGACTTTGCCGTGTTCGGTATAGAGCACGGCGTGAAGGCGGGAGAGAATATCGTCAGCGATGCTGGTGTAAGGAAACGTGGAACTGGTCTTGTTCGAAGAGAAGAGAAGATCAACAGCAACAGATGTTGATGTACGCTCTGCAGTGCAGAGAAAGGTATAAAAAATGTGGAGTCGGCGAGTTCGGACGTCCGTTTTCAAACCAAGAAACGCGTCGGAAAGGATTCGAAGATACAACCCGTCAAGCAAGGGTGTCTCATCCAGCGACGTGTTCAGGATGGCCAGGTTGGAGCTAGCACAGAGCTCATCTAGAATTTCCTCCTGCTCTGGCAGTTTATAGTCTTCCAAATACTTTACGACAGTCGCAGCATAGATGAACAAGCCGGCCGCCTGCACCACAAGCCTGTCCACATCTGGACGGACAGCAAATTCGGGAAGACTAATCTTTAGGTATGTCGCGATGTCGGCTTGGGCTTCCTCAATGGGCACTTGCTCGAGACGATAAAGTTGCTTGTTCTCAAAGGACTCCAGATGGGTGGCTAGATTCGGGTCCGGCCGACTCGTAGCAAAGAACTTGAGACCCTGCAGTCGATGTTCGTTGATGACGTCGAGTAAGTCGCGCAAAAACTCCGAACCACCCTTCCCATCTATTTCGTCAAGAGCATCGATGACAATGAGGTAATGTGGTGGCAAAGATGGATCTGCAAGCCGAGCAGCTTGGCATTCACGCCACGGTCCTATAAGGAGGCCCTCGAGCTGAGCCCGGACGTCGTGATGGACCGTCTCGAACCTCCCGGAATGGCTTAAAGCGTCTGCGAATGGTTCGCATTTGAGAGCCAGGTGAGATACGATGGTACGAATGATAGGCTTTGCACGTCGTGTCTCCTCGAATAGGCGTGAGCAGAAGAAGTTGCCTCCCAGGGTGGTCATGTCGTCAGCATCGCCGGCAAACTCGAAGCGGCGGGCAATGGTGTAAGCAATGGTGCTCTTCCCTGATCCAGCTGGGCCAAAGAGCCAGTAGACGGTCTGGCTCTCCGAAGAGGTGTCGTTCGCCCATCTTGTGATATTGCCTAATATACGGACACGGGTTCCCTGTGTGCAGACAGCACGACGCAGCAACCGGCGCTCATCACCCTCGAGATAGTATTTGTGGTCAGCGATGTCAGATATCTTGAGACTTTTCAGGAGTGATTTCTGTTGGGAAGGATGAGCATAAAATTGTATTCAGAACGACCGCGTTACACACCGAAAGGTGCTCTTGTACTTTCTTATGGACTCTGAGACCGGTCACCAGCTAAACAGTGGAAGAAGTAACGAAACATAAATAGTCATGCAAATACGCACCACAAGCTGCTCCCTGGCCTGATTCACGCGTTCGAAAATCTCTGCGATCTGCCTCTTATCCTCCTCATAGACTGCAACCTTCCTAATAAGTGACTGCTTCTTGAGTTGTGTTAGCTTCGTGAGTTCTTCCTTTAGTGTCCTATACAAAGCATTCACTCGTCAAATTTTGCCCAGAGTAGGGACACGCTGTACCTTTCAAATATCTCTCTTTGCGTCTCTTCTGCGTCACCCGGTTTCCAGCTATCCAATGCTTCTTGCACTACAAGGAGCTGGGCTGCTGTAGATGAAATCCGTCGTTCGACCACGTCGAGGTTGTCTTTCACGTCCTGAGATGCAAAGTCAGTCAAGAACTGGTGCGAAGAACAGTGACAAACGTCTTTTATTTGGAGGATAATCTTTGCGATACCGAAAGCGATCTTGACTGGATTTCCATCCACGGCATCTGGCGCCTTCTTGAGGAGCATCTGGGTGAAACTTGACGCCACTCCGAGAATGTCCTTCGCCGTCGATAAATAAGTAGATTTCGGTGTTTCTTGCTCGGTCGGTGTCTCAGAAAAGCTGTCGATGGTCCCTTGAGAAGAGTGACAAGGTGTAAATGTGCATGAGGGGAAAATGGATGTCGCAGTCCTCTTACCGTGAGGTTGAGGTCGAGGAGAGGTTGGTGCAACGCGATCTACAAAGATCTGTCAAAGTCTGATATGTGGCACACATTCTTAAAGTTGCTCACACTGATCCGATGCAGATCTAGATGGGTTTGTAGTAGACTGCGATGGCGGTGATCTCAACAACTGGGGTGGTGTGCGATGCCCTGTATGTCGAGCTGAGCAAGTTGTCTGTTTGAGGGGAATTTAGAAAAAGGACCTTGCTGAAGTGTAGAAGACGAAGCACGAAGGGGATTTATCAATTGAACGCCCGAAGAGACGATAGCAAATGACATATCCTCCCCAGACGTAGAGGCAGAGGGCAGAGGCGAACTCGACCGGCTACGAGGAGCGCTCGGTGATCCAAGTCTGATGAGCTGCTTCAGGCGCTTGCCAAAGCCTTTGGACTCTTTGGCAGTCTGCGGACGTTCGTCAGCCATTGTGAATAAGGGCAATAGGCAAAGCAACCTTGGTCCTTGAGAAGTTGACAGCTCACCGGCGCTCACCGACGGCAGCTCTGTCACCGGGCTACGCCTTTTGAGCTCCTAGACTACATCATCTGCGGATTGATGGAACAACAATAAACGAATTGCAATTGCTTCACGGGCGATCGCACACACGGTCCTTCTGTGCATTTTTCCAACAAGCAATGCTTAACCGGAACCAGTTACGCGGACGGGTCTGACTCAACGACCATGGGTTATTACTTAATAATCCATTGGCGTGGTGGTCGTTGGACTTACTTAGTTTCCCTCTTTCATTCTCAGTGTTTCACCGTGTAAAATTAAGGGCACAATGGCTAGAGATCATCTCCCTAATCTTTGTTTCACTGATTTTGAACTTTCAAGGGGCTCAAAGCCACGGGAAACCGTGGCCTGCAACCCGCACTCGATCACATAAGTAATCTCAGATACTGGAGCACCACGCGCGCAGATGTTCGGCGGCTAGTTGAGGGAGGGGAGAGTCGAGACATGTGAAGGCCTGTCAATAAACGTTAGTAAATAGAAAAAAGAGAAAAATGAATGGCGGGCGTACCTGGTACGCTCGCCTTGTTTTCCCTACCTGCCCCAACACCTCTGTATCGTCGTGTTTCGACCCGTGGCCGTCGCGTTCTAGCCGTCGTCATCTAGATCTTGAGGTGGTGCCAGATGGCCGTCCATCTCGCATTCCGAGCGAGCGATGGGCCTGTGGCGTACTGACTTGAGGGAGTGCTGGGGGGGTTTTTTGTTGTTGTGGGATCTAAGTAATAAAAAATCTGATCTTACCTGATGATCTGTAGAGCACGGGTGCGAGATTTCGGGGTGGTGGTAGTGGCAGGAGGAACACAGTCGAGGAAGCACCGCCGAACATCAAAACCCACCCATGGCGGAAGGGTTTTGGGTGCTCGACATGAAGGAAGACGCCGAACACCAAACTCCACCTGAAGTAGGTGGGACTTGGTGTTCGTGGTGCTTCATTTTGTGGTGGAAGCCTGTAGGTAGTCAGTAGATAGAAAATGAAAATGAGAAATTGCGGGCGTACCTCGTACGCCCGTCCTCGCATCGCCTTTTGCCTTCGTCACCGTTGTCCCTGCTGTAACCGTTGCTGTCACCGTTGGATGTGGTGTGGTGAAGAGAGTCTGTAATTATTGCCGACTGCAAGTGGAAGGTGGCTGTGAGCACAGCCACTCCAAATATAGAAATAAGTTAGATCCTGACATTTCGTGTAAAGGAACGAGTACCCTTTGGGACTCGTAACTGAGAGAACGTCGTTGACTGTCACTGACTTCTAACCCATTTTAAGGAAAACTTTTAGACGATTTCTCTAAAACTTTGAAAGGTCTCGGCCTTACGCCATCTGTCGGTTGTAAGCATTTTTCTTGATTGATGATTTGACATATAAAATCAACCTCTCCTAGTAGGTCATTATCGCAACCCCTTGATAAACAAGCTGTATCATAATCTGTAAAAAAGGCATACTGTATTGCAACATGAATCATAGATATCTACTACGCATACTCGAGGACATCGATTGCACCATCAGCCCTTCCAAGGAAAATCACTCCTTCCTCCTCATCAAGCGCCACCTTGGCCCAGCTATCGTTCTCATGGTGGGCAAATACGAATGGATCTGTGCTTACCGCATGGAGCTGATCTTGATTATCTTGATTATCTTCGTCGTCAGAGTATGAGTCCTGCTTTGTAAGTGCACCAAATGCTCCAGCAATCCTTTGACCAAGCGTGGCATGGTCGTAGTAGGTTTTCTGTATGGGTGTCGATCCAAACTGCAGTACCATAAGCTCCGATGGCGATGTCTGTGGAAGCGTGCAGGCGGACAGGCGATCCAATCGATTTTACCAGGATCGGAGGAAATTCGTAAAGCACGTTCATCTCGCTTGGTGCATTGGAAGACAAGAAATGAATGTTTGGGCATACTTCATATTGATGAACGACGTTGTTGGCCTGGATGACCTTGTCAGACCAGCTTATACGGAGTAAACAGTACCTTACCCAGGGGAAACCGCTCCCAAACCGAACAAATATCGTGATCGGTTGGTTCGTCGAATAATCTCCAGACCTGTGGCGTAAAGTCATCACTCCGTAGCCAGTGGAAAGCAAAGATAGGAGATATGTCTTGGTGTTGTTCCGATCGATGAAGGTAATGGGTAAAGCTCGAGCGTTTCAGTTTTGAGAATGAGAACGGAAGTGTCCGTAAGCAGGAAATCTATGGGCATCTATTATGACAAACAAGCAGAACTTTATGAGCCACATGACCAGGCTGAGCACAGCAAGTACTTACCGATTTCTATGCTGGAATTCAATCTTGGTCTGGGGATAATCGACGTTGAGCAGAAATAAACGTTGGTTGGAGTCCCTCATTATCAATCGTCGGCCTTGGAAACGAAAAATGCTGGCCATTGCTATTGAAATCCTTCTTGGAGTAAAAAAACACTGAGATGAATGTGGCGCATTTAAAAATTTAAAACGAGAGAGAGAGAATTTCGATGCCATTGGTACATTTGACAGATTCCGTTTTAAGCCGTATATTCGCTTTCAATATCCCAACATTTGATCATGAATTTTCCCTGATGACCATGAGTTGTAGCCAGAGAAACAAGCCAGCGAGAGCCTTAGTGGCCAGGCAACACATGCAGGCTGGTGATTCGAGCACCCAACGTTCCAGATAACCAACGAAAACGCTTCATTGCTGGGGAGTCGGAATGCTAGTTTCTGCGAAGTGAGAGAGAGTGCCTGTTAATGATAGATTTAACAAGGAACGCATGGCATGAGGCCACTTAACAGACCTTGTCTGCCAGTACCAAGAAAATGCCAAACTCTTCGAGCATGGCGCACTGTATCACCATTTTCAAGAGAAGAACACGTCGCATAGCTGCAAGGATGTCAATGTAAACCAGTGAGACAGTTTCCATTAGACAAAAACCAATCCAAACACTTTCGGAACATCCAATAGCAACAAGAGCACGACCATCAGGTGTATCTGTGTTCAATTAGTTCGATGGACTGGAAAAGGCCGTAGGGTGCTTACTAAAAGGAACAGAACAACTGACTTTCCCCGTGAACGTATTCTCTTGGGTCCACTTCTGGCCCGCATTGTTGAGAGCTAAGGAGGGCATAATGAACGTATCTCTATTCAGATACTCGATTTCGAAGACTTTATCAGATTCCTGAACGATCTTCCTCAGCCCGAGGGCTTCCTCAAGTTTGTTCTTCCATTCTGCTCGAGTATGCGTTGTTTCGGCATATAAGATGGACGGTCCACCCGATCGTCCGTTGTGATGCAAGGTAAGGGGATAAACATGGCGAGAATCCGATACAGCTTCCGGTGATACGCCGGCTGCGCTGGGCAATTCGTTTCGATCCTTCTGAGCAAAGCCGCGGAGGAGTCCGGTGCTTCGTTGTGTTGGCGGGTCGGTAAAATTGACGAGCGAGAGCAAGTCCAGTGGAATAGGCTATGATTCTTGCGAGTTGGGATAAAATGAGAAACAAAAGACTGAAATTCACTCACGCGACGGTTGACATGATATTTGGTGACTCCGTCTTTTTCTTTTGGTTTTGTCATGACCACTAAAGGAAAGGACGGTGTTAGCTTGTTCATGTGGACATTTTTTCCGAAACGACGCACAATAACTGTCGAATAAGAGAACGTGAAGTTCGCTCCAGCCACTGAATTCGAGACCGCTTTCCGGCTGGCGAAGCAATTTGCCCAAATGTATCAACTGTCGGCTCTTATCAAGAAGATCCATATCCTTTCCAAGACGACAGATTGGAATCAAGAATACAGATATTAAGATCACTTACCACAGCTTCGCCTTGCTTATGTAAAGACTAGATTTGCATTATACCTCCAGACCTCAACTTTATTTTTTGCGCTCTGCACTCCTGCCTCTGTTTCTTCCCAAGAGCTTTGATGACATGGACAACGTTAGGAATTTCCTCAAGATCCTCGTGATCAGGAGGAGATTCGTCCATGATTCCCTTCAAGAGAAGGTCATAACGCAGTAAACGGGGAATTGGTCGATAGATGAAGTTTTTCATATCGAGGCGATGGCGCGTGCATTGCTAATGGCAATATTCTTTTAGAACCGGAATCAGAAAAGACTCGAATTGAAACGTACATCATGGAAAGTCTTGAACGGGAGGTTATTGGCCTTCTCTTCATCAATCCTGTAGGATGCCATGGGATAGTTCGGAATATATTCCATATAAGCCTCCCTCCATTTGAGGGCGGCATCAAAACATGGTTGCGGGTAGACCGGTGACCGGTGACCGGCCCCTCTATGAGGTGACGTCTAAAGGACCTCGATAAAGAGGTTCGTCCATCGTTGTTTGCAACAACCTCTGCCGGCACGGTGTTCTCCGGCTGGTCACGAGTCTAGGTTGCGGGAGTTGACGTAGATCTTTATACTTAGATGGGACATAGAACATTAGAACATTGAATTATGTGCCTGGTCAGGCAACGAAAGAAATCACTGACATGAGGATTATCTTTGAGTTGATCAAAGGTGAAATGGCGTATGTGAAGGACTTGGAGAATATATTCGAAAGCACAGAATAAGCAGATGTTAATCATTAATTGGCCTTCAGGCTTACGACTGCTTCTTGCCCTTGTGCTTGAAGAATTTCTGCCTAACCTCTGGTGGAACTAGGTCATGCCATTCCCACTTTCCGGGCACTCCTTTACCCATCGCTGCCTGAAATGTTCGCAGTTGTGCGACGCTCTGCAAATTCCTGATGGCTTCGATGGCTTCCGACAAGATTTCGGAATCTGGATTCTCTTCTGCAGTTTCATTCTTGACTGCTTCAAGGAGAACTGGGTATTGCAGTAAATATTCAGAAGGTCGGTTCAAGAAGTTTTTCAGGTCAAAACGGGACGGATCCGACTGGGAAGATTGCTGCCTCGAACATTGCTATGTTCCAATGTTAGCTGTAGCTGATAGAGATCCAGGACAATCTCGCACATCCAAAGACTGTCTTAATCCAATTTTTGATTCGAGCTCCTCCTTCAATCTCTTCTCTGACACGGGAAGATGCCCAATGTACGTCGGATAGGCAACAATCATGTTATGCGATGGAAGAAAGAAGGCCAAAATCTCCCATATGAAATTGGAATATGATGGTAACAAACAACGTGGAAACGGATCCCGATATCACGAACAGTACATGAGGAGAGACTGCCAGTGTTGCCATTGTAAAAGGAAGCTAGATCTAGGTTGTAGGTAGCTTAATTTGACAAATGATGAAGTGGTGGATGGTCCAGGTGAACATTCCGGGTGATTACTCAGAGAAAAGCATAGTATACAAATAGCATGAAGAAAGTAGTGATCTACAGACTATAACAATTGTGCCATTCAGGGCCCAGGTCAGCCCCCGTGAAATCAACAGAGGAAGCACAGAATTGTGGTATGGTAAGAATATTAGCAGAGTCAGGCAGCAGTGCTTCGAGTGGCACAAACATGAGATAGCCTTCTCCAGCTGCAGAGAGAAGCCATCCAGTGTGTGTCTGATGGCCAGTAGAGTCCAGAGTCTTCTCCCTAATGTAGCAAGGCAATGTCACTGATTCAACACCCGAGCCACAGATGACCTGTCTGCCATCAGTCAAAAATGCGACAGAGCTAACCAAATTTGTGTGACCCTCGAGCACATTCAGCACCTCGCCCTTCAATGCATCCCACACCCGTACCGATTTGTCATGTGAGCCAGAGACAATCCGGCTGCAATCACTCGAAAATGCGACGGAGCTAACCCAATGAGTGTGGCCCTCGAGCACATTCAGCACCTCGCCCTTCAATGCATCCCAGACCCGTACCGATTTGTCATGCGAGCCAGAGACAATCCGTCTGCCATCGCTCGAAAATGCAACTGACCTAACCGAATCAGTGTGGCCCTTGAGCACATTCAGCACCTCACCCTTCGATGCATCCCACACCCGTACTGATTTGTCATACGAGCCAGAGACAATCCGTCTGCCATCGCTCGAAAATGCGACTGACCTAACCCAGTCAGTGTGGCCCTCGAGCACATTCAGCATCTCGCCCTTCGATGCATCCCACACCCGTACCGATTCGTCATGCGAGCCAGAGACAATCTGTCTGCCATCGCTCGAAAATGCGACTGAGCTAACCGAACGAGTGTGGCCCTCGAGCACATTCAGCACCTCGCCCTTCGATGCATCCCACACCCGTACTGATTCGTCATGCGAGCCAGAGACAATCTGTCTGCCATCGCTCGAAAATGCGACTGACCTAACCCAATGAGTGTGGCCCTCGAGCACATTCAGCACTTCGCCCTTCAATGCATCCCACACCCGTACCGATTGGTCATGCGAGCCAGAGACAATCTGTCTGCCATCGCTCGAAAATGCAACTGAGCCAACCGAATGAGTGTGGCCCTCGAGCACATTCAGCACCTCGCCCTTCGATGCATCCCACACCCGTACTGATTTGTCATACGAGCCAGAGACAATCTGTCTGCCATCGCTCGAAAATGCAACTGACCCAACCAAATTAGTGTGGCCCTCGAGCACATTCAGCACCTCGCCCTTCGATGCATCCCACACCCGTACTGATTTGTCATACGAGCCAGAGACAATCCGTCTGCCATCGCTCAAAAATGCGACTGAGGTAACCGAATCAGTGTGGCCCTCGAGCACATTCAGCACCTCGCCCTTCGATGCATCCCACACCCGTACTGATTTGTCAGACGAGCCAGAGACAATCTGTCTGCCATCGCTCGAAAATGCGACTGAGCTAACCGAATCAGTGTGGCCCTCGAGCACATTCAGCACCTCGCCCTTCGATGCATCCCACACCCGTACCGATTTGTCAGAGCCAGAGACAA
>Ga0307508_10005485_pt1 | contig 12061 bp, 12 predicted proteins | sample 9_EM_MG_FD_203089 | JGI IMG/M metagenome (GOLD analysis project Ga0307508, IMG submission 203089) | Populus trichocarpa ectomycorrhiza microbial communities from riparian zone in the Pacific Northwest, United States - 9_EM | ecosystem: Host-associated > Plants > Roots > Unclassified | place... | reverse complement strand
AGTGCCGCGGCGAGCAGCAGGAGAGACAGGGTGACGCTCATGCCGCCGCCTCGGGGTCGGCGGCGGCGCAGGTACTACAGGACGATCCGTCCATCTCTGGAGGGAGTCACTCCTTGGGTCGCAGGTGGGCCCGCCGGCTGCGCGCGGTGCGCGGACAGGTCGAGGCGGGGTGGGGCATCGTTCGGCCCCGGCAACAGAGTAAACAAGGATGGGCCCTTAGGGGCAGGCCCCGGGGTCAGGACGTGCCGCCGCCCATGCCGTGGTGTTCGGCGAGGACGCGCAGGGCGCGGGCGTCATTGATCGCCCGCGTCTTCGCGATGCCCAGCTGGATGCCCATCGCGGGCAGGCTGGTGCCATCGGCGAGATCCAGGTGGACCCAGGCGTCACCGGGCCGCAGATTGACCCGCAGCACCTCGGCCCACGCCAGCTTGCGGCTGGAGATGAGGTTGACCACCGTCACCCCGGCCTCGTCGGCCACCACCTTGGGGCGGCTGAACAGCGCGAGACCCGCGAAGAACAGCAGCCCGGTGACGACGAAGCTGAGCTGCTCGCCCGGGGACAGGTTCTCCAGGAGCAGCGCGATCGTGGTGAGGGCGACGACGAGGGCCGCACCGGTGGTCAGCAGGACGATCCGGGTGACGGTCGGCCGGAAGGTGACCGGGAGGGCGGGCGGCTGGGCGACGGCGGACACGTGTGATGGGTCTCTCGTGAGAGGGAGGGGGTGAACAGGGGGCCGGGGCTCAGAGGCGACAGGCGTGGATGCCCGTGGTGAGGATCGCCCGCGCCCCGAGCTCGTACAGCTCGTCCATGACCCGCTGGGCGTCCTTGGAGGGGACCATCGAGCGGACCGCGACCCAGCCCTCGTGGTGCAGCGGGGAGACGGTGGGCGATTCCAGGCCGGGGGTGAGCGCCACGGCCCGCTCGACCTGCTCGACGCGGATGTCGTAGTCCATCATCACGTAGCGCCGGGCCACCAGGACACCCTGCATCCGCCGGAGGAACTGGCGCACCTTGGGGTCGTCGGTGGGCGCGCCGGTGCGGCGGATCACGACCGCCTCCGACTCCAGGATCGGTTCGCCGATGATGTCCAGACCGGCGTTGCGCAGGGTGGTGCCGGTCTCCACGACGTCCGCGATGATCTCGGCGACGCCGAGCTGGATGGCGGTCTCCACCGCGCCGTCCAGGTGGACGACGGCGGCGTCCACCCCGTGGTCGGCGAGGTGCTTGGTGACCAGGCCGGAGAAGGAGGTGGCGACGGTCATCCCGCCGAACTCGCTCACATCGGTGGCCGTGCCGGGCCGGGTGGCGTAGCGGAAGGTGGACCCGGCGAAGCCGAGCTGCAGGATCTCCTCGGCCTGGGAGCCGGAGTCGAGCAGCAGGTCACGGCCGGTGATCCCGATGTCCAGTCGGCCGGAGCCGACGTACACGGCGATGTCGCGGGGGCGCAGGAAGAAGAACTCGACGTCGTTGTCGGAGTCGACGAGGACGAGTTCCCTGCGGTCCTTGCGCTGCCGGTAGCCCGCCTCATGGAGCATCGCCGACGCAGGCTCGGACAGTGAACCCTTGTTGGGGACGGCGATGCGCAGCATGAGGGGTGATTCCTTCGTACGAGGGGTGGGTGGTGAACGGGGGTGGTTCAGAGGTGGGCGTAGACGTCGTCGAGGGTCAGGCCCTTGGCGACCATCATCACCTGGAGGTGGTAGAGGAGCTGCGAGATCTCCTCGGCGGCCGCCGCGTCGCTCTCGTACTCGGCGGCCATCCACACCTCGGCGGCCTCCTCGACGACCTTCTTGCCGATCGCGTGCACGCCGGACTGGAGCAGTTCGGCGGTACGGGAAGTGGCGGGGTCGGCCGTCGCGGCCTTCTGCTGGAGCTCGGCGAAGAGCTCCTCGAACGTCTTCTTGGACATGGTGTGCGCCATCCTACTTGGGTCGGACGGCTCGACTTCGCGCAGGTCTACGCAACGGACCGCAGGGTGACGGCGGTGGCGACGGCGGCGGTGACCGCCTCATGTCCCTTGTCCTCGCTGGAACCGGCGATCCCGGCCCGGTCCAGCGCCTGCTCCTCGGTGTCGCAGGTCAGCACGCCGAAGCCGATGGGCACGCCGGTGTCCACACTGACCTGGGTGAGGCCCTGGGTGACGCCCTGGCACACGTAGTCGAAGTGGGGCGTGCCGCCCCGGATGACGACGCCCAGCGCCACGACCGCGTCGTAGCCGCGGTCCGCGAGGACCTTGGCGACGACCGGCAGTTCGAAGCTGCCGGGCACCCGCAGCACGGCCGGTTCGGCGATGCCCAGCTCGCCGAGGGCCCGCCGGGCGCCGGCGACCAGGCCGTCCATCACCTGCTCGTGCCACTGCGCGGCGATGACGGCCACACGCAGGTCCCCGCAGTTCTCCACGGACAGTTCGGGGGCACCCTTACCGCTCACGTCACTCCTCAGTTCTTTCGTACGTACGGGTGGTTCTACTGGCAGGTGGTTCTACTGGTTGCCGCAGGCGGACACGGGCTCCGGGCTCTCCGCCCGGCGGTCGCCCTCCAGCCAGGGCAGGTCGTGCCCCATCCGGTCCCGCTTGGTGCGCAGGTAGCGCAGATTGTGCTCCCCGGCCTGGACCGGCATCGGCTCCCGGCCGCTGACCCGTAGCCCGTGGCGGACCAGGGCAGTGGTCTTCTCGGGGTTGTTGGTCATCAGCCGCAGGGAGCGCACGCCCAGGTCGGCCAGGATCTCGGCGCCCGCCGCGTAGTCGCGCGCGTCGGCGGGCAGGCCAAGCTCCAGGTTGGCGTCCAGGGTGTCCCGGCCCAGCTCCTGGAGCTCGTAGGCGCGCAGCTTGGACAGCAGCCCGATGCCGCGTCCCTCGTGGCCGCGCAGATACAGCACCACGCCGCGGCCCTCGGCGGTCACCCGCTCCAGGGCGGCATGCAGCTGGGGTCCGCAGTCGCAGCGCAGCGAGTGGAAGACATCGCCGGTCAGGCATTCGGAGTGGACGCGGACCAGCACGTCCTCGCCGTCGCCGATGTCGCCCTGGACGAGCGCGATGTGCTCGACGCCGTCGGCGGTCGCGCGGTAGCCGTACGCCTGGAAGTCGCCGAAGGCGGTGGGCAGCCGGGTGGTGGCCTCGCGCCGCACGGCGGGCTCGGCGGCCCTGCGGTACGTGATCAGGTCGGCGATGGAAATGATCGCGAGGTCGTGCTTGTGGGCGAACGTGACCAGGTCGGGCAGGCGCAGCATCACGCCGTCCTCCCCCGCGATCTCGCAGATCACGGCCGCCGGGCGCAGTCCGGCCAGCCGGGCGAGGTCGACCCCGGCCTCGGTGTGGCCGTCGCGGGCGAGCACCCCGCCGGGGCGGGCGCGCAGCGGGAAGATGTGGCCGGGGCGCACGAAGTCGCCGGGGGTGATGTCCGGGTCGGCCAGCAGGCGCAGCGTGGTGGCCCGGTCGGCGGCGGAGATGCCGGTGCTGACGCCGTGTTCGGCGGTGGCGTCGACGGTCACGGTGAAGGCGGTCCGCATGGACTCGGTGTTCTCCGCGACCATCTGCGGGAGCCGCAGCCGGTCGAGGTCGGCCTCTTCCATGGGGGCGCAGATCAGTCCGCGGCACTCGTTCATCATGAAGGCGACGATCTCGGGGGTGATCGTCTCGGCGGCGGCGACGAGGTCGCCCTCGTTCTCCCGGTCCTCGTCGTCCACGACCACGACGGGGCGGCCCGCCGCGATGTCGGCGATCGCCCGCTCGATGGTGTTCAGCGCCAGCTCGTCGGGCGGCCACGCGCCCGCGGGGCCGTCGGCGGCGTGGTCCTCGGCTGCCGGTCGCGGCTGCGTCGTCGGGTAGGACTCGCTCATGACACTGACGCTCCTTCCATTGCGGGTGTGGTCGCGCTCGGGGCCGTCCGGAGGTCCTGGGACGTCCGGGTGTTCGGGGACGTCCCGGTGTTCTCGGTACGGGAGCGCAGCCACCAGTCGCGCGCGCCCCACAGGACGAGTGCGAAGTAGATGACGTAGACGAGGCCGGAGAAGGCCAGTCCGCTGCTGAAGGCGAGCGGGACGCCGACCACGTCGACCAGCATCCACGCGAACCAGAACTCGATCAGGCCGCGGGCCTGGGCGATCATCGCGGCGAGGGTGCCGACGAAGATGTAGGCGTCGGGCCAGGGGTTCCAGGACAGTTCGGGGACCGCCGTGAACAGGGCGCCGACGGCGAGCGTGCCGACCGCCAGGCCGGTGAGGAGCGCCGCGCGCTCGCGGCCGGTGGCGAAGCGGACGGCGAACGCGCCACCGTCGTCGCGGCGGCCGCGCCGCCACTGCCGCCAGCCCCAGGCGGCGACGCCGATGACCAGGAGCTGCTTGCCGACACCGCCGCTGAGATGGGCGGAGGCGTAGGCGGCGACCAGGACGACGCCGGAGGCGAGCTGGGCGGGCCAGGTCCACAGGGAGCGGCGGCGGCCGAGGGCGAGGGCGGCCAGGCCGATGGTGTTGCCGATCGCGTCGGACCACAGGATGTGCTGGCCGAATATCTGCCCGGCCTCGGCGCCCAGCCAGTCGGGGGACATCATTCGATCGCTTCCTTGTCCTTGTGGGAGAGCAGCCGCTCCACGTACTTGGCGAGGACGTCCACTTCGAGGTTGACCGGGTCACCCGGCTGCTTGACCCCGAGCGTGGTCAGGTCGAGCGTCGTCGGGATGAGGCTGACGGTGAAGGAGTCGGGGCCCGCGTCGACGACGGTCAGGCTGATGCCGTCGACCGTGATGGAGCCCTTCTCGACCACGTAGCGGCCGAGTCCGGCGGGCAGCGAGATCGTGACGATCTCCCAGTGCTCGGACGGCTTGCGGTCGACGACGGTGCCGGTGCCGTCCACATGGCCCTGGACGAGATGGCCGCCGAGGCGCCCGCCGAGCGCCATGGGGCGCTCCAGGTTGACGCGGGAGCCGACGGTGAGCGCGCCGAGGCTGGAGCGGTCCAGGGTTTCGGCCATGACGTCGGCGCTGAACCGGCCGTCCCCGGTGTCGACGACGGTGAGACAGACGCCGTTGACGGCGATGGAGTCGCCGTGCCGCGCGCCGTCGGTGACGACGGGGCCGCGTACCTGGAAGCGGGACGCGTCGTCCAGCTTCTCGACGGCGACGATCTCACCCAGTTCTTCGACAATTCCGGTGAACACGTCAGTTCTCCTCGGCGAGGGTGGTGGTGGGTGCGACGGGGACGGCGGTGATGCGCAGATCGGGGCCGAGCCGGGTGACGTCGGCCGTATCCAGGCGCAACGCCTGCGCGATCGTGGTGATTCCGGCGTCGGCGAGGACGGCGGGGCCCGCGCCGAGCAGGACGGGGGCGAGATAGCCGACGACCTTGTCGACGACGCCCGCGGCGAGGAACGCCCCGGCGAGGGTGGGCCCGCCCTCCAGCAGGACGGAGCGGACGCCGCGGCCGTGGAGGGCGGCGAGGAGCGCGGCGACGTCGAGCCCCGGGCCCGTTGTCGAGCGGGGGAGCCGTACGGTCTCCGTCCCGGGCGGCAGTTGCCCGGTGTCGGCGTCCTCGGCCACGGCGACCAGCGTCGGCGCGGCGTCATCCAGGATGCGGGCGCCCGGCTTCAGCGCGGTCGCGTTCGTGTCGACGGCCACCCGCAGCGGCTGGGTGGCGCCCTCCCGGTCGCGTACGGCGAGGTGCGGATCGTCGGCGCGCAGGGTGCCGGAGCCGACGGCCACGGCGTCCGCCTCGGCGCGCAGCCGGTGCACATCGGCGCGGGCGGCGGACGAGGTGATCCAGCGGCTGGTGCCGTCGGACGCGGCGCTGCGACCGTCCAGGGTGGCGGCGTACTTCCACAGCACGAACGGACGGCCGCGGCGCATCGCGGTCAGCCAGGCCTCGTTGACCGCCTCCGCCTCGTCGGCCACCGGCCCGGCCGCGACGTCGACCCCGGCCGCGGCCAGGGTCGCGGCGCCGCCGCGCGCCTGGGCGGTGGGGTCGGCGACCGCGTAACGGACCCGGGCGACCCCGGCGTCGATGAGCGCCTGGGCGCAGGGGCCGGTGCGGCCGGTGTGGTTGCAGGGTTCGAGGGTGACCAGCGCGGTGCCGCCGCGGGCCCGCTCCCCCGCCGCGCGCAGGGCGTGCACCTCGGCGTGCGGGCCGCCCGCGCGCTGGTGCCAGCCTTCGCCGACCGGCTGCCCCTCGGCGTCGAGGATGACGCAGCCGACGACGGGGTTGGGGCTGGTGTGGCCGAGACCGCGGGCGGCGAGCGCGACGGCGCGGCGCATCGCGCGATCTTCGGCCGCTGCGGTTGCCGCTGCTTCGGCTGCGGGGGCCACCGGGTCCTCCTGCCTCTTCGGGCACGGACTCCGGGGCTGTCGGAAACGACAACGAGCGGAAACGCCGCCGCCGGGCGCCGGGATCGCCGCGTACGGTCCACGCCGAGAGCGTGGCCGCCGCGAGGACGGCGCACCGGTGATGTCGCTACCGCCGCGCACTGCCTCCCATCCGGACTTTAACCGTCGGTCCAGGAATTTCACCTGGTCAACCGGCCGCTGGCGGCGGACGGGTCGCGGACTATAACCGCCGGTTCGGATTTTCACCGACCCCGGAGTGCGCTGACGTCACTGGTACGGCCCCAGTGTGCCACGGCGATCACCGCAGGTGGGACCCCACCCAAGTGTGGCCTCCCTCACCCACCTGCGTTTCCCCACCCCGCCCCTGCCCGAACCGGGGACACCCCGGCCCCCGGCGGCCCGCTGAGGCTGTCGCCCCGGCGGGGCATCGAGCAGCGGGCAGCTGCGCGCGGCCTGTCCCCACCCCGCCCCTTCCCGAACCGGGGACACCCCGGCCTCCGGCTTCACGGCCGGGCAGCGCCACTGCCCGAACCTGCGGTCGGGGCGCGGCGGCGCGCTGGGGGATGGCGAGGACATCCCCGGACGGGGCGTCGAGCCGTCGGCGGGAGCGGGACCGCCCCGGGGCCGCAGGTGGGCGTGCCTCTGACGCGCGAGCCGCAGCGGTCGACGGCGGCGAGCTGCCACCCCCCGAAGAGCGACGGTGCGGCGACGGAAGCCCCGGGCGCCCGGAGCCGCGGCCTGGCGGAAACCGCTACCCGGCTCGACCCGAAGCCGCCGCGGCAACGACATCGCGCCGAGCAGGCGGGACCGGCGCCCCTGGCGCGCAACCCGCGCCGGTCGGCAGCGGCGGAAAGCCGCCCCCGAAGAGCGACCGTGCGACGACGGAAGCCCCCGGGCGCCCGGGCACCGTCGGGCTGGCAGCGGGCGCCACCCGGCTCGATCTGAGGCCATCGCGGCAACGGCGCCCCTGGCACGTGAGCCACGGCGGCCGACGGCTGTGGGCAGCCGCCCCCGAAGGACGACCCTGCGACGACGGAAGCGCCGGGCGCCCAGGCGCCGTCGGGCTGGCAGCGGGCGCTGCCCCGCTCGACCCGGGGCCGTCGCGGGGGCGGCGTCACCGGTGCGCGAGCCTCGGCGGTGGGTTGCCGCCCCCGAAGGGGGCGGAAGGGCTGGGCCGGGGGTGGGTTGCCCCTTCCCGGGGCGGGGGGCCGGGGGCTTGTCTCCGGGTTCGGGAAGGGGCGGGGTGGGGGAAAACCCGTTCAGCCCTGGGCGATGCTGTCCAGTTGTTCCACCGCGGGGCGCAGGGACCACAGGTCGCCGCCCGGTGGGGGCTGGAGCTTGGCCAGGGCCGCGCGGGCTCGGCGGTCGCCCGCGTCGGCCGCCGCGTGCACGATGTCGCTCGCGGCGTACGCCTTGAACTCCAGGTCGGGGTACGGCCACGGCTTCGCCCCGGTGGCGGCGGGCAGCAGGAAGTCGACGGCCTTGAAGAGGTTCGAGCCGGTGGGGCCGGTGTAGCGCCACAGGTCGACGCCGACGTGCCGCCCGACGGCCGCCATCCGGGTGTAGGCGACGAGGTTGAACGTGGAGTAGTGGAAGCTGCGGGTGCGGGCGAGTTCCTGGGGCTGGCTGCCGTCGGGCGCGATCTGGGTGTCGATGCGCTTGGTCCGGGCCTCGCGCAGCACCGTACGGGCGAGTTCGCGGTCACCCACGGCGGCGGCGATGGCGGCGATCTGCATGTCGGAGAAGGTGCCGTGGTTGTTGTCGGCGGCGCCCTCCTCCTTGCCGAAGTCGCTGTTCACCAGCCAGTCCAGGAACTGCTTGTTCCAGGTACGGAAGCCCGCGTGGTCGGCCCGCGACCAGCCCGGGGCGCCGGTGTCGAGGATGGCGGCGGCGTCCAGGAGGCTGGTGAAGCCCTGGGAGAAGTCGATGATGCCGATGGAGCGGCCGTCGTACTTGCACGGGATGAACTGGGCGTGGTTGAGGCTGGGGTTCATCCGGGTCGCCGGGGTGATGAACCAGGTGCGCAGGATGTCGGCGGCGTGCTCGGCGTAGCCGCGTTTGCCGGTGTAGTACCAGGCGAGGGACAGCTCGTAGACGGACTCGAAGACCTTCCCGACTTCGGGGCGGTCCGTCATCTTGTCCACATCGGGGTTCCGCTGGCCATCCTTCTGAACGTAGGGGCAGCCATACGGATTGTCGTCGGTCTTCGGCTTGCTCGGCCACCAGTAGGGGGCCTGGCTGAAGTAGTCGTGCTTGTCGCCGCTCGGCGGCACCTGGTCCTTGTCGGTGACGGTCCAGGGCCCCTGGGTCATCCACTGGTCGGCCTGGGTGGTCAGGTCGCGCAGGGTCCGCTTCAGCCCACGGTCCCCGAGCTGCAGTTTCAGCTTGGTCAGGGCCAGCCTCGGGCCGTCGAGCACCACCGTGTCCGGCACCCGTCCGGGCCCCCGGCCGCGTTCGGCGGCATGGGCGGACGGCGCCGCCAGGGCGGCCAGAAGGGCGAGCAGGGCGGCGAGGGCGACGATCGCGCGGGTGGGTCTCCCGCGCTCCGCTGGAGTCGCAACCATCGGGCACTCCAATCAGATATCTGAACCGAATTCAGAATCGAGATTGGAGGTCAGAGTAGGACTGGATCATGACCACGACAAGAGATCGTGCTGAAATCGCCTTGAGCCGGAGCGCGGAGCATGCGCAGAGTACGGACATGAGCAGTGACGAGCAGCGATGAGCGGCAATGAGCCGCGGTGAGTCGCGATGAGCGGCGGTACGGAGCCGCCCATGCGTGACGTACGGCGCGCCCGCCTCGCCGTCGCCACGGTGTTCGCGGTCCACGGCGCGGTCACCGGCAACTTCGCCACCCGTATCCCCTGGGTGCAGGAGCAGTTGGGCATCGGCGCGGGCCAGCTCGGGATCGCGCTCGCGTTCCCCGCCATCGGCGCCTCGTGCGCGATGCCGCTGGCCGGAGCCGTCAGCCACCGCTTCGGCGCCCGCGCAGCGCTGCGCGGGCTGATCGCCCTGTGGTGCCTGGCGCTTGTCCTGCCCCCGCTCGCCCCCGGCCTGGTGTGGCTGTGCGGGGCGCTCTTCGTCTACGGGGCGACCGCCGGGATGGCCGACGTCGCCATGAACGCCCTCGGCGTGGAGATCGAGGAACGGCTCGGCCGGTCGATCATGTCCGGGCTGCACGGCATGTGGAGCGCGGGAGCGCTGCTCGGCTCGGCGGCGGGCACGGTGGCCGCGCACGCGGGCACCGACGCCCGGGCGCACCTCGGGATCGCCGCCGCGGTGCTCACCCTGCTGGGCACCGTCGCCTGCCGGTGGGTCCTCGACCTGCGCAGCGCCCCCGAGGAGCATCCACCGCCGCGCTTCGCGCTGCCGCCCCGCTCCGCACTGGTCATCGGCGCGGTGGGGTTCTGCGCGGTCTTCGCCGAGGGCGCCAGCCTGGACTGGTCGGCGGTCTATCTGCGCGAGGTGCTGGACTCCTCCCCCGGCGTCGCCGCCGCCTGCACCACGGCCTTCTCCTGCATGATGGCCGCGGCCCGGTTCGCCGGTGACGCGGTGGTGGGCCGGTTCGGTCCGGTGCGCACCGTACGGGCGGGCGGCGTGCTGGCCACGCTCGGCGGGGTGCTGGTGGTCACGGCCACGGGCCCGGTGCCCGCGATCGCCGGGTTCGGCCTCATCGGCCTGGGCATCGCGGTCGTCGTCCCTCTCGCCTTCGCCGCCGCCGGGCGCAGCGGCCCGGCCCCGAGCCAGGCGATCGCGGGCGTCGCGACGATCACGTACACCTCAGGTCTGATCGCCCCGGCGGCGATCGGCTCGATCGCCGACATGACGTCGCTGACCGCCTCGTTCGGCCTGGTCACGGTGGGTGCGCTGGGGCTAGTGGCCGGGGCCGGGGTGCTGCGCGGCTCCGCCGCGGCCGCCCCGGACGCCGCCCCCGCGCCCGGCCGGGCGGAGCGCGCCCCCGATACGACGCGCTCCTAGGGCCTGAACCAGTCGGGCACGAACCAATCCGGCTAGTCCTTCGCGAACTCCGTCGTGGCGAAGGAGGTCTTGTCCCGGGAGCCGGTGCCGTCGGTGATCCACCAGTGGGTGGGCTGCTGGCCGTACGGGCCGGTGGAATCGCCGGACCCCCAGTTCAGGACCAGTTCGTCCTTGCCGTCGCCGTCGTAGTCGGCCGCTCCCACGGGCCGGGCGGCCCGGTCCTTCGCGCGCACCTTACGGCCGTCGGCCTTCGCGGGACCCTTGCGCGACACCGGGGTCCGCCGGTCGCCGTCGACGAACGTGGCGCCCGCGTAGGTGGCGACCAGGATGCCGTCGCGGCCGTCGCCGTCCGGATCGGCGGCCGTGTACCCGCCCGCGCCCTCGTACCCCTCCGGCTCCTCGGCCGCCACGGGCGACCGGTGGTCGACCGGTGCGCCGCCGCTGCCGGGGTAGACGGTCAGCGATCCGGAGACGTCCGACGGCTCGGTCTCGTTGCCGGGTTCGTCGTTGCGGGAGCCGTCGTCCCCGATGGCCACATCGCGCTTCCCGTCGCCGTCGAAGTCCCCGAACGCGTGGGCGTTCCCGGCCCGCAGCTTCCGCCCCTCGGCGGACAGGCCGGTGCCGCGACGGGCCGGGTAGAGGGTGTTGCCGGACTGCTCGCCGTCGCTGACCGCGTGGGCCAGCAGGGAGGTCGCGCGCGGCTTGCCGGACGGGTCGATGGCGTCCGCGGCCAGCTCTCCGTCCGTGAACGGCAGGCTGGTGTCGGTGCGCTTCGGCTCGCCGGAGCGGGTGAACGGGCCGTAGAGCACCACCGTGGAGGACTGGTTCTGGGCGAGCCCCGCGAGGTCGTGGTGGCCGTCGCCGTCGAAGTCGCCGCGCACCACGGAGGTCACGCCCAGCTTCGACGCGCCCTCCGGCAGCTTCACCGGGGTCGCCCCGGCCCCCTTTTCCGGCCCGCCGGGTCCGCCCCAGGTGACGTGCGGGACGCTACGGGCGGCGCTGATGTTCCCGTCGTCGGCCATCTCCCCCTCCACGGTCGTCACGACGTCCGAGAAGCCGTCGCCGTCCAGATCGGCGGTCACCACGCCGTCCGTGGGGACATGGTCGGGCCCGGCGCCGGGAGTGGTGTCCCCCACGGCGGGCAGGCCCAGGTCGCCGCGGCCGTGGACGGTGCGCGTCGCGGGGTCGAGGCCCTTCGCCGAGCCGTAGACCACCCCGACCCGCTCGTCACGGCCGGTCTTCTCCGGATCGCGCCGGGCCGGGGCGGGCAGTACGAGGTCCCGGTGGCCGTCCCCGTTGAGGTCGTCCGGGTCCTTCGACCCCTTGCCCCGGGATGGCGCCCGGCTCTCGGTGGGCGCGCTGGGCTGCCCGGCGGCCGAGGTCCCGCCCTTCGACGAGGACGGGCCGTCCGGGCCGCATCCGATGAGCGGGACGAGGGCCAGGCAGACGGCGCCGACGGCGAGGGCGTGGGAGGTGGATCGAGATGCCATGCGCGCCACCCTCACACTCCGCGCGGCCTCAACTCCAGCGCTGCCAAACGACTGTTGCCCAGTTGTTGATCAGTCGTCGGAATGTGCACTGGCCATCAGGTGTAAGGCACACATATTCGGCCAACGAAGTGGAGCAGTCATGGGCCTCGGCATGTGCTGGACCCTGCACGGCGACGGGCGCACCCCCGCCCCGGGAGCCGTCGTCCGGCCGGATGAGCGGCTGTCGTGGCCGAGGACGGCGGGCCTCGGCGCGCAGCATCCGTCACGTCTCGGGCTTCCAGG
>Ga0307508_10005484_pt1 | contig 12061 bp, 14 predicted proteins | sample 9_EM_MG_FD_203089 | JGI IMG/M metagenome (GOLD analysis project Ga0307508, IMG submission 203089) | Populus trichocarpa ectomycorrhiza microbial communities from riparian zone in the Pacific Northwest, United States - 9_EM | ecosystem: Host-associated > Plants > Roots > Unclassified | place... | reverse complement strand
AATATTGTTTTTTTTCCCCCCCCCCCCCCCCCTCTCCAGCCGATACTCCGGTACAAGAAATACAAAACGAAGGAAGCAAATCAAAGTACAATACCAGCTGATCACATTTATCGGATAGTCATCTGCTTGGTCATTCCCTTGGCGTTCTCTCCAGACCGAGATCCAGAGATGGCGCCACCGGCCTTCTTCTCGAAGAGTTTCCAGAACTTGAGGTTCTCATCGCTGGCTGCGGTGGCGAGCATCTGTCCATCGGGGCTGAGAGCTGCGTGTAGGACTCGGGTCTCGTGTGCGGGGATCTCAACGTTCTTGACCAGAGTGGGGTAGCTCCAGACGGTGAGCTGGTTATCCGGGGCCCCGTGGCAAGAGACAATCTCGCGGTAGTTGGTGGACCACTTAAGAGAGGTGACCTGGGATCCGGCGTCGACCGAGTTCACACGGGCGCCAGTGGTAGTGTTCCAGAAGTGAATCTGACGATCGAAGGAACCTCCTCCGGTAGCGAGAAGATTGTTTTGCCAAGGGCACCAAGCGAGAGCCTTGACGGCTGCCTTGTGGTTGGTCTTGCCGAACTTGGGAGTGGCCATCTGGCGCGCATCCCAAATGTTGACCAGGTTATCGTTGCCGCCGGAAGCGAGTTGGGCACCGTCGGCACGCCACTCGAGGCCGCAGACCTCGGAGGTGTGAGAGAGGAGCTCAGCGGTCTTGTGTTCAGCAATGCGGACATCGTGGTTGAAGATGTTACCGCTGCGGGAGCCGGTAGAAAGAGTCGCCTTGTTCCAGGACATGACACCAACACGGGTATCGTGGCCGGCCATGGTCCTCAACTTGGTGCCCTCCTCGACATCCCAGATCTGAACGTCGCCAGAGCCGAGACCCACCGAGACGTAGGCGCCATCCTGAGACCACCGTACAGAAGAAACGTATGTGTCGGGAGAGGTCTCGAGAAGGCAGGACACAGAGCCAGACTCGGCGTTCCAGACGTAGACGTTGCGTTCGAGTCCGATAGCAACTTGGTTACCGGTGCCCCAGTCGAGGAGATTGAGGTAGTAGTCATCGACCAAGCCAGGCGCGTCGAGTACACGCTCGGGAGCGGTAAGGATGCGGCGGCGGGTCTGCGCACCAACACTCGACTTGAGGGGACGATTGTACTTCGCACGGAGGTCGATGGGCTTGCTAGACTCCGGGGGCGCTGGCTTGAAGGCAAGAATCCGGGTTCCAAGTTTCAGTCCAACGGCTTCGGCAATGGATGCTTCATAGGCCTTAGTTTTCGGCGACTTGCGGTTCAAATACTCCTCCTCCTCCTGCTCAGGCGGTTCGCTGTTGTCCCGACCAAATACATCGTCATTGGCGTTCAGGATCGAGTCGTGGGACATCGCTCTGCTACCAGGGCGCTGGTGATCGACCTTCATAGCAGCTGTGGGAGAAGTAGCGCCACGGGTAGGAATGAAACGATCGCCGTTGATGCGGATAGTATTCTTGGTTGGCCGAGAAGAGCGGGTCTTCTTCTTCGTTCCAGCGACGGTGGTAGTAGTCGGATGGGTTGAGACAGCGAGCTTCCGATCGTTGACACCAAGGTCTACTCCCAGCGGGGTTGCAGCGGCGGATGCGGCTGTAGACTTGGGGGGACGGGTTGGTGCCCGCTTCGATGGCGAGAGTGACAGAGATGACAAGGTGTCCTGCAACGAACTCTGAGGAGCATTGCCGTATTTCTTCTTGTCCGCGTGCCATTCGGGATCTCGGCGTGCCGGCGCAGGAGGTGTGAACGGAGACTGGTTTGCCGCTGCACGGGTGCGGGGTGAAGGTGTGAGAGGCATGCGTCCTCCGGTATGGCGAGTCGAGAAGAGGTTTGAATGGGATTTGACCGGAGTGTGAGCAGTTGCGGTCGCCATGGTGTGAACAGCTATTTTTTTGGTCGATATAATAAATGAGGAGTGTTGTATTACGGTAATGGTCGAGTAGGCAAAAGCTCACAGCGTTCGATGAGGTTGTACTGAGTAGTATGTGATGGTGGCGATGATGTTGAATGGAGATTAATGTATCGCTGTGGTATAAAGAGCTTTTGAGGTACTCGAGTAAAGTGTGGTGGTATGAGAGAGAAGGTGTTGTGAAGAAGTTCAAGATGAGGGGACAAGGAGATGTATTTATGAGCTTAGAGCGGGAAGAAAGAACGAGATGAAGGTGGGAAAAATGTAAACAAATGCCGTAGTCACAGCAACGGGGTGCTGCCCAGTGCGGCGAATCATGGCTCGACTTGGCAGGGGCTACCCTGATGCTGGCTTAGCGCGGTATCCCGACAGAGCGGCGCCTAACGGGATGAGGGAACGACGAACGACGACGTGTTCACCGTCTGCTATGCTGCCGCTCAAGGGTGAGAACATGTCCGATGCAGAGTATCAAGACAGCCTATCAAAGCGCTCTGCGAAGGCTGCTTCTGACAGCTGATCCAGGATTGTTGTGTCTCTCAAGCTACTCTAGACATGTAGAGGACGCAGCCAGATAACTATATCAAATTCTACAAGAGCTGTTCGGTGGGGAGACGTGCATACCCTGTTGTAAACAAAGCCCGTCCCCACAGCAACCGGAGAATGCCGTTAACTAATTGGCTCCGGACATCCTCAGGATACAAATTGCTTAGGTAACTATTCGCAGGCGAGATGTCCTTTTAAACTACGTACGTATTGTTGCGGCGGCTAGTGGACGACCCAGCAACGACGAGGCTCTACATACGGGCGAGGCTACCTACAATTCAACAGCGACCGTGTCATCTTCGTCCGAACCTTCTCGACGGACGAGACGCAGGGTGTTCCAAACCCTACGACCACTGCTGGATTATACAAGCCATTGATGACTTCTAGTAATCGGGCCGCCGCAATTGATACCAACTTTATCCAGTCCGTAACGCCAAGAGAGCATCGGTCGTCCGATGTCTGATGCACATGGGTGTGATAGAGTCCCACATGTGAGTTTTGGTTGTGAACTGGAGGAACTGAGTCGCCCTCCTCGGAAATGCCATGCGCAAAGAGACAACTACCGTCTTGGTGGTTCTCCGCACATGCCCCGGAGCACCGCTAGTGTCCGCATACATTTGCACTTGTTCATACATAGCAATCCATAATCTCATAAGGATCTCTGCTTTGCACCGAATCGAAGAGCCCCGGATGGTGATTCTGCTCTTCCCATTGGAGTATTCCATTTCCAGATGAAAGAGATCCGGGGAGCCCTAGGTGCACCAGTACTCGGGAAGATCCAAAGGCCATGTTGGCATGCGAAATGCGACGCCCCCAGCCATACCAGTCCTTCCGTGGCGAAACCGAACACCAAATATCATTCGTGTATACTAATGGAAATGCTGGATGGGATCATCTTGCGATATTCACCTGTAGAAAAGGGCTGACCCTCTGTGGAATACTACTTTACGTCACGAACCTAGCATTTTGTTCCCACCTCACCCTTCACCTAATCATCCGAAACGTCGCTTTCACGAGCACTACCTTGATATCCCTCCCGGACTACCAGCGCGATCGATATCTATGGCCCCAGCAGACACCACATGACAAAAAGTGCCATCGATATATGCCTCTTCCTAATGCCTAGGAAGTTAGCTTGCACCGCCATCGCGAATTGGCTAAACATGGTGCCACAACGAGGCAACGTGATCCATGGACCGTGGGTACACGCGAGCCACTGGCATCCATCCACCTGTCCATCGCCATTATAAGCCAGGCCATCACCAGCGGTGTAGAGTCGGTAGCCGTGTGAAAGACGACAATACCGCGCCCGGTGTGGAAAATGCGCTCCTCGGCATCTAATGGCTTCCTATCTATTCGCCTACCTACGGCATTGGCACGACAGCACCCCCAAGCGCTGTCTGGAGTGTCTAGCGTCTTGATCTTCTCGTACTTCTCCCTCATCCACCCCGCGCGAGCCGGCGGTCACCGCAGTTCCGGGCCTCCTTCGCGAAGCGCAGCGGCTGGCGCCAGTTGGTGCCGCCGTCCTCATCCGTCTCCGGGAGACGGGCCAACAGCTCGGCGGTGGAGAGATCGAGGCGGGTGCTTTCGGCGATACAGAACATGTTCGCGCTCGACAACACTCCATTACCAAGATGATGGATCATACGGTTGGCCGAGTGCACCGGGAACTGCTGGCGGGCGGTTTTCCTTTGCTGCCGCCGTAGTTACGAGGGTGTGTCGTGAAGACCGGTGCATATTCTTCTGAAGCGGCTGGCGCGAGGCTGTTCAGAGTCGGCGTTGGCGTCGGAGGCCATGTTTGGTCAGGCCAACGGTTGCGTCTGTCTACTAGTCGAAGCAAGACCTGGTTATATTGATGGAAGGGTACGCCATATAGGTAGTGTTGAATGTCTAGAAAAGGGTGCGAGCGGCACCCAAAGGTTGGAAAGCCCAGTCACCCGAAGCTCAAGGTTTCAATGATTGCTTTAAGGTTGGCGCATAACGAGAGCTACAAATATCACTCATTGTATAGCCATGATCTATTCTAGAGTAGAGAGTAAGGTGATGGAAGCAATAAAAATAGCCAGTCGAGATTTCGAACCCACATTCCAATGTGAAGCGGCCTAGAACGAACAAACTGTTACTTTTCTCGAAATCGAGTCGCGAGAAACCGAATTACCCAATTTCCAAGAAAAGGGTTTTGATGTCCAGATCTAGACCAAAGCCTTTGCTGAAGATGGACCACTACAACCTATCCCGAAACTAGTCAAAAATTCTGTCACCATCTTTCGTCCCTTCGGCTTCGCTAGGCACTCCACATGCAAAGCGCCCTCGACTGTCCCTTCCTCCGTGTGCACACCTGCATTTCTCGCGACCTCTGCGATCCTTGCTGCTTGTCCCCGAGGCACTAGTTCATCCCCACCAGCTTCGATGATCAGCATTCGCCCCTTCCACCCCGTACTGACAACTTCCCCCAGTTCCCGGACCAGCTCCCATCGATTCCACAGCGCAAAACCAAGATACCTATATGGCAGCCACTTCTGTGGATATAGCGCAACAAGCATCTCCTTTACGCTGACAAACGGGGTCTCTAGGATCATTCCCCTCACATTCTCCAGTGGGTGTGCAGCCAATCCGGCTAGCGCGATGCCGCATCCGATCGACTGGCCCCAGAGGACTATGTCCGTCTCCGCACCCCCGTGACGATCGCGGATGTACGAGAAGATAGCGGATAGGTCCCTCTCAATGCCGCGCTGTGAGGGCCGTCCGGTTGATGTCCAGTAGCCGCGGTAGGAGGGGATTACGATTGTCGTGGGGTGCGGAGGGAGTGAAGAGAAGACCGCGGAGAGCTGTGGGAGGCGGGCCGGGGTCGAAGATGCGTTGCTGTCAAGGTTAGCCTCGCGACCATGGATTCAAGAGTCCCCTCACCCCTGGAAATAAACCACCACCAGCTCCCTGCCCGCCTTCCCACTCCCGTCCAGCTTGGCTGTAGCGGTCGCGAGGACAGTCCCATCGTCAACCGCGATCCTCCCTTCATGCCACTGAATACCCCGGCAGTAACGTGTGTAATCGCTAATCTTTTCTTTTCGGGCGCCAAGTGGGATGCCGGGCATATAGATGATTCGCGATTGGAAGAGGATCATCATGAGACATTTGTAGGACCACAGGGTCAGTGTGAGGCCAGTGAAGACGAGGGGCGCGAGGAGGAGTGGGTGGATTGCGGAGAGGGACCACAGGCGGCGGTATTGCATGCAATCGTGACGGGAGACACAGAGGGGAAGTGTGCGTCGGAGTGGAAACATGGTGGATTGAGAGGATGGAAGTTTGCGCGACCTATGTAGTTACTATGTATGTAGATACTAATGACGTCGTAGCCCAGGGGCAGGTTAGCAAGTACTCTAACTCGCTACGTGGTTGTGGTATGTAGGCAAATACTTACATATGTAGGTAACCGACACGCCCAAGGATGGCAGTGAGCCCAATTCCACATTATTCTCTGAATTACTTATTATTCTGGAAGTCCAATCTCGTGGTTTCTTTCCTACTGTGTTCAGTACTCTACATTTACGGCAGATAACTCCCAAGTTAGCCCCGGAGGGATTACTGTCCTCTCACCCCTCGGATAGGTTGTACCTATCGTTTTCGACACTGGCAATGGCGGCGCATCCCCACGGATACGGCCCTCAGCCCGGAAAAAACCCGCCAATGTCTCCTTGCTGTAGCGTAAGTATCGTGAGTTGTGCTGTCGCTCACATATATAGGACCATCAGTCAATGCCCACCGAGTGAGAAGAGGATGTAGACTGTTTCCATCGAGGGTGGATACCACTCTCGATTACCGGTTTGCGGTAGGGCGTGAGCATTTTGGCAGTCCAGATCATCAAGTAATCGGCATCCAGCTCCCCCTTCCGCGCTTCCCAGCCTGCTGTGGCCAGCTTCTTGACGAAAGCAATCACCCACGCTTTCTCGATGCCATACCTATTCCACACAGCTTCTTATTCCCTACCACCTCTCCCCATGCAGCCTTCGCCATCTCCTACAGACTTTCCCACCTCGTCGCACTAACAAAGCCCAGCAGCTCCTCCCCGTCCTCCTGCAACGACCTGGGATTACCCGCATCAGCAATATTACCACACTTCAAGAGCACCTTCACGCGGAAGAAACCGAGTCACTGTAAGGGGGCAGACCTGGAGTGAACATGGACTAAACGTGAGATATAGATATCACTCGAATCTAGGGATTTCGCCCCCACTAGTACCTGGATATGGATTTATGTATTATAATACAATGTAAGGTTGTACGGCTGGACTGGGTGTCCCAATACATATGCACATACTTACAGAGTACGGTAAGCCACACACACATGGGGTATCTGCAAGCAATATCCAGGCTGTAATTTATCCATTAGGATAGTTTTCTCATCTGGATATGTAGCGCTGTGTGGACAACATGGTCACGCGGTCAGTGGCATTGCCGATCACTCGACCGACTGCTGGTGTGTATAATCTAGCAGCCGTAGAGTACTTTACGGACCCTGGGCTCAGACAAGCCTGGCCCCGGTCGGGGGTACGCCCTCGAGACAAGGAAGTGTATCGCAGCCATCCGTGGGAGAAGTCCGGGAGTTATGGCCGAACTCCGCTGGTGCCCTGCGCACAAGGGTGTACTAGGGAACGAGAAGGCAGACGAATGGGCGAAGCTGGCAGCGGACGAGCCAGATGCTCACACATCCGGCCTGGGCGGCACGGGCGACCAGCCAGGACAAAGACGGCAACCCTCCAGGTCACTGGCGCACTTGAAGCGCTCGATCACAGAGGCCAAGTGGCAGGAAGCAAATGTATGGGCAGAGTCCAAGGAAATACCGGCACAGCCGACTCCGGGAACCACGCCAGAATCCGGACTCGGGCCCAGCAAGCGTCAACAAGCGGCTTGCCGCGAGGTTCTACTAGCTGAAGATGGGCCACTGCCTCACTGGCCAATACCTGGCGTGGGCGAAGAAGTATCCCACCGCTAAGTGCTGGTGGTGCCCTTACAGGACCCAGACGCGGGGAGCATCTCTTCAAGTGCTGTCCGCACTGGAAACGCCAGCAGAAAACCCCGTGGACGGAGGTGCGGAGGGAGACAGGGAGAAGTAAGAACCGCCACAAGATGTGGGGCTTCTTCGCCGACGAACGATGCAACCAGGCGATCTTTAACTTCCTCGCCACCACGGATATTGAGAGCCGGCTGAGAGAGGCACCTAGAGTGAGGTATCGGAGTGAAAGGGAAGAGGAGTAGGAGGTCGCCTTTTAATTGGGCTTTTCATTTGTCTTTCCTTTGTAACTTCTTTGGTGCGGCTCTATCTTTCTCGGGACAGGCGAGGGCGCAGGGCATAGCGAGAGCCACAACGCGCCGAGTGGACAATGGACGGAAACGGACTCTGTGTATCACCATGATCTAGAAAGATCGCACGCGATTAATGACAAAACGAAACAAAATAAAAATAAAAGCTTTACGGACCTTAGGACAGTGACTGTTCAAGGAGAGATCATCCGCGTAAAGGCTAGATCTTCGAGAATGGCTATGTATCTACAGCCATCTATCTATGTATTTCAAAGCAAGGCAATCGAACTAGGATGGGGGAGTTACTGTTGCACTTAGGCATACGAGTTTGAACCAATCATATCATCGCGGTGACACCCATAACTCTATATAATTTGAACCTGATTTCCCGAAGCTATCCAGAGTTGAGAAAAGTTGCCTGCGCAAACACCCACGATGTCCTGCTGCACCTCCACCTCCGGCGAGACCTACAAACTCATCTCGGATTCTTACGCCGCCTATGCGGCGCAGCAAAACGCCTCCACTTCGCACGCCAACAACTTGGTCGCGCGGAGCTTCGGATACTCCGCCGAAGACCTGGCCGCAATTCCCAGCACCTCCAACCTGGGCGTGTCTTGCGGCAACCCTTTGGCTCTCGCACATCTCAAGCCCGGAGAAACCGTCGTGGACCTCGGCTCTGGCGGAGGGCTGGACCTATTCATCGCCTCGCCGCTCCTCGGTCCCACCGGCCGTGCGATCGGCGTAGACATGACCCCTTGCATGGTCTCCCTCGCGCGCCGGAACGCCGAGGTGGGCGGGTACGAGAATGTTGAATTTGTCGAAGCCAGGATAACGGACATCCCGCTCGAAGATGGCACCGTGGACGTGGTCATGAGCAATTGTGTGATCAATCTAGTGCCGGACGATGAAAAGCCCAAGGTTTTTGCGGAGGTGTGGAGGCTGCTGAAGAGTGGAGGAAGGTTTGCAGTGTCGGACGTGCTGGCGAGGGGTGAGATGCCTGAGGAAGTGAGAGGTGATGCTGCGTTGCTGGTGGGATGCATAGCTGGGGCTAGCAGGGTGAAGGAGTATGAGAAGTGGATTAGGCAGGTGGGGTTCAAAGGTGGGGGAATGCTCGTAGGTAGAGTATATGATGCGGGCTAACGAATGTGGGTAGATCTGATGATGGTGGACACGAAAAGCGACTTGAATGTCTATAAGGAGGGTATTCTCTCGGAAGAGGCGGTTGGTGTTGCTGATGCAGGTGCATCGTCGTCTTCGTGCTGTAAGCCGGCACCGGCACCGAAGCAGAGTGGTGCGTATTCCCTTCTTCTAGGTCAGCTTGCGATGATGTTGACGATGGCAAGGTTGCTGTGGAGCCGGAGCCGGAGAGACAGCCAAAGTGTCCACGGACAGTGCGTACCGCGAGAGACTGAAGATGCTCGATCTGAATGAGTATGTAGGGACATACCAGGTCTATGCGATTAAACCGTAATTTTTGATTCCTCAGCTCAGTGAGCCATCGCGCTATGTAAACAAATATTCCACTGCTCGCACCAACATATTCACGCAGATATTCCAAGACATACGTGAGAGAGAGAGATAAAGAGGGAGAGAGGGAACTATGTGTTTATGCCGTCCGCACGCCCACTATCGGTTGACATCCTCGGACCCACGAGCCTGAACCACCCACTGACATCCACATGGATACCATCAGCCTGGCCGTGTACGAACTCGTCCTGCCATGAGCCTTCGAAGAGGTCCTGTACCGGTGTCGTGGTCGTGAACCAGATCAGCGCTTGATCGCGTGCAACCGCTCGTGATGCCCACATGTATTTCATATCGTGAGCCTACCAACCATTTAGCAAGAAACTCAATCAGTCGTAAAAAAAAAAAAAGGGCCACGAACGAACTGCACGTCAACCCCTGCGCCGGCGATTTTTTGGTCTACCACTGCAGTGGCCTGCGGCGTGATAACATCCGCGCTCCAAACCTCAAACCACCCCCCCTCCTCGACACTCCCCTTTTGCTCGCCCCAGTCCTTCAGCACCTCGGAGCACCTATTGACCCAGCTCTTCTCCCTCTTTGCCAACCTGGTCTTTTTCTCCTTAGCCTTCCATGCGCCCCCGCTCTTCTCGGTAACGTGTTCTCTGGCACTCATAAACTCTGCGAGCAGCGGCCGCCACTTTTCCCTGGGCAGGGTGGCGATCAACTTCGGTTTGCCCACTACGTGGAATCCCGAATGCGCAGCCGCCAGGTTTCCAGACTCCAGCACGCCTGTGTCGGGCCGCAGGTGAAACACTCGATTCCCCTCGTGCATGAGGTGTTCCATGAGCTTATCGACAACGGGGAGGCTGTCGTTCGCCGGGTCGGGGATAGAAATGTATGCTGGCGGTGGCGCGGGGGCTGTCAGCAGGACGTGGTGCGTTGTCGCTCGCACTGCCCGCGACCGACCGGTCCGCAGGATGAGAACGCAGGTTATGCAAGGACAGCAGAGAATCGCAACGGAGAGGTCGATCGCGAATTGGCCGATGCGTTTGGCGATGCTGGGGCGCTGAGGGGTCGCCATCGTTCGTATCCTGAGGGTGGTTGCGTTGCTTTGCGAAGCTGGGATGGCGATGATGGGGAGGCGATGTGGGTACGTATCTACGCACACAACATGGTTGTTGCCGTTGAGCACGGTGGTTGGCTGGCCGATCGCCCTCGCCTCCGGATGTAAGCAAGCTTGAGCTATGGCCATCATATTACATCAGTTCTCTAGGCAGTGCTACTGCTACCGATGAAAGTATGCGCATCAGAGAAGTTATATATGTACCTCCTAACCACCCCATCACGCTCACTTCTCCTGCCTGGATTCATTATCACGAGCAGCTATCGTGTTAATCAAAATTAGAGTAGAGTGGGCATCAATTTCCCCGGGGTACCAAGTACTTAGATGTTCAGTTGCCTACGGGGGGCGGGGAGAAGCGAGTGCCGAGGCTCAAGTACGAAGGACATACAATATGCCCTGCCCTGCCCTCGCCCTCTAACTTCGTCGGAGTTTCAACGCCAAACGATTGTGGCGTCAAGAGAATCGACTCCACCTCGACCTCAACACCCTTCATCTGAGGCAAGAAGGACAATCTGACTGGATAACCTTAACACTGAAGGCTCGTGTTGGACTGTCGACCCCTCGGCGCTGTAGCAGCGTGCCAGTGTCGGTCTAGCATTCTGAATCGCGACAAGAAGACGGGCAACTCGATCCCTTTTAAAACATCAAGACCTCAAGGCTGCTAGCTAGCTGTGGCCCCCATTCGGCCCGGAGAGGATACTTTACCACACAGCAGCGTGGGACGGTGGAATACATACCTACCTACCTACCTAGGTACCAAGATTTATCCAGGGTACGTTCAGGGGCTCCAGACTTCGGATCATTCCAGTTCAAGCTTGGACTCCGCTGATCTGTAGCTATGCCGAACCCCGAACTGCCGAATCCTGCGGTCGATACATACCCAGCTTACCGGCTTGGAGTTCACTGCAGCCTGAAGCCATGGGGATTATTTTGGCTGGCAAGTTCTGCGGGGGAGAGCTGCTGCATGTCCCATGAAGCTTCCCGGGGTAGAACTAATCTCATACCGTACGGTATCTAGGGCTTGGATGCCGATCTTGTCCATGGATTTTGCTTAGGCATAACTACCTCAAAGCTGCATCGTATACGGTAACTAATCACGACCGAGAGATAGCTCATGCCGCCACTAACGCGGCTGGGAAGCCCACCCCGCACTGAAGAACCGCGAGACACGTCCTCGTATGTACTAGTACATGGCCCGAAGGGCTCGGATTGGCCGATGTTCGTACATGCCCTGGTAAATAGACGAGTCTGACCGGATGGCCCCCCGCGACGGATACCGCGAGGGAACAACATGAAACAGCTATGTATATTCCCTGCGGGAAGGAGACGGGGCATTAGATCTCGACAACTCTCGACAACGCAAATGAAAGTCTCCATCGATCCGTGCCTTGCCCCATTCCACGCGGATAAGTAGGAGAGGCAGCAAACGACTCACCTGGGCGAGCACCCCGAAGCTAGCATTAGGTTCCACCAACTCTTTGCCGTGCGTCGAAGAAGCAACTTTCCACTTGATACACAGGCGTCCGTCTGGTTATGCCGTTGGGGCACGCTGATAGGCAAATTAAAGTACAGGGACAAAAGTTTCGGTACAGGGGCCGTTTTACACCAAAAATGCCCGTTTTCACACAACCAAAAACCACTCTTTACTTGACGGAAAAAAACTGTGCCTTTCACAGACGTCTTAGAATCGTAAGAATCATCATCTATAAAAA
>Ga0307508_10005483_pt1 | contig 12062 bp, 17 predicted proteins | sample 9_EM_MG_FD_203089 | JGI IMG/M metagenome (GOLD analysis project Ga0307508, IMG submission 203089) | Populus trichocarpa ectomycorrhiza microbial communities from riparian zone in the Pacific Northwest, United States - 9_EM | ecosystem: Host-associated > Plants > Roots > Unclassified | place... | reverse complement strand
CCGCCCCGCCCCCCCCCCCCCCCGCCCGCCCCCCCCCCCCCCCCCCCCCCCCCCCCCCCCGCCCCCCCCCGCCCGCCCCCCCCCCCCCCCCCCCCAAACAGGGAGGGATCGAAATCGAGGGAGGGGTAGTGCTGGGCCATCGCTGCCGTGGATCGGACGAGCAAGGGCGCGTGGATTATATAGGCTGGGGAGTGGGATGGCCAGAAAAGGAAAGATGGCGCGTCGGTGAGCAGATCGGCATTGCGCTTCCGTGTGCCAAGCGGGGAACGCGATTTCCATGCTGGAGTGCGATGGCAATGTGTAGAATGCGAGGAGGCGTGCTCGTGCGGTCGTGGAGTGTGCAGGGACCCTCGATGCGGAAGCTGATCGCGTCTGGATCGGAATGAAATTCGACTCCGCGACGGATGCGGTACACAGCCGGCATTTGTGCCCCTGTCAATGAAACGGGCGATTGCATGCCCGAAGATCTCGACCTCCTCCTCGGATGCCGCGAGTGGATCACATTGTCCGTGGAACAACCGTCCTCTTAAACCCTCGCTCCACCCCCCACTCGACATCCCCGCCATGCTGCCCGCGTACAATTTCCACTCCGATTTCGTCGACGCTTCCCTCGTCGATCCCGCGTACCGCCAGCACCCGGTCGACGACCCAGCCCTCTCCCTCGCTTATCCCTATCCATTCCTCGCCATCCCACAGCAAGTGCACTCCCCCGTTCCTCTCCACCTTCGATCGCACTCCGACGCCCCTCGTCCCCCCACCCCGGTCACAGATGCGGACCTGTCATTTACCCCCATCTCCCAACAGCTCGTATACCCGACCACCCGCCACATAGATCCGAGCCCGCCAGCCGAGACCACTCCGAGCATGCTCGACTACTACGCAGCCACCTCTCAGCAGCTCTTCCCCACACCCTCGGAGTTGCTCTCAAATATTAACCATCGACAGTCTTGTCAACGCCACATATCCGAATATAGGCAGCCTTCCCCCCCACCTCCACAGAAAAGTAGACAGCCGTCGGCGGACCCCGACTCCTCTACTGCACCCCCCAACAACGTCCTCAATAAAACAGAAAGCCAGCGCAAGGCGAGACAACGCGCAATAGCGGAAGAAATAGGTTTCACACCCACGGATCCGTATGTATTCCGTCTACCATTTTCCCGTGTCCTAACACCTTGCCACCAGCGATACCATCTCGTCGCACGAGAAAAAGCGCCACTATCTCGAGTGTTTGGAGCAATACGTCCTCTATCTTCATGAGCAGCTCCGACTCGTGCAGACGGCGCCCCTTGCCCTCGAGCGTGTCTCCACATACCGCGGGTTGTCCTCTCGCAGCATCCGCACTCTTCTCGTGCATATGCAGAATACCAACAAGACCTTGCATGAAGGCACTCTTGTCGAGGAACAAGTGGTAGGCTCAAGCATTCCCGCCGCACATTCACTGACTCACCCTGTCCTAGTTTCTTGATCTGTCGACTCAGGTCATGGCTGCACATAACGCCGGCCTTCCCCTCAGGCGCCATTCAGTGGACATCGCCGGCATGTCCAGAAACTCGGCTTATCATCCCAGTTTGACCGCTTTCGACCCCGTATCATCGCTCCCACCCGACGATATGACAACCTCTGCGAGCCCATCCTCAGCAGATGGAAGCTCAGCCAGCCCAGACCCCTCGACGGACCTGGCAACACAGCGGTTTCTCTTTCCAGGCACAACTGATGGGATGTGAATCTCACTCGGGAGATACAATTTCTCGGAATATATCACAATACTTTTGACGAAATATAGACCATCTTGGGGGTTTCCTTCCTCGGTTAACTTGCAGCATTTTTCGCCTCATCCTCTGCCATCTTTTTCATACTTGCACATTTGTAGATAGGTATCGTCAATGAGGGTTTGGGGTGCTTTCCAGCAGGCATCCACGCCTGAAAACCCTGACACAAGACGCCGATATACTCCCAACAAAGCGGCCCCTTGAATATTTGGGGGCGTGCACTGGTTGCAAATTGTAATGAGTACTACATTTGGAAATATTTAGTGGGATCGTCGTTGCCATCCACGGACGAGATTCGAAATGCCAGGCCAACCTGTCACTTCTTCAGGCCACCCACCTGCCGCGACAACGACGAGCCATTCAATACGAGAATGGCGAGCATCGCAACACATGTGTGGCTAGAATGGTCGACGTCCCAACCTTGAAGCTTCGATCACATGGTTTGATGGGCTGGGACGTAATTTGGGAATCATATCTCCTCGCGGTGGGCAACCCCCTCCTCTGGGGAAATTCGTGCGCGCGTCTCATCCAGGACCGTGAGTATGTACCGCCGGGCCCACAAGTCCAAGAAAAGAAGATGGCAATGTATGACCATCCACTTCCTGTGTTCCCGTGTCAGGAATGTATGCAAGTGGCGAAGGGGAAGTTGAGAAGCAGATCGGAGATGGAAGGAACGAAGAAATCGCGAAGCTCTCTCCGAGCTCGAGCCGGAAACGGGAAAATCGTCCCTCTCCGGCGTAGGCTCTCAGAGTTGACACGGATGATATCAAGCCAGCAGTAGCCTATGTCGAGCATTCCTGCACCATTCGCGGGAACCATGCAAAACCACAACCCAGCGGCTCAAAGCTGTAGTGCTTTTGCACCGCTGCCTTGAGCTTGAACCCTGTACCATGTGCCCACACAACCGGAGCAATAAATCGCACGAAGCCAATGCACATTTTTAGGACGACATCTCTTACCTAATCCGGCCATCAGGCACGTCGTCATTTGTCCAGCCGTTAGAGGTGATGGTGACCGGAGAACGCCACGCCTGTCGGGTTACGGCTTCATACCCCGCCGATACTGGGGAAGTGAGTGAGGCCAAACCACATTCAGAAAACGGCTGGCCGAGTGCTGCTAGGAAGCTTGTTCCGGGGGAGAATCGTCCTGACCGGAAATTGCAAGGCAACTTGAAGCCAATAATATGACCGAGTCGGGTGCAGTGATAAGAACCGCCAATAAGACCTGAATACGCACCTATCACCCCGACGGGATGCCAAAGACGTGCGTCGCTGACGGATTGAAATTGTAGACGTTAATCTCTAATAAGCCGACGCTGGCTTCGTATGATTCTCCTCGGAGCGCGCAAGCGATATATCTGTAGTTTGAGATCGGCCGCGGTGATAGCTGGCATGCGACAAGCAGTGGCCATGCCTTCCATGACAGCATACTTGGAGGATACTCCTCCTAGACGCCGTCCTTTGTATGGCCAGGTTGATAGGATATATTTATAGAGATCCACAGACCTTAATACTCGTCGAGATTGACAGACATTATGGAAGCCCAATTGAGATTCCTAGATTCATCGTACCTTTGCAGATCTTCCGCCACTTCGATTTCGATCCCATCTGTCAGCCCTCGATCGTCTTCAATAACATTAATCAAGATATCACCTCTTCATCAATGTCTTCCAAGCAACCTTAAAATCGAATCCTCGGGTGGCAAAGCACCTGCGTGATACTGTTGCAGCAGAGTGGCCGCTGACACCGTATGTACACTTGGCGAAGCCACCCATCCCAATGCGCCACCGAAGCCGAGGGCTATATAGACATCCCCGGAAGAAAGTCACTTATGAGGTTGGATACAGAGAGGAAGAGGTAAAGCATCACGTATAGTTTCGTGCTCGCCGGCTTTCATTGACGTGTGACAGGCAGGGCCCCATTGAACGGAGGTTGCGCGGCATCAGGCATGGCAGCGGACCTGCTATTCACAAAGATACAGAAAAATCAATATGGCATTTAGTACATATAGAGAGGGCCGACGCATAGTTTTCCCCTAAATAGCATCTAGGTTAGCAAGCCAACGCGTAGAAAAATCGTAAATCAGTGATGGAGAAACGCTTACAATAATCGCCTTCTTCACTGATTAGAGTCGTCCCCAGGCGTGAATTTATGTTTGCCTAAAAGCTTCACTTCTGTCATTCCTTTTCCGCTCCCCGTCACGCCAACTGGCATTCATGCCACATTAGAGTCCAAAATATTTCGAGTCAAACAACGCGAACGGCACGTACCCTTGCCTAGTGGGTTATCAGGCGTCTTGAATATACTCGTTCCAGCCACACCGGCAATATGCACGCCTTTCTTCTCCGACTTTTTAGCAAACTTTTGCCACGTCGCTTGCTTGGCGAGCTGTTCCTTGGCTTTGGCTGCCTTGGCCTCTAGTTTCTTTTCGTTCTTTTTCTTCTTCCGGTCCCTTTCCTCCTCTTCCACTTTTGTGAGCTTCCGCTTGTTTGACACCGCGGGTGTCTTTTCTTGGTGGTTGAGGGGAAGTGATTTGATCTCTGAGCCCTTCACCAGCTCAGTGGTGTTGTAGCCCCGAAACATGATGCTGTAAACGGGATTCTCTGCTGAACCACCAACACTAGTTATTCGAGCAGGGTAGAAACTACCATCTCCCGAATACTTGGCAAGACATTCGTTGCCAGCAGCCCACGAGAAGGCGGGGGTCGACGAAGTTGGTTTTCGCGATGGGCCCACGCGAGAAGAGGAAGCTGCCTCTGCTTGCGCAATGGCTTCTTGGGCGAGTGAGATGAGTTCCTGGAGTTCTGATTGAAGAGAGGAAAGCTCAATATTGCCGGGGTCTGCTTGGAGCGCAAGCTCGACCTGCGATAGCTGTACTTGATAGGTTTCGAGATCAGCCTTGTCCATTGCGAGTGGAAAGGAACGTAGGCCGCCAACCCTCGCCCAGGGTTCCGTAAAAGGTAACCACTTCTGTAGCAAATTCCGAAATACAAATACAATGCCTAAGTACTACCTATTCGTGAAAGTCCTTGTAAGGTGGAAGCTCTTCTCCGTCATTCTCCGCTGTGTTTCCGGTCGTATCAGCACCACCTGCAAGCACCCGTTCCCTCTCCTCCCTCTCCAGGCGTTTCTTCTCTTCTTCTGCAGACTCCGAGCCCGGGCGATGCTCATTATCTGCGTCATTGTCAGCTGCTAGCACACGCTCCCTTTCCTCACGTCCAAGGCGTTTCTTCTCCTCTTCAGCGCTCTCGGTCTTGGCGGGAGAGGCGCCGTACAAGTCCTCTGAAGGCGTCCCAACAGGCCTTTCGGCACCACCGGGACTGGCGTCTTGCACTGCAGCTGGGACATTATGGAACGGACCACTGACAGGCGCAGGCCCAGATGCAGAAAGCGACACGCCAGTTTCGCCGATGGTCGGAGTAACGGCAGGAACAGGCTGCGCGGGAATCGTGGAAGTGCTCTGGTTAGAGTCGCGAATAGATGGGGTGTCGCCTTCTATCTTGGTTGAGGCTGGTTCGGGGATGGGAGGGGTCAGGGAAAGACCGGGATGTGCGTCTTGTCCAGCTGAAGGGGACGCTAAGCTGCTCAACTCCGAAGCATGGCTCTCGCCAAAGGAACGGGTGTCCGATCGTGAAAGATCGGCTCCGATTCGTAAATCAAGATGGGCGTGGCCCAGTTTGTAGTCGTCCAATGCATGCTGGAGAGATGCCCGAACAGCAGCCGTGGTTTGTGCACCTGCGTACGGATTCGCGGTAGTGGGAGGCAGGGTGGGCAAGGCCCCAAGGATGGGTTTCGCGGCTTGCGAAAGGATAGCTAATTTCTCTCCGTACTATACAAGAATAAAGGCACCAGCCACAATATTTTGCTTCAGGCTACTCACCTCTTGAATGGCCTCCCATTTTCTTTGCTCGCTTTCTCGGATGGCTTTCCGCTTCAACAATTCGATTTCTTTCTCAAGGTGCTCATCGTTTCTTTCCGCGCGCGAAAGCTGCTCTCTAAGCTCCGCAAGGCGTCGTTCTCCGCCTTTTTCTTGGTTGTGTTCGATGCGCCCGATCTGGTTGCGTAATCCGGTGCGGATGTTGCGTTTCGGCAAAATGGCAGCCTCGGCACTGCGCAGTGCCTTCAACGGAGACCTAGCACTGTCTAGTTTGACGGCCAACGACCCGGCCAAGGAGCCATGCACGAAGTTCAAAAATGCAAGTCGATCCGTCACTGCGATAAGTTGCCGATTAGCCACGACCTGCGATGTGAAGAGCATGCTCACCATCGGTCAAATCGGCGTCCTCATCCTGTCCCCATGCATACAGTTCCTTGCTCTGGGTTTTACCGTCTCTGGCGAGAGCATCAAGATCGAGGGCGACACCCTTCTCTAGGGTTATGATGCGCTGTATGGGATTGGTTGAAGTGTATTGTTGACCAAGGTTGCGAATCTGGTGTTGCAATGATTCCAAGGCGAGAGATCGATGCCCACCCTGCGATGCGGCTTGATTTGCAGAGAGATCACCTGCCGGAGTGGTACCGGGGATATGACCTGCTAAAGGGGTCTGATTGATGGCATTGTGGGCTTTGTCGGCGATGGTTGAAAAGAAGCCTGAGACGGACATTGTGAGGGTAGGATATGGTCGACGAGAACGTTTGAACTAGAAAGGAGTATGTTGTGAAGGGCTTTTATGCAAGTGGCAAGATGACGGAGTGGCTGTGTGACACATTTACTGCGCCTACGTACCCGCACCACTTGGGGCTGTGACAGCTCAGGAGGAGCACATGTTCACCGGAAACCTGTCAGAAAGGAAAAAAAAACAAAAAGTATAACGATATATCATTAAAGAGTCACCAAGCAGCTGCCCAAGGACAATCGACGGCTCGCATATTCGCCCACTACTCTTCGTATAAAATGGATAAATCAGCCCAGCGTGAAATGCCTCGTTTATGGGTCGTATGAACACAAGTGGTCACTCAGACAACGATTTTCTTCGCCTTGCCTTTCTTCTCCGAGTCTTTGTGAGACAAAAACTCTACCTCGGTCGCAAGCGGGCCAGCTAACTTCTGCGATTCGGCATACCCAAGCACGCTAGTTTTAAAGTGCCGTCCGACAGTTTCAATCCGCTCCCGTAGCTTGTCGTCGTCTCCGGTGGGAGCCAACCGCGTCCAGATCGATAAACGATAAAACTGGGGTCGAGTCGAGACAATGACACCGGTGATCAGAGATTGCGGATTGGGCTCGGGGGATTCGCCACTGGTGAGGTAAGGATCAAATGTCTCGCCGATCGCGGCAAGCATCTGTGATGGCCTCGGCGATTAGCAGACATGACGGGGAGAACACGAGGGGCACATGCCGTGTAAAGCCACATCTTGTCGACGTTACTGCGATTTTTTTCTTTGGGTAACTGTATACTCCACTTGCCACCGTTCTTGTTTGCATCATCCTCCCATGCTGGAATAATGCCCTCCTGCGCAAAATATGATCATTGTCTCTCAAGCATCAGGTAGTGAGACATGCCTTGAAAAGGTAGTAATTGGCTTTTTGAGGAAGTTGTGAAGGAGGTACGATATGGTTGTAAAGACTATGCGGGTAAATGAGGACAATTGGATAGATGGACGGACGGTACTTACCCCCAAAATTCCTCCACACTGTCGAAGCTGATCACGCGTTTTATGTCCTCCATCCAACCTTGTGCTGCTGCTGCACTTGGAGTTTGAAGGACGGGAGTCTGAGGGAAAGAGGAGATGGGTGTCTGAGGGAGGTTGCGGCCCTTTGTCGCGGGGGAATCGAACCAGAGCGTCCAGGGGGAATAGAGAGGGTGCTGATATCGCGAAGGATTAGTGCGGGGGGGGCACAAAGAAAGAGAGAGAGATACCTTGACGTTGAAATTGGTAGGATCACTGAAGATGGTGCGGATGCCCTCTGCCTGTGCATGCATATCTACTTCTTGGATTTCGCCCGGCTCCGTGTCAGGGTTGAGTGTATTAGTGAGTGGGTTCTCTGCAAGGGCCGCTGCGAGGGCGGTCTTGTTGGCTTGTTGGGATGGAGCGGGGAGGGTGGACGAGGACATGTTGGCGAGTTCCTTCAAAATTATTGGGAATATTAACTCTCCCACTTTCCCCGGGTTTTGCCGCACACCTCGCTCGTCGTCATGGACCCCTTCCACGCAAAACTCGTAGCGGCCACGGCGGGCTCGACGATGACCGCACTCACAAGTACGTTTCCCCGTCTCGCCGCCATCGCCATGCTCACAGCTCCCACAGTGACCCCGTTCGATGTCGTCAAGACCCGATTGCAAACCCAGCCAAGGGTGCCGCTGCTTTCCCGTGCTGCGTCTGCCAGGTGTTGCCAACCACCAAATGTTCCCTGTGTCCGCAACATGTCATCCCTTGTACATCCCTTTCCCGCAGAAGAGGTGGTTTGTGTCTGGGACCATGGCGTACTCAGGAAGGAGCGGGTCAATAGCTTTTTGGATGCGGTCCGACACGTCGTCAGAGCGGAGGGAATAAGAGGCTTATGGAAGGGTGTTGGAACAACTTTGTGAGTCCCTGCCTCCCAGCGTGAACTCGGCGCCCATCTTATCTTACAGACTCATCGGCGTCCCTTCCTCTACCGTATACATGCTCACGTATGATCATCTCCTACGAAATGTCTTGCCTCCATTGATCCCGTCACCTACTTTGGCCCCCCTTGTCGCTGGGGTCACTGCTCGGACCTGCCTCACCTCCCTTCTCTCGCCACTTGAGCTCGTTCGCACCAATCTTCAATCCACACCAAAATCCCCCGACCAACCACATACCCTTTCTTCTGTCCTCGGATCAATACGTAGGGTCGTCCGTCAGCAGGGGATTGTCTTTCTTTGGCGCGGGCTCGGCCCAACCCTTTGGCGCGATGTGCCCTTCAGCGGCATTTACTGGGCTGGCTACGAAGCCTGGAAACGGCAGTTCGAGTCACACGGCAAGACGGGTGCATATGTTGCATTCGCAAGCGGGGCCATCAGCGGAACGACTGCGTCCCTCCTGACGTCACCCTTCGATGTCTTAAAGACAAGACGGCAAGCGTTATTAATGTCGGGGACGCTCCCTTCCAGGGAAACAGCCACAATACCTCTATGTTTACGAATAATGCGCACGGAGGGCGCAAGCGCCCTATTTGCTGGAGCTCTGCCGCGGACAGCCAAGATTGCGCCTGCTTGTGGGATCATGATTGCGTGTTTCGAGGCATGTGTCTTTTAACTTTTGTTTGACGCAAGCACGTGCTAACCATAGGCAGGGTGTGGGTAAAGCTTTGACGACAAAGGATTGACTTGTCACTTGCACTCGCAGTTTCAGCACCACTCAACATAGACATATGTTACAGCCATCATGATAGATGATATTCTGACAAAACATTTACTGGATCTTAGATATCAGACGCGGTACATAGGTTTATGGTATCCGTACAGTCCGACCACTGTCCAGTTAATCAACCAAGCCTATTCAGCTGTTTCTTTGCACTCGATAGTTTGGTCCCGACGAGGTCCACTTCGTTATTTAAATTATCCAACATTTCATTTTGCACGACAAGTTCCGCATTGATCGCTTCGCCAAGGTGCCGCTGGCGTTGAAGAATTGAGGTCAACTGCGAGAGTTGGGCATCTTGCTGCTCCAGCTGCGTGTTTTGCAGTTGAAGTACACCATGATCATCCAATGGACGGGTTACATCGGTTTCTTGAGGCGTCTTCGATGCTACGCCAAAGACACGAGTGACGGGTTTACTCCCACCAAGGAGCGCAGCACGATCAGACTCGGGTGCCATTGCGACGTTTGTGAATCCCGAAGTGGGCGAGGGCGTAGGTATGCCCACACGAGACACCTGACGCGCGACCGTGACCATCTTCCCCAGCTTCTCGCAGTCGTCCTGCAAGCGTGCCACCATGTCCGTCCTCCTCTGCAACTCGCCCTCTGCCATGCCCGACATGCCGAGCTCCTGCAACCCCTCCGTCAATGTGCGCACGCGAGAGAGAATCTCGGCGAGCCTCTTCTTCGCCTGGACGTTGGCGGTGTGCGAAGCATTGACGTCCCCACGATCAGAGAGTGTGTCCCGTCTGTTGATGTCCGCTCGCACATCGCGAATGCGGGACTGCAGCTCGAGATGTTCGTCGAGCCACGACGCAGACGAGAACTTGATATTGCTGCCGCCATCGAGCGCTGAGCCTTGTTTGCCTACGGGGACGCCGAGAAAATCACGAAAGACGTAGCTCTCTCTCCACTTGTCTTCCTTGGCGCTGAGAATGGCACGCAGATAAGTCTCGAGGCCAGTTCTGCGCTGCTCGACAAATGCGCCTTCGTTCCTGAAAGGCCCTCTAAGAGCAGAGAACGAGCTTTTAGGCGGGAGGGCTGCAGGCGGTGGTGAACCGGTGGATTTTGTGAGTTCCGTGTGGAGCTCGGCGAATTCGGAGTACCGATGCCACATTTGCCATGAGCGGACATGAGCTTGAATCTCTATCCGGTAGACGACATGGGGTTTGGGGGTCGGTCGCTGCTCGTGGCTGCGAATGTAGATGGCTTGAATGGCGGTCATACTGTGTCGAGCACAAGGTTGGTAGGAGCTACGCGCGTGCACAACGCGTGTTTACATGTGGTCTACACAAGGACTCTGGCCAACTCGACAACAGCATGCAAATAGTACGAATAAAGGGTGATAACAAAACTGTTGCGTATCCGTTACACTGCTTCCAAAGGGTTTACGAGGGAGGAACTTCGAGCGATGACATCCTGTCTGCGCACGATGGTAGCTCCTCGACCGATTCTGTAGCCTCACCGATTCTAACCTCACCAATGACGTATCGCAACACGTCGCTGAGGGTGATGATACCAAGTAAGCGACCCTTCTTGCCCCCCTTCTTCTCTTCTTCCTACGAGAGGTCAGGGACTCTGAGACTGGAAAGGTGGACAGGCGACTTACTTCCCCTTCGACTACCACTAATCTATGGACACGACGCTTTTTGATAAGCTGGAGTAGCGTGCCAAGCGAGTCGCCAGCTGTACAGATGACGACACCTGGAAAGTCTGGAGACCGTTGGGTGAGTGCCTCGGATATCGTCAAGTCGAGTGCTTGATATGCTCCAAGACGAACAAGTGTCTTTGAAGTAAGCGTCAGACGTGACCTCGACGGTGTTCCTGTGACATACGATAACATCCACGGTCTCGTACAGATTGACGACCACACCATCGTCATCGATGATCGGGACAGCGGATATGGCACGTTCGGAAAACATATGGACGACATCAAAAACAGGGGTATCCAGAGTTGCGGTAGCTATCGGCCAATAAGGAGTACATGCGTCTGATGCTTCCGGTGGAATGTTTTTAGAGACGTATGTGCCGATCTTGAGTTTTCGGAGGGAAAGATGGAGCTGTTGTATTTCTCTGGTGCACTGGTGAAGAAGGGTGAGGGAAGTTGACGGCAAGGAATGGAAAGGATCGAATACATTGATGGAGATGAATTTGAGGAGACGGTATTGTGTCAAGACAGACACGATGACCTCGTGACCGGTTTCAGTGTCATAATCGAGAAGGGGGAGACGGCGAGCGTGGGTTTGGATGAGTACTTTGGCGGCATCGTAGAGGGTGCTGCCGGGATGCTCCTTGAGCATCGGCGGGGTGGCCACACCGAGGCTCTTCTCGATATCTGGCAGGGCATCGAACGGTGTCCACCAGACGAGATCGGGGGACGACACACCTCGCAATAATTCCAAGCGGAATGTCTCGACGTCTGCGGCTGCTGCCTCGTAATTTAGATTATGGTAGTAGTACTGGATGAGATGGATGATGTCCAGGACGGTAAGCATACCGGCGAAACTTGACTTTTCGCTGTTCCATAGGGGAGCAGAGACGACGCCTAGGGGAGTGGAGTGAGGGATGGGTCACGGATGCATGGGGTGGCGCACCGTTGAGAAGGAGGCACTGGAGGGCCTTCTTTACGTTGAGCTTTGTGTCGAGGACGATCAGCCTGAAGCTGACGGGGAAAGCGTCGTAGCAGGTGCGGCCTTTGAGGAAGCTGCGGATGGCATACAAGGCGGCGTGGTGGGACTCCTGGAGATGCGAGACGGCCCTCTGCCTGCGTGTTGAGGGCCTCCTCTTTGGCGTGCGCGGGGAGTGGGCTGGGGAGTTCATCGTCGGGCACGGCGACAAAGGTGCTGCTGCCATATATGGAAGGACTGAGTTCCCGCTCTCGTTTCAACCACGGCCACGATGTCGGTGGGCCCCCGCCCCCCCCCCCCCCCCCCCCCCCCCCCCCCCGCCCCCGACACACAACCCCCCCCCCGCC
>Ga0307508_10005482_pt1 | contig 12062 bp, 4 predicted proteins | sample 9_EM_MG_FD_203089 | JGI IMG/M metagenome (GOLD analysis project Ga0307508, IMG submission 203089) | Populus trichocarpa ectomycorrhiza microbial communities from riparian zone in the Pacific Northwest, United States - 9_EM | ecosystem: Host-associated > Plants > Roots > Unclassified | place... | reverse complement strand
TATATGTCAAACTCTATACATATCAGGTATGGAGCTATTCAATTGAATTGGGTTTTTACAGTGGTCTGTGCTTAAGATGTCTAAAATTTAGATGTCCTTGTTCTTGTGGACCCATTTTCTTCTTTTTGCTTCTTTTATCCATTACTTTGTTATTTCTTTCTCCCAAGGCACCTAAAGTTTTTGCCTCAATACTTGAAACAGTATCATCTCGGAGGTATTGTTTATTAGAAACATTGGCAAGATGTTAACATGTTGATTCTTGGCAGATATTTAGGGCATTGTCATACATCCATCGTGCTATTGGGGTGTGTCATCGTGACATTAAACCTCAAAACCTTTTGGTAAGATTTTGTGTGCATTTTATGGCTTATACGTGTATATGTTTAGGTGTATTCCTCTAGTCCACCATCACCAATTTATCATTATTTTCTTTTTGGGGAATGAAAAAGTACAATGTATATGTGATACTTTAATTGTTGTGGAACCTTAAGTAGTTCTATACATCTTCAACAAAAGTTGATTAAAAAAAATATAAATATTTGGTTGTAACCTGTCTTATGCAAGTAAAGTGGTCATCCTCCTTGATTGGAGGACACAATCTTTTGTTTTGTTTATACACTCATTTATTTGATGTCACCAAGCATTTTTTAAAGTTAGTTTCAAAATTTTTCTTGATGCAGGTGAATCCTCATACACATCAGGTTAAATTATGTGATTTTGGCAGTGCTAAAGTCTTGGTATGCTTTGCTACTTGTTATTTTTTACTGTTTGGTCTTCACATTTGCTTTTATTTTTTTACTGGGATACTGTTTCTTCTGACAGGTTAAAGGGGAGCCAAATATATCTTATATCTGCTCTAGGTATTACAGAGCACCTGAACTTATATTTGGAGCAACTGAATACACCACAGCTATTGACATCTGGTCTGCTGGCTGTGTCCTTGCTGAGCTATTGCTTGGACAGGTAGGAAGCTTTTGTAGACAAGGTTTTTTTTTTATTTTATTTCTTTCACATTATGATCTCGACAACAAGCTTTAATAAATGTATCGATTATGTCAGCCTCTATTTCCTGGTGAGAGTGGAGTCGACCAGCTTGTTGAGATTATCAAGGTAAGTTTAGTATCTTGAACCTTCTAATTGCTCTGTCTACACATTAAGTGGAGTTTTTTTTTTTTATCACATCAAAGAAAGTTGTCTACTCTTTGGTAAAATATACATTTCTTCTGGGACTGACATTATCCTTCATTGATTTTAATTCATAAAATGCTCTATTTTCCAGGTTTTGGGCACTCCAACAAGGGAGGAAATTAAGTGCATGAACCCAAATTATACAGAGTACAAATTCCCGCAGATTAAAGCTCATCCTTGGCACAAGGTATTATAAATTCTAGATTTGTATTTTGTGGTTCATGCTATTACCTTCTTATCATCCATTAACTTCTGTTTGTTTCATGCTTAGATATTCCACAAGCGCATGCCTCCAGAAGCAGTTGATCTGGTTTCAAGATTACTGCAATACTCCCCTAACTTGCGGTGCACAGCTGTGAGTGTTTTTCTGGAATAATACTCTGCTCCATATGACCATATAATTTTGTGAATGTATCATAACCTTCTTTAAATTTCTATGTTTCTTTCCCTAGCGTTGCTTTTTACTATTTTACTTTGAAAGCCTGATGTTTAGATAAAACTGTCACTTGAACATGGACTTGTGTCCGTTGCACAATTGTAACTTTGTTACTGCTTGATTTTGATCACTGAAGCTTGTTAGATATTTTTACCTGGTGTTGATTATATAGAACGGAGCTTGTTAGGTGCTCATTGTGATCACTTCCTCTGGGTTTGTTTAATTTTTTGTTTGATTCGAAGCTATCTTACTACTATGTGCTTACTCTGGTTTCAGTTGGATGCCTTGACGCATCCCTTTTTTGACGAGCTCCGTGACCAAAACACCCGCTTGCCAAATGGGCGTTTCCTTCCACCATTATTTAACTTCAAATCTCATGGTATGAAATTATTATAGAGAAATTTTTTTTTCACAAATCTGAGTTCATAATTCGTTAATCTCGTGTACTTACTTTTGTTGTTTCTGCTGCTGCTGATATTCAACTAGAATTGAAGGGGGTGTCAGTTGAGATGTTGGTCAAATTGGTACCCGAGCATGCAAGAAAACAATGTGCCTTTCTTGGTTTGTGATTTTATGTAATGTTACAAACTCAGCAAGTGTTGTCCCAATCTGGAAAGCTATGATTGTTCTCTCGTATCTATGCTGCTTGGTTCCCTGTGCATCTTTGTTGTATCCCATTTATATTATGTAAACGCAGATTTAGAGACAATGGTACTTGATGTTTGCCCTAGCCTCCATTGGCGGGCTGATTACTCTCTGTACCTTGTAATGTTAGTGAACAGCTAAAGATCAAATGTGAGTTATAGTTTTTTGTTATTTTTTAGAAGTGTTTTTTTGTTTGAAAGTTTAATTAGAAATATATTAAAATAATATTTTTTTTAATTTTTTAAAATTTATTTTTGATATCAGAATAAAAAAACACAAATTATTTTGAAATAAAAAAAATTATTTTTTTCAAAGTATTTTTTTTAAAATGCAAAAATAAATAGCCTCTTAGTGTTGATGAAGAGGGCTTCACAGTTCTCATCTGTTTCGACAAACAAGTAGCTAGCCAATGTTTGTGGTTATATGCTCTTGGACTGAGTTCGTCGAACTTGGATGCAAACTGTGGACAAGGACTCCAGTCCTGTGTAACAAAGATTGTTAAGAAAAACTTCGAATGGATTACCGTAAACCTTGTTATCCTGAAAATGTACATTGCCACCCCTAACATATATATATATAAATGCCAGATTTTTACTTACTGGGGGTGAATTTCAATCTTAAACTAACCTTAAATTGATTTATACACATGGTAATTGAGATGTCGATTGGCTGGAAAGTGCCTAACAGCCATTTTTTGGCTTCTGAATAGAGGAAAATGCATTAAACAAAAAGTAAATTTTCTGTAAGCAAATGAATATGTGAGAGTGAATATTTTTTTATTGACACATGCACATGAGAAATATCCATAGAAGAACCTTGCATATAATTACATATTTTCCACAACTTGATTGATTTGATGACCCTTTTGGCCTCTTTAGCTCCCCCTCTCTTCAGCTTCCCATCTTAATCATTCCTCATTGTAGCTGTCATACATTAATCACTCTCTCTGTACCTCTGAATCCCCCATGTAGAAGCAATCCATTTGTCGTTGTCATCCATTTCTTTCTAAAAAAGTTCACACCTTTGACCTCGAGTTTTCTCTTGTGAATCATAAGATAAACATTCCATAGGTGCCTACAAGTGGTAAATCTTTAATTTCAATCTTTTTTCTATCTGGGTTTTGTTTGTTATTTCATAATTCAATGAATTCAAGCACCAGATTTAGCTCCAGATTCTGACCTTTTTTTGTGGGGGGTTGTGTAGCTGGTTCTGAAGATCAAGACTTTTGATTGCAGAAGTTGAGATTTGTTACCTTTTTATTGGATGCGTGATTGCTTATTACTGAATTGAGGTTTGAGATTTTTCAGATAGAGGAGGTGATAGAGCAATCTTTCTTTGATTACTAGTATGATCAATGGATGTTTCTGGATGTGAAGTTATTGACGATTTTTTTTTTTTCATTTTTTGACTTCTGAGTGCAGGAATGTTCTGCTCGTGCTACAGGGAAGACTGAGATATGTAAGCTCTAATCCAATTCTTTGTTTGGGTTTTGACAAAATGAATGAAAGTAGAAAAGAACTGTAAATTTTTTGAATTTAGAATGTTTCCTTATCTGGGAATGATAGGCTTAAACAATGAACTTAAATCCCAAAATCAGATCTTTCTCAAATTGAAAAGATGGAGATGTGCATAGAAGATTCATCAACTGTAGTTTATGAATTAAGATCTGATAGCTCATTAATCTTGGTATCAAGATTCAGAACAGATTTTAATTTCTTGCAACATTGGAAGTTCTGATTGTTCTAGTTTCTCTGAAATATTTTGCTGGTTTCTGATTTTGCATATTGTTGATCATGGCTAATCAAAGTGTATCCAGGTCAACGTTTTTCCATATGGAGAGAAGGAAATGAACTGATGAATATTTGTTATTTGTCAGTGTTTTTGCTGATCATCTAGCGGGACTTGCTCAGTTGTTGAGAAATCAAGATCTGTTTTTGAACTACATGCAATGACTGAAAATAGGAATGCTAATGCAAAACCCTCAAATGGGAAGCCTACAGGAGCTGCCAGTCCTTACGCGATAGATTTGGATAACTTCACCAAGCGCTTGAACATGTTGTATTCACATTGGAAGGAACACCATAGTGACCTATGGGGTGCTTCTGATGCTCTTGCTATAGCAACACCTCCGGCTTCTGAGGATCTCCGGTATCTGAAGTCATCAGCACTGAACATTTGGTTGGTTGGATATGAGTTCCCAGAGACGATTATGGTCTTCCTGAAGAAGCAGATCCTTTTCTTATGTAGCCAGAAAAAGGCTTCTTTGCTTGATGTTGTGAAGAAGTCTGCCAAAGAGGCTGTGGGTGTTGAGGTTGTGATACTCGTGAAGACCAAAAATGATGATGGAAGTGGTTTGATGGATATCATTTTTCATGCTGTCCTAGCTCAGTCAAATTCTAATGGGCATAATACTCCTGTCATTGGGCGTATAGCAAGAGAAAGTCCTGAAGGGAAGCTTTTGGAGACATGGGATGAAAAGGTAAAGAACGTTAATTGTGAACTAAGAGATGTAACAAATGGGTTCTCGGACTTATTTGCTGTCAAAGACAGCACTGAGCTTACAAATGTAAGGAAAGCAGCGTTTTTGAGTTCTTCAGTAATGAAGCAGTTTGTGGTGCCAAAGCTTGAAAAGGTCATTGATGAGGAGAAGAAGATCTCCCATTCTTCATTGATGGGTGACACAGAGAAGGCAATATTGGAACCTGCAAGAATTAAGGTAAAGCTGAAGGCAGAGAATGTCGATATTTGCTATCCTCCAGTTTTTCAGAGTGGAGGAGAGTTTGATCTGAAACCGAGTGCTGCAAGCAATGATGAGAACCTCTACTATGACTCTACTAGTGTGATCATATGCGCAATCGGGTCTCGATACAACAGCTACTGCTCAAATGTTGCAAGAACTTATCTGATTGATGCCAATCCGATGCAGAGCAAGGCATATGAGATCCTCCTTCAGGCCCATGAAGCAGCTATCAGTGCATTGAAGCCTGGGAACATGGTCAGTGCTGTGTATCAAGCAGCGCTCTCTGTGGTTGAGAAGGATGCTCCCGAATTAACTGCAAACTTGACGAAAACTGCTGGAACTGGAATCGGCCTTGAGTTTCGTGAGTCAGGGCTTAGTCTTAATTCCAAGAATGATCAAGTTCTGAGACAAGGGATGGTTTTCAATGTGTCTCTTGGCTTTCAGCATTTGCAGGCAGAGACCAAAAACCCAAAGACCCAGAAATATTCTGTCTTACTTGCAGATACAGTGATTGTTGGTGAGAAGTTCGCAGATGTGGTGACTTCAAAGTGTACTAAAGCTGTTAAAGATGTGGCATACTCATTCAATGAGGATGATCAGGAAGAAGATCGGCCAAAAGTCAAGCCTGAACGTAGAGGGAGTGAGACCACTTTGTCTAAGGCAACACTCAGGTCAGACAACCATGAAATGTCAAAGAAGGAGCTACGAAGGCAGCACCAGGCAGAGCTTGCCCGCCAAAAGAATGAAGAGACTGCGAGGAGGCTTGCTGGTGGGGGTTCTGCTGCAACAGATAATCGAGGTGGTGCGAAGACAATCGGTGATTTAATTGCATATAAGAATGTCAATGATCTCCCCCCTCCTCGAGACTTTATGATTCAGATTGACCAGAGGAATGAAGCCATAATATTACCAATCCATGGAAGCATGGTTCCTTTCCATGTTGCCACTGTGAAGAGTGTGTCTAGTCAGCAGGATAATAACCGAACTTGCTACATACGGATAATATTTAATGTGCCTGGCACCCCTTTTAACCCTCATGATGCAAACTCCCTTAAGTTTCAAGGGTCAATATACTTGAAGGAGGTTTCGTTTCGTTCGAAGGACTCTAGACATATAAGTGAAGTGGTACAGCAGATTAAAACACTACGTCGACAGGTAACTTCCAGAGAATCTGAGAGGGCTGAGAGAGCGACCTTAGTTAGTCAGGAAAAGCTTCAACTCTCATCTTCCAAATTCAAGCCAATGAAATTGTTAGATCTATGGGTCCGTCCTCCTTTTGGTGGTCGTGGAAGAAAATTGACTGGTTCACTTGAATCCCACACAAATGGCTTGCGCTATTCAACTTCAAGGCCTGATGAACGTGTTGATGTAATGTTTGGTAACATTAAGCATGCATTCTTTCAGCCAGCAGAGAAGGAAATGATTACTCTCCTGCACTTTCATTTGCATAATCACATAATGGTGGGGAACAAAAAGACCAAGGATGTGCAATTTTATATCGAGGTAATCGATGTGGTCCAGACAATTGGAGGGAGTAAAAGATCAGCCTATGACCCTGATGAGATCGAGGAAGAACAACGCGAGAGGGATCGAAAGAATAAAATAAACATGGACTTCCAGAACTTTGTGAACCGGGTGAATGATGTATGGAGCCAACCTCAATTCAAAGCACTTGACCTTGAGTTTGATCAGCCTTTAAGAGAGCTTGGGTTCCATGGGGTTCCCCACAAAGTTTCAGCTTTCATAGTTCCAACATCGAGTTGCTTGGTTGAGCTGATAGAGACACCTTGTGTGGTGATAACTCTGAGTGAGATTGAGATAGTTAATCTGGAGAGAGTTGGCCTTGGACAGAAGAATTTTGATATGACTGTTGTCTTCAAGGACTTCAAACGGGATGTCCTTCGAATAGACTCTATCCCCTCTACATCACTGGATGGCATAAAGGAGTGGCTTAACACCACTGACCTCAAGTATTACGAGAGTAGATTAAATCTCAATTGGCGACCTATACTGAAAACTATCACTGATGATCCGGAAAAATTCATAGAGGATGGTGGGTGGGAATTTTTGAACATGGAAGTTAGTGATTCAGATTCTGAAAACTCAGCAGACTCAGACCAAGGGTACATGCCTTCAGATGTGCAATCTGACTCAGGTTCCGATGATGAAGATGATTTAAGTGAGTCTTTGGTGGAATCCGAGGATGATGAGGAAGAGGACTCTGAGGAAGACTCAGAGGAGGAGGAAGGAAAGACATGGGAAGAGTTGGAGAGGGAAGCAAGTTATGCTGACAGGGAAAAGGGGAATGATTCAGATAGTGAGGAGGAGAGAAAAAGAAGGAAGATCAAGGCATTTGGCAAGGCTCGAGAGCCAGCTCGAGCTCCCACTCGACCATCAGCTCGGCCACCAGCTCGGCCACCAGCTCGAGCTCCTGCTCGACCATCAGCTAGGCCGCCAGCTCGGCCAGTAACCCGACAACCTGATAGAAGAAATGTGAGCAGCGGTCTTCACAAGAGACCCAAGCTAAGGTGACCAAAGGTGTCTATGCCTCTATGCCTTGTTAAACTAGCAGCTGCAGCTCTGTAGGTGGTAGTTACATAATCTAGCCAGAATAATGTCTCTTGCAAGGAAGCATATGTTTCGGATTTCTCTCCTCTCTGTTTCTTGGTATTGTTATTTTATATGCTCGTTGGACAAACTGGTTGGATTATAGACTCTTTACTTGTAAACTAGTTTTGAAACTCACAGCCATAACAATTCGTTTACTTGTAAAATAGTGGAATCCAAATTCAGAGCTTTCCGTATATTTTTTCTGCTTCTTTCCATTTTTACCTTGAATCTCCTGCTTGTGAATGTACTCCTCGGATCATTTCCTTTCCAGCGATTAGAATATGATGAGTTGCGTTTGGATCTTCAAATTTAAATTCCACATTTTGGTTTCCTCAAATGTTACTGATGGCATCGGAGGCATGATCAACCACATGTGGCCAAAATGGGGACTCCTGTACAGTTGGTGGTGCTGAGCGTGTTGTGTGTAAAACCCCTCCTTTTTTGTCACAGAGATAGAGGTTTCTTTGTCACGCAAACGGATACACCAAATGCGAAGACAGTGAACAAGAGAAAGCATTGTTCTCGAAATGGTTCTCGCACAAGAACTCAAATTCATACTTTATTACTATATAATTATCTCTTGTATATTCTCTCACCTTTCAAAATCAAAATCATATATAAAAAAGAAACACAACATAAAATCTGAAATTAAACTGGAAAAAAAAATAGCTCAAATAACATCTTTCAAACTTTGAGGTCTTCACCCTTTTATAAAACTAGACCTGTAAAATTATTTGGAAAAAATTAAACCTAATTCAATCATCAAATCAAAAATGGTATTTTCTTGTCAAGATGTTCCTCTGATGTGAAGAGATCTCTTCTTAATCTTAGCTTTGTCTCATTGAGTAATAAATGAATTTGCTAAGCTTTCTATATAATTCGTTCATGAAAGATCCACACCTGATTATTCAGAACTATCGTATTGTTTGAACTCGCCCACATCATTATGTTTCGCAGCAAGTCATTGGTTCCCATGTTCTGCTTTCTCTGGTTCATAGCATGGCATGGAGCTGTTTTCTGTTTTGAAAGAGTTGATCTTATTTTACTTACAGATTTGCTGCGTCTTTCAATCCGTGCATCCATCATGATAGTTGTCTGTTTTGCTATGCTAAACATGAAATCAGCAACGTGCTCATGTTTTCAGAGATGGGTATGGCTGCATTTGTTCAAGGCTTTTTTTCCCAGTTTTCTCTTTGATTTTATGATGGATGAAGTGTTGCTTTCTTTTATTGTATACTATTTCCATTATTATGTGTCACTTAGCTTGGATAATTAAATAATTTTTAAATAAAATTTGTATCTTACCATTACCCTATTAGTTCTTTACTCTCTCTCCTGTTTAAACCATTGTGATGAGGTCCATGCATGCATCAAAGATAAGAGGCGGTTTGGGTTTTGGGACATCATCATAACATCTTAACCAGGCACTCCTTGCCAAACAAGGATGGAGATTAATGCAAACATGAAGACTCTCTAGGCACACATCTTCTGACCCAGATACCATCCAAGGAGCTCGTTCTGCCACACAAGTCTAGGAAATTGTTCATGCAATCCATGGCGTAGCATTTTTTAAGCTAAAAACAACTACTGGATCATGGTCTGCTGTGGAGGATTGCATTACAGTGCACGTAGGAACATCATGCAAATGAAGTTGATAGCAGAAAGATACTGATAACAGACGCAAAGATTAAGTTTGTTAGGAATTGATCTTATTCCCAACAGAAACTACTTAACGACCAAAAGGCAATAGATAGATAACAAAATCGTAAAAACTACCACTACCAATGGTTCTAACCCCAAGTAAAAGGCCTGCATTCTAAGGCAGCAGCTGTTGCTACCTGCTAAACAGATAATAAACATGAATAACAAAAGAACACGAGATTTCCTATCAAATCTACCGGAACTTGGGTCTCTTGGGCATGCTACCAGGGACGGTCCTGGGAGGGGGTCTCGGGGCGGGTCTCGGAGCGGGTCTGGGGGCGGGTCTCGGAGCGGGTCGAGACTTCCCAAAAGTCTTCACTTTCCTTCTATTCCTCTCCTCCTCGCTGTCTGAATCGTCACCCTTTTCCCTGTCTGCATTGCTTGCTTCCCTCTCCAGCTCCTCCCATGTCTTACCCTTTTCTTCCTCGGAGTCTTCCTCATCATCCTCCTCCTCATCATCCTCAGACTCCACAAGTGATTCACTGTCAGAGACATCATCTTCGGACTCGGACTCAGGTTCTGCATCTGATGGTATGTAACCCTGGTCAGAATCCTCTGAGTTGTCAGAATCTGAATCGCTAGCTTCCAAATTCAGAAATTCCCACCCGCCATCATCAATGAAGCTCTGTGGGTCATCAGTGATTGTCTTCAGTATCTGTCGCCAGTTAAGATTCAATCTGCTCTCATAATACTTGATGTCTGTTGTGTCAAGCCATTCTTTGATGCCATCAAGTGAAGTTGATGGGATGGAGTCAATCCTGAGAACGTCACGCTTGAAGTCCTTGAAGACAATGGTCATATCAAAGTTTTTCTGTCCAAGACCAACTCTCTCCAAATTGACTATCTCAATCTCACCCAGGGTGACAACAAGGAAAGGAGTCTCAACTAGCTCAACCAGGCAGCTTGAAGTTGGGACAATGAATGATGTGACTTTGTGGGGCACTCCATGGAAGCCAAGCTCTCTCAAAGGTTGATCAAACTCAAGGTCCAGTCCACTAAATTGGGGTTGGCTCCAAAGGTCATTCACCCGATTCACAAAGCTTTGAAAATCCATATTGATCTTATTCTTCCTATCCCTTTCCCGCTGCTCTTCTTCAATCTCATCTGGGTCATAGGCGGACCTCTTTCCACCTCCCAAAGTCTGGACCACATCCATCACCTCAACATAAAACTGCACATCCTTGGTCTTCTTGTTTCCCACCATAATGTGGTTGTGAAGATGGAAGTGCAGGAGAGTGATCATTTCCTTCTCTGCAGGCTGGAAAAATGCATGTTTGATGTTCGAAAACATAATATCCACGCGCTCCTCGGATCTGCTTGTAGAAAATCGGAATCCATTAACATGAGCTTCAAGAGCACCAGGCAACTTTCTTCCACGGCCAGTAAAAACAGGACGAATCCATAGGTCAGTCAACCTTATCGGCTTGAATCTATTCCCTGCAAGCTGTAGTTTCTCCTGGGTAACCAAGGTTGCCCTCTCAGCCCTCTCTGACTCCCTGGCCACAACATGCCGTCTAAGTGTCTTGATCAGCTGTACCACTTCACTTATGTGCCTAGGATCCTTTGAACGAAAGGACACCTCCTTCAAATAAATAGCCCCTTGGTGCTTCAATGAATTGGAGTCATGCGGATTAAAAGCTGCTCCAGGAACATTAAAAATGATTCGAATGTAACAGGTCCTGTTGGTATCCTGCTGGCTGGAAACTGTCCTGATTGTGGAAACATGGAAAGGCACCATATTCCCATAAATAGGCAAAAGCACAGCCTCATTCTTCTGGTCTATCTGAATCATTAGGTCTCTAGCAGGAGGAATGTCATTCACATTCTTGTAGGCAACCAAATCAGTTGAAGTCTTTGAAGCAGCACGATTGTCTCCTTTAGCACTTCCTCCACCAGCAAGTCGCCGAGCAGTTTCTTCATTCTTTTGGCGGGCAAGTTCTGCTTGATGCTGCCTCCGAAGCTCCTCCTTTGAGATCTCCCCGTTATCAGACCTCAATGTTGTCTTAGACATCAAGTTCTCCCCGCCATTCACCTCAGCTCTAGCTTTAGGTTTTTGTTCTTCCTCCTCGCCTTCGTTAAAAGAGTAAGCCACATCCTTAACAGCTTTGGAGCTCTTCGAAGTCACCACATCCGGATTTTGATCACCTGCATTTTCCAGACCATGGAGAAGAATGAGAATTTAAAAAAAAATCAGAATTCAATGTAATAATAGCAGTTTAGAATGTAACATTAGGGGAAAAAAGCATTTTAAGGAATAAAAGATAACAAAATTCCTCTATTGTCATAAAAATTGATATGCAATTGGGAAAAACAATAGGGTGTAAATGAAGAAAAAGCAGCAGAGCATCATGAGATTACCTACAATAACTGTATCTGCAAGCAACAATGAAAAATTCCGAATCTTGGGATTATCAATCTGATTTTGCAAATTCTGAAAACCAAGAGACACATTGAAAACCATTTTTGCTTTCACAACTCGATCATTCTTGGCATTAAGATTCAGTCCCGACTCACGAAACTCAAGACCTATGCCTGTCCCAGCTGATTTGCTCAGATTTGGAACCAATTCAGGAGCTTCCTCCTCAACCACTGACAGGGCAGCTTGATAAGCAGCACTTACTTTGTTCCCAGGCTTCAAAGCACCAATAGCAGCTTCATGTGCCTTGAGAAGAACTGCATAAGCCTTGCTCTGCAAGGGAGTGGCATCTATCATTAGAGTCCGGGCAACATTTGAGCAGTAAC
>Ga0307508_10005480_pt1 | contig 12065 bp, 15 predicted proteins | sample 9_EM_MG_FD_203089 | JGI IMG/M metagenome (GOLD analysis project Ga0307508, IMG submission 203089) | Populus trichocarpa ectomycorrhiza microbial communities from riparian zone in the Pacific Northwest, United States - 9_EM | ecosystem: Host-associated > Plants > Roots > Unclassified | place... | reverse complement strand
CGCCCTCCCCCCCCGGGTTACCCCCCCCCCCCAAAAAAAAAGAAAAAAAAAAGAAGGAAAGTTGAAGTTACGAGCCCCGCTCACCCGGCTTGGGCTCGATGAAGATTGCATCCATGGGCGGCTTGCGGACGGCGGCCAGCACCCTGTTTGAAAAAGCTCGGTATACTAGGTTGTTGACAAGTGTAATATTTTCTTAAAACGAATGCACATCTCGGAATCTACACAATATCTAGTCACATGGTCGGTGCCCGGAAACTCAGGCTCCTGTCATCTCCGGACACCATCATTGGTTCATCATCTCCACAACCCCGTAATTGTGATATTTCCTTAGTATTCCCCTTCGCGATTTCTATCGTACATATCGTATCTTCTTGGGAGACGTTAGTGTAGTGGGGGCCGCGGACATTGCGACCTACCGCCTTGGGGCTTCGCCTCGCAATAGTCCGTCCTGCTCGGCCTGGCCCGGCAATCATTTAGGAAGGGTCCGTACTGGGCATGGTCCCTACTGCTCGTGTCCGTCCTGGTATATGATTTGGACGGACTGACAAAGACTGCTGCGCCCGCCAGGGCCCGGCCTGACACCCCACTAGCGTGAATGTTTTTGAAGTAGTGTGAAAATTTCTACTCCGGCGGGGTGTTCATGGCCCACTCACTATCTACTATGTGTTCTTCCCATCGTTTCCATCCAACAAGCTAGACTGAGGTGGAAGCTATTGATCGCTAACACGGACGTTATCCGGAAAGACTGGCTCCGGTTCGATCTGGTCTCGTAGGAACTTGAACCGAAGTGAGGGCCACTGTCACGGCATGCATCGGCTATGTTTGGAAGGGAAGCCTCGGCGTCGCTCGGAATGAGGGAAAGGGTGTTATTAGCTGGGCGCGACGGAGATCCTTATGAGGAGACGTTGCCCCCTTTATTTCTCTTTCTCTTTCCCTTTCGCTTTCCATCTCCTTCATCACGCAGCAACTTTTCCTCTTGCTTCTTTAGTTGGTCTTGTCTTTCTGCCCTTGTCTCGCAATAGTAGTGTTCTTCACCTCCTCAGTCCTTGTCTGGCGTCCTGTGTCCGCTCACCGCACATGAGGTCCGTGCGCCGGCTTCCATATGTCCACTCGCCGCGCCCGGGCTCTGCTCGTCGGCGTTCTGGTATCCGATCGCCGCATTCGCCGTCCGCGGCCGTCGTCCTCTGTCCACCACCTGGAGCCGAGTCGTGCACGCCCCGTTACATGCGGACCATCAACCTCTCATTGGAATTAGGACTCCCGCCAGCGACAACACAGGTGGAGAATAGGCAGCTGCCACTTGTGCTAAGGCTCCTGAGCCTACCACGGGCAGTCTAGGCGTCGGAGTTTGTCTCCGCCCCAACGGCGATTGTGGGGAGGGTCGTTATTGCCCTCTCCTAAGCCGGAAGGACAGAAAGCTCAGTTCTGTTGGAGGAGCCGGAAACCCTGGGTGCAGACCAGCTACAAGACGTCGAAACGGAGGCGAAGACGGAGACCGAGAAGGCCGGACTCGGGCTCACCATGTTCACGGACGGGCCGTTGCTGGACGGCGGGGTTGCTGGCTACGCGGTGGTCACGAAAAATTTCCAAGCCTAGGTGGGCAACAAAACACACATGGGTTACAACAAGGAGACCTATGATGCGGAGTGCCCTGCAGTCGCAAGAGTGCTAGAATCGGCTTTGAGACGACAGACTATGACGGAGTGAGTCACTATCTTTACCGACCCCCAAAGCGCCATTAGAGGGGTGGCCGAGGACGAGCCTGGCCCGGCCCGAAGTACGCACTCCAGACATAAGCACATAGCTGCACTGCCTCCTTCCAGCCCAGGCATCATCATTGAGATTAGATAGTGTCCAGATCACAAAGAGGGTGCGGGTAACGAGTGGGCGCACGAGAGTGAGGGGAGCGCGGCGCTGGTGCGAGAAACCCGTGGGGTGGAGTGGCTGAACTATTCGAACCGGACAGAAGTACACTCAGTGCCGCTTCCGCGATCACATGCAATCTCCCAGCGTGAGATTTCGGAGAAAGACTGGATGGAACTGTGACGGTGGGGAGGATGCCGGACCTCCAGGAAGAAATGCAAGATGCCGGAAAACCCCAATTCGGATGGCGCGATCGCTGAGAGCACCTAGTGGTACGCTTCAAGGTACGACGAGAGGAAGTCAGGGCACGCCCCCACTGGACAGCACCTGCATTGGGCCAAGGTTCGCCTCACCGCCCCGCACTGGTGGTGTCAGTACCCCTCGCAAACGAGCGACCGCCTCTTTAGGAGCTGTCCGGAATGGGAGATGCATCCGAAGATTCTGTAGGCGCAGCTGCAGAGGGAGACCAGCAGGTGAAGGAGCCGGTGGATGGCCAGGGATCCACTGGCCGATGGGAGATGTGGGCAAGCAGCGCCGGAATTCCTCTCGTCCACGGATGTGGGAAGGCCGGTACCTTCTCTGCAAAAGTGCGACGCCGGAACTGACGTGTTAGAGTGAAAGCGCTAGGGGCGTTGGGAGTGGGGAGAGGAGTGGGAGAGGGAGGCGGAGATGCTGGGTGCCGCGTGGGAATCAGGTGCCGGGGAGCAGGTGCCGCAATTCCTAACCACGCCCTCGTTCATGGCAAGGCAGACGAGAATTAGGGGCTCGGCTTATTTTCTTTGTGATTTCCTTAGGGCATCTATCTTCTTGGGACAGGCCTGGACGGAGGGCAAAGGCGAGCTTGAAATCTGCCGCCACCGCGGGAACAGCTGACGGGAAAAACGGATAAAATCATGGCCTAGATAGGCTGAATGTGAGTATGATTTAAACAGAAACAAAAAGCGACCACCACCACTACTACCACCACTCTTCTGTGGATAACACAATAGTCAACGCTCCAATCGATAAGCTGCCAACAGGAAGTGATTTCCTATGATGTTTCGGATCATCTGTTAGCAGTATTTGGAAAACTTAATTGGTTTTGTGTGCCTCTGGCCGTGGATTGCGATCCGGGTCACTGAATTACTGTCATAACAACAGACGACCTGATTTTCTATTTGGACTTTTGTAAATATATAACCGCCGTCCCACCTGCACAGTAACCAAATGTCACAATGAAAAAGAATAGGAAAAGAGCAGTAGAAATCTAGTTAATCATTACTGAGCCTTTACAAACAGCACCGAAGGGAAAGAACAGTTATCAAATCCTCCACTCGCATACAATAGCCTAGTTCTGAACCAGCATTACGCGCAGTCCGTTCTGCCAGACAAACTTGCCGCCAACGAGGTCCCTGCCGCCGATAGACCTGGAGCAGTACTTGATCAGGCTCTCGGTGGCAAACTTGACGTTTTTGCAGGGCACCGAGCCGTGGTAGGTACCGCAAAGGACGATCTGGCCAGTCATGTGGTCGGCCATGTCCTGACACTGAGGAGGGTGCGGATTTTCCTGCGCGCACTTGGCGTTCGGGGAGAGCTTGTTGGCGGCCGCCTGAATGTCCCGAACCAAGGGGCTGCCGGAAGAAGTCTCGCAGATCCAGGCAACTCGAGCCGTGTCGATGCCAAACTCGTCGGTGTCCGCGAGATCGAACGTCGCAGGGAGTGGGGTAACGGGAACAATGATCTCGTGGGTGCGGGTGATCAAGGTGGTAGGAGATTTGTCGGTAGTTCCGACGCCAATGTCGTCAGCGAAAACACTGTTGCCGAAGTTGGCGACGAGAAGCACTGCGCTAGTGAGGATGAGGTTGCGGATAGAGAGCATGATGGTAATCTCGGATGAATTCGGTTGATGTTTCGTTCGGATGTTGTATTCAGATGTTGTGTTCGGAGATGGGAAGAAGAAGAAGGTAGGAAGGAAGTTGGGATTTTATAGGTGAGAGCTCCGGCCTTTCTACGTTGTATTTTTGAGGTTTAGCCGCCGCACGGTAGAATCACCCCAACATTAGATGTTTTCGTAGGGTGCTAAACTCGGTATCACTCGGGTCATAGGTACGGGTGGGCTCCGAAAATCAAGTCTTGGCAGACTGCCATGATCTTAGAATCTACTTTGTATGTATGTGTTCTTCTGTAGGTGTTTTCTTTTGTTTATTCATACTCGCATGCGATCTATATAGGTCATGGCGGTGTATATATATTTTACCCAGTTCTACTGTCCGCAGTCCGCGCGGTGGCGGCACGTTGCAAGCTCCTCTTCGCCCTCCGCGCAGGCCTGTCCTAAGAAGATACAGTGCGCCCCAAGTAAATCACAAAGGAAAATGACATAGGAAAAGTGGTCGTCCCCTACTCCTCATCGGCCGATACCATGAAGGGGGGCGTGGGGAGGAACAGCGGTTGTTCCTCCTCGGCATCCGATCCTCCCGCAGCACCCATCTCCTCTGCCTCCGTCCCCTGTTCCTCTTCCCGCTCCCGGCGCTGCCGGAGCTTCCACTCTGACTCTGGCTCCCGGCGTCGTCCTCATCCAGGGGGGCACCTGCCTTTCCAAATACGTTCAGGTGAGGAAGTCCAGCACCGGCTGTCCGCATCTCCTGTCGGCGAGTAGATCCCGGATCTTCCACCGACTCTTCCACCTGCCCGTCTCCTTTTGCACCTCTGCCCATAGCACCTTTTGCTGCATCTTCCATTCCAGACACGCCTTGAAGAGGTGTTCTCTTTTTTGCGAGGGGCACTTGCACCACCAGCATTGGGCATCGGGACGAACCTTAGCCCAGTGCAGGTACTGTCCGGTCTGGGCGTGGCCTGTCTTCAGCTGGTAGAACCTTGAGGCGAGCCTCTTGGTGTAATCAGCTACCGTACCATTGGGCATCGATCTGGCTCTTCGGCCTGCGGTACCTAGCCTTGGAGATGCGCCCTCCAGCCCATGACCGCGCCTCAGTCCACTTCTTCTCCGTAATTTCCCGCTTGAGGTTGGCCAGGAATCGTGGGAGCCGGCTGTGAGCGCGTGGCCGCCCTGCCGCTTCTTTGTCCCACCCATCCACCCTTTCGTTGCCGGCGATTCTCTTGTGGGCAGGGTACCAGCGAATCTCGATGGTGATGCCTGGCAGGGCCCTCTTCTGTAGGTGTGGGTAGTGAAGACTCGGCCTGGACTGGCTGGGTTTACGGATGGGTCGAGGCCAGATAATTCTCCCTGTGGTACGCGAAGGTTACATATATAGCTAAGTATGAAGTGGTTAAAATTAGGTTGTTAATTCTGGATAAATTTTGAATGAAAGAATTATACGTGTTGTATGAGTGCGTATGAACGCAGCTATATTTATACGGATAATCGTTGTAACAAACAAAGAAAATTCCAGTTAGTGACGCCGAAATCGGAATAAATACTACTGCAATCATATTTTTCTGGAACGAAACCTCAGTAAAAGCCAAAATGGACTAGGTATCATTAGAACGATATGGTAGTATCGCCAACAACGGACAGTGAGAAAGGAGTGAAGGGAGAAGAATTAAAGTTTTTCGGACTAAAAGTGAGGTGGACTGGCTACCTGCGACATTGCCATGCCCTACTGCTCGGTCAGATCCTTCTTTCGGCGGTGTGCACTACTGAGCCAGCCGGCCCTGTTCCGATCGCAAGGACACCGTTCCGCAAAGTGTTGTCCGGCAAGGTGCCGCCGCGAGCTATAAAGCAAACACACACTTGTATGAAACTAACAAAAATGGCTGCCCCCGGCTTATGGTCGCAGTTAGGTAAGATATAAATAAGTTTCCAGTAATATACGCATTATACTCGGTACCTTGAAAAACAGGAGTCAGTACGCATTTTCGGTAAGACTGAATTGATACGACAGGGAACAATTGGATGAATGTAAACTGCGGGTTCCAGGGCTTCGACGACTATAGGAGTGGAATTCTCCAGTTTCGCGCATTGCGAGTGATTTCGCATGCTACTTCTAAGCTGGCGATTGCAAGCGCCTGCGCTTACGTACGGTTTGGCACTCGTACCACAGCTCGGCACGCTTACCACAGCTCGGCTCACTAACCACAGCTCGGCTTGCAAAATACGACGGCACGGGCCGCAATTCCACCCCTTATTTCTTTGCCTTTCATCATACGCGCATCGCACTCGACGCATCTTACTTGCTATCATCCACGGTGCCGGCAACCTCTTCACCGCCACCCTCATCGACGCCGAACTCGTCGCGTCGTATCGTATTGTACAACTTCCACCTGCGGCTGTCCCTGTGAAAGTTGCGCTAACAATCTCCGGAAATTCGTCGGTCATCCCGCCGCGTCTTATTCACGATTGTCCTTGCCGCCGGCATCATCCTCACCGCCATCCTCATCGACATCGTACTTATCGCGTCCTACCGATGCCATCCACGCAGCCAACATCCTCATCGCCATCCTACTCGTCGCCGTGCATCGTATTGTACAACTTCCCACTGTCTGTCACTTGGAGAGCTGGGCTAAGAATCTCACGAAGCACGTCGATCTTCTCGCAGCGTCTTATTCGCGATTGTCCTTGCGGCCGGCATCATCATTGGTATGCTCTTCATTGATGTCGTTCTCATTGCGTCGTGTCGTATCCGGCAAACTGACGTTTCCGTCACGCAGAGCGATGGTATCGACGATAGGAACTGCATTACTGGCGAGGGGTGTGACGCAGCAGGGTGCTTGCACTCGGTAAGCTAAGTGTTGCAAATAGTGGTACATTAAATGTAATCAATGGAACTGGATTGAGTCACAATTGTTTGGTAATCTTCGCTGCAATGTACCGTGTCCTGACAGTCGCGTCTGGATGCTACCACCGTGACCGCTCGGTTACCTATGTGTCGTGCGCCATCGTAAGCGTCGTTCAGACATTTGCCTTGACATGCTCAGTCTGGAAGAAAATTCCCTTCACAATCTGCGTCAGTATGACACGCGCTGCGTCCAGCTGGCAAATGCCCTGACACTCCTCGTCCAGAAGGCAAATGCCGTGGCACGCGTCGTCCGGAGGACATTTACCTTCACACTCTGCGTCCAAAAGGAAAAATGCCCTGACACTCCTCCTCCGGAAGGCATATGCCGTAGCAGTTGCGTCCGAACGCAGCCGCCCTGACAGCTGCGTCCGGACGCACGGTGCCATGGTAAGCGGCGTCCGAGTTAAGGAGGTCGCGTCCGAAACGTCTAGTGCGTCAAGTGTGTCCGGACGCTCTGGACGCATTATTTTTTTCCTGATACGTGTGCCGACTGGGATGTGCCAGCATCGTACATATCGTTCGCGGAGGGCTTCTCAGGCTGTGTCCGGATCGCGATGCCCGAGACGATTGAGAAAAGTTCGAATGCTGGGTTCTGTTGATGACCAGATCATTCCGAAGGCACGCTGCGACTGCTTGCGGAAGTTTCGAGCCTGTGCCGTTGCGTTGCCTGTAGGTGCGAGCTCCGTACGAAGGACAATTTTGAGGGAGTCTTCCATTGCAAGGAGGTTCGTAATGTTGTTCTTCCATAAGTCGTAGTTTCTGGTGGTGAGGATGGGTGTCGATCCGCGCTTGCAGGTGTACGTTGTACAAGTCGGTCATGTCCGGACGCCCATTATTCTGACAGCCCTGGTGTGGTAGGTCGCGCGGCAAGTTTGCGCGAGCTGCGTATGGAATGGCATCCGGAAGGGGTACATGTGGGATATCCAGGACAATCGAATATAGCGCCTTGCAGCCACTCTTAATTGCGACCTCTCGTACCGTGGACGTCGACCCTGGGTACAAGCGATTGTACATCGCACGTACGGGAAGGACGAAAGGTGCGCAATCGAGACCCGTTTCGTTCACGAGCTACTCCAGTAAAAATGCCGAACCCAGTTTGTTGAGATAGTCGCAAGATAGGAGGTATTGTTGTGCGCAGAGATCAGAACCAGGAAGCGGTTCGTGGTCGAAGCGGCATCCGTGAGATTTGAGTGTAATCAAGGGGTTCTCTGTAACCTCCCAGTACACCGGCTCGAATGACGGAATCTGTCCGAAACTTATCTTGATAGTCGGGTCCTTCGCAACTTGCGGGGCCCGTTGCTAAGCGGCATTGAAATTGATCCAATCGTCGTCCAAGAGTTTTCAGGCCTTGATTTTTATCATGAGGTGCGAGAGTGGAATCGATTCTCCGCTTGCCTCCGCATCCAGGAGTGTCTTGAAGACGGCGGGTCGGAAATAGCATGGCATGTGCCACCAGTGATCACGCTACGCTTCACGCCCACCGGGGACCGAGAGGAACGCCTCAATCAGCGCTACCCCTAGATTTGCAGACTGCAACGCCATGAACAAGTGTGACGGATTCTCGTACCGTATGTCGTTTGGTATTAGTCGGGTCACAGAGCGGATTAACTCGAGCGTCCCCCTCATTCGCCGTGCGCTTCCGGGGTGACTAAGATAATACGCCGCGCAATGCAGAAGACGAGCCATACCGTTGGAGCGAAATATCCTGAGCAGCTTTGCTGGACTGTACTTCTAGAACCAGGCTATCAGGACAGCGAACGTATCATGTCGTCCATAGAGCGCCGCGCATTGTTGCGGCCTGTGGATCTCCAGTTTCCGTCACCACCCACCGTTGCTCTTGTACAATGCGCTGCTTCCTTGGAATTGCAACCGTGGGGACTGTCCCATCCGTATAATTTTAGCTTCGTTGATTGAATTCAAAGTTCGGGGAGTCGGTCCAGGTAACCGGTCATCCTAGCTCGTTGAGCATTGTTTGAGTGCAGCAACATCTCCTGAGGAATGTGTTAGTTATATCCCTCAAAGAACGAACGATTAGATTAAAGGTAGAGTAGTATTCGATGGTACAATACACGTGACATGGACTTACCTGTTTTTCCTTCTTTAGCATCTCCTTTTTGGCTTTTCGGTGATGCATAAAACACTCACCAACAGCCGATGCCATATTAATTGGATTGGAGAATGTCTCCGATGCTTCGTGTGGAACAACCGTGCGAGTTCCAGCGTTGGATTGCTGTCGCCCAACCTCCCAACTAACCACCTGGCATTGTTCACCGATAAGGGGTCATCCTCCACGAAGCGCCCATCAGGCACAACGAGATTCCAGCACGAATCGTCATCCTGGTCCGCCAATTCCGCCTTCGGGCGGACGCCAACTATCAAGCGGAATGCGTGGTGTCGGAACTCCCAAAGCGCCAGCGTCCGCATGAGCATCTTCCCCCACTTGCCGAGCGTGGCGGCCTTCAAAACGTAGACGGCGAGGGCCCTGTGAGGAGCCTGGAAGGCCGAGCGGACCGCTACGGCTGACGAGCTCAAGGTTGGCGGCCGGAGATGGGCCGAACGTGCAGATCACGAGAAAGGGGTCACGAAAAGAAGGTGCGGACGGACCGTCCGCAGCGTGAGGAGAAAGTATGTTTTGATGTCTGATGAAGAGAGCGAGAGCAAGAGAGCGGCCGCACCTCGGCCGCGAACACAATCCAAAGCCAAGCCGCCAAGTCGCCAAGTCCTTCGGCTCTTGGCTTCCTCCCCTGACAGGCCCTCTCTGAAATGGACTGCCGACGGATAATCGGGCAGGAAAACATCAATATCATTGCGTGTATGGAATTGCAAGAGAGATGCAGGGCGATGATGTGGTGAATGTCCGGAGGAAGGCGGAGGATACCGTTGGTGGGGACAGTCCGATGTGAGATACAGCCGCCTTTGTTGGAGTAACTTGTGCCGCTAATGAGGGTGGTGAGGATATCTGAGCGTCGAGGTGCATCGATTGCGGGAGTGTATTCCCTATTTTCAGGAGAGTGCAGCATAGAAGACGCCAAAACACTTGCCGGATGGCGAAGTCAGTTGCCATCCGCTGTCGCCGTATGGGGGTAAAAGTTACAGAACACGTACGGGTACCTTGTGTTGCCTAACGTAGGTACGTACACGCTGGCGGAAGATCGGCGATTAGCATGAGAGAGTTCAGGGAACGTTCGTTGTGGACGGCGATGGGCGAAGTGGTGGTTGACGTGAATGTGTCGCAAGCGCAAGAAAGCAATAAAATTAGGAGCGCATTACGTAAATCTTACAAGAGGCTCAACTATGCCAAGCACTCCTCTTTTATACTAGCCACTCACGTGTTCCGTCACTAATCTTAAGGGCGAAGCGGCGAAAACGAGGGATTGGTGGACAAAAGGGTTAGCGTGGATGGGGGAGGAGTTAGTCATCCTGAGGTGTTCTTTAGCTCGTCTCCGAGGGGTTTTGCTCCTTATCCTGTACATGCCACACCACCTGCAGGGTCACAACCTATTTCTTCTCCACACCACCAGTTTCTTTGTTCCATCCGTTACCCATCTCCGTATTGCTCGCCCCTTAGGGATTAGTCTTCAATAGATAATTCAAATTTTGGGCGTCTCGCTGTGCACCGCGGTTTCCTGTCGTCATGCAACCGAGTCCTCGATCAGTTTTCAGGCCGCTAGTTTTAGCTCCTCACACTCTTTGCACCAGCTGATATACCTCACGTAAATCAACGGGCCTCCATATCGCCGGCCCCCGCGCTTACCGCTGAGCTCTCTTATGAGCCTAATTTTGACGCGAGAGTGTGTGATGGTGGTGGAAAGCTGAAAAATAATTCGATATTCGGTGTGAGGTTCGTTTGGTTGGAGCGGTTACGGCTCCGGGCTCGTAACCTGTTGAAAGAATATCGATTCGGTGGTGAAGATCAATATCACATATGTTGAACAAGTATATAGAACTGGAAGAGAAGTACGAGAAGAACAGCAGATATCCCTTCTTACTTCCCCGCTCTTGCGTATATGTGTCCTCAACCAAAACTGTAAAGCAGAAGCGCCAACCTAAAGACTGTCTCGGCGCAAGAAGCATTTCCGACAGAAAGGAACGAAGACTGTCTCCCGAGCCGGTGCTCGAAGACTCAGGCAGCTGTCATCTCCGGCTGTGCTGTCTCCGGTCCGTCACCTCCGGACACCGGATCCGGTCCGTCGTGTCCGGACCCTCATTATTCTGACACTTGCCCACGTACGGAAGATGTAAAGGAACGTAGGAGAGAAAGAGAAAACCAAAACGGCCAGTATAGCAAGAAACAGCAGCAGGAGGAAAAATATTGAAAAACCCAGTATCCTCAGATGCCTCGTTAAAACTCATAACCGTGTAAAAACCTCATGGGAAAACAACGGATATAGGATATAACTAGAGTGTATCCACCAAAGGGAGAAAGGAAAGGGAAAGAAAACCTGTTTAACCACCCGCCATGTGCTTCACCGGAAGCTTCACCTGGATACCAGGCCGATTCCCAGGCCGATCCTTAAGACAATCTTCCCGTTGACAGCATTGAGCGAACATGACAACTCCACCACAAGCCATACGCGACTGCTCCGGTATGAGAACGCCACAGTAGCCCCCGTATTCCCAAGCGAGCACAGCAATCGCATCTTTGAGAGTACATGGCAACTCCGGTGTGGGGTGCCATAGCAGCTCCAGCATCACCAAGAGCATACATCAGCTCACCGAGTGCACGCGTCAGCTCCGGTATGGCGTATTGGAATATATGGATTGAAAGAAGGTGAAGATTGTCTATCGGTATTATACGGGCACAAGATCTCTCTATATACAGGAAGGCCGTCAGGACAAAGGACGGAAGACTGCCCCCCGAGCCGGTGCTCGGGGACTCAGTCATGTCCGGACGCTTCCTCATCTCTGGACGCCTCCTCATCTCCGGACGCCACCTTATTCTGACACTTCCCCTCGTACGGAAGATGCAAAGAAACACAGGAGAGAACGAGAGAAACATAATCCTCCGATGCCTCGTTAAAACTCGTAACCGTGTAAAAAATCCTTTGAGGGGGAAACCACGGACATAGGAGAAAGAGTGCATCCTCCAAAGAAAGAACAGAAAGATGAGAGAAAAACTATTTCAACCGCTTAACGCGTGGTCTGTCAGCCACTTCCCCTGAGTCCCGGCTTACAGGCCCAAGCCCGTGAGCGTGCTTCCAGTGAGTGTCTCGAGGGAGGTTCTTCGTCATGATGTCGGCGAGCATGTCGGATGTCGGAAGGTATGTGGTTTCAATGGCGTTCCGTTCGCAGGCATCACGGATGAAGTGGAAGCGGACACTGATGTGCTTGGTGCGCTCATGGAACTTCGGGTTCTTTGCAAGTTGGATTGCACCTTGGTTATCGACAAAGATTTGCTGGGGCTCGGTAGCCTTAGAGTCGTTGTCTGAG
>Ga0307508_10005479_pt1 | contig 12066 bp, 9 predicted proteins | sample 9_EM_MG_FD_203089 | JGI IMG/M metagenome (GOLD analysis project Ga0307508, IMG submission 203089) | Populus trichocarpa ectomycorrhiza microbial communities from riparian zone in the Pacific Northwest, United States - 9_EM | ecosystem: Host-associated > Plants > Roots > Unclassified | place... | reverse complement strand
GCGAGCGCCTCCGCCGACGCCGCCGCGGCCTCGGGCGTGGCCCAGGCCGAGGCCGCCGAGGCCAAGCGGCAGGCCCAGATCGCCGCGAACAACGCGGCGGTCGCCACCGGCGCCGCGGCCAACGCCCAGTCCCTCGCCGACCAGGCGGCGGCAGCGGCGGCCGACGCCCGGGACGCCGCGAACGACGCCGCCGACCACGCGGACGCCGCCGCGACGGCCGCCGAGTGGGCGGTCACCTACGCGGGCCAGGCCCTCGACTACGCGAACAAGTCCACCGCGTTCGCCAACGCGGCCACCACGGCCGCGAACGCCGCCACCGCCGCCGTGGAGAAGGCGATCACGGTGGAGCAGCAGGCACGGGACGCCGAGTCGCAGCGCCTGGACGCGGACATGAAGCAGGCGATGGAGGAGTGCCGCCAGCTGGCGGACCAGGAGGCGCGGAGCCGGGCCGAGTTCGCCGACAGGCGCAGCCAGGCCGCACGGGCCGCACAGGGCACGAAGGACCTCATCACCCGTGCCGAGCAGGCGCTGCGGAGCGGCGACACGGACCAGGCCACCTCCGTCGGGCGCCAGGCCGCCGTCGCCGTGATGAACGCGACCGGCACCTGGTCGCGCGAGGCCGCACGGTACGCCCTGTCCGGTGAGGACGCCGACGTCCACGCCTGGATCGACACCGACCGGCTGCTCGCCCAGCAGCAGGACGACCGCGAGACCGCCGTCTACGTCGCCCAGACCCTGAGTAGCCCGGACGTGGCCGGCGCGGTGGTCACCATGCTGGCCGACACCGCCCCGGACGCGGGCACCGCCTTCCTCGACACCGGCCTGTTCGAGGCCGCCGCGGCGGACAACCGCGTCAGCGCCACCGCGATCCTCGCGCGCGACCCGGGCAGTGCGGTGACCGCGGCGGTGAACACGGCGCTGGACGCCGGGACCGCCGACGCCCTGAGCGAGTTCTTCCTCACCACCTACGAGCAGGCGCAGCAGGAGGACGACACCGAGGCCACCTCCGCCCTGCTGGCCGGCGCGGGCCCGTACACCAAGGCCTACGCGCAGGCCGCGATGGAGGGCCCGTCGTGGATCCGCCGCAACTTCATCGCCCGGGTGCAGCACACGGCCGCGCAGCTCGACTACGACTGGGCGGCCCACACCGCGGCCATGCAGGGCGCGACAGCCGCCGCCGCGAAGATCGCGCAGCGGGCCCAGGCGGACGCGTGCACCGCCCAACAGGCGGCGGCCACGGCGCGCTCTGCGGCCACCGAGGCACAGCAGTGGGCCGACAAGGCGGTGGCCGCCTCCGCGAAGGCCGACGACTACGCGGAGCAGGCCGACACGAACGCCGACTCCGCCGAGCAGTCGGCCAAGGACGCGCAGGCCTCGGCCGACAAGGCGGCCGCCGCGGCGACCGTCGCCCGTTCGTCGGCGCGCGCGGCGAACTACTCCGCCAACAAGGCCGTGGCCGCGGCCGTCAGCGCGAGCACCTCCGCCAACCTGGCCCAGGCGTCGGCCACTTCGGCCCGCGCCGCCAGTCTCGCGGCCCAGGCGGACAAGGCCACCGCGGCGGCCGCCGCGAGCCAGGCGAACCAGATCGCCGCACAGAAGCGGAACGCCGAACTGGCGTCGAAGGCCAAGCAGGCGGCCCTCGACGCGCAGGACGCCCGCCAGTCCGGGACGTATCCCGCCGACTCCGAGGAGAACGACACCGTCGAGGGCGGTGCCACCGAGGACGAGCTGGAGGCGCGCGAGAAGGCGGAGGAGTTCGAGCACGCGGCCACCGTCGCCGGTTACTGCGCCGCCGGTGCCGGGCTCTCGGGCCTGGTGCTCGGACCCGAGATGGAGGTGGTCGCCGTCGGTGAGGCGGCCTACGGCATCGCCGCCTCCGGGATCGCCGCCTACTACACCGGAGTCGGCTACGGCTTCACCAGCAGCGAGTTCCTGGAGGCCTCCGCCGACACCGCTCTCGAACTGATGACGTTCGGTGCGGTGCGGTACGTCGGCGGGCTCGAGGGTCTCAGTGAGACGGGCCGGACCATAGGGAAGGCCGCGACCGACGCGATCTCCCCGGTGCTCCACACGCTCGGAAACCTGTTCTAGCGCCACCGCGTCGGAGGAGCGGGTCACCGGTATCCCGGCCCGCTCCTCCCCGCGTCCAGGAATAGCATCCGGTCCGCCCCTCGTTGCCACGTGCATGACGACGAACCCGCCGCGGCCCGACGTGCTGTGCTACACCGCCTTCTCCAGCGTGCCCGAGGGCGGAAACCCCGCAGGCGTCGTCCTGGACGCCGCAGGCCTGGACGACAGCGACATGCTGGCCATCGCCGCCGACCTCGGATACTCGGAGTCCGCGTTCCTGACCGCGCCCCCGGAGGGCCTCGACGGACCGGAAGGGCGCGCGTTCACCATCCGCTACTTCAGCCCCAAGGCCGAGGTGCCGTTCTGCGGGCACGCCACCGTCGCCACCGCCGTCGCGCTCGCCGACCGGATCGGCCCCGGCGAGCTGGTGTTCGCGACACCCGCCGGAACCGTGCCGGTGGAGGTGGCCGAGCAGGACGGGACGGTCAGGGCCACGCTCACCAGCGTCGAGCCGCACGTCGAGGAGGTCGCCGACACCGACCTCGCGGAGGCGCTCGCCGCGCTCGACTGGCCGGCCACCGATCTCGACCCGGCCTTCCCGCCCCGGATCGCCTTCGCCGGTGCCCGCCATCTCGTCCTCGCGGCGGCGACCCGTGCGCGCCTCGCGGATCTCGCGTACGACTTCGCCCGCCTCGAAGCCCTGATGCACCGACTGGACCTGACGACGGTCCAGTTGGTGTGGCGGGAGTCGGACACCGTCTTCCATGTCCGCGACCCGTTCCCCGTCGGCGGCGTCGTCGAGGACCCGGCGACCGGGGCCGCGGCCGCCGCGTTCGGCGCGTACGCCCGTGAGCTCGGGCTGGTCCCCGCAGAGGCCGTCCTCACCCTACGCCAGGGCGAGGACCTGGGCCGCCCCGGCGAACTCACGGTGACACTGCGCGCGGGCGACCCCCGCGTCCGTGTCGGCGGTGCGGGAACGCGCATCGGCTGAAACGCCGGGGCAGGCCCTCACCGGGGCAGGCCCTTGAGAGGACACCGCACGGCTCGGCCGGCGTCAGGGGAAACCGACGCCGGCCGAGCCGTCGTGCTCAGGCGGTGGCGAGGGGCTCGACGAACCGCGAAGGCGTGAGCCGGTCCGTGTGGAGTCGCCGGGTGACCTCGGTCAGGTCGGCGATGAACATGCCCGCGAGTTCGGCGGTGAACCCGGTGCGCACGACCACACGCAGGACCGAGACGTCCTGGCACGGCGCGGGGAAGGTGTAGGCGGGCAGGTGCCAGCCGCGGGCGCGCATGGCCTGGGAGACGTCGAAGACCGTGAGCCCCTGGGTACCGGGGGCCACGCGGAAGGCGAAGGCGGGGAGCTCGGAGCCGTCCGTGACCAACTCGTAGGGGGCGATGGTCCGGATCCGCGCGGCGAGTGCGCGGGCCGTCGTACGGCTCTGGCCCGCCAGGTCGCGCAGCCCCTCGAAGCCGTACCGCAGGAAGCTGTAGTACTGCGCGACCACATGCGCGCCCGGACGGGAGAAGTTGAGGGTGAAGCTGGGGGAGCTGCCGCCGAGGTAGTCGACCTCGAAGACCAGGTCGTCGGGGAGGGCCCGGGCGTCACGCCACAGGGCCCAGCCGAGACCGGGGAAGACGTGACCGTACTTGTGCCCCGAGGTGTTGATGGAGGCGACGCGTTCGAGCTGGAAGTCCCAGAGGAGACCCGGGTCGAGGAACGGCGCCACCATGGCACCGGACGCGCCGTCGACATGGACGGGGATGTCGGTGCCGGTGGCGGCCTGGTAGCCGTCCAGGGCCATGCAGATGTCCGCGACGGGCTCGTAGGAGCCGTCGAACGTGGAGCCCAGGACGGTCACGACACCGATGGTGTTGTCGTCGCAGTAGGCGGTGAGCGTGTCGGGCGTGAGGTGGTAGCGGCCCGGCTCCATCGGGACGTAACGCGGCTCCACCTCGAAGTAGTTGGCGAACTTCTTCCAGCACACCTGGACGTTCGCGCCCATCACGAGGTTCGGGCGCGCGGTGTCCTTGCCCTGGGCGCGGCGGCGGTCCTGCCAGCGGCGCTTGAGCGCGAGCCCGCCGAGCATCGCCGCCTCGCTCGAACCGGTGGTGGAACAGCCGCGGACCTGCTCCGGGTGCGGCGCGTGCCAGAGCCGGGCGAGCATCCGCACACAGCGCTCCTCCATCGCCGTGATCTGCGGGTACTCCGCGCGGTCCGCGAGGTTCTTCTCCGCCGTCTCCGCCATCAACTCCCGTGCCTGGGGCTCCATCCACGTGGTCACGAAGGTGGCGAGGTTGAGCCGGGCGTTGCCGTCGAGCATCAGCTCGTCACGTACCCGGCGGCACACCAGGTCGGGCGCCGACATGGACGGGGGCAGTTCGTCGACCGGCAGCAGAAGGGTGTCGGCGGGACCGTGGTCCGGGCCGGGTGACGTGCTCGGGGTGTCGAACTCGGTGGCGGGCATGACGGCGGTATGCGGAATGGGCATGAGTGACTCGATGCCTTTCTGGTCAGGGCGGCCCCGTTCGTTTTGACGCTAGATCGCCGAGCGGCCCGACATCTGTGCCGATTACACCGATCCAGTGATCGATTTGCGGACTGATGAACCGGATTTTCCCTTGTGCATACTGGACGCCACCTTTGGCGCAGCGGCACCTGTCCCGCGCACCGCGTGACGTGGACCATGGGCGGATGGCACGACTCCACGACATCGTCCTCGACTGCGCCGCCCCCGCGGCCACCGCCCGCTTCTGGGCCGCCGCCCTGGACGGCTACGCCGTCGCGCCCTACGACGACGCGGAACTCGCCCGCCTGCGTTCCCTGGGGATCACCAGTACCGAGGACGACCCCACGGTGCTCGTCGAACCCGCGGACGGCGGACCTCGTCTGTTCTTCCAACTCGTCCCGGAGGCAAAGGCCGTGAAGAACCGCCTGCATCTGGACCTGACCGCCGCGGACCCCGAGGCGGAGCTCCGGCGGCTGACGGCTCTCGGCGCGACCGTTCAGGCCCGGTACGAGGACCATGTCCTCCTGGCCGATCCCGAGGGCAACGAGTTCTGCCTTTCGTAGCCTCCCCGGTCTTACGGGCCCGCTCGTCCTTACGGGGCACCCTCTCGTCCTTACGGTGCCCGCTCGTCCAGAAGCCCTTCGCCGCGCAGGTCGTCCCAGACCTGTGCCGGGATCCGCGCCCCGAACGCGGCCAGGTTGCTGTGTACTTCGTCCGCCGTCCGCATGCCGACGACGATGCCCGCGACAGCCGGGTGGCGCAGCGGGAAGGCCATCGCCAGCTCCGGGAGTGTCACCCCGTGGGCCTCGCAGACGTCGGCGATGCGATGCGCGCGCTCCACCAGGTCCGGTGCGGCGGGCGCGTAGTCGAAGGTGGCGTCCTTCGCGGGGCGGGCCGTGGCGAGCAGACCGGAGTTGAAGACCGACGCCGCGAGGACCGAGACCCCCCGGTCCGTGCAGGCGGGCAGCAGTTCGTCGAGGGCGCTGTGGTCGAGTAGCGTGTAACGGCCCGACAGCATGACGGCGTCCACGTCCGTCTCCGTGACCAGCCGGGTCAGCTTGCCCGGGTGGTACATCCCGGCACCGATCGCGCCGACCACGCCCTGGGACCGCAGTTCGTCGAGGGCCGGATACCCCTCGCGCAGCGCGTCCTCGAAGTGCTGCTCCGCGTCGTGCAGGAACAGCAGGTCGATACGGTCCACGCCCATCCGCTCCAGCGAGTCCTCCACGCTGCGCCGGACACCGTCCCGCGTGAAGTCCCACACCCTGCGGTGCGTGGCGGGTACGGCGAAACTCTCGTCCATCCGGCCCGCCGCGTCCTGCGGGACCAGCAGCCGGCCCACCTTCGTCGACAGCGTGAACGTGTCGCGCGACCTGCCTTGCAACAGCGCACCGGTGCGGCGCTCGGAGTGCCCGATGCCGTAGTGCGGAGAGGTGTCGAAGTAGCGGATCCCCCCGTCCCAGGCCGCCTCCAGGGCGCCGGCCGCGGTCCCGTCGTCCAGCGGCGCGTAAAGCCCACCGAGCGGACCACCCCCGAAGCCCAACTCCGTGACGTGCACCGCGCTCCGGCCGAGCCGCTGCTGCCTCATCCACCGTTCCCCTCGTGTCGCCGCTGACGCGAGATCATCCTGACGCGGCCCGGAGGTGCTGAACGGGCGCGCGAAGGTGTTGTGTTCTAGGTCACACCCCGCGTCCGCCTCGGTGTCCCGCCTCCCCGGCCGGACAGAGGCCCCCGCACCTCGCCTCATCGTGCGCAGTCAGCCAAAACGTCTTTGTGGGCGTGATGTTCGGCGTGAGGGGCCGTCAGATTGTCTACGCGCATAGTGTACTGATCGCCCTAAACGGATGCGCATGAACGGTTACGAGGTCCCTTGACCCCGGTCGCGCGTCTCGCTTGTATACCTAACCAACTGCGCGGAGGGTCGGGAGTCCCCGCGAAATCCACAACTTCTCTCCGGTGTTCCCGCATGCCCACCGGCTCTCACGCGTTCCGCGCCACCCGAAAAGGAAAACAAGGTGAGCCGACACCGGGGCAAGTCCCTTCAGCCCAGGCCGAACACCGGCCGTGGCCGCAGCATCCGTGCCTCGCTCATCACCCTCGCGGTGGTTCCGGCGGCAGCGATGATCCTGCTGTGGGCCACCGGTTCGGTCGCGCTGTTCGACCAGTGGCGCAAGGCCGACCAGGAAGGTCAGCCGGCGAGGACCACCTATGCGCTGGTGCCCGCGATCGGTGAGTTCCAGAAGGAACGACAGCTGACCGTCGGCCTGTTGTCGTCGCACGGCAGCCGTACCGCCCTTGCGGCGCAACGGCGCAGGACGGACGCCGTACTCGCCGATTTCCGTACGGCGGACTCCTCCTCCGCGGGCGACGGATCGGCCGAGTACCGGGCCCAGTTGGCGACCGTGCGCGAGCGGCTGGCCGACCTGACCGACGAGCGGACGGCGGTGGACGAGGGGAAGGCCACCCGTCGGCAGGCCTACCGCGTCTACTCCGGAGCCGTGAAATCGGTGCTGAACCTGTTCGGGATGCTCGACACGGACAACGGCAGCGGGGCCACCGCGGCCGACGCCGGCCACGCACTGGCGTTCATGCGCGGAACGGAGGCGCTGTCGCAGGAGGTGGCGATCCTCGACGGGGCCGCCGCCACAGGGGAGTTGAGCGTCCAGGAGCGGACGGACCTGGCCTCCGCCGCCGCGGTCCGTGTCTCCCTGCTGGCCGACGGAGTGCAGCCGTATCTGCCCGCGGACTCCCGAACGGCGCTCGCGAAGGTCATGGACGGCCAGGACTGGAAGTCCCTGAACGCCTGGGAGACGGCCGTCGCCATGGCGGTCTCCACGGATCAGGGCGCCGTCGAACTCCCTCGGGCCTCCGCGGCCCGGGCATCCGCGCCCGGGCAGGTGTCCACGGCGGTGCGGGAGGTGCAGAACCAGTACTTGTCCCAGGTCACCGAGGACGCCACGGAGCGGACCCGCATGATGCTCGTCAGGGTCCAACTGGGCAGCGCCCTCGCCCTGGTGGCCGTACTCGCGGTCGCCGTCCTGTCCTGGCGCATCGCACGATCGCTCCTCGGCCGCATGGCCGGCCTGCGCGCCGCGACGCTCGAACTGGCCCAGGACCGGCTGCCCGAGCTGATCACCAGCCTGCGCACCGACGACAAACGGGCCGACATCGGCGACCTGCCCGAACTCGACTACGGCACCGACGAGTTGGGCAAGGTCGCGGAGGCCTTCAACACCGCCCAGCGGACCGCGGTGAGCGTCGCGCTGGAGCAGGCCGCGCTCAGGGAGGGGGCACGGCTGGTGTTCCACAACATGTCCCGCCGTATCCAACTCCTGGTGCACCGTCAGCTCACGGTGATCGACGGCATGGAACGCAAGGAGCAGGACCCCGAACTCCTCGCCGACCTCTACCGCGTCGACCACCTCGCCACCCGCATGCGGCGCAACGCGGAGAGCCTGACGGTCGTCTCCGGCGCGGCCCCGAGGCGCCGCTGGAAGCAGGCCGTGCCGCTCGCCGACCTCCTGCGCAGCGCGGTGTCCGAGGTCGAGGGTTACACCCGGGTGGTGGTCGAACCCTTGCCCCCGGTCGCGGTCACCGGCCCGGCCGTCGGCGACACCATCCACCTCATGGCCGAACTGATCGAGAACGCCGTCACCTTCTCCCCGCCGCACACCGAAGTACGCGTCCGCGCACTGCCGGTGGCGCAGGGATACGCGGTCGAGGTGGAGGACCGAGGCCTGGGCCTGTCGGCGCAGGAGTACGAGGCGGCGAACGAACTCCTGCACCACCCCAAGGACTTCAGCCTCACCACACTGGGCGAGGACCCACGCCTCGGCCTCTTCACCGTCGGTCACCTGGCACAACGGCACGGCCTCACAGCCGGCCTGCAAGCGTCGTCGTACGGCGGATCGCTCGCCGTCGTCGTGATCCCGCACCCGCTCACCGAGCCGGTCGCCGACGCCGTACCACCGCCGTTGGACCCCCGGGCGGAGCGCCACCTGGCCTCCGTCACCGGCCCGGCACCCGTGGGGACGACCATCGGCGGCATGCCGAGGCGCGTCCGCACGGCACCGCCTCCCCAAGGACCTCCCGCCCGCCCGGCACCTCCCGCCGCACCGGTACCCGAGGCCGCGCACCCGGGCCCCCGCACCGCGCCCTCCGCAAGTGCCCGTACCGGCGGCCTCCCGCGCCGGGTACGCCTCGCCAATCTCGCCCCGCAGCTCCGGGAGCGGCAGCAGGAACCGGACCACGACCGCGAGCCGGAGGGGCGCCGGCCCGAGCAGGCACGCGCGATGCTCGCCGCGCTCCGCGACGGCACCCGCCGGGCCCGCGCCGAAGAAGAGGTCCCCGCGCCCGTCTGGCCCTCCGGCCGGCCCGAGCGGCGGACGCTGCCCACCCGTCCCCGTCCCCCGAGGAACACCCCATGACAGCGACCGACACCGCGCACGGCGGACTGGCCTGGCTCCTGGACAGCCTGATCGAGCGGATCCCCGAGACCCTGCACGCCATCGTCCTCTCGGAGGACGGACTGCTCGTCGGCGCCTCCCAGGGCCTCGCCCGGGCCGACGCCGAACAACTCGCCGCGATCGCCTCGGGCGTCCACTCGCTGGCGCAGGGCACCAGCCGCCACTTCGGCGGGGGCCGGGTGCAGCAGACCGTCATCGAGATGGACGACCTGTTCCTCTTCGTCACCACCGCGGGCGGCGGCGCCCGACTCGCGGTCCTCGCCACCTCGGCGGTGGACGTGGGCAACGTCGGCTACGAGATGACCATGCTCGTACGCCAGGTGGGCCAGTTCCTCAGCGCCGCCCCGCGCTTCCCGGAGTACAGCGGTACGACCTTCGCGGGTGAGCATGAATGAGGCACTGGTCCGAGGAAGACCCCTGGGCGGACGAAGAGCCCGGTCTCCTCATCCGCCCCTACACGGTGACCGGCGGCCGGACCGCGCCCGTCCGTACCGGCATCGAGCTGATCACGCTGATCAGCACCGTCCGCCCGCCCACCCGCGACCAGCGGCTGCAACCCGAGCAGAACCAGCTGCTCGCACTGTGCCGCGTCCCGACGGCGCTGGTCGAGGTGGCGGCCCGGCTCGGCCTGCCCGTCGCGGTCGTACGGGTGCTCCTCGACGACCTCCTGGACCACGAACTCGTCTCCGTCTCCCCCTCCTCCGCGGCCGGTAGCCCCGACGCCCGTTTCATCCAGGCAGTGATCGATGGCATTCGCAGAATCTGACCCGGCCACCGCGCTCGCGGCCGACGCGGCCACGGCCAAGATCCTCGTCGCCGGCGGCTTCGGAGCCGGCAAGACCACGCTGGTCGGCGCGATCAGCGAGACGGCACCGCTGCGCACCGAGGAGCTGATCACCGAGGCCAGCGTCGGCGTCGACGACCTGGCGGGCGTGGAGCGCAAGACCACGACGACGGTCGCCATGGACTTCGGCCGGATCACCCTCGGCCCCGCCCTGGTGGTCTACCTCTTCGGAGCCCCGGGGCAGGACCGCTTCTGGTTCATGTGGGACGACCTGTCCCGTGGCGCACTCGGCGCGGTCGTCCTGGCGGACACCCGACGGCTGGAGAGCTGCTTCCCCTCCGTCGACTTCTTCGAGCACCGCGGCATCCCCTTCGCCGTCGGCGTCAACTGCTTCGACGGCCGGTGCGAGGAGGACCCCGAGGAGATCCGCGCCGCACTCGACCTCGCCCCCGGCATACCGCTCGTGCTGTGCGACGCCCGCGACACCGAGTCGGTGAAGAAAGTGCTGCTCGCCCTGCTCGAACATGTCATGCGCGGACTCGCGGCCGAGGCCTCCACCTCGCCGACGTACGGCTGACGGACGGGACGGCGGTCCCGCCCGCTCCCTCGGCCCGGCGTCAACTGCCGGTCGTGGGCTCCCACTCCGCCTCGGGGTCCAGCGGCAGGCCGGGCCGGTCGCGCTTGAAGGCCGCGGCCTGCTCCTCGACCTTCGGCAGCGCGTGGTCGGGTGCCCCGAAGCCGCGGAACAGGGTCGCGCAGTACTCACCGGACAGGAAGGTCGCGTCCCACTGTCCCTCCGGCTTGACCCACTGGTAGGTGTGGTTGTGGAGGTTGAGGAACTGAAGGGTGGCGAGGCGCGGCGGCAGCGCACGGAAGGTGCCCTGGTCGACGGCCTCCGCGAGCAGCCCCGAGATCAGCTCCTCGAACTCGGAACGCTGGGTCAGCAGCGTCTTCAACTCCGCGCCGCTCAGACTGCGGTAGTCGTGCTCGTAGACCCAGATGTGGTCGAGCCTGCGGAAGATGATCGTCAGCAGCGACTCCGACAGCAACCGCAGCCGCAGCAGGGGATCCGTGTCGAGTTCCGCGATCTGCCGGGCCCGGGACAGCAGCGGGGTCATCACCCGGCCCTGGATCTCGATGAGGAGGTTCTCCTTGGAGCCGATGTAGTAGTACAGCGCCCCCTTGGCGAGCCCGACCGCCCTGCCCAAATCGTTGATGGACGTCGCCGCGTATCCCTGCTGGGCGAAGAGCCCCGCCGCGACGTCGATGATCTTCTGGCGTCTGACCTCGAAGCCCGGTCCGTGGCCCGGCGGTCGTGGCATGGGTCCTCTCCCCGCTTGATGTGACGAAGTAGCGCGTGAAACCGATCCCCGGGACCACGTCGGACGGCTTCACGCCGGTCCGGGGGAAGCGGACTCCGGGACATCACTTGCGTTGCTGGACCAAACGGTACGTCACGAAGACCCGGCGCAGGTGGGAGGTTCGGGGACCCCGGTCCGGGCCGACCCGGGAGACACTCGTCCTGTGACGAGTGTCTCTAGTGAGGAGCGGCGAATGACCACGGTAGGAATTGCCACCGGTGCCGGTCGCGGGACGGGTGAGGCGTGCGCGAGGCGGCTCGCCGACATGGTGGACGTGCTGGTGCTCGCCGACCGCAACGACGAGGCCGCGGCCGCCGTCGCGAAGGACCTGTCCGGCCAGGGCAGGGCCGTCGTCGAGCCGTTCGGGGTGGCGGCCACCGACCGGGAGGGCCTCGCCCGGCTGGCCGAGCGCGTCGCCGAACTCGGCACCCTGCGGGCCGTCGCGCACGCCGAGAGCATCGCGCCGGAGGAGGCCGACTGGCGCGGGATCATCGAGGTCGACTTCCTCGGCACCGCACTGCTCGCCGAGGCGCTCCGCCCCCTGGCCACCGCCGGTACGGCCTTCGTCTACTGCGCCTCGGTCTCCCCGCTGATGGCCCACGTCGAACCCGACGACGTGGTCGCGGCCGTCCTGGACGACCCGACGCAGGAGGGGTTCCTGGAGCGGATCCGCGAGGCGATCGGCCCGGCCCTGGAGGATCCCGCGTGGGCGTATCCATGGGCCACCTACGGCGTGCAGCGCTTCACCCGGGCCGAGGCGGTGCGGCTGGGACCGGTGGGTGCCCGTGCGTGCTCGCTGTCGCCCGGCGCGATCGACACCCCGCAGACCCGGCTGGAGGCGGAGCGACACAAGTCGGTGCGGGAGCTCATCCAGAGCA
>Ga0307508_10005478_pt1 | contig 12066 bp, 10 predicted proteins | sample 9_EM_MG_FD_203089 | JGI IMG/M metagenome (GOLD analysis project Ga0307508, IMG submission 203089) | Populus trichocarpa ectomycorrhiza microbial communities from riparian zone in the Pacific Northwest, United States - 9_EM | ecosystem: Host-associated > Plants > Roots > Unclassified | place... | reverse complement strand
CCGCTCCTGGGCGGCCTCGCGGCGCTCCATGACCTCCAGGACGACGTCCTCCAGGTCGCTCTGGCGCCGGGCCAGGGAGGCGATCTCGTGCTGGAGGTTCTCCAGGTCCTTGGGCGAGGTGACGGCCCCGGAGTCCAGGCGCTTCTGGTCGCGGGCGGCGCGCTGGCGCACCTGGTCCACGTCCTGCTCCGCCTTCTTCTGCTCGCGGGCGGTGTCGCTCTCCTCGGTCTGCGAGGCGACGAGGAGGTCGCGCAGCTGGGTGTGGTCGGCGGTCAGGGTGTCGAGTTCGGCGTGCTCGGGCAGCGTCCTGCGCTTGTGCGCGAGCTGCGAGAGCCGTACGTCGAGGCCCTGGACGTCGAGCAGGCGGATCTGGTCTGCGGGCGCGGCGTTCAGCGGGGGGCTCCAGGGGTGGTCGTAGGGGACGGAAGAGGCGGGCCTCAGGCCGGTGAGGCCGAGGCGGGGTCGGGCGCGAAGGCCCGGAACGGGGCGGCGGCCGCTGCGTGGGCCGTCCAGGGGTCGGTGACCTTACGGGAGACATGCGTACGCAGGTCCCAGCCGTGCCGGTCGGAGATCTCGTCGAGCTGCGCCGCGGCCAGCTCGGTCCAGGGCCATTCGGTGGCCCAGTGCGCGGCGTCCACCAGCGCGAGGCCGCCGTGTTCACGGGCCTCGGAGGCCGGGTGGTGGCGCAGGTCGGCGGTGAGGTACGCGTCGACTCCGGCCGCCCGTGCCTCGGCGAACAGCCCGTCCCCGGAGCCGCCGCAGACGGCGACGGTACGGATCGCACGGTCCGGGTCGCCCGAGGCGCGGATGCCCTGCGCGGTGGCGGGCAGCCGGGCGGCGGCGCGCTCGGTGAACTCGCGCAGCGTCTCGGGGCGGTCGAGTTCGCAGATCCGGCCGAGCCCCTGGCGTCCGGCGGGGTCGGCCGGGTCCGGCACCAGCGGGCGGACGGTGCGCAGGTCGAGCGCGCCCGCGAGGGCGTCGGAGACGCCGGGGTCGGCGCGGTCGGCGTTGGTGTGCGCGACGTGCAGCGCGATGTCGTGCTTGATCAGGGTGTGCACCACCCGCCCCTTGAAGGTGGAGGCGGCGACCGTGGTCGTGCCCCGCAGATAGAGCGGGTGGTGGGCGATCAGCAGATCGGCGCCGAGCGCCACCGCCTCGTCGGCGACCTCCTGGACGGGATCGACGGCGAACAGGACACGGCCGACCTGGGCATCGGGGTCCCCGCACACCGTTCCGACGGCGTCCCACTGCTCCGCCCGCTCGGGCGGCCAGAGGGCGTCGAGGGCGGCGAGGACATCGGTGAGAGCGGGCACGGGGGCAAGGCTACCTCCCAGATCACCGGGAAGCCTTGCCCCCGCCTTCACTCAGCGCGACCGCCGCACCATGGGCGACCTGAAGGGGGATCAGCGGGCCAGATAGCCGCGGAGGTCGTCCAGCACCCGGTCGGCGGCGGTGACGCCGAGGCCCAGGTACCAGGTCTCGTCCGGGACGTTCTCGGCGTGGCCCGCCTTGACCGCCTTGAGCTTCTTCCACAGCGGGTTGGACTCCGCCTGGTCCCGCTTGGTGGCCTTGGCGTCGCCGTAGACCCCGGTGAAGATCCAGTCGGCGTCGGCCTCGTTGATCCGCTCCGGGCCGATCTCCGTGGCCAGGTCCTCGACCTGCTGGTTCTTGGGCCGGGGCAGGCCGACGTCCTGGAGGATCGTGCCGATGAAGGACGCCTTGGCGTAGAGCCGGGTGAACTCCGGCATGAAGCGCAGCATGGTGACGGTCGGCTTCTTCGGGCCGATGTCCTCGCCCAACTTCCTCGCCTTCGCCTCGTACGCGTCGAGCTCGCGCTCGGCCGCGGCGGTGCGGTCCAGGGCCGCCGCGTTGAGGCGGTAGTTCTCCTTCCACGTGAAGCCGGGGCGGATGGAGAAGACGGTCGGGGCGATCTGCTTCAGCTCGTCGTACAGCGGCTCGGCGCGCAGCTTGCTGCCGAGGATCAGATCGGGGTGGAGGGCGTTGATGGCCTCCAGGTTGAGGTTGTTGATGGTGCCGACGTTCTTCGGGTTCCCGGCCTCCTTCTTGAGGTAGCCGGGGAGGGCCTGGTCGCCCTCGGAGGGCGCGTAGCCGACCGGCTCGATCCCGAGCGAGACGACGTTGTCCAGTTCGCCGACGTCGAGCACCACGACCCGCTTCGGCTTGCTCTTGATCTCCGTCTTCCCCATGGCCTGGGTGATGGTGCGCGGGAACTGGCCGGGCTTCGCGTCGGTGCCCAGCTTCGCGGTCTGCTCGGCGGCCTTGCCGAAGTCCTTGCCGCCCTGCGCGACGGACTTGCCCCCGTCGCCCTTCCCCTTGTCGCCGTCCTCGCCGCTGCCGGACGCGCCGCAGGCGGCGAGGGAGAGGGCGCCGGCCAGGGCGAGGGCGAGGGCGGCGCTGCCGCGGCGGTGTACGGACATCCGGTACTCCAGGGTCGTGCGGGCGGGACAAGGCACTTAGGCGTGCCTTACTTTAATCGCACTGCGGATCGACTCCTTACAGCACATTCATCCGCGACCTCTCAGGCGAATCGATCAACAGCCACACGTAAGGGTGGAGTCGACCCCTTATCGGCCACCGCGAGGGGGTAGGGAACCTACGTTCAGTGGCCGGAGGTGACTGAACGATGACCGCCTGTGCCATCGACGCCGCCCTCACCACGGGAGCCAGCGCCCGGCCACGAGAAAGGTCCACGGATTTCACCATCACCCCGGACCGTTCGTACGGCGCGCGGCTCGCGCTCGGCGGCGACACCGGCTGCTGGTTCCCCGAGCGCTGGACGCTGGACGGACCCGAGCCGTACGCCGTGCCGCTGCCGGGCGCCCAGCCCGAGGAGCCGGACAGCGAAGTGCTGCCGCTCTCCGACGGGCAGGTGCTGATCCACCGCCGGGTGGCCGGGCACCACGCCTTCTCGCTGCTCTACCCCACCGGCCCGGGGACGGGCGAGCGGGTGCTCGGCGGCATCGACCGCGCCGACGTCTCGCTGCTGCCGCCCGCGCCCGGCGGCACCTGCGCGTACGCCCTGGGGCGCGGCCCGCGGTCGACCTCCGTCTGGCTGATCCGCGGCGGCCCCCGCGGGCTCCAGCACCTGGCCGAGGTGCCGGGCCGCTGCACGGGCGGCGCGTGGCTGGACCACATGGGGCGGCTGCTCGCCCTCGACCGCGAGCTGGAGGGCCGTACGAAGACCATCGTCGTCGACCTCGGGCGCGGCGGCGAGACCAGTCCGCTGCTCCAGATCACCGAGCGCAGCAACGACCGGCTGCTGCTCGCCGACCCCGACAGCGGTCTGCTGCTCGTACGGTCCGACGCGCCCGGTGACGAGCGGCTGGGGTGGGGCGTCCTGGGCAGCACCCTCCCGGTCCGCTTCCCGGACTGCCTGCGCCCGCCCGCCCAGGCGGCGGCCGTCCCCTTCGCGATCCAGCCGGGGCAGATGCTGACGCCGGAGGCGTGCGCGGTGGCGTTCCGCATCGACACCGCGGCGGGCGGGCGACCGTGGGTGGGCGTGTGGCGCCCGTCCGAGCGGCGGTTGCGCCAGTTCTCGGCGCCGGAGGGCTGGCTGGCCGGGGCCGGTCTGTGGAGCCGGGACGGTGAGCTGTGGCTGCCGTACGCGACCCGGCAGGTGCCGTGCGGGCTGGCCCGGGTGTGGCTGCCGGAGCCCGCCCCCCGGGCGTCCGCCGGATCACCCGCGGGGCAGCGGGTGATCCGCCGAGCCCCCCGCCCCACCGCCCGCCCGGCGGAGGTGTCCGGGATCACGCCGTGGCGCCAGGTGAGCGGGCTCGGCGCGGACGGGGACGCGATTACGCACGCGGGCAGGGGCGCGGACGCGCTCACGCAGGCGGGCGCGATTACGCACCCGGGCGCGGCCTTGGTTACGGGCGCGAGCTTCACCGCGAGCACGGACCCCGGCGGGGGCAGGGGCTTGGGCCCGGGCGCGGGCGCGGGCGCGACCTTGATCGCGGGGGCGAGCTTCGGCGCGGGCATGGGACCCGGCGCGAGCATGAGCGCGGGCGCACGCGCGGGCAGGGGTACGGGCGCGGACCCGGGCGCGGGCGCGTCCTTGGCTGCGGACACAGGCTTCGGTGCCAGCGCGGGCCCCGGCGCGGACATGGGCCCCGGGCCGGGCAGGGGTACGGGCGCGGGCGTGACCTTGGTTGCGGGCGCGAGCGCAGGCCCCGGCGCGGGCGGGGGTGCGGGCTCTGGCGCGGGCGCGCGCGCAGGTACGGGCGCGGGCGGGGGCGCCGGTGTGAGCTTCGGTACGGGCGCGGACCCGGGTGCGGGCTCAGGGGTGACCTTGGTCGCGGGCGCCAACTTCGGCGCGGGCCCCGGCGCGGGCGGGGGTGCGGGTGTGGGCCTCGGTGCGGGGGTGGACCCGGGTGCGGGATTGGGGGCGGGGGCCAGCTTGAGTGTGCGCGTGAGCACGGGCCCCGGGGCGGGCTCAGGCGTGAGTCTGGGCTCGGGCTTGGGGGCGGGCGTGAGCTTGGGCTCGGGGGCGGGCGTTGACACGCACGCGGGCGTGGGCGCACGGGCGCATCCGGGCGTCGAGTCCGGGGTGGAGCCGTGGGTGGGGACGGGGTGCTGGCCCGGGGTCGAGCAGGAGACCGGTCAGGACTCCGGGCTGACGGTCGTCGCCCCACGGCCCGTTCCGCTCCAGCAGGCGCCTCTCGCCAGGTCGGCGGAGCCCCGGCCACCCCGCTGGGTCCGCGATCACCGCCCTGGTTAGACTCGGTCGCTGGGCTGCGCACCCGGGTTGGCACAGCGCGTATCGACGTTGTGGCGGGCCCCTCGCGCAGAGTACGGAGCGAACTTACCGGGGTGACTTCCCACATGTCCGAAGCCCGAACCGACATGACCCAGGCGCGCGCGCAAGAGGCTGCCGCCGAGGCCGATGCCGCCTCAAGCCAGGGCAAGCATCGGGGTCAGCAGGCCCCGTCCGAGGAGCCGCAGGCTCCGGTGCACGGCCGCCACCGCCGCCCGAGTGAGAACGCCTCGTAGGGCGATCGGGAGCGAGCGCGTTCCCCCACCCCTCCGTTTCGGAGGGGTGGGCCGCGTCACCCCCGCCACATCGCGCCCCGCCACGTCACCCCCGCTTCAGGCTCAGCACCTCCACCGCCGCGAACCCCTCCCCGCGCCGCTCACCGAAGTACGGCGTGAGCAGGCCGTCCAGCTCCGCGAAGCCGAAGACGTCCCCCGCCGCGTCCAGCTTCGCGGCCACCCGGGGCCGCTCCACGATCGCCACCATGCCCCCGTGCACCACGAACACCTGGCCGTTCACCCCCGTCGCCTGCGGGGAGGCGAGGTAGCCGACGAGCGGAGCCACATGCTCCGGGGACAGCGGGTCGGGGCGGCCGTCCGCCGTGAACTCGGCGTCGGGGAAGACGTCCTCGGTCATCCGGGTGCGCGCCCGAGGGCAGATGACGTTCGCCGTCACGCCGTACTTGGCGAGCGCGCCCGCCGTGGAGAGGGTCAGGCCGACGATGCCGCCCTTCGCGGCCGCGTAGTTGGGCTGGCCGGGCGATCCGGCGAGGAAGGCCTCGGACGAGGTGTTCACGACACGGCCGTGCACCGGCCCGCCCCCGGCGGCCTTGGAGCGTTCGCGCCAGTGCGCGGCGGCGAAACGGGTGGTGTTGAAGTGGCCCTTGAGGTGGACGCGGATGACCGAGTCCCATTCGTCCTCGGACATCGAGAAGACCATCCGGTCGCGCAGGATGCCCGCGTTGTTGACCAGAATGTCCAGCGCGCCGTACGTGTCGACCGCGAGCCGGACCAGTCCGCGCGCCGTGTTGAAGTCGGCCACGTCGCCCACGTGGGCCGTGGCGCGGCCGCCCGCCGTACGGATCTCCTCGGCCACCTCCTCGGCGGGGCCGTGGGACGCCTCGCCGGAGCCGTCGCGGCCGCCCTGCCCGTAGTCGTTGACGACGACGGCAGCGCCCAGGCGGCCCAGCTCCAGCGCCTCGGCGCGGCCGAGCCCGCGCCCGGCGCCGGTGACGATCGCGGTCTTGCCCGCCAAGGGCCGCGTCAGATCTCGATGCATGTGCGCAGCGCCTCCCCCGTCCGCATCTGGTCGAGCGCGTCGTTGATCTCGCCGAGCCGCACCCGGTGGGTGATGAGCCCCGCGAGGTCGATGCGGCCCGCCCGCCACAGCGCGATGGTGCGTTCGTACGAGCGCAGCACATCGCCCCCGCCGTACAGGGACGGCAGTATCCGCTTCTCGTCGAAGAACAGCTCGAACATGCTGAGTTGGAGGAAGTCGTCCAGCGCGCCCGCCCCGACGACGCACAGCGTGCCGCCGCGCCGCGTGGTCTCGTACGCGCGGCGCGCGGTGGCGGACTTGCCGACGACCTCGAAGACGTAGTCGAAGCCCTCGCCCGCCGTGACGCTGTTCTTGGCGTCGTCGAGCCCGTCCGGGGCGACGGCCTCGGTGGCGCCGAAGCGCAGCGCGGCCTCGCGCCGCGAGGGGACGGGGTCGACGGCGACGATATGGGCCGCGCCCGCCGCCCGCGCGCCCTGCACCACGCTGATGCCGACACCGCCGCAGCCGATGACGGCGACCGACGAACCGGCCTCCACCCGCGCCGTGTTGAGGGCCGCGCCGAGCCCGGTGGTCACGCCGCAGCCGATGAGGGCGGCGATGTCGTACGGGACGTCGTCGGGGATGGGCACGGCGCAGGGCGCGGGGAGGACGACCTCCTCGGCGAAGGTCCCGGTCCCGGCCATGCCGAAGACCTGGTCGGCGCCGTCGCCCGCGCGCTTGAAGTTGGGCGTTCCGGCGTTCATGAACCCGGACAGACACAGCTGGGACTGACCGCGTTTGCAGGACGGACAGCCGCCGCACGCGGGCAGCCAGCACACCAGCACCCGGTCGCCGGGGCTCAGCCCGGTCACCCCGTCGCCGACCTCCACGATCTCGCCCGCGCCCTCGTGGCCGGGGACGAAGGGGACGGGCTGCGGCAGGACGCCGCCCATCGCGGAGAGGTCGGAGTGGCACAGCCCGGTGGCCCGGATACGCAGCCGGACCTTGCCGGGGCCGAAGCCCACCGCCTCGATGTCGTCGAGGACTTCGAGCTTGTCCTGTCCCGTCTCGTGCAGTACGGCTGCGCGCACAGCGGCTCCTCTTGAATAAGTGGGATAGCTAGGTCAGGCGTGCTCGACGACCGTGTCGCCGAGCACGGGCGCGTCGTCCCGCTCGACGGCGCTCGCCGTCACCTGGACGCGCCCCTCGTCCCGCCACATCCGGACGCGCAGCGTCTCGCCCGGGTAGACCACCCCGGCGAAGCGCGTGGTGTACGAGCGCGCCCGGGCGACGTCGCCGCCCAGCTCGGTGTCCACGACCGCCTTGAGGACCATGCCGTACGAGCACAGCCCGTGCAGGATCGGCTTCTCGAACCCGGCGACCTTGGCGAACCCGGGGTCGGCATGCAACGGGTTCCAGTCCCCGGAGAGCCGGTACAGCAGTGCCTGGTCCTCCCGGATGGCCCGTTCCACCGTGCGGTCGGGCTCCCGGGCGGGGGTCTCCAGCCGCTCGGAGGGGCCGCGCTCGCCGCCGAAGCCGCCCTCGCCGCGGACGAAGATACGGCTGTCGCAGGTCCACAGCGGGCCGTCCGCGTCGGCCGCCTCGGTGCGCAGCACGATGACCGCGGCCTTGCCCTTGTCGTACACCGCCGCGACCCGGGACGTCTGGGTGGCGTCCCCGGCGACCGGGATCGGCCGGTGGAGTTCGACGGTCTGGCCGCCGTGCAGGACGGCCGCGAGGTCGACGTCGATCCCCGGGCCGTTCAGCCCTCCGGCTAGCGCCATGCGACCGCCCGCGACGGTCGCGAAGCTGGGCAGGACGTGCAGCTGGTTCTCCAGGGTGTAGCGCAGCTCATCGGGGTCGGTGGCCGGGATTCCGGCGCCGATGCCCAGGTGGTAGAGCTGGATGTCCTTGTGTCCCCAGGCGAGGGCGGTGGTCCGGGGCTCGGCCGAGACGGCCGTGGCGGCGTCGATGGGCATAGGACGGCAGCACTCCTTGGCCTTGGCGGGAGAGGCGGGAAGACCCCGGCCCGCCCGTCCGCACCGTCGGCCGCGCCGGGGTCGTCACTGGTCGGCAGGGCCGCGCCGCGTTTAGAACGCGTTCTAGCCGATGGCACCTGTATAGCCCAATCCCCCTGGAGGGGGAAGACTGCTGACAGACTGTCAGTTCCGGTTGCCCGGCGGTCCCCGCACGCCCGGCCGGTGCGTACGTACGCGCTCGTACGCGCCCGTCGGGGCCGTTCATCACCGCACCCGGGACAAATGTCACGGCCATCCCCGGACATCCGCATCTGCCCGGCTCATCCCGGCGTCCGTAAGGTCGGTCTCATGTACGCCACCGCTGTGGACATCGAGCGGCTCAAGCCACCGGGCCGCCGGGCCTTCCTGCCCTGGCTGTTCCTGCTCACCCCCGACGCGAGGCACCTCGTCGGGGGCGGAACGCCGCTGCCCTGGCTCGGCGGCCTCGGTCTGGCGGCCTTCGTGGGGTTCTACGTGGCCACCGTCTACACCGGCCTCGACCCGCGGCGCCGCGCCACCCGGGCCCCGCTCCTGGCCCTCGCCGGACTGGCCGCGGTCGCCTTCGCCCTGGGCATCGGCTACGCCGGGAACTGGCTGCTGTGCTTCCCGCTGCTGTCCCTGGCCACCGGGATCGTGCTCCGGGGACGCAGGTTTCTGGGGCCCGTCATCCTCACCTTCGCCGGTTCCGCCGGGGTCATCGCGAGTGTGCGCGGCGGGCCCTCGGACTCGTTGACGGTCGGCTACGGCACCGTCCTGTCCGGTCTGGTGACGGCGGCCGTCCTGTCCCTCTTCGAGACCGTCGCCCAGCTCCGCGCCACCCGCCAGGAGCTGGCCCGTACCGCGGTGGAGAAGGAGCGGCTGCGCTTCTCCCGTGATCTGCACGACCTCCTCGGGCACACCATGTCGGTCGTGGTGGTCAAGGCGGAGGCCGTGCGCCGGCTCGCCCCGCGCGATCTGGAAGCCGCTTTGGGCCAGGCCGCGGACATTGAGGCGGTCGGCCGCCAGGCGCTGACCGAGATCCGCGAGGCCGTCACCGGCTACCGCGAGGGCAGCCTGGACACCGAGCTGGACCGGGCCCGCTCGGTGCTCGACGCCTCCGGTATCGAGGCCGGCGTCCATCGCTCCGGACCGCCGCTGTCGCCCCAGGCGGAGGCGCTGCTGGGCTGGGTGGTGCGGGAGGGCGTCACCAATGTGGTGCGGCACAGCGGGGCGGCCCGCTGCGAGATCGACATCCGCGGGGGCATCGACCGGGTGCGGCTGGTGATCACCGACAACGGGCACGGCGTAGGCTCCCGTCCGGCCGACAAGGGCGAGGACAGCAGCGGCGGGACGGGCCTCAAGGGGCTGGCCGAGCGGCTGGCCGCGGCGGGCGGCTCGCTGGAGTCCGGCCCCGACGGGCGCCGGGGCTTCCGGCTCGTCGCCGAACTGCCGGTGGATACGGAGGACCCGATGGAGACGAAGGAGCCCGGGCAGGACCCGCGGGCCAAGGGGGTCCGCACGGCGTGATCAAGCTGCTGCTCGCCGAGGACCAGGGAATGATGCGGGGCGCGCTGGCCCTGCTGCTCGGCCTGGAAGAGGACTTCGAGATCGTCGCGCAGGTCGGCGACGGTGACGAGATCGTGCCGCGCGCGCTGGAGACCGGACCCGATGTCGCGCTGCTGGACATCGAGCTGCCGGGCCGCAGCGGACTGGACGCCGCCGCCGCGCTGCGCCAGGCGCTGCCGGACTGCCAGGTGCTGATCCTCACCACCTTCGGCCGCCCTGGCTATCTGCGCCGGGCGATGGAGGCGGGGGCCGCCGGGTTCCTGGTCAAGGACGGGCCGGTGGAGGAGTTGGCGGTCGCGATCCGCCAGGTGCTGGCGGGTGAGCGCGTGATCGACCCGGGCCTGGCCGCGGCCGCGCTCAGCGCGGGCCCCAATCCGCTCACCCAGCGCGAGCGCGATGTGCTGTCGGCGGCGGTGGACGGCGCGACGGTGGCCGACATCGCGGCCAAGGTGCACCTCTCCCCCGCCACCGTGCGCAACTACCTCTCCTCGGCGATCGGCAAGACCCAGACCCGTAACCGCATGGAGGCGGTCCGGGCCGCCCGCCAGAACGGCTGGCTGTAACAGGTTCCTGGACGGCGTCTTGCTTAGGCGTCCGCGCGGGTCGCGGCCGGGGTGCGCGGGAGGGCCACGGCCATCAGCACCACCGCCGCCGCGATGATCCCCGTGGCCACGACGAACGCATGGCCGTACCCGGCGGCAAGCGCCTCCGGCCCGCCCCCGCCGCGGGCCGTGATCCGCTCGGCCGCGACCGTCGCCAGCACCGTCAGGCCGAGCGCTCCGCCGATCTGCCGCGAGGTGTTGACCAGCCCCGACACCAACCCCGCCTCGGAGGGGGCCGCGCCCGAGGTGGCGGCGGCGGCGAGCGGGGTCATCATCAGCCCGGACCCGAGGGACATCACGATCGCGGGGCCCAGCACCGTACCGGCGAAGGTGCCGTCCGCGTCCATCCGGCTCTGCCACGCGTAGCCGACGACGGCCAGCGAACCGCCCACGATCGCCAGCAGCTTTCCGTCCAGCCGGGTCATCAGCCGGGGCGCGAGCTTCGAGCCGAGGATGATCGACAAGGTGTGCGGTAGGAAGGCGAGACCGGCCTTGACCGGGCTGTAGTGCAACACGTTCTGCAAGTAGAGCGACATGAAGTACCACATCGCGAACATGCCGCCGCCGCACACCACCATCACCGCGTTCGCCGCCGTGACCGCCCGGATGCGGAACAGCCGCAGCGGCATCAGCGGTTCCTCGGTGCGCGCCTCGACGGCCACGAACACCGCGAGCAGCGCCAGCCCGGCGAGCAGCGGCCCGAGCGAGGCGGCGGCGCCCCATCCGTACGGCTCGGTCTGCACGATGCCGTACGCGAGCGCCGCGACGCCCGCCGTGACCAGCACCGCGCCGGGGACGTCGAGCCGTCGTACCACCCCGGTGCGGCCCTCGGTCAGCCACACCACCGCGGCCACCAGCACCACCACGCCCACCGGCACGTTGACCAGCAGCACCCAGCGCCAGGACAGATACTCGGTGAGCACCCCGCCGACCAGCCCGCCCGCCGCTCCCCCGCCCGCGCCGACCGCCGTCCAGGTGCCGATGGCGCGGGTGCGGGCCGCGCCGTGCGGGAAGGCGGTGGTGAGGATGGTGAGCGTGGCCGGTGAGAGCACGGCCGCGCCCAGGCCCTGGAGGGTGCGGGCCGCGATCAGCTGCCAGGGCTGCTGGGCGATGCCACCGGCCAGGCTGGCGGCGGTGAACAGACCCAGCCCGGTGAGGAAGACCCGCTTGCGTCCGAAGAGGTCGGCCGCGCGCCCGCCGAGCAGCAGGAATCCGGCGAAGGCCAGCGCGTAGGCGTTGACCACCCACTGCAGCGCGGTCTCGCCGAGCCCCAGGTCCGTGCGGATGGAGGGCAGGGCGACGTTGACCACCGATACGTCGAGGACCACCAGGAACTGTCCGGCGCAGGCGGCCAGCAGGACCGCCCACACCGGCGGCGCGGCGCGCGGCGGGCGTATCGCGGGGGCGGGTGGGGAGGAAATGGCATGCGGAGGGGGAGTTGGGGTGGACATGCCGGTGATGCTCGCATCGTACGATGATCCAACGCATCCGCATTTCTGCGCATTTGCGGACGACGCGGGTCCTAGGACCAGGGGCAGACGGTCATCGGGTGGTCGTAGGCGGTCGCCGGGTGATCATCAGACGGACGTCAGGCGTTCGTCATCCGGTCGGGGACGGGTCGCGGGGCAGGCCGAGCAGCCGTTCCGCGACGACGTTCAGCTGTACCTGGGTCGTACCGCCCGCGATGGTCAGACAGCGTGACATCAGAAAGCCGTGCAGGGCCCGCTCCCCCGCGCCCTCGCGCACCGCGCCGCCGGGTCCCAGCAGCTCCAGGGCGAGTTCGGCGACCTTCTGCTGGTGGGCGGTCTGGACGAGCTTGCGGACGCTCGCGCCCGCGCCCGGCTCCACCCCGGACACCTGGCGCAGCGTGGTG
>Ga0307508_10005477_pt1 | contig 12067 bp, 8 predicted proteins | sample 9_EM_MG_FD_203089 | JGI IMG/M metagenome (GOLD analysis project Ga0307508, IMG submission 203089) | Populus trichocarpa ectomycorrhiza microbial communities from riparian zone in the Pacific Northwest, United States - 9_EM | ecosystem: Host-associated > Plants > Roots > Unclassified | place... | reverse complement strand
ATGGCCTGAGACTATTGGGACCAAGGCCCAACGCCATGCACATAATTTGGGCTGAGGCCTAGCCTAACTCGATTTGTTTTATGAGCTGGGCTAGAACTCATACTTTTGCCACCACTTTTCGACCTAGTGGTGGCTTAAGAAGAAAATTTACTAGTAACGTACATGTTATTTTCATGTTTTCTTCCCATTTTTTTAAGGCTTATACACGATTAAGAGAAGAGAATGACGTAACCTGGATAAGGAGGGAATAATGTTGGCTTGTTATTGGTGGTGCCACCGATGCTTTTGGTGGCTTAAGGTGGTCGCTGGAGGTAGAGAAAGATGGTTGGTTAGGTAGTTGGAAAGGTGATGTTTTCATGGCTGGTTTTCTGCTCTCCTTCTCTCCTAATTTTCTCCTCCTCTACTACACGAAATTCACCCTTATCTATAGGTGTTTATCAGACATGAATCTTTCTCCTTGATTCAAATTATAAAATCGACCTGTAAAGGTTGGTTGGGTCAACCTTTTTGAGGTCAAGATTGCAACTGGTTCAAGGCTTCCCATGGACAGCTTTTTTGCTCACGTTCGGGTGCAATGGTAGGACGAGGGTGACATCTTTTTTTTCTTGTTCGGTAAAGGTATGAGAGAGAAGGAAGGCTTGGAAGGTAGCATTAAACCTGCCATTTTTGTTGCTATCAGGTGGAGGTTGAAGGTAATGAATAGTGGGCTTCAAAACGACATCGTTTCTCTCATTATTTTTTTTAATAAAAATTAACAAAACGATATCGTTTCAGATAAAACATGTTGTTTCATTTAAATGGAACAACACTTTTTTGGCACTTTGGGTTTAATTTAGGTTCAAATCTCATTTTTTCAACTTCAGCCCTCAATCTTTCGATTTGTTCAGTTACTTCCTCAATTGAATTTTGATTATAAGAATCAATTCAATTCCACCCCTGTCAATTTTTAAAATGATGCCCTAAGTTTAGCGCACTTTTCAACCTGGCCCTTGGTTTTGGGTATTTTCAATTCCATCCTTAATTTCAAACTAATAATTTCTTCAATTCCACTCTTGTTTTCAATTGATTTTGGTCCTTGAATTAACATGTTTTTTGCAAAAAGGTCAATGTCTCCAAATTTCTTCAATTGGACCCTTAATTGATCCTAAATTTTGATTTTCTTTCAATGTTGTCCCTGATTTCAACCAATCAAGTTTGGAAAATTTTAATTTGGTTCTTTAAAATTCTAATCTTCTTAATCAAGCTCAAATTAGGTTTTCAAACTTAAATTTTCACCAAGTAAGTCCATAAAAAAAATTAATTTGACCCATTAAAAGTTTAAATAAGTCCTTGCACTTAATTAATTCTTTTAATTTGACCCAAATTAATTCTTACATTCAATTAAACCTTTAGTTGTGCCCATTATTAAGTCAAATTGGCCTATAAAAAGTCTAATTAAGTCCTTAGACTTATTTTATGCAACTCTGTCTAATAATCATTTAATTTGACATTGTATCTGCGTTGTCTTTCAAACTTGGATATAATTGGGTTTCTAATTTTTGTTACAATTCTCAGTTCGGTTCCTCAATGCTTGTGAAAGCCTTTTCATCTTGCTCTTGCCAAGTTGCCAGTCTTTTTTTTATTTTTTTGTTTTGAATTTTAAAAGAAAACGATAATTTTGGGAGAAGTCTTAAAATTAGGTTATAACAATGGGTTTGAGGAGAAAGAGTTGCTGAATTTTGGTGGTAGAGACAAAAAGTTATCGGTTGACATAAATGTTGACCTTTTAAAAAGATCTTGGTGTTCATAGATTCCATTCGATGAGGAGCGTTTAACTTGAGTTAGATCTCACATCAAGAAGTTTTTGGGTTGCAGGTTGATTTTGTGTTTTTGAATTGATTTTTAGGTTGTTTAAAGTCATAAAGGGGTATATCTATGTCTTTAATTTATTTTTGTGTGTTTTGGATTATAAAAATGTTTGAAAATGAATTTTTATGGTTAAAAACCCCTAAGTTTTTTTATGCTCTTAGGTCGTTGGAAACTGGAGAGGCAGATGAAGAGTTGTTTGAATGAATTAAAAAACAATTTTGGCTTGGTGAATGACGCTACAAGAATATATTTTAATAGGTGCACAAGTTTGGCCTAAGAGCTGGTCCATCAGACCCAGACTCTTAGGCACATTTTTCAAGGGATTTCTTTTAAAAAATTTTAACTTTATTTAAATAAAATCAAAGAATATTTTATTTAAGAAGTCATACATTAATAATTTTTTTAGATTATGCGGGATAATTTTTTGATCATTTAGCTTTTTTTAATAAAAAAAAGTTCAATTGTTTTCTCAGTCACATGACCCAAGTTGCAGATTTGACGGATTGATTTAGGTTTTTATTTTTATTTTTTTCTAATATTGATTTTTTTAATTTTATACTTCAACAATGGTTTGGTTAGCCTTTGTACTTGTTATAATTTTTGCTATGGGATTCTCATGACTCGGGTCATGAGTTTGGCCTGTTTTTCTAGGTTTACTCGAGTAGTTATTTTTTTCAATCATGGTCTTATAACTCGAGTCATGTGTTTTACAAGTTGACCCTGGTTGATCCAACATGTCATTGTCTCAATATCATTTTAAAAAAAATGAATATATCATCTAATATGTCACAATCTCAATAATTTTAAACATGTATAATCCAATACGCATTGGATTTTAGGGCTTCTTAACTTCTTTATATTTTCTTATGGTTAAAAAAAATGATTTAACCCCTAGTAAATTACGGGTCAAATAGCTAGTTAATTGTACTAGCAGTGATGAATGCCATAAACAAATGAGTTTTTTAGGAACTTAGCATAATTAAAATAAAAATTGGTAAAGTAACACAGGCAAAATAATATTTAGCGATTTAACACACTTAATTGAGTCGTAGGTATTAGCTGCGACTCGTGTGTCACATTTAATATTTGGTACTCATAAGTCGTAAATGCCAACTGTATAACATGTTAGTCACATATAAAATATAAAACACACAAGTCGTGGATGTTATCCACATCTCAATTAAAAGACTCAATTAACTCCCTCTAAAAAAATCACAATTCAAATAAGCAGTTTTCTAGCATCAAAACATAATTCACATAAGTAGTACATAACATATTCAATCATAATTACTAAAATTGGACCGATAATTAACATTACATAATATTTTATTAAAATTAAACTAATTATGCATTTATTCATCATTCTTATAACATGTAATAACATGTAACTATATCTAACATGGAAAGGCTTAGGGCACTCGTGTAAGGGTCTAGGTGTGAGGTAGCGTCACATATTAAATTTGAGCTTAATTTAATATCGTTTGCTTGAGGTTTTAATTTGAAATTCAATTCTGCCGCAAACTGATCACACAAGGGGTTTAGGTATATGAGGACGACCTACAAACAGAGATTTATTGTTTGTTTGGTATCAAAATACTAAGTATTGAAATTGAGGTCATTTCGAGATCGTTTAGTCTGGGTTTCAATTTTGTTATGTAAAAATTGCGTAACAGGTAAGATGTGCGTTTCAATTTTCAAAACATGATCCTTGCCGTTCGTTTTTGTCCAAATATTTATGTTTCTATTATAATTGGGTTATTTAGGAGTCAAGTAATTGTTTTTGCTATTACACTTCTGTTTTATTTCGTGTCTTCATTTCGTCCACAATTTGTACGAATTTGCATGACTACTCGTGAAATCATAATCGTAGTTTTGTTTTGCTTTGTTTTCAATATATTTATTGATTTTTGAGTTTGAAAATTATAATTGGATTGCGCATATATTAGTTCCTAAAGAACCAAAAGAAAACAAGTTGTGAGGTAACGGTGTGAGGGTATTAGAGTGAAAAACCTTGATTTTTGTGTGAAACACGAGAGGTGTGAGCATATATTTTGTGCTGCTAACCAACTTTTGCAGATTCAAAGATTATCTGAAAACAACAAATCAGTGGCACAAAATGCTAACGTCGATTTCCATTTACGAGCCATAGGCCAGCAGCTTAAGCTCTTGTCCAGGACATCCAAAGATCTGAAAGATGAGGTGAATTCAATAAAGCAACAAACAACAAAGCTGATGGCCGAGGAAATACGGTCCGTAGGGCCTTATGGAATATCAGATCTAATTTTGAGAAGTTTGTTGATAAAAATGCAGATGTGGGTGAAGACGACTATTATTTTGCTTCTACTACCCAAGGAATGAGTTCTGGACCCAATAGGGCGAGGAGGAATGTGAATTTCCATTGCTTGGGGAATTGTGAAGATGTGGATGGGGACTTGGACTCAATTAAACTTAAAATTCCAAACTCTTAAGGGAAAAATGATCTGGAGCTGTATTTGGAGTGGGAGAAAAAGGTGGATTGGGTTATAGATTGTCGTAGATATTTGGAGGCAAAAAAGCTGAAAGATGATATGGATTCGATGAACCAACAGATTATTGGGGCTGATCGGCGGAGATTCAATATAAGCAAGGAAGAGAAACAGAGGTTACGAGTTTTAAATATTTATGATCATAATGCTTCTATAAGGTTAGATAAAGAACATGAAGAATGGAGAGCTTCAATTTAGCGCTGAAAGAATGAAAAACAAAAGAGGGCAGCAGTGGTTATCATTCAAAAATATACACGCAATTGGATGGCAATACGTGATTATTTGAAATTATTAGCGGCTACTACATTCATATAATGTTGTTTGCAGGCAATTGCGTGCAAGAAAAGAACTTCAAAGGCTTCAACAAGAAGCTAAGGAATTGTCCATTAAACTTGTTGATGATTCGAGGACAAATCATCTTGAAGAGAGAGGGAATGATACGATCCAAGTAAGGTCATATTCGGATTTTGTCGTAAACTTTCCTACTGTCCAGTTTTAAGCTATTGAGCATAACTCCCAATCCAACCGTTGGATCCAGCTGAAACTTGACTTGAAGATCCCTAAGGTATTGGTCTATGTTGTGATAAAGTTTCAAATGAGAGCTCGGGAAGGACTTGCGATATAGGTCAGAATAGGTTATATGAATTTTATTATTTATTTCCTTTTAACTTGTGGACTTATTGTTTGGCAAGGATCCTTTTCCTACAGTGATGTTGGAGCATCTTTTGGAAATTTCATAGTTCCACCAAGATCGTTAATGAGTTGCAATATAATCTCCAAGTGTGGCAATGATTCATTAATGTTTCATAATCCTTTTCTTATAAGGATTCCTTATTCATCCTAGCTACACAAGAAAAAAAGGGCTGGTGCTATTTAATGATATATTAGTTATTTTTATTATTTTTCAAGAACTATTTAAACTCATGTAACCAAAATTTTGACACCCATTGATGAATATTACTTCTGAATTTTTCAGTTTTAACGTGTGAGAATGATTTTTGCATTCTACTCATTCCAATAGTGGTGGTGCCTTGGGGCAGGTTTCGATTGTGTCACACTCCTATCAAACCTATTTCGGCTTTCCGGGATCAGATCTCAATCTTGATTGTGGGTTGCGTGACCACGTGATCACGAGATTCGCATCACACCCCCTCCCGAGGGTGAACTTAAATTCCAAATTCAAGCCATGATGAATATGATAAAGAGGATGAATTGTGATGGGGAACGTGTGTGACAAACTTGAAAGGGTGGACGAACACGGTAACGAGGCTGGAACAAGTACACCCAAGATGTGAGGAAGTTGGGGCTAATCCAAAATCAAACAATGGTAGTAGGGCCGAAAGGCCAAGGTGGGCTGATTAAGTGGATTTTGATGAGAATGTTGATGATATTAGTAATGGTGGTTTTGATGATGATACCATAATTCATAAGAAAGGTTTTCGTCAGCCTAGAAACAGAAGAGATTTTAGGAATAGGGTTAATTTGGCCAAAGAGGAAATTTCTGTAACTTTGGGGGACATGATGATGTAGACGGTGATTTGGATGCTATCAAACTGAAAATACCTACTTTTCAAGGTAAAAACGATCCCGAGGTGTATTTGGAGTGGGGGAAAAAGGTTGATAGGATTCTTGATTGTCATAACTATTCGGCGGCAAAGAAGGTGAAAGTGCTTCATTGAATTCACAGATTACACACTGATTTGATGGGATCAGAATGTGATTAGTAGGAGAGGAGAAAGGCCAGTAACGTCGTGGGAGGAGATAAAGGTGTTGATAAGGAGGCGACTCGTGCCTAACCACTATTATAGGGATTTGTATATTAAATTATTGTGTTTGAATCAGGGTTCTAAGTCCGTGGATAAGTATTTTAAGGAGATGGAGATCATAATGATATGGGCTAATGTGATTGAGGATAGGGAAGCTACTATGACTAGATTTCTTAATGGGCTGAATATGGACATTGCGATGATTAAAAGTCAACAATTATTCTTTTTTTTGTGCAAGGTTAATTTGGCCAAATCAGATCCTTAATGGGAGAGGATTCTTAGCATTCAAAAGAAGAAGTTTCCTAATCCACCAGGGCAACAAATTTATTTCCTAAAGCAAGGGAGGATTATTTAATGATTCTTCTAGTTTAGAAAGGAAACTAATAAAGTCAGTAACTAAAGAGGAAAGAACCATTATTTTTTTCCATGTAAAGCATGAAAACTAAGCTCTTAAATAGAGGTGGCAACAAAAATTTCCAAGTCAGAATTGATTCTCCTAGTCTATTTAGAATTCCTAAAGTCAACAACTAATCTTAGATCTACAAGGAAGGATTGTTCGGCCAAGGTGACTATTTAGGCTAGGAAATAAGAAACCTTTATGTTATTTTCTTTGTTATTTGTTGTAGCATGCTTCAACCTTTTATGTATTTGGGCTAGTTCTGATTATAAGTATGCCTTATACAAGTCGACATCTTGGATATTCTAGGGTTTAGCTTAGGTTATTAAACATATCAAAACACATTTGTAACCTAAGTTTTAGTTTCATGTTTTGCTTAATAATAATTCAGATTATCGCATCTCTCTTAGGTCCTGTTTGGGAACGTGGTGCAAACCACGTTCCATCAAATTTTGAATTTTTTTGCTTAAATTTAATTATTTTTTATATTTTCAGATCTTTTTGATATGCTGATGTCAAAAATGATTTTTAAAAAATAAAAAAAACCATTATTACGATGCATTTCTAAACAAAATGTACTTTGAAAAGCAACCGCTGCCACACTCCCAAACACACAATAATGAGTCTATGAGGGTGTGTTTTGTCTCCTACTTTGGTTCTCTAATGAACTGAATTGAGTTATCAAAGAATAATTGTCTTTAGACGTCATCCTATACTTCTTGTTCTCGTTGCTATTCGTTGGGTAGGGAGTTTTGGATTCCAACAATGTTGGCGCTTGTTTAGGTTTAAGATACTCTCTGTTACACTTCCAAACTTGATTTCTTGGCTTCCTGAGAGTTGTATCATTTGTTTGTGGGTTACGTAACCAAATGCTTAATGGGTCCGCATCAATTAGTCTCATAGGCAAATCATTTATATCCCGGTATCAACCAATACCATTAGTCACACAGACTAATCAATTTCATCCAAGTATCAATCGATACCTTAGTGATGCGAACATCGTGATCACGTGGTCACGCAACCCACACGCAAAGACACTAATTCCCGGAAAGCCAAGTAAATCAGGTTTGATAGGAATGTGACATAAAGATAACTTGTACCTAGACACCACCACTAATGGAAACGAAAACCCCCACCCAACGAATATTGATTCAAGAAGTATCGATACTACAAACGCTAAGTATAAATCCTTGCTATATCCTTAGTTTGTAATATTCAAGAAGTAATCCACATAGAAGAACTTAAATTTAAAAGTTAATTGATGGATAGAGAAGCTAGTTGATTGAAAACCTTCCTAGTCTCCGCTCATGCGGCTGATTATAAATTACCCACAACCTCTACACTTCTATGGGCGACTCTTTTGCATAAAAATGCATCCAACATGTTCTCTAAGGGGCCTAGACCCTAACCTCACACATGTAGCCGACTATCATGCACCCAAACCATGTGTACTTGTTTTTTCAATTCAAGTTTCTCAAGCTAAGCCCCACTTATGTGGCTAGTTTTTCATACAACAACATAGACATCATATAAATAACAATGTATCAATCCAAGCCCCACTCATGTGGTCGGGCTTCATGCACACATGATGCAAGCCTCATGATCACGTGGTTACGCAATCCATAATCAAGATTGAGATCTGATCCCAGAAAGCCGAAATAGGTCTAATAGGAGTGTGACACAATGGAAACCTGCCCCAACGCACCACCACTATTGAAATGAGTAGAATGACGCCACGAAACCAGTTAATCTTCGATAAGTCAGATTCAGTTCATTCAAGAACAGAAAAATGCAAGAATCACTCTCACAAGTTAAAACTGAAAAATTCAGAAGTAATAATCCTCAAAGCTACTGAAATTTTAGCTTACATGAGTTTAAATAGTTCTTGAAAAATTAACCCTAACGGACCCCTTATGTGGACTTATATGAACTCAAAACTGACCCAACAACCCTAAACTGAAAAAGCCCATAACCTGATCCAAACAAGCCCTAGATCCTAGCTTAAAACAAAGTTTTAATTAAGCCCAAACATGAAAGAAAATAATAAAAATAACTAATTTGTCATTAAATAGCACCAGCCCCTTTTTCTATGTGTAGCTAGGATGAATAAAGAATACTTATAAAAAAATGATTATGGAATATTAATGAATCGTTGCCACTCTTGGAAATTATGTTTCAGCTCATTAAAGATTGTTGTGGAACTAGGAAATTCCCAAAACAAGTTGCCACATTCTTTTAGGACAAAGATCATTGCCAAATAGAAAGTCCACAAGTCAAAAGAAAGTAAATAACTTGTTCTGACCTATATCACAAATCCTTTGCAAATTCTGATTCGTTTGAAAATTTACCCCAACATAGACAAAGACCTCTGGAATATTCTGGTAATGTTTTAGCTCAATCCAACGATTGGATTTGAAGTATACCCAATAGCGTAAAACTGGATGGTATAAACTTTTACGCTAAAATCCGAATCTGACCTTGCTTGGGTCGTATTACAAGGTTGAACCGTATCAACACAACACTTGTCTAAAGATAATTACCATATTAAGACTTCATTAGCCTTTATTAATGCATCATAATACATATGTACAAATCATAATCTTAATACAGAAGATAAAGACTTATATAAATTGTTGTAAATTAAAGAGGATGGGGTGTTAAGCACTTACCCAGAGTCTATGAATGAGCTACATCTCCCTATTATTGTCCTATCCTCGCATTCTCCCTTATGTCATTAACGACATAGTCATCACAAACAATCCAACCAGTATTCTCAAACCTTAACGTGAAAGATTTCTTAAAATCTTATACACATACATGTTTTCCATATCTTTTACTATAATTTTAACATCTAGATGTTTCGTCAATATCCAAGTGCTTAACTTTTAATTTTAATGTCCATACATTTCATCAATATCCAAGTGCCTTTACTTTTTATCAACGAATTTTAAATGCTCAATTACTTAATTTTTCGTCAATGCATTTCCAATGTTGAATCACTTAGTTTTTCGTCAATGAATTTTCAAAGTCTAAATCCAATTATCAATTACACTAAATAACATAATTTTACGCAAACATCAAAATGATTTAGAAAAAAAAAACAAGACATAACTCAATTCTCCCTCATTATATATGGTTGGACGAACATGACATTTAAAAGGGACATGAGTTTTCTTCCAAATTATTTCATTCACATATTTAAGACAAAATATCGAAACAATTCAATTCAATTCAATTCAACTGTAGACCTTAATTTCGCACATTCATGGTTGTCATGGAGATGCGAAACTTATGATCACTTGGTCCTACAACCCACAATCAAGATTGAGATTTGATCCTGGAAAGCCAAAAGAAGTCTTATAGGAGTGTGACACAAAGAGAACTTGTCCCAATGCACCAATACTATTGGAATGAAGTCAAATGATACCACGAAGCCAGTTAATCTTCAATAAGTAAGATTCAGTTCTTTTAAGAACTATAAAATACAAGAATCTCTCCCACGCATTAAATTGAAAAGTTTAGAAGTATTATATTCGTCTAAGGTTGCTAAAATTTAGGCTTTACATGTGTTTAAATACTTCTGAGAAATTAATAGATCTACTCTTGTGGGCTGAATTGACCCTGATACGAACCTCCTGATCATGCAACCATAATCAAGATTGACATATGATCCTAGAACCCTGTTCAAATAGACATTTATTTGCTTGGCTGTATAAAACTAAACAAGAGGAGATTGGATCAAATCAACTCATAATTAGCTCAAATTTGATACTCTAATTACTAGAGTCCTAATTGCACAGAATATTAAGTTTGGGGTCCATTGAATATAGTTTGCTTAGGTTTTTATTTTCAGGTCTAATCAGGCCTGATTCATAACGTTTTTGCATCAGCATATCAAATCTTATTGTAATTTCTCAAATATAATATTCTATCTATTTGGGTTGAAGTCGCACTAGATCTCAAAATTTTAGCTCAATTGGACATCATTTACCTTAGGTTCCAGATTCAGACTTAACTTGTCGTAAACGGGTCTGTTTTGCGTCAACTTTTGAAACTCGTTTTGTTTTTGTTGTTTTCATTTTCATGCAGTATATTTACAACATATCTAATATATTTGGGTATTGTTTCATCGTATTGCATACTTCATTTCTATTTTTATTTGAGTCTTCAGTTTCATTCATATTTTTGATAGATTTGTTTGCTACTCACGAGACTATCATTGCAATTTTGTTTTGCTTGTTTTCTTGTTTTTATTGGTTCTTGAGTCATATACACCTATTTCGATTGCACCACTGAGTTGATTCTATTTGGTGTTGGTTTCAATTTTGCAAGAACCGAAAGAAGGTTAGATGAGGGGAAAATTCTAATTTTGAGTGAAACACGAGCGATGTGAGGATATTTTTATACACTAACTAATTTTAGTAGGTATCATCATGTCAGATCAAAACAATACACCACCCCCTCCCGAGGGTGAACTTTAAGTTCCAAATTCAAGCTATGATGAAGATGATGGGGAACATGTGTGAAAGACTTGAGATGGTGGAGAAATGCGGCAATAAGGCTGTAAAAGTACCTAAGATGTGAGGAAGGTTGGGGCTGATCCAAAATCAAACAATGGTAGTAGAGCTGAAAGGCCAAGGTGCGCTGATTAAAAGGATTTTGAGGAGGACGTTGATGATATTGGTAACCGTTTTGAGGATGAGACCATAGGCCATAGGGTAGGTTTTCGGTAGGTTAGAAGCACAAGGGATTTTAGGAATAGAATTAGGGGCCAATTTGGCCAAAGTGGAAATTTCCGTAACTTTAAGGGACATGATGATGTAAATGGTGATTTGGATGTTATCAAACTGAAAATACCTATTTTGCAAAGAAAAAACAATCCTGAGACGTATTTGGAGTGGGAGAAAACGATGGATTGGATTCTTGATTGCAATAACTATTCGGAGGCAAAGAAGGTGAAAGTGGTAGTTATTGAATTAACATATTACGCACTGATTTGGTGGGATCAGAATGTGATTAGTAGGAGGAGTGGAGAAAGGCCAGTAGCGTCGTGGGAGGAGATAAAAGTGTTGATGGACAAGATGGACCTAGAGGAGAATACCTATTTGAAGGAAAAAACAGTCCTGAGATGTATTTGGAATGGGAGAAAAAGATGGATTGGATTCTTGATTGCAATAACTATTTGGAGGCGAAGAAGGTGAAAGTAGTAGTTATTGAATTCACATATTAAGCACTGATTTGGTGGAATTAGAATGTGATTAGTAGGAGTGGAGAAAGGCCAGTAGCGGCGTGGGAGGAGATGAAAGTGTTGATGGACAAGATAGACCTAGAGGAGCTTAAGATACCTAAGAAGCATGAAGGACAACATCTAACTCATCTTATCCAAGTCCAAAAAGAGCCCAATTTGTGTGGATCAAAGGGTTGCCAGATCTGATTTTCTTGGCTAAAAAGAATTAATTAATGATTCTCTTAGTTTAGGAAGTAAATTAAATTGACAGGTGTAAAAAAGAGATTTTCTTAATTAATTGTCC
>Ga0307508_10005476_pt1 | contig 12069 bp, 2 predicted proteins | sample 9_EM_MG_FD_203089 | JGI IMG/M metagenome (GOLD analysis project Ga0307508, IMG submission 203089) | Populus trichocarpa ectomycorrhiza microbial communities from riparian zone in the Pacific Northwest, United States - 9_EM | ecosystem: Host-associated > Plants > Roots > Unclassified | place... | reverse complement strand
CCTTGTTGCGTTCTCGCTTTATTACTTTGGACTTTCTATTACTGTTGAAGAAAGTGGCAACTCCACTCACTGCTCATCTGCTACTGTTCCCATTTGTTCCTTCTAACTGATGACTGTAACTTAAATGGGACCAAACTCACAGTTTCGAGAGAGAGAGGCAACAGGTAGCACCAACACCATCAAGTCTTTAACATCTCTCTCTCTCTTTCTAGCTAATGTTTTAAAGCATGTAGAAACCAGATCGTGTTCATGGAGGCGTCAAGTAGCAAGGATTGTGCTTCTGGGCTTTCAACAGATCGTGTTCATCCCTGCACAAAACAAATGGTTCAAAAAAGAGAAACAGCTGGTTGCTTGTGATGAAGCCAGAGAGGGAAGATTAACTTTGTGAGGAGATGGCGATGAGATTAAGTGTCCTTTCTCTGCACAAAACAAGCCAGAGAGGGAAGATAAACTTTGTGAGGAGATGGCGATGAAATTAAGTGTCCTTTCTCTGCACAAAACAACCTACAATGTCATATTTATCCCTCTCCCACGCCCTGCCGGTCCCACTTCACCCCTTCAGCCTCCCTTTTCCATTCCTTATTTTTAACTACACAAACCCGCCTGGGGTTGACCCGGGCAAACCTGGAAAAACCGGAACCCGGTCTCTTAACCGGATCACATCCCGGGTTGGATTTAAAAACTATGGTTTTATCCATTAAAATTGCCTTTTTTTTTCAATTTCATCACCTAATGTTTTTTTATTATTAATTGGATAATGTAATTTATTTTGGTTTGATTTTTTTTTTCCAAACGCTTTGATATTTTACTAGTTCATAATTTTATAGGTGTCTATTTTATATAAAAAAATTTGTTCAACATAATCGAGTCCATGACCCGAGTAATATATTTAACTGATTAACTTTGGTTGGGTAGGGATTGAGTTTGATAATTTTTTAACATAAATAGTTATTAAATTATTTAATAAAATGTATGAATGAATTTTCTGAATTTCAATTTAATATTTTTTATTTATAAAAATATATTGTAAAAATCTATTTTTAAAAAAATATATATATATTTGACGTAAGAGATATACAATGCGTGCCTGTCTCATATGGGAGACCACTTCTGCACATGCCTCTTGGCCCCCCCATATTCACCGTTACTAGCTAAACCCCACTCCACCCCCACCCACCTAATCTAGGTCCCATATCAGCCAGCCACGTCTATCACCATCTCTCTCTCTCTCTCTCTCTCTCTATATATATATATATATATATTCACATTTCACCGTCCCAATTAATATTCTACCCCTTCTGTTCAAGGATCGTTTGAGTGATAGAGATTAGAGAGAGAGCGAGGACAAACCGACTATCCTTTTCTCGTCAGAAGTATCATCCAATGAGGTGAACCCACGTGGAAACAAGCATTAAGGATCCTCAGCTTATCTCCCTCACAACCGCCACGTGGAGTCATGATCACGCATGGGACTGGTCACTACCCTCGTGGACCCCACCACCACGGTCTGGCTTGGTCCGTACACAATTGATCTAGTAATTAGTCCATCATTTATCACAACCATTATCTGTGACAGCAGTGACGTGGCACGTCCTCAAGTGAGTGTTTTTTAGGTTGACTTTTGTATTAAAGCACTAACTAATAATAATTAGTTACCGTAAGGAGAAGGGGCGGGCAATAGTTGTCGATCAAACCAACAAAACAAAACACTCTACTCTCACTATATTATAGTCCCAGAAACATCAGAAATCTAAGGGGAAAAAAAACACTAACATGAAAGTTAGTTGTTGTACATAAACACCCAAGATCAAACCCAGACACCTCCCAAAATCAACAAATATACTCCATAAAATAAAATAAAATAAAAGAAGAAGAAGAAGAAGATTCATATAAGAAAAAAAAATTACATAAAGGAAAGCAGTCATATCATATTTTCCATTTTGTTGAATCTTTGAGATTTTTTTTTATTATTAATTCTTCTGTAATTTGAAGTTAACAAAGAAAGGGGTTTACGGGAGGTAAGCAGTCATATCATTCCATTGGCTCTGACTCCAGTAAGCTTGATCAACGGTATTAGGAAGATAAAAAAACCCACCAGCTTGATCTCCACTCCCTAACTGCCAATCCAACGCTCCAAATCCCCCACCGGTATTCTCTGTTGATCTACTACTACTCGGCAAAGCTGATAACTCAGCGTGAATCGTCTGATCAATCAACCCTCCTCCTGTCATCTCCTGATGCTGATTTTGCCACTGCTGCTGGTTCTGATTGTTCTGCACATGATGCTCAAGCCCTTGTTGCTGCTGTTGGTTCGTTGTGTTGCTAAATCCAAACGACAAGTCGTTCGTCGATGTGATCAAGCTTGTGAAACTCCCAATCTCCGAGAAAATCCCACAGTCCGATCCTTGCTCGAGCAAAGCAGGTTCGAAACTGGGATTCATATCCCCACGTGGAAAGATTTTGGACTCAACAATACCATTTAATAAATTATTGGAAACAGAATTTACAGAAAGCGCAGACACTGCTTCCACTGCTGTATTTGCATTCGTGTTATTTGTAGCCGTAAGACTCGAACTCTCACTACTAGAATGAGAGTTGGAGGACATATGATCTCGTCGCTGATGTTGTTCCTGTAGCTCCTGCGGTCTAGTACTGGAGGTTGTAATTGCATCAGAAGTTGTACTTGGTGTGTTTTGTTTAAGCTTAGACCGCTTGGTCTTGCGGCATCCACCGCCAACAGGAACGTTGCGGAGGACACCGCCTTTAGTCCAGTAACGCCGGCAACTCTTACAGAAGTGACGAGGCTGAGAGAGGTTGTAGTTGTTGTAGTAACAGAATTTCGTGTTCAGCGAGTCACATCGTGGGCACTTTAATGCTTGGTGGTTCTGGTGGTGGTGTGGCCGTAGTCGCCTGTCACCCCCACCTCCACCGCTAAATAACCTGCCTCCGCCACCAATTGAGTGGGTGTCTTGCATTTCTCAAGCTCCTTAGCTACCGCTAGCTCCAGTTGAGAAACAAACGTTAGAATTTTCAGTTTTTTCTTTTTGGATTTTGTCAAGATTGTTCTATGGAAATTCAAAGAAAGGTTGAAAAAAATGGAGTATTCTGCCTCATGGCATCGACTTTTCAACTGTGGCTTTCAGAAAACCGGTCAAATTAGAACCGATTGTGAGAGAAAGAGAGCTCAAAGCGAGACCTGAACTCTTCTGACAAATATCCCCTTCCAAATCTTCTTCTATCTATATCTTTTATTTATTTATTTATTTTAATTTCTATTGCCCAAATTAACCCTGTACCACATCTAAATTTGCATAAGTTGTTCCCACATGTGTGAAATCTCGAAACCACCCAACATGGACCGGGGGTGTTTGGTGTTAAATGGGGTTTTATTGGGATTTTCAACCGTACGGAAGGTTAGAGAATCTGGGCCGTTTAAAGGGGGACACGTGAACGTATGATAAAGAGGAGGTGTTGCTGTCCAGAACATCACGTTGTCTACTTGTCGGCCACCCCCCGTTTATCTGCTCTTCTAAATCGGTGTCGGTACAACTGGTTGAGGAGCTGCCACGTTGCTTGTTAGTATTGGTGAGTTGTCGAAACAAAATACGATGATTCTTTTGCTTAACTGAAGAGGGATTTAACGGATACTGTCCTATGTGTCTGACCTCAAATTGTGCCTTGGGATCTTTTTTTTTTTTCTTTTTTTATGACTCTAAGATGTGATTTTGTATTAGAGTGTTTAACCAGGCTAACAAGAACAAGACTTGTTTATTTGGGAGGGGGGTTCTGTACAATGTACATGCAAGAAAAGACATCGGAGGATCAAAATGATACCACAATATCTCATAATTAGCCATGAATATCATGGGCAAAATGTATCATCGTTGCCATTCTTCTCTGTTATTTTAAACATTTTCTTGTAACTTTTGGAAGCTAGTTATAAGATTGTGTTTCTTTCTTATAAAAAAATACTAAAAAACAGGAGAATAAAGAAATATTTATAAAAGTTCTCTAAAACTTAAGTACGAGAGACTTGAAAGAATCCTCTAAAACCTAAAAAATAAAGAAAAAATTGCAAGAATCATTTAAGACTCGATCACAAGAAAAATTTACAAGATTTCTCTAAGACTTAAAAATAAATAATGATTTGTAAGAGTCATTTAAGACTTTATCATAAAAAAATTTCAAGATTCACCTCAGATTCAAAAGGTAAAGAAAAATTTATGAGTCCTCTAAGACACGATCACAATAAAGATTTGCAATAGTCCTTTAAAACTAAAGAATAAAGAAAGATTTATAAGCATCCTCTAAGACTCAATCATGAGAGATTTGCAAGAGTCTTTTGAGACTAAAAAAGTAAATAAAAAATTATAAAAGTCCTCTTAGACTAAAAAAGTAAAGATAAATTGTAAGAGTTCTCTAAGATTGATCATAAGAAAGATTTGTAAGATTCCTCTAAGATTAAAAAATTCAGAAAGTTTTGCAAGAGTTCTCTAACACTCAATCACAAGAGCCTCATAATGGTAAGATTCAACTCAAATTCATAAGAGTCCTCTAAGACTCTAAAAGTAAAGAAAATTTACGAGAGTTCTTTAAGACTCTAAAAGTAAAGAAAAATCTGCAAGAGTTCACTAAAACTCTAATTCGCATAACAAATTTTAAGAGTTCTTTGAGACTCAAAAGTAAAGAAAGGTTTGTTAGAGTCCTTTGAGACTCAATCGCAAGAGCATCTTAATGGCAGGTATCTACTCAAATTTATAAGAAAAGTGCAATGATTATATACAAAAGAAATTAGGATAGCTAATTACATGCTTATTTGTATGAATATAAATCTTTCTTTTGATGCTTAACTTCCTCGTTGGTAATTGAAATCGACTACTCTTATTTTTGCTAATATTATAACCCTCAACTTACTAACCCATTTAAGTGTTGGTATTTTTCTTTTATTGTGAAGAGACTCTCTCAATTGTAGTTGTCATGATATTACAATAAATTCCTTGCTTCACATGTATTCTCAACATATTCTAAACATAGATTGATTCGCATTTTGAATTAAAAAAAAAAAACTATCTTAATATGATCTTTTAAAACATTTTTCTTTAAAAACAATGTAGAATTATATGCAATTGCAAGCCAAAACACGCCTTGCAACTGTTAGGTTCCTGAATGTCATACACGCAGCAGAAATAACAAAATAAAAAATAATTCAAGAGTCCTTAGGATCATGTTAGATAGATCTAGAGTTGTTTAGGAATTTATTACCTGAAAGCTGATCTTCTTCGATTTTGAATAGTTCTTTTAAAGGTTGGGTTGTCGTAAACCATAAGTCGTCCAATTGTTCGGCTCCAATTATAATCCACATGAGCCACTAGTGAGAAACTCTTAAATCTCTATTTAGGAGAGAGAGATTATTATGTCTAGAGTGTTAGCTCTGTATTTTGTGACTTACATAGTTTTTTTTTTTTTGTCTAACACACAATAACTCTTAAAAATAATAAGAGGTATGACTTACTATTTATAGAAAAATCTGAAAAACCTTACATATTGGCAAAATATCAATTTGCCCGTTGTATAATATCCATATATTAATTTGTGATCATTTTAGAAATTAACTCAATCAAGTCCTTATTTGTTTTTTCTAGGTTTAGAAATATAATCCTTATATTAATTATATTCTAGTCCTTAATTTCTAAAATATATTTTAATCAAGTTATACTTAATTAAATCATCCTAGTTTAATTTTCTGACTAATAATTCTTAATGTGTGTGACCCATTAGATTCCTAATATGTTGACCCAAATATAAACTATAATTCTAATTAAATAAAATTAAATAGATTAAATAATTTAATTTATTATCAATTCAACAATTGATTAATTTATTTTTGAAGATTATGTGCATTGTCTAGCAATGTGTCATGATCCCTAAAATATTAGATAAATCATTGGTGGTTTAACTTAATATTTTAATGATCGATTTCTTAGTGTAATAAATATCATTTCATTAATAATATTATGATTTAACATTAAAGCATGGAGTATGTCTTCCATGATTAATCATGTATGTTCTCTATATAATAATCATTGATCGTTTGAATAAAAATTAAAACTTTTTTTAAATCTCATTCCATCTTGACTAATGATTTTTCAGTCAATACTATTTGAGAACAGATTGAATATTTTTTCTAATTCACCTACGGTGATGAATCATCTTTTGATCACTTTGGTACCTTCATATATTTCATGATATACCCAATGTCTAGTCTTTTGTTATCTCAATTAAGATAACATGTAACAAGATCAAAACATAACTTATACAACCATCACGTGAGCCTTTCTATAGACATATGTGATCTTTCCATATATAATTCTCATACAAGTCAGTTTAGTATACATGTCTTATGACAAAAACTTACATATTAATTTTAGGTATCCTTTATACCTCAACTTATAAGAAAAATTATTTCTTTTCATAAAAGAAGGAATATATATATATCAGTCTTTATAACTCTAATGAATGTCTAGTATTTAAGAGAGTATCAACTAGGAATATTTTAGGAACAATACTTTAATGTAATAGGAATTCCATAATTATAACAACTTTATAATTTTCTTTACAAAGTATTTTTGTCACATGAAATTTATCTTTACTCCAGATTCATTAATCTAATATTATATGAATATTAAAGACAAATTAAATCTTTATTAATAATAAATATGTAATTATATGAATATAATAATGTCTAGTATTTAAGAGAGCATCGACCAGGAACATTTTAGGAACAATGCTTTAATGTAATAGAAATCTCATAATTATAACAAATTTATAATTTTCTTTGCAAAGTATTTTTGTCACATGAAATTTATCTTTACTCTAGATTTATTAATCTAATGTTATATGAATATTAAAGACAAATTAAATCTTTATTAATAATAAATATGTATTTATATGAATATAATAATGTCATGTGTAACCAATCAATTGGTTACAAGGCATATTAAACTAACAATCTTCCACTTGCATTAAAAGTCAATCGCTCATGTATCTAATACTATATTGCTCCATGTAGCATTAATGCTTCTGTATGGATAATGATTCAGTAAGAGGATCTTCTAGATCTCTTCGGTGGGTATTTGCTCTATCTTTACATCTTTATTTTATTGATTTATCAAATCAAATGGAATTTTTTAAGTACTTATTTGGATCATTTATGATACATTAGTTCCTTTGCTTATACAATAACTCCATTGTTATTACAGTTCATGACAACTAGATCAACAATGCTAGGAACTAACCTAGTTCATTGATGAACTTCTTAATCCAAAAAACCTCTTTGTTTCCTTAAACTTGGAGGTGTACTCTTATTCAATTGTAGAATCAATTGTGCTTTTTCAGTTGGAACTCTTCGAACTCAGAGTACTACCATTTAGAATAAAACATATATTGACTGATATTCATTATTTTCCCAATATTTCATTGAAAAATCTTAATTCAAACAATTTTGAATTTCTAGTTTATCTTCCTCCATTGATGGATCTTATAGCTAAGTATAGGATATCATTTCCATCATATCTCTCTCAATCTTTGTCTTAGAACACATGTCTTTGGAGGGAGTTATTCCATGCAAAATAGATAAGAATTCAATCTTAGGTTCTTCAATGCCAAGCTATTTTAGTAACTAGTCTTTATGCATAGGTTGTGACAATCTAAAAAACTTCTAAATCTATCTCTATAAATATCTATATCCAACATATAGGTTGCTTCTCCTAATTTTTTTATGGAGAAGTTCTTGGATAGCCAACACTTTACTGATTAAAGTAAAGATATGTCGTTTCTTAACAATAATATGTTATTTACATATAATATTAGGAAACTAACACCACTCTCACTAACCTTTTATAAATATAAGGTTTATCTATATTTTTTTAATGAAATCAAATTTGTTGATTATACCATTAAAATTGGATATTCCTACTCTTTAAAGCTTGCATTGTATATTTATACATTGCCTTTCATGTTATTCATTTAAATTAAATGAATTAATAACAATAAATATTAAAAATTAGTTGTAGACTTTTATTTTTTGAAGGGTATAAAATTACACTATAAAATATATCCTTAGATTTTAAAGATACAAAGTAAGAAATAAATGTGATGCTAAAATTTAGGTCCTAGAATGGTTAGGATTTAGCCTGATAAGGCAGAAACTTCCTAACAAATGAAGATCTGCTTTGAACCTTAGGTAAAACCAATGAATAAAAACATGGCCTAAAAGAATAATCAACCAACAATGCAGCTTACCATAGGTAGAGTATACTGGGGGTGATACGTATTTTCCTTACACAACTAGTCCTCTTACCAGGTTTTCACAGACCATTGGGTTTTCTAGTGACCGTGATACTAGGTGGCGAATCCTTTAAAATCATAATTTTATAATTAATCTCAAAACCCTTTCAATTCAGGAGGCAAACCTGCCATTTGATACCATAAATGCCACAACAGTGATGTTAAGGCAAGACTTTTTAGATATGTCATGGGTGAACTGCAATTGCTTTAGAATTTTACTTGAAGCTTTCTTAATCTTTTTATGGTTTTTGTTTACTCCTATTATGATACGTGATTCTACTTAGAGTTAGTAGCAAAGAATATTTTTTTTAGCTCAAAGCGGGGCAACAAAGGATATATGTATATTTTTATTGGGAAAAAAACTGATTTTCTCATTTCAAACATTAACTACTCATATTGATAAATATTGACCTCATCTATCATAGTTTATTTGAACTAGCAGATAATATTTTATTGCGAGGCCATGAATTTTGAACCTACTATACATCATTATTCATGATATTAAATCAAAATATATGATATGCAAGGCAATGATGGGTTTAGAGAAAAATATAAAGGGTTTCTCACCTTTTTTTTTTGTTTTTGTTATGGTCATCAAAGGGGTTAGTTTACCTCTTTCTATTTAGATTACATGCTCTAGATCATGATCGTTGATTTAAGAATTATTTTATTTATTTAACATATTTTTCATCTCATTCCTTGAGATGGTGTAATCAAATGTCAAACATTTCTTTTAAATAATCATCAAGTTATTTTTTACAAATCAGTTTATTTTAAAGATATGCAACACATGCATTAGCAGAGAGCTTTTTGTAAATCCAAGTAAGTTTGCTATAAATTTATCCTTGTAAGGCTTACTAGCTTATCAAACATATTAATACGAGTTCATGCAATATGTAATTGGAACAAGATTTCGACTCATTCATCCTATTCAGGAACTACATTCTAATTCCATATTTAATACAATCCATAACCTTTAAATCATGATAATTTCACAATCCAATCACAAACATAACTCATTCATGTTTACAGTCATATTTCTCATGTTTATTTAGCTATCATAAACAAATTCTCATGTTTATTTAGCTATCATAAACAAATTTTTAACTAACATTACGACATGTTCTCATTCATACACAACAACAACCTTTTAAATTTCAAAGTTCTAAATCAATTTTCATTACAAGATTACTTTTACACACTAATTCATCTATTTATTCATTCCAACCTTTATTATATATGTTATATCATCATTTAACATGAATTGTTAACAGACTTTCACATAGAATGATAACATTTTCCTTCCTTTTTTGACTTATAGAAGTTTCAATCATTTAGACAATTTTTGTTCTCTTTATTTACCCATTAATTTAACATTCATTTTCATTTGTCCGTCATTTACACGAAATCAAATTTTAGATCTATCGTTCATACTATTTCAAACCTTAAAACATGACATATATATTCATTCATAAATGTTTAAGTTCATAAGCCTTGCATTAACATCATTTTCTCCTTACAATACATTTAATTATCACCATGATAACATCTCATTAGCACACTTATACACACCTCATAACATTAAAAAAAAAGTTATGCTAGCTTTTATCTATTAACCACTTTGATCAATCTTAACCTAAACATAACTTTAAACTAAGTAAATCAAATTCCCATTTACATTTTTTTTATTTCAAGTTTAAGTATAACTCATTAACAACAAACATACATAATCATAATTGATAAGTTTCAGTCTAACTAAAAAAAACAATCCTAAGAAGTTTTCTTCATTCTTAAACTCATTTTCATAGATCAACAAAGTCATTCATGATCACTTCTCACCATTTAAAACAACATATTTATCCCTCTTTCTTTTTTTTCAACTAAAAGTTTCGGTCAAACAAGGATTTTCACCTATTAAAAACCCTATTCAACCTCTAGCTTATTGCCATACATAAACAACATTGTCCAAAGTCATTTTAGCGTCATTAAATCATAATTCAAACAAAAAAAAATCACATTTCACATTTATTCATCCATTTAACACAATAAGGGTAAAATCACGATACTCGCGTTCAATACATATGTAACCATTTGCGTTAACATTTTTCCACCCATACTAGTCATAATCCATCACTATTTATTCAATTTCAACTTTTCTATCCACAAATCCTTCTCAAGTATCCTAATTAATTCACGATTATCACAAGTAAATTTCCATAATCTATTCCACACACGATTTCTTCACTTAATACGTTAACCATATACAAATCACATAATTTCACAATCACGTAACTAAAAACCAATTATCAAATCAATGCCTCGTAAACTTCTAATTTTGAAATACATATCGAGATATAATTACTCTAAATGAAATTAATTAAATCTATTTCAAATCATCATTATCACATCAACACATACCAAATATATATAATTCAACAAACATTAACTTTAATTCCTAATATCTTTGATTTTTCCAAAATGGTCAGTTCTAATGCCATGGAAGACACCCAATTTTCATCTTTAATGGTTTATCAATTCAAGTTATTTTCATCATATTCCATCCCAATAACAACATTTTACATTTCCCCTAATGTTCATTCAAGAACCCTAACTCAAAATCTAAGAATTCATAAATAAAACTCATAAATCTTTGTTTAACTTGTACAATTGAGTGTATAGCCTCTTACCCAACAAATTAATGAGCTTTGAATGCTAAGCAGTCAAAAATTTTCCACCTTTTTTTTTCCTTTTAGTGTGGCCGAATGTTTCTCTCTCTCTATTTATTCCTTCTCACTTAAGTTGTCTCTCTTAATCTTGTGTTTGATGATGTTAATCACTCATTCTTTCATCTACCATGCTTAATTCATGCTTTTTCACCTGCATTATTTTAGTGTTAAACTTGACTTTTCTCTCTTCTCTTCTAATTGTCCAACAACTTTCACACCAAAAATAGGAAGAAGAAGAAAGGATGAATTTTAGCTCAGAAGACTATTTTCCCCCTAATAAGCCCATGTTTTATTTTTATATCAGTCTAATTTGTCAACATTCTTGCAAGGCCTTTATGAACTCTGATTACCTTGAAATTTTATCCACAGATAGAGGGATATGTCAGGAAACTTCATGTAACATTTTATTCGATTAGCCCATCAAAGAGAAAGTTATGCTTAATAGCGTAAAACTAGTTAGAAAGTGATTTTACACCAAAAATTTGAATTTTTTGTTTCATCCTTGCATGGATCGTATTAATTTTTCCATTAAATCCTTTGGATCATTTTCTTATTTCAAAATATATCTATTTTTCTTCTTTTTTTATATAATTTATTTCATATATGGACTTATTTCAGTTTCATAGTAACGTTCTGATTTTTATTTTTCAGGGTTTATACTAACACCTTTTCGTACAGTATTTTCTTAACTTTGATTTTTTATTTCCATTATAATTCCTTAGAATATTTTCTCATCTTAAAAAAAAATTTATTTTAAAATTTTAAAATTCTTATATCTGTCAAAACTCATTATTGGTTTCGTTGATATTATGAATTTAAAAAAAAAATAATAAAAAATTACATAATTTCATTAGATTTCATATAAACTCGATGTGATATATATGTGTGTGTGTGTTAAAGGAAAGGAATATAGAATATGATATAATATTACATAATATGACGACACATCTATTTTGTTATTTTTATTGGTTCAAAAATTTGTAATGATAATATTTTT
>Ga0307508_10005475_pt1 | contig 12072 bp, 12 predicted proteins | sample 9_EM_MG_FD_203089 | JGI IMG/M metagenome (GOLD analysis project Ga0307508, IMG submission 203089) | Populus trichocarpa ectomycorrhiza microbial communities from riparian zone in the Pacific Northwest, United States - 9_EM | ecosystem: Host-associated > Plants > Roots > Unclassified | place... | reverse complement strand
GAATATTGGCATCAAGGAGAAGCTTCATCAACGTTTCTCGTTGAGACCAAATTCCGCTTCGAGAAGGGGCCAGATCTTCTCATCGTAGCCACTGTCGTCTTCCCGCCACTGCCGCAAGAGGGCAGCCGCTTGGCGATAGCGATCTCGGCGATCCTCGATGAGGTCGGCATGAGCTTTCTCGGCAATTCCCGGGGTGGAAGGGTTTTCGGTTCGTTGGGGCATCAAACACTCCTTTCTCGTTGGGGCTCTGCCCCGCATCAGTTTACCATCCCGGTCGGGTCTCCCCACCTTACGTCAGGATGACATCCGTCGGATCGCGGTCGTCACGCCCCAGAATCGCGCGCCGCAGGAGGGGGATGGGCGGACCGCCGAAGGAGAGGAGACGGTCGTGGAGGTCGCGCTAGGCGGCGCGGTCGCCGCGGGAGGCGGACCAGTCGTCGCGCAGCTTGCGGACCGGCACCTTCCATCCATCTACTACATCGCGCCGCCGGACCCGAGCTGGACGCCGAAGGAGTGCGCGGCCTACCTCCCCGGCGAGGCGGACCTGCCGGGATCCGACTCGGAGCGGTAGGGAGTGGAGGAACTGGAAGAAGTGCCCGGGCCAGACCTCGTGGATGCCCCGCCTGAGCCATCAGGCCGAGAACCGCTTCAGCGTAGCAGCTAGCGAAGCATTGCTCGCAGGTGTTGACGGAAGCGCGCGCCGACCTGCGGATCTGACGACAACTCCTGAATCGTCTCTTCCACGAGCTCTGCCGGAAAACGCTCAAGTGTGGTGACGATTCGTCGCAAGTAGCGGCGTGTGGAGCTGGAGCCCTTGACGCGACGAAGCTCCGACGCGAGGGCGTCTACCGTTGCCGGCACCGGGAACGACCAAAGGGCTTCGGCAATCGACTCAAGGCGTGCATAGTCCTCGGGGTATTGCCGGAGTAGACCCAGCAGGAACACCCCTGCCTCGACGCGCCCCGCATAGCTCATGGAGCCGAGCAGGGTACAGCCCGTTCGGAACTGCGCCTCATCTGGCGAGAGCGCTTGCCGAAGGACGGAGTCGATCGGGAAAAGAGTGAGATCGAAGCCCTTCTCGGTGAGGTATGGCGCCGCACCGACAGGGATCTTGTGCTTGACGCGGGATGCCATTGCTTTCAGCTCCTCCAGAGGGACCCTCCGGCAGCGATTTGTTCTCCGTCATTGTACCGCAGATCCCGGAAGAGACAACTCGGCTTGGGCCGGCTGACGGAGGCGGTGGGAGCCGGGGGTCGGCAACCGGCCAGCGACCTCGGCCCGCGACGCGCAGTGGTGTGGCCGCGAGATGTCCGCTCTTGACGTCATAGCACCTCCGGCCTAGCCTTCCGCATCATGCCTGTCATAAGCCTCAAGGCTCACTACGAAGGTCAGGCGATTCACCTCGATGAGCCGTTTGACCTGCCCGAAGGCGCTCAGTTGATTGTCACCGTGCTGGAAGGACCGGCGCCCGCAGGCGAGAGAGCCGGCTGGCACGACCTCAGCGCCCACGGGCTGGCGCGAGCCTATGGGGACAACGAGCCCGAGTATTCGGACGCCGACGTTCTCCCATGAAGGAAGGAGATGTACTTCTCGCCTCTCTGCCCCAGGCCGAGGACAGGCTCCCTCACGTCAGAATGACATCCGTCGGCCGGCTGTCCTCGCGCCCCAGGATCACCCGGCGCACCAGCGGAATGGGCGGACCGCCGAAGGAGAGGAGACGGTCGTGGAGGTCGCGCCAGGCGGCTCGGCCGCCGCGGGGGGCGGACCAGTCGTCGCGCAGCTTGCGGATCATCAGCTTGCCGAGGGTGTAGTTCAGGTAGGCGGGATCGAACGTGCCGCGCGCGGCTTGCTGGCGGGCGTTACCGGGATCCTGGAAGGCCAGGTCGCGGAACATCGTCTCGGCCTCTTCGACTGTCATGCGGCCGGTGTGCAGGCCGATCGCAACCAGAAAACGGACATTGCGCAGCAGGGCGTTCTGGAGCTGGCCGATGTGCAGGCGCGGATCGCCGGCTCCGAAGCCGACCTCCCACATCAGCTCCTCGGCATAGTGCGCCCACCCTTCCGCGAAGCCGTAGCCGACGAAAAGGCGGCCGGGGTCCGACTCGGAGCGGTGGGAGTGGAGGAACTGGAGGAAGTGCCCGGGCCAGACCTCGTGGATGGTGACGAAGAGCAGGTCCGCCTCGCCGGGGAGATAGGCCGCGCGTTCTTCCGGCGTCCAGCTCGGGTCCGGCGGCGCAATGTAATAGGTGGACGGCAGGTGGCGATCGTAGGGTCCCGGGATGTCCATGTAGGCGGCGTTCCAGCGCTGGTAGGGCGGCGCCTCTTCGATGCGGGCCTCTTCGTTCCCCGGGATGCTGACCAGCTCGTTCTCCTCGATGAAGCGGCGCAGGCCGGCGAGCTGGCGGCGCGCGGCTTCGACCGGACCTTCTGCCGGCTTTTCCGCCTGCACCGCGGCGACACAGTCGGCGATCGGCTTGCCCGGCGCAAGGGCGGCGCAGGCTTCGCGTAAAGCGGCAAGATTGCGTTCGAGATCGCGGCGGCCGGCTGCTTCGAGAGCGGCGAGGGGCACGTCCACCCGCTCCGTGGCGAACAGCATGCGCTCGAACCGCTCCGCGCCGAGGGCATACCCGTCCATGCCGGCCACCTCTTCCTGCGCGGCGAACCAGGCGCCCAGCTCGCGCATCGCCGCCGCCGCGCGCGCGTTGGCGGCGCGGAGCTCAGCCTGGAGAGCAGGATCGTCGACCGTGGCGAAGATCGGCGGCACCTCGATCTCGAAATAGTCGCCCAGCCCGCCGAGCGTCTGCCGGCCCAACTGGGCGAACGAACGCGGCATGGGCGTGCGCAGATTGGCGCGGATCTGCTCGGCCGCCCGCGGCACCGCCTTGGCGTAGTCGATGTACGCCCGCATGCGCTGCGCGAGCGGCGCGTAGTTGCGGGTCAGGTACAGGCCGGGATCGAGAGGACCGGTGTAGAAGATCGGATTGCGGAACGGCCACTCGGCGTCGACGAGCCAGAAGAGGTCGGTGTCGAGCTGCGCGATGAGGTGCTCGCGTTCGAGCGTCCGCCGGTCGTCGAGGGCCGCGAAGGACGACGCCACGGCGCGTTGCGCGCGCAGCCACTCGACCTTATCCGCCAGCGACTCGGCGCTCCAGTCCGGCAGCCGGCCGTCGAAATCGTGGCGGCCCACCGAAGACCCGAAGGTCGGGAAGTGCTCGAAGTACCCCTCCAGAAAGGATCGAACGAAACAGTCCCATGCCGACGTGTTCATGTCGCAAGAGTGTAACCTCAGCCACGCGCTTTCTTTGGAGTAGGATCACGCCGAGCTGTTGAATGCAGAGCCGACCTGCGGATTGTCCCCTGGCGAGGACAATCTCACCGGGAGAAATCCGCGAAGGAGAGAGAAATGGCCGATCAGGTGGTACAGAGTTTTCAGAACCACAGGAAATACGTTCCGTTGTTTCACTTCGTGACGCTGGGCATTCTCACCGTCAATCTCCTCTGGTCCGCGTTCCGGCTGTTCATGGGACCGTTGCCGTTCTTCGACCGCCTCCTTCAGCTCCTGGTGGCGTTCGCCCTGGCTCTCCTTGCCTTCTACGCGCGGACCTTCGCGCTCGGCGCCCAGGACCGGGTGATCCGCCTGGAAGAGCGGCTCCGCCTCGCGCGGCTCCTGCCGGCGGACCTGCAGCCGCGCATCAACGACCTCAGCCCCGGCCAACTCATCGCCCTGCGCTTCGCCGGCGACGCCGAGATCACCGACCTGGTCCGCAAGATCCTGGCCGAGAACATCACGAAGCGGGACGACATCAAGAAGCTGATCAAGGATTGGCAGATCGACCACTTCCGCCTGTGATCCGACTGTTGAGCCGGGCTCCTCACTGCACGATCACCTTCACCTCCGGCGAGCCTTCCGGCGTGAACGGGATGCGGACCTGGAAGGTGTGCTCGCCGGGCACCAGGCGCCAGCGCGCGGTGTAGGGGTAGTCGGCGGTCTGGTACGGATGGCCGTCGACATACCAGACGACTTGACGGACGGGGGGATCGACCACCACGGTGAGCGCCAGGGTGGAGAGGGCGGGCGGTGTTTCGGGATCGCGGAGCAGGCGGGTGTGAGCCTCCGGCGAGGTGATGCGCAGGCGCACCGGCCGGTTGGAGGCCAGGGCCGGACCGGTTCCCCGATCGGCGGCAAGACCAGGCAGCGGCGCGGCGCCGGGATGGAGGACGCTCACCTCGTCCGGCGGACGGGGCAGGTTCGAGGCGTCCTGCCAGGAGGCGTAGCGCGGCGGCAGGGAGACGAAGGTGCGCACCTCGACCTGCGAACGCGGCGTGTCGGCGGTGGCCAGCAGGCCGTTGCGGCGATCGATCGCCCGCTGCTGGTGGGCGGTGCAGTCGTCGGTGGGCTCCTCGCCGGGCCGGAACCATTCCAGGAAGACCTGCTCGCAGGCATCCGTGGCGCGGGCGCCGGTGAGCGCGCAGACCCGTGCCGGCCGGTAGCCCCGCGGCGGTGGGAACGAGAGGTCCGCGAAGCCGTCCATCTGGTCGCGGTGCAGCACCTGGAGCACCTGCTGCACCAGCTCGGCCGCGGACATGTAGCCGCTCAGCCGGTTCATCGGCCGGAAGGCGGGATGCCCAACCCAGGCGCCGACCAGGTAGCGGTTGGACCATGCCACGGCCCAGGCGTCGCGAAAGGCGGTGGAGGTGCCGGTCTTCACCGCCACCGGAAAGCGGTACTCCTCCGAGCCCATGCGCGGAAAGGTAGGCAGACGCGCCAACGGATCCGACAGGAACAGGGTGACCTGGCGCGCCGTCTCCTCGGAAACGATGCGCCGCTGCGGCAGAGTTTTTTGGCTGGGCTGACCGATCTGACCATCATGCCAGCGGAAATCGCCGGTCCGGCCGTCGCCGGCGAGCACCAGGTAGGCGCGCATCATCTCTTCCAGCGTCACCGGCAGACCGCCGATCGCGATCCCCAGGCCGTAGTGCCTGGCCGGCAGCGCGCCGTCGGTGAGGCCGAGGTCGCGGAACAGCGCATAGCCTTGATCGAGACCGAGCCGTGAGAGCAGATCCACCGCCGGCACGTTGCGCGAGTTGGCGAGCGCCACCCGCGGCAACAGCGGACCGAGAAACAGATCGTCGGCGTTGGTGATGCCGCCCGGACCGCGTTGCAGGTCGTCGAGCACGGTCGACGGGCGGATCAGGCCGCGGTCGAGCGCGGCGGCATACAGGAACGGCTTCAACGCGCTGCCGGCGGAGCGGCGGACGCGGGTGTAGTCGATCGAGCCGGCCTGTCCTTTGTCGAAATAGCCAGCCGAGCCGACCCAGGCGCGCACCTCGCGGCTCTGGAGATCGATGACGATCACCGCCGCGTTGCCGGCGCCGCGGTCCGCCCAGGCGCGCACCGCGCGGTCGGTCATCCAGGCGACCTGCCGTTGCAGATCGAGATCGAGGGTAGTGCGGATCAACGGCTCGCCGCGGTGCTCACCTTTCTCGCCTTTCTCGCCTTTCTCATCGCTGAGCAGCGACTGGAGACGGAGCACGGCGTGCATCGCTTCGTCGGTGCGCTTCTCCTTATAAGGAATGCGGAGCGCGGTGAGCTGGCGCTGTGCCAGCTCGAGCTCGGCGGCGGAGAGAACCCCCTGGGTCGCCAGGGTACGCAGCGCCCGCTGCCCGCGCTCGACCGCCCGCCACCGACCCGCCGGCAGATAGACATTCATCTTCCCCGGCGCCTGTGGGATGCCGGCGAGGAAAGCGATCTCCGCCCAGCTCAGATCCTCCACCGGCTTGTCGAAATAACGCCGGGCCACGTAGGCGATGCCGTGGATGCGGTTGCCGTAGGGCACGATGCGCAGGTAGTGGCGGAGGATCTCCTCCCGCCCATAGCGTGCCGTGAGGAGGACGGCGGTGAGCGCCTCCTGCGCCTTGCGCACATAGCCACGCTCACCCGGGCTCTGCATGCGAGCGATCTGCATCGCCAGAGTCGACGCGCCGGAGACCCGACCGCGATGGCGCAGGTTCTGGAACACGGCGCGCGCCACGGCGCCCGGATCGACTCCCGGATGCGAGCCGAAGTGGCGATCCTCCAAGGCGAGCGTCGCCGCGATCACCCGCGGCGGCAGCGTCTCGACCGGCCAGTAGCCCAGCTCGCCATCCACCGGAGCGCCCACCTCGCCGAGGAACCTCCCCTGGCGATCGCGCAACAGAAACGTCGCCGCCGGAGCCGCGAAGTGCGCCCGCCAGAGAGCGGTGAGCACCACGAGCACACCGAGGAGCTGGAACGTGGCAACCACGCCGACGAGGGTGCGGAGGATCAGGCGGCGGCGCTGCGCGTGCTGCTCCGGGCTCTTGAGCAGATGGCGCAAGCGGCGGCGCCAGAGACGGATGTGGGCTTTCACAGGTTTGGATTCTACCGTGCTAGCCTCCCCGCCATGACTTTCACCGAAACCGAGTGCCGGCGCGCCCGGCGTGATTTCCCCGCTCTGGAGCGGACACTGAACGGCCACCCTCTCGCTTTTCTCGACGGTCCGGCCGGCAGCCAGGTGCCGCAGCGGGTGATCGACGCGATCTCCGGCTACTACCGGACGTGCAACGCGAACACAAACGGCGAGTTCCCCACCAGCCGGGAGTCCGACCAGTTGATGCTCGCAACGCGGGAGACCGCGGCGGCTTTCCTCGGCGCGCAGAGCTGGCGGGAGATCTCGTTCGGCCAGAACATGACGACGCTCAACTTCTCGCTGAGCCATGCGCTGGCGCGGGAAATGAAGCCGGGCGACGAGATCGTCATCACCGAGCTCGACCACGAATCCAACCGCGGACCGTGGCTCAATCTGCGCGAGCGCGGCATCGTGGTCCACGAAGTCGCTTTACGCCGCGACGGCACCCTGGACCCGGAAGATTTCGCCCGCAAAATCACCGAGCGCACCCGGCTGGTCGCCCTCGGCCTCGCCTCGAACGCCCTGGGGACAGTGAACGACGTCCCGCTCGCCCGTCGGCTGTCGCGGGAGGTGGGCGCCTGGCTGCTGCTCGACGCCGTCCACCACGCCGCCCACTTCCCCATCGACGTGCAGGCGCTGGACACCGACTTCCTGCTCTGCTCGGCGTACAAGTTCTACGGCCCGCACGTCGGCCTTCTCTATACGCGCCCCGGCCTGCTGAACCGTCTGCGCACCGACAAGCTGCGCACGCAGGACGACGAAGCGCCCTACCGCATCGAGACCGGGACGCTCAACTGCGCCGCCCTCGCCGGAGTGAAGGCGGCGATCGAATACATCGCCTCCTGGGGCCACGGCGAGACGCTGCGCGACCGGGTGGCGACGGCGATGACCGACATCGCCGCCTACGAGCACGGCATCGCGGCCCACTACTACAGATCGCTGCGCCAGATCCCCGGCATCACCGTCTGGGGTCCGGACTTCACATCTGCGCACCGCGCGCCGACCGTCTCGATCACGCTCGACGGCATCAGCCCGCTGGAGGTCGCGAAACGATTGGGCGAAAAGGGGTTGCAGGTCTGGGAGGGGAACTTCTACGCGGTGCGGGCGATCGAGGTGCTGGGCCTCGCCGAGCGCGGTGGCGTCATCCGCACCGGCATCTGTATGTACAACCTGCGGGAAGAGGTCGACCGCCTGCTCGAAGCGCTGCACGGGATCGCATCCCGGTGAAGCTCCTCCTTCTCGGCTTCGGCAACGTCGGGCGCAGGCTCACGGAGATCCTGGCGGACCGCGAGGCCTATCCGGGTCTGGCGGATCTCGACGTCTCCATCGTCGGCGTCACCACCGGCTCCCGCGGATCGATCGCCGATCCCGCCGGTCTCGATCTGCGGAGCGTCCTGGAGCAGATGCGGACCGCCGGGCGGTTTCCGCAGCGCCTCACCAGCCTGGAGGCGATCCGCACCCTCGACTGCGACGTCGTCGTCGAGATGACCCCGCTCGATATTCCGAGCCGGGGAGCCGCCGCCATCGCTCACATCCGGGAGGCCCTGGAGCGGAAGCGCCACGTCATCACCTGCAACAAGGGCCCTCTGGCCTGGGCCTACCGGCCGTTGCGTGATCTGGCCCGGCGGCACAAACGCGCCTTCCTCTATGAGACCACGGTGATGGACGGCGCGCCGGTGTTCAACCTGGCGCAACGCTGCCTGCGGGGAAACACCATCCAGAGGATCGAAGGCATCCTCAACTCGACCTCCAACTACGTCCTCTGCGCGATGGAAAGCGGCCAATCGTTCGCAGAAGCCGTCGCGGCCGCCCAGGCCCTCGGAGTCGCCGAAGCCGATCCGCGCAACGACCTCGACGGCTGGGACGCCGCGGTGAAAACCGCCGCCCTCGCCAACGTCCTGCTCGACGCCGACGGTTCATCGGAAATTTGGCCAGAGCAGGTCGAGCGAGAGAGCATGGCGTCCATCACCCCCGAAACCATCCGCGCCGCGCTCGCCCGCGGCCGGCGGATCAAGATGGTCTGTGAGGCCTGGCGCGTCGGTCTGGACGATCAGATCATTGCGAAGGTCGCTGCCAGGGAGATCCCCCTCACCGATCCCTTCGCTCTGGTCGCAGGCATCGGCTCGATCCTCCGCCTGACCACCGACATCGCCGGCAAGATCGTCCTCACCGAAGAGGAGCCTGATCTGTCGACGACTGCCTATGGAGTGATTTCGGATCTGTACCGCCTGTGCTCTTACGGGCACGTCGCGAAAGCCAACGTATCCTGAATCGGCCGGAACGCCGTGTTCTGCGGATTGCTGTACTGCTTCGTCGTGTCGTTCTTGGAATCGCGGACGGTGAAACGCACCCGGACGTTGGTGAGACCCCCGGCGAAGACCCAGTAGCGGTCGTTCGTGGCGCAGCCTTCCAGGACCTTGACCACGACTTCGATGTTGGTGTCGTTGAAGAACCAGAACATGCCGGTGTCGGCGGTCAGGGCGATGGCATGGCCGGTGCCGGACTGGCCGTTGGGCGTCGTCCAGTCCGCCTGGACCTCGAAGCGGCCTTTGTTCAGGCAGAGGCTGCGGTCGCTCGGTACGCAGGGGTGGTCCGATCCGGAGGGCTTCCAACCGAGTTGGACGACCTCGAAGTCGGAAGCATGGAGCGAGGCGAACGCGGGATTGAGCACGTCGTTGTCCCAGCGCGTGTCATACGTCCCCTGGATGTACATGTCCGAGCCGTTGTCGGCGACGATGAGGCCGTACGTCTTCATTGCCTGGAAGATCTTCCGCACCTCCGGCGTGTAGCCCGAAAGGTCCTTGCCCGCCTTGAGCCGGAGCCGCGCGCCCATCGGCAGAGCGCCGATCGCCTCGCCGGCATCGTGAGAGGCGGGAAAGACATGGCTGTTGGTCGCTCCGATGGTGAAGCGGAACGCGTGGCGGATCGGGGCAGAGCCGAAGACCTCGTCGTAGCGCACCAGGCCCGGGAGGATGGCCAGACCCGCGGCGTCGGCGCTGGTCCATCCCTCCGGCCGCCGGCCGTTCGTGGTCAGATCGAAGACCGCGCCCGAGCCCGCCTCCCAGCGGTTCAGCCCGCTGTTGAAATGGGTGTGGTAGAGCTCGAAGAGGAGCCGGTGGTCGCGATCCACGATCAGCATGTGCCGGTCGCCCGAGACGTCCGCGTTCCCCGCATCGCCGCCCTCGATGTAGTGCGGCTGCGTCTTCGCCTCGTCCGGAATCGGGTATCCCGCCGGCCGGCCCGGCGCTCCGGCGTCGCTTTCGCTACCGAATTCGGTGAAGGTCACCGGCACCAGCGCCTGCGTCCCCGGCACGCTGACATAGGTCATCCCATACGTCTCGGGAAACGGGTCCGCATCGCCTCCGAAGTCCGGATGGAGCGGCATCCCGCCGCCGATGTGCTGGATGAATCCCGCGCTTCCCACATCGAGCGGCGCCGCGCTGACGTCGATGTTCCACCAGTTGTCCGGCGGAAACAGCGGCAGAGGCTGCGGCAACGGTCCATTGGGCTGGGCGCCGGAGGGCAAAGCCCCGAGCAGGACCAGGAACAGGAACGCGACGACGAGCGACCGACCCGTATTTTTTCGATTCATGATTGACGATGAGCTTAGCGGAGGATCGCCCTCTGCGCTAGATTGGGACCATGGAGCTCCGCGACTTCGCTCGCACGGTCCTTGAAACCGAGGACCTCGCCGTCAAGCTGGCGCCGCTGCGCGAGGCACTGACGGACGAGCACCCGGGACCGGCATTCCGCGCAGATGGTCCCGGGCGGCCTCCGGCGTTGCGGCTCGTCGAGGGGGTGAAGGCGGAGGTGCCCTCCTGCGAGGGAATGCCCGATCCGGCGCAACGGCCACGCATCCTGCATGGGCTCGCGAACCATGAGCTGCAAGCGGCCGAGCTGTTCGCCTGGGCGCTCCTCGCCTTTCCCGATGCGCCACCGGACTTCCGGCGCGGCCTCGCCGGCATCCTCCAGGACGAGCAGCGGCACACGCGGATGTACATCACCCGGCTAGAGGACACGGGAGCCCGTTTCGGCGACTTCCCGGTCAATTTCTACTTCTGGAAGAAGGCCGTGCACATCCATTCGCCTCTCGACTTCATCTGCGCCATGTCGCTGACCTTCGAGAACGCCAACCTCGACCACACGGTGGACTACGAAGAAGCGGCCCGGCGAGCCGGCGATCTGAAGACGGCCGCGGTGATCGAGCAGGTCCATCGCGACGAGATCGAGCACGTCCGCTTCGGCTGGACCTGGTTGCAGCGCTGGAAGGAGGCCGGCGAGTCCGCCTGGGACGTCTGGCGGAGCCACCTCACTTGGCCGCTGCGTCCACTCCGCGCCCGCGGCACGAGCTTTCACCGTGCCGGCCGCGAAGCCGCGGGGCTCGATGCGGAGTTCATCCGGCGGTTGGAGGAGAGTGGGCTGTGAGCCGCCGTATCCTCGGCAACCTTCTCGCCGAGGACGACCTCGCCCGCCTGGCCGATCCCCGCCGCCATCACCGGCCGCCGAACCAGAACGTCCTGCGCACGGTCACGCGCCTGGGAGCCATGCTCCGCATCTTCGCGCGGGAAGGCGACCGTCTCTGGCTGCCGGCTCCTGCTGATCCGGCCGCGGCTCCGAGTCTCACCCTCGAAACCGGTCCTCTCGACCGGCTCGAGCCTACCGCCGAGCTACTCGCCTGGTGCGAAACTCCGGACGCCGTCCGCCTCCGCGCCGAGCCGCGCAGCGGCTTTATCCCCTGGGACGCGCCGCTCCATGAGCTCGTCTGGCACCTCCCCACCGCGCCGCCGGCTGTCGTCGCCGCCGTTCACCATCGGTCCTTCCATCTTCGCGTCGCCGAGAAGCTGGGCTGCGCTCTGCCGGGAGCCCGGATGGTGGAATCGATGACAGAGCTGGACAGGATTCTCGCCACGCGCACTGCCCCGGAAAGCTGGATCGTCAAAGCTCCGTTCTCCGCCTCCGGCCGCGAGCGCTATCTAATAAGGAAGGGGCCGCTTCTCCCGGACGCGAAATCCCGTCGCACGGTGGAGCACCTCTTCGAGCGCCACGGCCCTCTGCTCTTCGAACCCTGGATGGACCGCATCGCCGATTACGGCTGCGCGGCTCTGCTCACGACCAGCGAGCTCCGCATCGTCGGCATCCACCGCCAGCAGGTCGACCGCAAAGGCCAGTTCGCGGGGATCGATCTACAGGCCGATCTCCCGGAGCAAGACCAGGAACGCTTCCTGGAGATCGTAGACGGCGTGGCGGCTGCGCTCCGCCGAAAGGGCTACAGCGGGCCGTTCGGAGTCGACGCCTGGAGGTACCGGCGAGCGGACGGTACGACCGTCTTCCATCCTCTCGGGGAGATCAATGCCCGGATGACGTTCGGGCTGGTGGCGTGGGTGGCGGCTTCATACCGCTAACAGTCAGACCGTCTCGTCGCTCTCAAACTCGCCGAAGAATTTCTCCTTCTCCTCGGCGGCTGCCGCCCAAGCCTCCTCGCACATCTCGTTCCAGTCCCGGTCTCCAACCGGCTTCGTGATGGCATCGGCGAGAATGCCGCGAAGTGACCTCTTGTGCTCCGTTTGCACGGCCGACGATCCAGGTTCGCTCACAGCAATCCCAATCCCCGCAGCGACTCCTCCAGCGCTTCCGAGCCGGTGAA
>Ga0307508_10005474_pt1 | contig 12073 bp, 10 predicted proteins | sample 9_EM_MG_FD_203089 | JGI IMG/M metagenome (GOLD analysis project Ga0307508, IMG submission 203089) | Populus trichocarpa ectomycorrhiza microbial communities from riparian zone in the Pacific Northwest, United States - 9_EM | ecosystem: Host-associated > Plants > Roots > Unclassified | place... | reverse complement strand
CCACCGTCGACATGCTTCTGGGCCTGTCGCGCCCCAGCGAGGGCTCGGTCGAGGTGTACGGCCGGCCGCCGCACGACGCCGTCGCGCTCGGCCTGGTCTCGGCCGTCATGCAGACCGGCGGCCTGCTTAAGGACTACACGGTCGAGGAGACCGTCAAGCTGATCGCGGTGCTGTTCGGCCGCCCGCTCAGCAGCGCCCGGGAGGCTCTCGAACGGGCCGGCATCGCGGAGATCGGCGGCCGCCTGGTCGGCAAGTGCTCCGGTGGCCAGCAGCAGCGGCTGCGCTTCGCCATGGCCCTGCTGCCCGATCCGGAGCTGCTGATCCTCGACGAGCCCACGACCGGCATGGACGTCAACGGCCGGCACGAGTTCTGGTCCGCCATCCGCGAGGACGCGCGCGGCGGCCGTACGATCATCTTCGCCACGCACTACCTGGAGGAGGCCGACGCGTACGCGGACCGGGTGGTCTTCGTGCGCCGCGGCAAGATCGTGGCCGACGGCACCGCCGCCGAGGTCAAGGCCCTGGCCAGCGGCCGGACCGTGCGGGCGACGCTGCCCGACGCCGACGCGGCGCAGCTGCAATCGGTGCCCGGCGTGGAGACCGTCGAGGTCCGCGGCGACACCGTCTACCTGCACGGGCGCGACTCCGACACGATCGCCCGGCACCTGCTCACCACCACGCCCGCGCGGGATCTGGAGATCACCTCGCGCAACCTCGAAGAGGCGTTCCTCGCGCTGACCGCCGACGACATCACAGGGAGTTCGAAATGACCACCGCGGCCGCGATGCCGCAGGCCCGCAGCCTGCCCAAGTTCGGCGGTTTCACGTTCGGGATGATCAAGCTTGAGTTGCGCCGGATGGTGCGCAACCGCCGTACGGTGATCTTCACGCTGATCATGCCGGGGGTGTTCTTCCTGCTCTTCGGCACCAGCGCCTCCTTCAAGCGCGAGTCCATCGGCAACGGCGGCAACGTCACCGGCTACATCCTGGTCAGTATGGCCGTGTACGGGGCGATGCTGGCCACCACCAGCGGCGGCGCGATGGTGTCGATCGAGCGGGCCGCGGGCTGGAGCCGGCAGCTGCGGCTCACCCCGCTCAAGCCGGTCGCCTACATCGCGGTCAAGCTGGTCATCGCCATGGTCATCGGCGCCGTGTCGGTGGCCGTCGCGTTCGCCGTCGGCTCGGTCTCCGGCGCGAAGCTGCCGGCCCACGCCTGGCTCGAGTGCGGGCTGCTGGCCTGGGTGTGCGCCTTGGTCTTCGCCGCGTTCGGGCTGTTCATGGGCTACCTGCTGCCGAGCGAGAACGTCATGCAGATCCTCGGCCCGGTGCTGGCCCTGCTCTCGTTCGCCGGCGGCCTGTTCGTCCCGATCGACCAGCTCGGCCACACCTTCGCGGTGATCGCCAAATTCACCCCGGTGTACGGCGTCGGCGAGATCGCCCGCTACCCGCTGACCCAGGACGGCAATCTCTGGCTGGCCGCGCTGAACGTGGTGGCCTGGACGACGGTCTTCGCGGTCGGCGCGATGTGGCGCTTCCGCCGCGACACCGTCCGGGTCTGAGCGGGCGGTAAGTTCATGACCATGGTTGCGGCGGAGACCCCCGAGCGCAGCTCCCGCTTCGGGTGGCTCTTCGCCGCGGTCTGGCTCCTCTATCTCTCCGACAACGTCATCGCGCTGCTGCACCAGCCGAACCCGTGGTGGCGTGCCATCGGTCTGGTCTCGGTGGGCGGCTTCGTCGTCGCGTTCATGGTCATGCTCTTCCAGAACCTGCGGGTGCGTTTCGCGCTCGGCCGGCCCGGCCCGATGGTGCTGCGGGCGTGGCTGGGCATCGGCGTCATGCTTCTGCTGTTCGTGCTGCAGATCCCGGGGGCCGGTAGCCATGCGCTGACCTGCCTGGTCTATCTGGCGGCGTTCGGCATGATGAGCCTGCCGTTGATCAACGGCATCCTGCTGGCCACCGTGCTGGCCGCCCTCGCCGAGGTGCTGCCCGTGGTGGTGCCGGGCTGGCACGACAACGGTTACGGCCTGGCGGTGTTGTTCGGCTCGCTGGCCACCTGGGGCATCCGGCTGGCCGCCGAGCGACAATACCGGCTCGGCGTCGCCCAGCAGGAGATCGCCGACCTCGCCGTGCAGAACGAGCGGGCCCGCATCGCCTCCGACCTGCACGACATCCTCGGCCACTCACTGACCGTGGTCACCGTCAAGGCCGAGCTGGCGCAGCGGCTGCTCGACCTCGACGTGCCCCGCGCCCGCAAGGAGCTCAACGATCTGGAGTCGCTGGCCCGCGACGCGCTCACCGACGTGCGGGCCACCGCGATGGGCGTGCGCGGCATCTCGCTGCCGGGCGAGATCGCCGCGGCCCGGGCCGCGCTCGCGGCGGCCAACGTCGAGGCCGAGCTGCCCGGCGCGGCCGACGAGGTCCCCTCGCGCAACCGGGAGCTGTTCGCGTGGACCATCCGGGAAGCGGTCACCAACATCGTGCGACATAGCAAGGCCCGGCGTGCCGAGGTCCGGCTGGGCCCGTCGAGCGTGGAGATCCTCGACGACGGCGTCGGCTGCCGGGCCTTGCACGGCGACGGGCAGGGCCTGTCCGGCCTGCGGCGCCGGGCGGAGGCGCTGGGTGCGAAACTCACGGTCGGCGGCCGCGACGACCAGGACGGTTTCCGGGTACGCGTGGAGGTGCCCTCATGATCAAAGTGCTGCTCGCCGACGACCAGGCCCTGGTCCGGGGCGCGATGGCCGCCCTGCTCGACATGGAACCCGACCTGGCCGTGGTCGCCGAGGTCGGCCGCGGCGACGAGGTCCTCGCCGCCGCCCGCGAGCACCACGTCGACGTCGCCCTGCTCGACGTGGAGATGCCCGGCATGGACGGCGTCGCCGCCGCCCGCGAGCTGCACCGGGCGCTGCCCGGCTGCCGGGTGCTCATGGTGACGACCTTCGGCCGGGCCGGCTACCTGCGCCAGGCGATGGCCGCCGGCGCCAGCGGCTACATCGTCAAGGACACCCCGGCCCGGCAGCTCGCCGACGCGGTACGCCGGGTGCACGAGGGCCTGCGCGTGGTCGACCCGGCCCTGGCCGCCCAGTCCCTGGCCCAGGGCGACTCGCCGCTGACCGAGCGGGAGGCCGACGTTCTGCGCACGGCCCGAGACGGCGGCACGGTCGCCGACATAGCCCGCGACCTGCATCTTTCCGAGGGCACGGTGCGTAACCACCTGTCGTCGGCGATCGGCAAGACCGGCGCCCGCACCCGCGCCGAGGCGGTCCGCCTGGCCGTCGACAACGGCTGGCTGCTCGCCTAGGACAGGCGGCGGGCTGGGCGGCGATGTGCATGGGCACGCGCGGCGTGTTGGACACCCTGATCCTTCCACCCGAGGCGCGCGGCCGATGACGCAAGACAGGGACATCCCGAAGGTCTTCGCCTCGTTCGGCATCGGGAGCAACATCGCAGAGCACCTGCGGGTTTGTCGGCCGCAGGGGGACGATCATTCGGTGGCGCGGTGAGCGCATTCTGATCGGCGCGGCACGTGCCCAATGTTTGACGACGCTTGTCTTGAGCGCTTTTGGATTTTGTTCTGGCCTAGGTTTGGGAGCCGTGATGGGCGGACGCGTGGGGGATCCGTCAGACGCCGGGCTCGTGTCGGACCGAGAGGCCGGCAAGGTCGGGTCCGTCAAGCCGTATTACAAGTGGGGGACCGTCGCGGGGCTGCTGATCATCGGCGGTGTGGTGGGTGCGGTGCTTGTGGCGGGTGCGGTCGCGCGTGCCAGCGGGCGGGAGTCGTACGAAAGATTCAGACAGATTTCTGCCGACATTGCCTCGACTCTGCAATTGGCCATTCAGCACCAGGACGATCTCGTGGTCAACGGTGCCGCGTTCATTGCGAGCAACCCGGACGCGTCCAACATGGAGTTCGTCCGGTGGGCAAGGTCGGTGCGGGCGTTGGAGCGATATCCCGAGTTGCAGGGCATCGGCGAGGTGGTGATCGTCTCGGCGGCGCAACTGCCGGCCTTCGCCGCTCGAGTGGTTGCCGACCCGCCGCACCCGCTGGGCCCCGATGGCCGTTTCCACGTCGTACCTCCGGGCGACCGGCCGTCCTATTGTTTCTCGTCGGCCTCGTTCTCGCGGGCGGCCGAGGGGGTACCCGCCGGCTTCGACTTCTGCGCCACCAATGTCAGCAGCCTCGCCGCGCGGGACACGGGCCAGGGCTCATATGAGCCGTTCCCGGTTGGCGGCAACATCTGGCTCGGCGTGGAATCGCCGGTGTATCGCGGGGGTCTGATCCCGCCGACGGTAGCGGGCCGTCGTGCGGCGTTCCAGGCATGGCTCGGTGTATCGGTGGTGCCCGGCGTGGTGTTGGAACGGGCGCTGCAGGGACACGCAGGCACGGCGGTGACCTTGCGCTACCACGCCGAGGGATCCGGGCGCCCGGATGCGGTGTTCTCGGCCGGCAATGCGCCGTCGGGTGCCCGGTCGGCGACGATCGATCTGCGTAACGGGTGGACGGTCCAGACGTTCGCGGCTGTCGCCGGCAGCGGGCTGCTGGCCGATCCGAGCGCGCTCGGGCTGCTGATTTCCGGTGTTGTGTTGAGTCTTTTGCTGGGTGTGCTGGTGTTCGTGTTGGGCACCGGCCGGGCTCGGGCGTTGCGGATGGTGCTGGAACGCACGGCGCAACTGCGGGGGGCGCAGGCGCAATTGGTCGACGCCGCCCGGCAAGCCGGCATGGCGGAGATCGCCGTCAATGTCCTGCACAACGTCGGAAACGTCCTCAACAGCGTCAACGTCTCTGCCGACCTGGTATGTCGTAAGGTCCGCGGGTCGAAGTCGGCCGGGCTGGCGAAGGCGGTCGCGCTGATGCGGGAGCACGATGCCGATCTCGGCGACTTCCTTACTACCGACAGCCGGGGCCGGGCCCTGCCGGGCTATCTCGACCAGTTGGCGACGACCCTGGCGGGGGAGCGGGAAAGCCTCGATGAGGAACTGATGCGACTGACAAAGGGCGTCGAGCACATCAAGGAGATCGTCAGCGCGCAGCAGTCGCTGGCCGGTGTTCCGGGCGTCCTGGAGCCGGTGCGGCTGAATGAACTGTTCGACGACGCGTTGCGGATGTCGGGGATCCTCGACGACGATCAGGTGCGGCTGATCCGGGACGTCCCCGACGCGGGATCGGTTTCGGTGGACCGCCACCGGGTGCTGCTGGTGCTGCTGAACCTGATCGCAAACTCGATACACGCGATGAAACGCAACGGCGATCGTCCTCGCGAGCTGTACCTACAGGCCGAGATGATCGATGGAGAAGCGGCCCGGATCAGGGTTGTCGACAACGGCGAGGGGATCGCGCCGGAAAACCTGACCCGGATCTTCGAACACGGTTTCACCACCCACGCCGACGGGCACGGCTTCGGCCTGCACAGTTCCGCGCTGGCCGCGATCGAGATGGGCGGGACGCTGAGCGTGCACAGCGACGGTCCCGGCGCCGGGGCCGCGTTCACCCTGCAGGTTCCGGTGCACGTCCTGGTGAGCACGGCATGAACGGCGCAGCCAACCGTCGCATCCTGCTGATCGACGACACCCCGTCGATCCACGAGGACTTCCGCAGATGCCTGTCGGGCACCGGCACTGCGGCGGGGGGTCTTGACGCCGCCGAACTGGCGTTGTTCGGAAAGCCGGTCGAGGCCGCCACGGCCGGCTTCGAGGTCGACTCCGCGTACCAGGGTGAGACGGGCGTGGCGATGGTCCGCGCGTCTCTGGTAGCCGAGCGGCCGTACGCGCTGGCGTTCGTCGACATGCGCATGCCGCCGGGTTGGGACGGTGTGCGGACCATCCAGGAAATCTGGCAGGTCGACGCGCGGCTGCAGATCGTCATCTGCACCGCCTTCTCCGACTACGCGTGGGACGAGACGCTCGGCAAGCTGGGCGTCGAGGACCGGCTGCTGGTGCTGAAGAAGCCGTTCGACACCATCGAGGTGGCGCAGCTGGCCAGCGCGCTGAGCACGAAGTGGGACCTGACCCGGCAGGCGGAGCTGCAGGTCAGCCGCCTGGAGAGTGCCGTGCAACATCGCACCAAAGAGTTACAGATCGCCAAGAAGAAGCTGGAAAAGTTGGTCCACGAAGTCACCCGCCTGGCCATGCACGACGCGCTGACCGGGCTGCCCAACCGGCTGCTGTTCGCCGATCGAGCCTCCCACGCGCTGCAGGCGGCCCACCGCGACGGCAGCCAGCCCGTTGTGCTGATGCTCGACCTCGACCGGTTCAAGGAAGTCAACGACACCCTCGGTCACGGGTACGGCGATCTGCTTCTGCAACAGGTCGCCGGGCGACTGTCCGGGCTGCTGCGCCCCGGTGACACCTTGGCGCGCTTCGGCGGCGATGAGTTCACGGTGCTGCTCACCGACGGGGGTTCGGAAGCCGGCGTCAACGTCGCCATCCGCATCGCCGCGGCCATGGAGAAGCCGTTCCAGCTCGGCAACGCGACCGTCAGCGTGGAGGCAAGCGTGGGTATCGCCGCCCCGGCCTCGGCGGTCGACCGGCCGACGCTCGAGGAACTGCTGCGCCAAGCCGACATCGCCATGTACAAAGCCAAGACCGACCGGTGCGGCTTCGTCCACTTCACCTCCTGCAACGACGACGGCACACCCGATCGCCTCACCCTGATCGGCGAACTGCGCCAGGCTCTGGACTGCGAGGAACTCGTCCTGTATTACCAGCCTCAGATCGCCGTCGACAACGGTGACCTGCTCGGCGTCGAGGCGCTCGTCCGCTGGCAGCACCCGACCCGCGGCCTGCTGCCGCCCGGAGCGTTCATCGCCCTGGCCGAGGGCAGCACCCTGATCAAACGGCTCACGACCTGCGTCATGGACATCGCGTTGCGCCGCTGCCGCGGATGGCTCGACGAGGGACTGCGGCTGCCGGTAGCCGTCAACATCAGCGCCCGGAGCCTGGGCGACCCGGATTTTCCGACCATCGTGCGCGACCAGCTCACCCGAGCCGACGTCCCCGCCGGGCTACTCACGATCGAGATCACTGAAGGAACCATGATGACCTATCCCGGCCTCGCGCTGGGAATCCTGCAGAAGCTGCGCGACATCGGCGTACGCCTGTCGGTCGACGATTACGGCACCGGATATTCCTCGATGGCGTACCTGAAGAACCTCCCCGTCGACGAACTGAAGATCGACCTGGTCTTCGTCCAAGGACTGACCACCGACCCCAAAGACGCCATCCTCGTGCGCAGCGCCACTGACCTCGGCCACAACCTCGGCCTGTCCGTTCTGGCCGAAGGCGTCGAGGACGAAGCCACCATGGCGATGCTGAAAGCCTTCGGAGTCGACGCCGTCCAAGGATTCCACCTCGCCCGGCCCATGCCCGAAAGCCTCCTGCAGGAATGGATCGCGGCCCGGCACTCAGCCACCACGAGACTCACCGGACAGCCGGCGTGCCCGCAGGCCCGAGAGCCGTGAACCCGACGATCCTGGACGACCTGAAGCACACCGACGCCGACGCGGTCCGAGCCTGCCTCACCTCGTAGGGCCGGCGCGGGAGGAATTGACCTTCCGGCATCTGAGAACAGTTGAGGAAAATCTCCTACACAACCGTGCGGCAACCGAGAGTGACCGTTTGCTGCACCCTGCGCCACGAAAAGTTCTCCCTTGTCAGCCGGTGAGCCGTCACGGCGACAACCACAGGGGGGAACCGAACATGAGCGCCACCACGACGACCGTCACCCGCGAGCAGGAACAGCTGATCCGCGACAACATGGCGCTTGTCGGGCACATGGTCCGCGAAATGCTCTTCAAGGTCCCGGCGCACGTGCACCGCGACGACCTGGCCTCGGCCGGCTACGCGGCGCTGGTCACGGCGGCGCGGGCCTACGACGGCACACGCGGGGTCCCGTTCGGCCGGTTCGCCGCCGTCCGGGTGCGCGGGGCGCTGCTGGACGAACTGCGCGGCATGGACTGGGCGAGCCGGTCGGTGCGGGCCCGCGCGCGCCGCGCCGAGGTCGCCCGCCAGGAGCTGACCGCGCGGCTGGGCCGCACCCCGACCCCGACCGAGCTGGCCGAGTTGCTCGGCGTCGGCGTCAGCGAGCTGAGCAACGTCGACGACGACGTGCAGCGCGCCGCGGTGCTCTCGTTGCAGGGCTTCACGGCCGGGACCGCCGAGGACATGGTCACCGAGACGGCGATGAACCCTGAGGAGATGCTGCTGCACCGCGAGCGCATCGGCTACCTGCACGACGCGGTCGCCGTGCTGCCGGAGCGCCTGCGCTTCGTCGTGGAGGCCTCGTTCCTGCAGGAGCGGCCGCTGGCGGACGTGGCCGCCGAGCTGAGCGTCACCGAGTCGCGCGTGTCGCAGTTGCGCACCGAGGCGCTGGCGCTGCTCAAGGACGGCCTGACCACGCACCTGGAGCAGCAGGACAACGGTCAGGCCAAGGACGGCTGCGTGGCCCGCCGCCGCGCGATCTACGCCGCCCAGATCGCGGCCCGCAGCTCGATGGCGAGCCGCCTGGCCGTCACCGACGCGCAGGGCCAGCGTTTCGCCGCCTGAGGCGGCCCTGGAGACTGGTGGCGTTCTACGGGCGGCGCTGGAACGGGGTTTCGAAGACGGCCGCGAACAGCCGGGCCGTGGTCAGGCAGAGGGGAACCACCAGGACCACGGTGATCCAGAAAATGCTCAGGCGTGACCCGGCGTGAGGTACCACGATCAGAGTGCTGATCAGGGCCACGACCGGCATGTGAATCAGGTAGAGGCTGTAGGAGAACCCGCCGATGGCCTCTAGCGGCCTACAGTTCAGTAGCCGTACGAGTCGGACCGGTCGGCGGGTGGCCACGGCTGCGAGGAACAGGGCGATCGCGGGTCCCACGGCGAGGTCCAGCCAGTAGTAGTGGGCGACCGTCCAAGCCGGGCCGCGGACGGCGATCAGCGTCAGCACCGGAGCGCCGGCCAGCGCGGCGAGGCCGAGCCACGGCAGGCGGCGGATCCGGTCCCCGGCGGAGACGATCCCGGCGGCCAGCACGCCCAGGGTGAACAGGGGTGCCAGCTGCAGGGTGTATCCCGTCGCCCTCGCCGCGGTCGACAGGCCCGGGCAGAGCAGGCCCGCCACCACAACCGGCACGGTGACCGCGGCGAGCGTCGCTGTCGCGCCGGCCTTCCGGCGGGCCAGCAGCACGAGCGGAAACGCCAGGTACAGGCCGGCTTCCACCGCGATCGACCAGAACGCGCCGTTGGGCGCGGGCGCGGCGGTGGCGTCCTGCAGAAGCAGGCCGTAGACGACGATCGACTGGAGGGTCGGCGGCGCGCAGAGCGGTAGGTGTGGCACGGCGGTCGCGATCAGGGCGCTGGCTGCCAGGGCCGCCCAGTAGGCCGGCAGGATTCGCCGGGCGCGTCGCCGGGCGAAGCGCAGCGTGCCGCCCAGCTGCCAGGCGTTGCGGGCCGGCGAGATAGCAAGCGAGAAGCCCGAGAGGGTGATGAACACGACGACCGCGAGCCGGCCGTGCACGAGCCAGCCGAGCCAGCCCGGGCCGGTGTTGGCCGGGTAGCCCGGGAAGGACAGCAGCCAGCAGTGATGCACCACGACGTACAGGGCCGTCAGGCCGCGGATCCCGTCGAGGCCGGGCACCCGGCGGTCGTCGCGCGGCGGCCGGGCGATGGCGGGGGCCGGCCCGTCAGCGGGAACGACTGTCAAGATCCACTCCTGTCGGCAAGGGTCACGATCAGCGCGGGACTGGCCGGATTCGGCCGTTGGGGCGCACGCCGGTCACCGGGCATGGCCTACGGCCAGTCCGTTGTGTCGGGTTCGAGATCTTGTTGGAGGCCCTGGTCGGGCTAGGGGAGGAGGACTCGCCGCCAGGTTCGGCCGTCCTTGGACAGGTACGGGCCGGTCAACGAGGTCACCAGGTACCGCTCGGCGGCCTGGCCCGAGATGACCTGCACCTTCTGCGTGGGCTGCACGGGATACCCGGACAGGGTCGCCGGCGTGTATCGGCCGGTGCCGCGAGCGGCCACCACGAACCCGGTGCCCGTCGCGTTGATCCCGGTGCCCGTCGCGACGATGTGCGAGCCGTCGGCGGCGACGAACCCGAGGGAGATGTACTCGTACCACCAGACGCCGCGGATCGTGTCACCAGCACGCCAGGTCATTCCGCCGTCGGTGGTGTAGTGCGCGTCAACCACGTGGTCCGCGCGATAGGTCAGCACGTAGGCTGTCTCGCCGGAACCGGCGGCCACCTGTGGCAGATACGCCACGCCCACCGCGCCGTGATCGACTACGGCCGCTACGCCGTCGGTGAAGACGTGGGTGTGCCAGGTCCGGCCGGCGTCGGAACTGGTTGCCACCGCCGGCTTGTTCGTGACCGGATCCAGCCCCGGCACCCACAGACGTCCGTCGAGCGGCACGTTGACCAGGCTCGCCCACCCCGGCCGGACGGTGATGCCGGTGGGCTGACTGGCCAACGGGGCGAACCGGCCGGTGGCCGGGTCGATCACCCCAACCGCGCAGGTGGAGACGTGCAGGAGGGCACAGTCGACCGGTTTCGTGCCTTCCGGGACTGCGGTCACCGGTTGCGTGTCCACCACGGCGCGGCGCCAGGTCTGGCCGCCGTCGCGGGTGATCCACAGCGGATCGGCAGCCAGCGGGTTCTGGCCGACCGCTGGGCCCGCAGAGTTGAGCGGCCGGTAGACGGGGGCGTTGCCGTCCTCGTGCCAAGCGACCATGTGCGGGGCCAGCGCGAAGAGCGCGCCCAATGGCGCCTCCGGATCGGGAGGTACGGTGCGGCGCTGCCAGGATGCGCCGCCGTCCGACGACACGTACAGCTGCAACGCGCACGTCGTGCAACGCTGAAGGACGCCGTACAAGTCTGTTCCGGCGTTCGTCACCGAGGTCATCCGGGGCCAGCCGTCATCCGGAACGCCGCTGACGGCCGGTACCGGACCGGCCACGCCACGCTCGTGCGGGCCGCGGTCAACGGCGTACCCGAGACCGGTCGCGGTCAGCACGGTCGCCAGGAACGCCGCGCCCGCCGCGACGGCGCGACGGCGGCGCACCCGGCCGGCCCTGCGCCGTACGGTGACGAAGTCCGGCTGGCGCACCGCGTCGCCGACCTCGGATCGCAGCCTCTCGAACTGTGGTTCAAGCATGATGTACCTCCTCGGGCAGTGCGACGGGCTCATCGTCGGAGAGAAAGCGGGCGAGCGCGGCCCGCCCCCGGGCCAGCCGGGCCTTGACCGTGCCCACCGGCACCTCGAGCGTGGCGGCGACTTCCGCCACCGACAGATCGGCCAGATGGTGCAGGACCACCGCCTCCCGGGTCGGCGGCGCCAACCGCCGCAGCGCGGCCAGCAGCGCTACCCGATCGCCGGATATGCCGGGCACCGCGGCCGGGGCGATCTCGACGCGACCCGAACGGACCAGGCGATCGAACAGCCATCGCCGCCGGTAGCGGCTTCGGGCGACGTTGAGCGCCACGACCCGCAGCCACCGCTCGGCGTCGTCGGCCCGCAGGAAGGATCTCGGCGAGGCCAGCACCCGGGCGAACGCCTCGTGCACGGCGTCCTCCGCCTCGGCGAGGTCACCGACGAGGCCGGAAACCTGGGTCACGAGCCGCCGGTAGTAGGCCTCGTACGCCAGCCGTACCGAGTCCTCGGCATCCACGCGCCCTCCCCGTCGTCAACGCTTGTCCCAGGAAGGACCAACAGCTCGACCGTACGGTTGCAAGGGCTTGTACGTTTTTGTCGACGGGCGTCGATGAGGCTGGTCACAGGTCGTCGCCGGCGTCACGTCGCGAACCCCGTCGGGGCCGCCACGTCGCCGCGGCGGCCCCGCCCCCGTTGCGGCGCCTACCCCCGAGCAAACGCCACGACACGGGCTTCGGTTCAGATAGGAAACTTTCTTGGCCTTTCCGGGACCGTAGGGTGCGGGAATGCGGTTGCGCTCGGTGGACGAGCGCGCCACAGTGTGTGCGTACCTGCCGCCCAGCCTCGGGAGTGCCAATCTCCATGTGAGAGCGACCCGGCCTTCGTGACGCCCGCCGCCGTGACACACGGCCGCGCCGGCGTACCCCTGTCGGTGTCTGCCCTTGGAGATC
>Ga0307508_10005473_pt1 | contig 12073 bp, 12 predicted proteins | sample 9_EM_MG_FD_203089 | JGI IMG/M metagenome (GOLD analysis project Ga0307508, IMG submission 203089) | Populus trichocarpa ectomycorrhiza microbial communities from riparian zone in the Pacific Northwest, United States - 9_EM | ecosystem: Host-associated > Plants > Roots > Unclassified | place... | reverse complement strand
CGGCGGCTCAGGCAGCCCGGCGGGCGGCGGCCGAGGCGGCCACGGCCCGGGCGGCCGAGGCGGCCCGGCGGGTCGAGGAGGCGGTGGCCCTGGCGAAGGCCGCGCGGGAGACCACGACCGCCGAGGGCCGGGGTGCGCAGGCGGGTTCCGGTGCGGGGCCCGTCGGGTCGGGGGCGGCCGGGGTTGCGACGGGCGCGGGTCACCCGCGTACCGCTCGGGGATTTGATGTTTGGGCGGCGGCCGTCGCCGATGCGGGTGTTGCCGACGTCGCGCAGGCCACGACGGTGGATCATGATGTTGCGGCCGCCTCGGCGGGCGACGAAGCCCGCGGCAGCGCGGAATGAGTGGACGCGATGTGGCCGGGTTAGCAGAGGAGACAGCGTGACGCTGACCATCGGAGTCGACGTCGGCGGCACGAAGGTCGCCGGTGGGGTGGTCGACGAGCACGGCACGGTGCTGGCGTCGAACCGGCGGAGCACGCCCGCCGAAGACCCGGCGGGCACCAGGGACACGATCGTCGAGGTGGCCGCCGAGCTGGCCCGGCAATATCCGCAGGCCACCGCCGTCGGCATCGGCGCCGCCGCGTGGATCGACGCGAGCGGGTCGACCGTGCTGTTCGCGCCCAACCTGGCGTGGCGTGACGAGCCGCTTCGCGACTACGTGAGCAAGGCCGTGGGCCTGCCCACCGTGCTGGAGAACGACGCGAACGTCGCGGCCTGGGCGGAGTTCCGGTATGGGGCGGCGCGGCACGCGGACGACTCGATGGTCATGATCACGGTGGGGACCGGGATCGGCGGCGGGATCGTGCTCAACGGCCGGCTGTGGCGCGGCGCGAACGGGATCGCCGGCGAGCTCGGGCACATCCAGTCGGTGCCCGACGGCCACCCGTGCGGCTGCGGGCGGCTGGGCTGCCTCGAACAGTATGCGAGCGGCAACGCCCTGGTCCGCTTCGCCCGGGCCGGCGCCCGGCAGGAGCCCGAGCGCGCGGCGCAGCTGCTGGAGCTGGCCGGCGGTGACGCCCTTGCGATCAGCGGCCGGCAGGTGACCGAGGCCGCGCACGCCGGCGACGGGGTCGCGCGGGACGCGTTCGCGCAGATCGGCTACTGGCTGGGCGTCGCGATGGCTGACCTGGCGCAGAGCTTCGATCCGCAGATCCTGGTCGTCGGCGGCGGCGTGATCGACGCCGGCGAGCTGCTGATGGGCCCCACCCAACGGACCTTCCACGACCAGCTGGCGCAACGCGGCCGGTTCCCGGTGGCCGAGGTGGTGGCCGCGCAGACGGGAAACACGGCCGGGGTGGTCGGCGCCGCCGACCTGGCCCGGCGGATCTAGCGCGAGGGGTCGAGGTGTCCGGGGTTCCGCTGCGGGTCATGAGCTACAACGTCCACGGGCTGAAGGACGACCGGGCGGCCCTCACCGGCCTGGTCCGCGACCTGGCCCCCGATGTGCTGGTCGTGCAGGAGGCGCCGCGCCGGTTCCGTTGGCGGCACAAGTGCGCGGGTCTCGCCGACGACGTCGGCATGGTGGTCGCGGCCGGCGGCCAGCCCGCCCTCGGCAACCTGCTGCTGGTCAACCTGCGGGTGGCGGTCCACGAGACCTGGTGCGTTCGCTACCCGCTGACTCCGGGCCGCCATCTGCGCGGCGCCGTCTTCGCCCGCGGTTCGGTGCGGGGCGCCACGTTCACGATCTCCGGGTCGCACCTGGCCACCGATCCGGCCGAGCGCCCGGCGCAGGCCGCCGTCTGGAAGGAGCGGCTGGCCGCGCTGGAGGGTCCGGTGATCGCCGCCGCCGACCTGAACGAGGGCCCCGGCGGCGGCGCCTGGCGGACGGTCTCCGACGGCCTGCTCTGCTCGCCCGACGCGGCGCCCACCTACCCGGCGTCGCTGCCGGCGCGGCGCCTCGACGGACTCTTCGTCACCCCCGACATCACGATCGAGAAGTACGAGGTCGTCGAGGACGACCGGGCCCGCCTGGCCAGCGATCATCTGCCGGTGCTGGCCGATCTGTCGCTCCCTTCCTCGTAAGGCACGGGATCTGGCAGGATTCGGCGCGTGTACGACACCCCGGACATTGCCGACCGCCACGACGCCGTCTGTGTCGTCGGCGCTGGTGCGAGCGGACTTGCCGCGATCAAGAATCTGCGCGAGCAAGGGTTCGCCGTCGACTGCTACGAACGGGAGACGTCGGTCGGCGGCGGGTGGAACTGGCGGCACGATCGCAGCCCGGTCTACGCGAGCACCCATCTGATCTCGTCCCGGCCGATGACCGAGTTCCCCGACTTCCCGATGCCCGACACCTGGCCCGACTATCCACACCACAGCCAGGTCCTGTCCTACCTGGAGCGTTACTCGGCGCACTTCGGGCTCGGCGAGCACATCTGGTTCGGCACCGAGGTGGTCTCCGCCGTCCTGGTCGGCGACGGACGGTGGGACGTGACGACCCGCTCGACCGGTGGCGGGGCCTCGCGCGTCCAGCGTTACGCCGCCATCGTGGTGGCCAACGGGCACAACTGGGCGCCCGCGCCGCTGCGGGTCGAGGGCGACTTCCGCGGCGAGGTGATACACGCCGCCGCGTTCAAGGACCCGGCGCAGCTTCGCAACCGCAAGGTGCTCGTGGTCGGCGGCGGCAACACCGGCTGCGACATCGCGGTCGAGGCGGCCCAGCAGGCGACCACCGTCTGGCACTCCACCCGCCGCGGGTACTGGTACGCGCCGAAGTACCTCTTCGGCCGCCCCGCCGACCAGGTCAACGCCGGCCTGCTGCGGTGGCGGCTGCCGCTGCGCCTGCGCCAGTTCCTCTACCGGCGCACGCTCGCGCTCACCACCGGCGACCTCACCCGGTACGGCCTGCCCGTGCCCGACCACCGTCCCTACGAGGCGCATCCGGTGGTCAACAGCCAGCTGCCGTACTACCTGGGCCACGGGCTGATCAAGGCGGTGCCCGACGTGGCCCGCTTCGACGGCGCCTCGGTGGAGCTGGCCGACGGCTCCCGGATCGAGCCTGACCTGATCATCACCGCGACCGGCTACCTGCCGCGCTTCGAGTTCCTCGATCCCGGGCTGCTCGACAGCGACCCGGACGGGCGACCCGACCTGCACCTGCACGCGTTCGCCCGCAAGCACCCGACACTGGCCGTGGTCGGGCTGCTGCAGCCCGACGCCGGGCTGCTGCCGCTCGCGCATTGGCAGAGCGTCGCGGTCGCCCGCTGGCTCCGGCTGCGCGTGTCCGACCCGGCGCGGGCCGCGGCGGTCCAGCAGAAGGAGTCGGCCCGTACGCTGCGCAGCTGGTCGCGCCGCCAGGTGGTGCCGACCCGGCGGCACTGGTTCGAGGTCGACTACCTGGCCTACCTGCGCACCGTCGAGAGCCTGCTGCGAGAGATGGAGCCGGCCAGATGAAATCGGCATTGGTGCGCTTCGCGGACTGGACCGACCCGGTGCCGCCCGTCGAGCGCGAGGTTATCGCGGCGCCGCCCGCCGACGGCGACGGCAAACCCCCCGTCCTGTTCGTGCCGGGCCTCGGCCACGGCGCCTGGGCGTACGCGGAGCACTGGCTCGCGCACACCGCGGCCCGCGGCTTCCCGGCGTACGCCCTGACCCCGCGCGCCGGTGGCGACCTGCGCGCGCACGTGCACGACGTGGTGCAGACGGCCGCGTCGCTGCCGCGCCAGACCGTGCTGATCGGCCACGGCGCCGGCGCGCTCGTGGTCGCCTACGCGATGGCCCGCTACCCCGCCAAGGCGGCCGTGCTGGCGTCCCCGGTGCTCGACGGCTGGGTCTCGCTCGGCGCGGCGCTGCGGACCAACCCGTTCGGCACGCTGCCCGCGGTCCTCGGCGGCCGGCTGCGGCTGAGCCGCCGCCAGCTGTTCAGCGCCGCGCTGCCGGCCGAGCAGGCCGAGGAGTACCTGGGCCGGATCGACCGGCTGCGGCCGCGCCGCGAGTTGGTCACCCACGGGCCCGCGGCCACGCCGGTCGGCGACCCGCGCGTGCTGGTCGTGGGCAGCCCCGACGACCGGGTCGTGCCGCGCAAGTCGCTGGACCGCACCGCCGCGCGTTACGGGGGCGCGCCGCTGCTCTTCCCCGGCATGGGCCACGACCTGATGCTCGACGAGGGCTGGGCCGAGCCGATCGAGGCGATCATCGACTGGCTCGACAAGGAGTTACTGACGGTGTGAAAAGCTGCGCTGCCTCGGCACCCGCTCGGCCAGCTGCCCGGTGTGGTCCAGGGCGCGCAGGTATTCGCGGGCCCAGGCCAGGATGTCGTGGCTGGTGATGTGCCTGCGCATGGCCGCCATCCGGCGAGCCAGGTCGGCCGGGTCGGCATCCATCGCGCGTAGCAGCGTCTCCTTCAGCCCGTCCACGTCGTGCGGGTTGACCAGGAAGGCGTCCTCGAGCTCGGCGGCCGCCCCGGCGAACTCGCTGAGCACCAGCGCGCCGGTGTCGTCCGCCCGGGCCGCCACGAACTCCTTGGCCACCAGGTTCATCCCGTCCCGCAGCGGGGTCACCACCATGACGTCGGCCGTCTGGTAGAGCGCGGCCAGGTCGGCCCGGTCGAACGACTGGTTGAGGTAGTGGATGGCAGGCTCGCCGACGCGGCCGTACTCGCCGTTGATCCGGCCGACCTCGCGCTCGATCCGGTCGCGCAGCCCGCGGTAGCTCTCCACCCGTTCCCGGCTGGGCACCGCGACCTGCACCATCACGGTGTCGCGGACCTTCACCCGCCCGTCGCGCAGCAGCTCGCTGTACGCCGTCAGCCGGTGCTCGATGCCCTTGGTGTAGTCAAGGCGATCGACGCTGAGCATGACCCGCTTGTGCCTGCCCAGGTCGTGGCGTACCTGCCGGGCCTGGTTCACGACCGACGGCCGGGCGGACAGGGCCTGCATCTCGGCGACGTCGATCGAGACCGGGAACGCGCCGGTGCGTACGACCCGCCCGTCGAGCAGGATCGCGTCGTCGGCGCCGTCCGAGCCGAGCAGCTTGGCGGCCAGTTGGGCGACGTTGTGCGCCGCCTGCGGGCGCTGGAACCCGACCAGGTCGGCCCCGAGCATGCCGCGCATCAGCTCGACCCGGCGGGGGAGCTGCATGAACAGCTCGGGCGGCGGGAACGGCACGTGCATGAAGAACCCGATGAGCAGGTCGGGCCGCAGTTCGCGGAGCAGTTGCGGCACCAGTTGCAGGTGGTAGTCCTGCACCCAGACGGCGGCGCCGGGCTCGGCCACCTCGGCGGCAGCCTCGGCGAACCGGCGGTTCACGGTCCGGTACGTCTCCCACCAGCCCCGGTCGAAGACGGGCTGCTCGACGGCGTCGTGGTAGAGCGGCCAAAGCGTGGAGTTGGCGAAACCCTCGTAGTAGCCGCGCAACTCGTCCTCGGCGATCGGGACCGGCCGCAGGCGAAGCGTGCCGATGTCGGGCAGGACCGGCGCGGCGCCGACCCGGCCGCCCCAGCCGACCCACGTCGCCGGCGTCTTCTGCAGGATCGCGTGCAGGGCGCTGGCCAGGCCGCCGGGGCTGCGCCGCCACTCGCAGGCGCCGTCCGGAGCGGCGTTGTCGTCTAGCGGAAGCCGGTTGGCGACGACGACCAGAGAGCTCTGACGCATCACCGTAGGTTACTGGACGGCTACCAATCTATACACAGATCGTGATCTATCCGACCATCGGTCTCGCGTGGCGTCGAGCCCGGTCAGACGATGGCGCCGTCGTCGAACTCGTCGTCGTCATCGCCGGTGCGTAGCCGCCAGACCAGCATCACCGCGCCCGAGACGATCGCCGCGAAGCCGAGCAGCGTCACGTAGTCGCGGTCGATCGGCAATAGCGTCGGGAAGAGGAAAAGCACGAAACCGACAACCACCCCCAGGACGCCCATCACCGCATATTTCGAGATGTGCGGCAGCGGCGGGGGAGGGGGCGGGACGTATCGCTCGTCGTCGTCGCCGTCGAACTCGTCGAAGTCGTCCAGCCCGTCGAGCACCGAGGGCTCGGGGCGGTCGGTGCGTCGCCGGTTGAGCGACACGCCGGAGAAGTCGGCGGCCGACTGCAGGCCGGCGGCCGGCTTGGGCGGCTCGGTAGTGGCGGGCCCGATGCTCTCGGCGGCCGGCCAGGGTGGCTCGGCGGTCGGGTCTGCCGGGGCGTCGAAGCCGGCGATGATCTTGGCCCACTCGGCGTCGACGTCGGGCTGCGCCGTCGGATCTGACGGCGGCGCGGTGGAGGACGGCGGCGCGGTGGGCGGTTCCCCGCCGGTCACCTTGTACAGGTGCTCGCGGGCGGTAGCCAGGTGGGCGCGGTCGACATAGAGCCGGTCGGTGGGGCGCGCGGGCAGGGTAGTAGCGCGAAGGATCGGATTGAGATCGGCCGTGGGCTGCAGATATGCCGCGATGCCACCGGCCGCGAGCACGTCGAGGAGGTGCTCGCCGACGCGCGGATCCACGTCGCCCGCGACCGCATAGTCGGCCGCGTCGAGCCCGTTATCCCGCCGCCCGCGGCGGGCGCCACCCGCTGTCACCCTGCACACTCCCTCGCCGACCGTGCCTTGAATGGTGACACGACAGATACCGGTTGCGGGAGTGCGTTGTGGCGCGCCGCCCCGCTTCGTACGCTTCCTTGGCGCCCGATGCCTCGGACGTCGGAGGAAGGGACACCGTGTTCTACTGGCTACTCAAGTACGTGGCCCTCGGACCGCTGCTGAGACTGCTCTTCCGCCCCGACGTGCGCGGCCTGGCCAACGTGCCCGCCACGGGGCCCATCATCCTGGCCTGCAACCACCTCTCGTTCTCCGACTCGATCTTCACACCGCTGGTCGTCTCCCGCAGGGTGACGTTCGTCGCCAAAGCGGAGTACTTCACCGGGAAGGGCCTAAAAGGCCGGCTGATGCGGTGGTTCTTCAGCAGCACCGGGACAATTCCGGTGGACCGTTCGGGCGGCAAGGCTGCCCAGGCGGCTCTGGACACGCTACTGCGGGTGCTGCGCGAGGGTGGCATCGCCGGCATCTATCCCGAGGGCACGAGGTCACCGGACGGCCGGCTCTTCCGCGGCAAGACCGGCGTCGCCCGGCTCGCCCTGGAGAGCGGCGCCCTGGTGGTGCCGGTCGCGCTGCTCAACACCGACGAGATCCAGCCCACCGGGACCCGCGTTCCCACGATCAAACGGGTACGCATGCGCTTCGGCGTCCCCCTCGACTTCTCCCGGTACGCGGACTCGCGCGGCGACCGCTTCGTCGAGCGCGCCATAACCGACGAGATCATGTATGAGCTGATGGCCCTCTCCGGCCGCGAATACGTCGACGTCTACGCCGCCACGCTGAAGACCGCGCCGGTCGCGGCGGTCCCCGACCTCACGCGGCGTTCATCCCCGCTCGGCGGCGCAGGGCCGGGAGGTCGGTGACCACGATGCGGCGGCCCTCGGTGCGTAGCCAACCGCGGCTGGCGAAGGAGCCGATCGCCTGGTTGACGCTCTGCCGGGAGCCGCCGGCCATCTCGGCCAGCTGGCTCTGGTTGAGCTCGATCGTGATCATCGGGGCCTGACTTTCGCCGGCCAGCCGGACCAATGTCTTGGCCACCCGGCCGGGCAGGTCGAGGAAGACGTGATCGGTGTTCTGCTCGGTGAGCCGGCGGATCAGCGCGCCGACCGAGCGCATCACCGCGTCGAGGATGCGCGGGTTGGAATGCACGAGGTCCATGAACGCGGCCCGGGACAGCGTCAGCGCCTGGCAGTCCTCGATCGCCTCGGCGGAGGTGCTGCGGGTGGAGGCGTCCAGCAGGGACACCTCGCCGAGCACGTCGGGCGGCCGGACCACGGTGAGCACCGCGCGCTCGCCGGTCGGCGCCGTGCGGAAGATGGCGACCGCGCCACGTTTCAGGATGATCAGCGACTCGCCGGGATCGTGCTCGACGAAGAGGATCTGTCCTTTCCGGTAGGTGCGCGGAACTGCCGTGGCGATGACCCGCTGCCGAACCTCGGGCTCGAGCCCGGCGAACATCTCCACGCCGTTGAGCGCGTCGCCGGGATCCGGCAAACGATGGTCCACGGCGTTATCCCTCCCCCGGTGGGGACCGCGTCGACGACCCAGCCGGCGCCGGCCCCACGACGCGAACGATCACTATTAGCATGAAGCAGGCCCCCAGCGCTATTTTTCGCGCACGAGAACCGAAACAGCTTCGTACGATCATGTCGCGTTGGTGTCTTTCTGTAAACCGTCCGATCGCCTTGCGTGATTGTCGCCCAGTCTGTCCGTCGGCCCGGCCCCGCGCGGCGGGACAATCCGGCCGTGCCGGATGACGACCTCGTTCGATCGACTCTGCGAGATGAGTGGCATCTCGTCGCCGCCGAGATCATCGCGCTGCCGGGCGCCCTGCTGTCGCACTGCTGGGAGGTGACCGCCGGCCCGGATCGCTACGTGGCCCGGCTCTCCGACCTCCCGTTACGGCAGCCGGTCGAGGCCGGGCTGCTCGCCGCCGAACACCTGCGCGGGCAGAACATCATGGCCGGCGAGCCGGTGCGTACGCTCGGCGGCGGCCTGACCGCGAAGACCCGGGCCGGCGCGCTGGCCGTCCTGCGCCGGGTGCCCGGCCGCCGGCTCGACGGCGCCGACCCGGTTGACCAGCAGTGGTGGGGCGACCGGCTCGGCGCCGTGCACCGGGTGTTGCAGGGCTTCTACCACCCGGGCCTGCGCCCGTGGCGGCTGCTCGACCCGGACGCGCCGCACCTCGCCGCCGAGCCCTGGCTACGCCCGGCCGTCGCCGACGCGGTCAACGCGACCACCCGGCTGTCGGTCACCGACCGGCTCACGTACGGCGTCCTGCACGGCGACCCGGCGCCCGGCAGCTTCGTGGTCGACCCCGGGACCGGGCGCGCCGGCCTGTTCGACTGCGGCGCCAGCGGGACCGGGCCGCTGGTCTACGACGTGGCGGCCGCGGTGGTGTACGCGGGCGGCCTCGCCGACGCGAGCGAACTGATCGACGGCTACCTCGCGGCCGGCCCGGTCGAGCCGGGGGAGATGGAGGCCGCCCTGCCGGTGCTGCTGCGGCTCCGCTGGGCGGTGCAGGCCGCCCAGGCCGCCCGGCACGGCCGCGCCGACTCGCTGTTGGCGGCCCGCCAGGCCCTGGAGTCCATGGCCGGCTGACGATGGGCAAGGATGGTGCGGACTGGAGATGGGAGGTTGGATGGGGGTTTACCGCTATTTCTACGACTGTGAGTTCATCGAGGACGGGCGCTTCGTGGATCTCGTCTCGATCGGCGTCGTCGACGAGTCGGGCCGCGAGTTCTACGCGGTGAGCACCGAGTTCGACGAGTCCCGGGCCATACCCTGGGTGCGCCGCAACGTTCTCGACAAGCTTCCGTCCCCCGCCGACCGCGCATGGCGCTCCCGCGAGCGCATCCGCGACGACCTGTACGAGTTTCTGATGGAACCGGTCCGCGGCCGGGAGGAGACGATCGAGCTCTGGGCGTGGTTCGCGGCCTACGACCACGTGGCGCTCGCCCAGCTGTGGGGCGCGATGCCGGCGCTGCCTCGGGAGATCCCGCGGTTCACCAAGGATCTGCGCCAGCTCTGGGACGAGCGCGGCCGTCCGACGCTGCCCACGGTCACGGGCCGCCACGACGCCCTAGTCGACGCGAGGCACAACCTCGCCCGCTGGAACGCCATGGGTGGCTGATCCGCATTTCGCGCCGTTCGATCCGCGACGGGATTCGCGACATCTCAATTTTGGTCTTTCGTAACATGGGGGACCGGAGGTGGTCGCGCGTTTAGGCTTGATGTCGGTCGTAACCCCGGCGACTCCGGGTGAGGATGCCTGCGTAACGGCAGGGCGCTTTCGCCCGGGTTCGTGGCGCCGACTAGAGTGCGGTTGCGCCCGCCCAGGGCCCCGGCAACGCTGCCGACACTCGCTCCTTGGGGCTCGACGGGCTTTCTGGCATCTCGCGACCCGATTCAGGGAGGACGAGCAAAACATGCGCATCGGCGTGCTCACCGGCGGCGGCGACTGCCCAGGTCTCAACGCGGTGATCCGGGCGGTGGTCCGCAAGGGCGTCGCCGTCTACGGTCACGAGTTCGTCGGATTCCGCGACGGCTGGAAGGGCCCGCTGGACGGCCTGACAAAGCCGCTCGGCATCGCGGAGGTCCGCGGCATCCTGCCGCGCGGCGGCACCATCCTCGGCTCGTCACGGACCAACCCGTTCAAGGTCGAGGGCGGGGTCGAGCGGATCAAGGCGAACCTGGCCGAGCAGGGCGTCGACGCCCTGGTCGCGATCGGCGGCGAGGACACCCTCGGCGTCGCCACCAAGCTCAACGACCTCGGCGTGAACGTGGTCGGCGTGCCGAAGACGATCGACAACGACCTCAACGCGACCGACTACACCTTCGGCTTCGACACCGCGGTCAACATCGCGATGGAGGCGATCGACCGGCTGCACACCACCGCCGAGTCGCACCACCGCACGCTCGTCGTCGAGGTCATGGGCCGGCACGCGGGCTGGATCGCGCTGCACGCCGGCCTGGCCGGCGGCGCCAACGTCATCCTGCTGCCCGAGCGCAACTTCGACGTCGAGCAGGTCGCCACCTACGTGACCAAGCGCTTCCAGGTGGAGTACGCGCCGATCGTCGTGGTCGCCGAGGGCGCGCAGCCGCTCGACGGCCAGATGGTGCTGCACAACCAGGATCTCGACGCGTTCGGCCACGTCCGCTTCGGCGGCATCGGCCAGTGGCTCGCCGGGCAGTTGGAGGAGAAGACCGGCAAGGAGGCCCGCACGGTCGTGCTCGGACACATCCAGCGCGGCGGCACGCCGACCGCGTTCGACAGGGTCCTGGCCACCCGCTTCGGCCTGCAGGCGATCGACGCCGTCCACGAGGGCGACTTCGGCAAGATGATGGCGCTGCGGGGCACCGACATCGTGCGCGTGCCGCTGATCGACGGCACCGGCGAGCTCAAGACCGTGCCGCTCTCGCGCTACGAAGAGGCCGAGGTCTTCTTCGGTAGTTGAGGTGTGTAAAGAGGGCGGCCGAGGCCGCCCTCTTTAGTCGGAAAGGCTGCGATGACCCAGCACAGTGTTGCCGTGATCGGCGCGGGCAAGCTCGGCGAGCTGGTCCTCTCCGGCCTGCTGCGGGCCGGTTGGCCGGCGCGGCGGCTCCTGGCCACCACCAGGCGGCCGGAGCGTGCCGCCGAGCTGGCCAGGCGCTACGGCATCCGCCCGGTGCCCAACCTCACCGCAGTCGCCGAGGCCGACGTGCTGGCGATCGCGGTGAAGCCGCAGGACGCGGGTGGCCTGCTGGACGAGTGGGGCATGAAGGTGCCGCCGGGCAAGCTCGTGGTGACGCTCTGCGCCGGCCTGCCGACGAGCTTCTTCACCGAACGGCTGCCCGACGGCATCCCCGTGGTGCGGGTCATGACCAACACTCCGGCTCTGGTCGACGAGGCGATGACGGTGATCTCCCCGGGGGCGTTCGCGACCGAGGAGCACCTGGCCCTGACCGAGGAGATCTTCAAGCCGCTCGGCAAGACGCTGCGGGTGCCCGAGTCCCAGCAGGACGCGGTCACGGCGCTCTCCGGCTCCGGCCCGGCCTACTTCTACCTGCTCGTCGAGGCCATGATCGACGCGGGCATCCTGCTGGGCCTGCCGCGCCAGGTGGCGCACGAGCTGATCGTGCAGACCGCGATCGGCTCGGCGGTGATGCTGCGCGACTCGGGCGAGCACCCGGTCAAGCTGCGCGAGGCGGTCACCTCGCCGGCGGGAACGACCATCTCGGCGATCCGCGAGCTGGAGAACCACGGCGTACGCGCCGCCTTGCTCACCGCCCTGGAGGCCGCCCGCGACCGGGCCCGCCAGATCGCCGCCGAGATGACCGCGCCCGGAAAGCTCTAGACGATCTATTCCAGGAGCTAGGTGGGCCGACCGGAGACTCACGGAGGTCCGCGCGAATGCACGCAGAGTGACGGCGCCCGGAAAGATGGTATTCGATTTGTCTTCACAACTGGCGGGATGTGCCCACGTCCGTCTGGTTGTGATGCCCCAGCGAAGACTGTTTCCCGGGCCGGCGGCCGATTCATCACGGCTCCCTCGGAATAGATGAAAGCGCCGGGATAAACCGG
>Ga0307508_10005472_pt1 | contig 12074 bp, 7 predicted proteins | sample 9_EM_MG_FD_203089 | JGI IMG/M metagenome (GOLD analysis project Ga0307508, IMG submission 203089) | Populus trichocarpa ectomycorrhiza microbial communities from riparian zone in the Pacific Northwest, United States - 9_EM | ecosystem: Host-associated > Plants > Roots > Unclassified | place... | reverse complement strand
TGGTCGTAATAGAGGCTGAGAACGTGGCCATGGGAGACGACGGTTTAATTATCGCAACTATAATGGTCGTAATTCATAAAATTCTTACAAACCCTCACAAAATGAGGAGAAACAAGAAAGGGGGCACAATATGCATAGCGGAGATACCAAGAAGGTAGAAAATGCTTGTTATCGATGTGGAATGAAAGGACATTGGTCTCATACTTATCGTACGACCAAACATCTTGTTAATTTATATCAGTCCTCATTGAAAAGAAAGGAGAAGAACATAGAAATAAATTTTTCTCACCCACATCAAGGTAATGATGATATTTATCTTTTGGATATGACACACCTTGACATTGCAATTTTTTTTAAGCAAACTGATGAGAAGGTTAATATTTATCATAATGATAATAATTAGTTAATATAACAATGTCAGAATTTAAAATTATGTTTATCTTTTCAGTGTGTTTCCTTTATGCGAGTATATTTCAATGTATTTTGTTTTCTTCCTTTCATGTTGGCTTGTTTAATGAAAAAGATTATGTTATAATAATTATGTCTTATTATGAACTTATTATATATTTATTTCTTTTCATCAAGAGAATATGGATTCATGTCATGCTATAAATAAACTCAATATCAGTGGTGGAGATATATGCTTAGTAGATAATGCAATGATACATACCATTCTTAGGCATAAGTTATGCAAACCATATTATTCAATAGTTTCACCCACATTTAACTAGTGTTTTGCCTATGTTTTACATATAAAATGTCTTGATATTCTTTGTTTTATGTTTTGAAGGAAAGGAGTAAATTGGAGGTAATTGCAGATTAAACCTTCAGTCGATGTTTTGGATGATCAAAGCGTGAGATCTAGAGGTTAAAATGCAGTGATTCCAGTGGCATTAAAAAGCTAACATCCATACCTTTTTGGACATCTAAGGCAAGAAAATAAAATAAAGAAGAGCATGGAAATCGCAGCCTTCAAAGTCAAATCTCGCAATCTGTCAGGGTTGACATTTGGCCATTCCGACTTGAATATATTGAGCTACATAAGTCATTGCAAATTCAATTGTTTTAGATTACTGACTCAAAGACCTATCAACGATCTAAATGTCAGCCGAAAACTATGTCATATGAGGGAGATATGATTTTTCAAAGATGACAATTGAATTCTGTCAGCAAACAGGTTTCATGAAGAAACGAGTCCAAATTACGTACCAAAGCATCTAAACTGACATCCAAGTTTTTATTTTAGCAATTTAGCTCCTCTAAGTCAAAGCTTGAAAATTTCATGCAAGGCTATTTCTTCTTTTTTAGAAAAATAGTTATTGAAGTACTTAAATGTAAACTGTCTACTTAAAGGAGGATTATTTTGTAAAATATAGACTAGGGTTTCCTAGGATATAAAAAGAATGAGAGAAGAGAAGGGAGAACAACCAGTCAAGAGAGAAAAAACACCCCTTCTCCTCCACAAACCCGAAATTATGTTTTCTTCTTTCTTTTTGATTAGTTGTTCAATAAACATGCAAGGGTAAACTCTTTTTCTTGGTTGCAAGGATATAGAAACTTTCGGATTTCAAGAACTGTGAGATTTGTTCTACCTTTTCTTTTCAGCTTATATGATGAATGAATATGTTTGTTCTCCTATGCTTATTTTCTATTATTGTTTATTTTAATTTCTAGAGTGGACTTTAAGTTATTATTGTGAACAATCTATTGCTATGTTTGCTATCAAAACCGGAGTTGTGGTATATAAACTTGTGAAGCAACTAAGATTAATAATTGTGGCAGATCCAGATTAGTAATCTTAGGAAGAGCATTTGATTAATCAAATTAAACATGGATTGTGAATAGTTATGTTATCTAGATTAATCAACTCATCTAGTTCTTAAGGCTGCCATTAAATTAAATTACTAGTGCGGACACTATGGTTGTTTGATGATTAGGATTAGTTATACAGCGGATCTGTTAACCAATCAACATAAGAAAAGATAGATATTTAAAGTATAAATTGACATTTCGTTTCCATGATCAGTTCTGATTTTTGTAGGTGGATGTTTACTTGCGACCAAGGCTTATTCTCTTGATCATTTTCTGATTTTATTTAATTTCGCTTGATAGTTTTCTATTTTATTTTACTTTAGTCTAGATAACGTCCAAATCCCCCCCTAAATTGCATATCATATAGCATAAAAATCTGACTTGAACCTTCCTCGTGGGATCGACCCCTTGCTTGCTCTATACTATCTTGTGTATTGTGTTTGAAGCTAGGGTAATTAATTTGTGCGACCGCGACATCGCAACAATAAGCAATATTTTTCAAATATGAGAATGATGAAAGCAAAAATGAATACAATATCAGGTTCAACAAACTTGATTGAAGGCTCCAGAAAAGCTAATATAATGCTTCATAATGGAACAAGATTTATTATTGATAATGCTTTGTTCTTTACTAAATCAAGGAGAAATCTACTAAGTTTTAACGATATATGACTTAACATATTGAGACTGCTAATGACAATGGTATAAAATATCTTTACATCATATCAAATGTCTCTACTGGAAAACAAATGTTGGAAAAATTTATTGTTTTATCTTCAGGTTTGTATTACACAAATATTAGTACAATCGAAGTCAATGCAATAATAAACTAGAACTTCAATGAACCAAATCATTTTATTATTTGGCATGACCGGTTCGGTCATCCTGGATTAATAATGATGTGAAGAATTATCAATAATTCACATGGTCATCCATTGAAGAACCAGAAGATTCTTCAATTCAAGGAATTCTCGAGGAATTCTCGTGTGCTTCTTGTTCTCAAGGTAAATTGGTCATTAGACCATCACCAGCTAAAGGTGGGACTAAATCCCCAAGATTTCTAGAACGTATCCAAGGTGATATTTGTGGGCTCATTCACCCATAATGTGGACCATTTAGATACTTTATGGTTTTAGTAAATGCATCTACAAGATGGTCACATATGTGTTTATTATCAACTCGCAACCTGGCGTTTACAAGATTACTTGGTCAAATTATTACATTACGAACACAATTTCGAGATTATATAATCAAGACTATTCGCTTTGACAATACTGATGAATTTACATCTCAAGCATTTAATGATTATTGCATGTCACTTAAGATAAACATTGAACATCATGTTGCTCATGTTCATATTCAGAATGGTCTTGTCGAATTACTTATTAAACATCTCTAGTTAATTGCAAGATCACTGCACATGAGAACAAAACTTCTTGTCTCTACTTCGGGGTACGCTGTTTTACATGTAGCAACACTTATACACATTAGGCCAACAACGTACCACAAATTCTCCCTATTAAAATTGGTTTTTCGGTCATGAGCCAAACATTACCCATCTAAGAATATTTGGTTGTGCGGTATATGTTTCAATTTATCCTCCACAACGTACAAAGATGGGTCCTCAAAAGAGGCTAGGAATATATATTGGGTTTGAGTCCCCATCAACTATTAAATATCTTGAGCCCTTAACAGGTGATTTATTTATGACATGATTTGCCAATTGTCATTTTGATGAGATTATGTTTCCAGCATTAGGGGGAGAAATTAAACAATTGGATAAAGATATTTCATGGAATGCATTGTCATTATTGAATTTTGGTCCTCGTATAAAACAATGTGAACAAAAGTTTAAAAGTACTTCATTTGCAAGACATTGCAAATCAACTACCGAATGCATTCAGTAACTCAAAAGGAGTAACCAAATCTCATATACTAGCTATAAATGCTCCAGCACGAATTGAACTCCCAGTAGGACAATCCACTAAAATTATAGGAAATAAGTCTATGGCATGCCTGAAGCGTGGTGGACCAACTGGTTCAAAAGACAAAAATCCTAAAACAAAAGAGCAAATAATCAAATTGGCATTATTGAGAAATAAAATATTCATGAGGAGATAGACATAACTAATCATAAAACCCTAGAAGAGGTTCATGTACCTGAAAACAGTAAAAATAAGAAGATCTCAATAAGTTATGTCTCTACAAAGAAATGATGGAACTGTAATGAAATAATTATCGACAATATCTTTTCATATAATATATTGCTTGATATCATTAATAAAAATAAGGATCTTGAGCCTAAATCTGTCATAAAATGTCGAAGTAGAAATGATTTGCCAAAATGAAAAGAAGCAATCCAAACAGAATTAAATGGGTATTTGTGCAAAAACAAAAAATGAGAAAAATAAAATTGTAAGATATAAAGCACGACTTATGGCACAAAGGTTTTCACAAAGACCTAACATTGATTATGATGAAATATATTCTCATGTAGTAGATTCAAATACATTTTCGTATCTCATTAGCTTGACAACTTATGAAAGGCTAGATATGTGTCTAATGGATGTAGTCATAACCTATTTATATGGGTCAATTGATAATGATGTTTATATGAAAATCCCTAAAGGATTTAAAATGCCTGAAGCATATAATTCAAATCCCGAAAAAGTTTACTCAATCAAGTTACAAAGGTCCTTATATGGGTTAAAGCAATCAAAATACATATGGTATAATCGTCTTAGTGAATATTTATTGAGAGAAGGGTATAATAATGATTTTGTATGCCCATGTGTTTTTTATAAAGAAGTCAGAATCTAATTTTGTTATTTTTGTTGTGTATGTTAATGATTTAAATATTATTGGAACTTATGGAGAGATACCAAATACAATAAATTATTTAAAGAAAGAGTTTGAGATGAAAGATTTGGGAAAAAACAATTTTTTTTCTTAGCCTGCAAATCGAGCATTTAGCAGATGAAATTCTCATTCATCAGTCAACTTACACAGAAAAGGTCTTTAAAAAACTTTATATGGATAAAGCACACCCATTGAGTATATCAATGGTTGTTCGGTCACTTGATTTGAAAAAAGGATCCTTTTAGACCTCATGAGGATAACAAAGAATTACTTGGTCTTGAAGTACCATACCTTAATGCAATTGGTGTGCTAATGTACCTTGCTAATAATACGCGACCTGATATAGCATTCTCTATGAACTTGCTAGCAAGATATATTTCTTCTCCTACCTGGAGACATTGGAATGGAATTAAACATATTTTTTGTTATTTACGAGGAAATACATATATGGGTTTATTTTATTCAAATGTTGGTAATCATTAGTTGGGTATGCTGATGCAGGAGTTTTATTTGATCAACATAAAGGTTGATCTCAAACAGGTTATCTCTTTACGTGTGGTAATATTGCTATATCATGGAGATCTACAAAGCAAATATTAGTTGCCACTTTATCTAATCTTGCTAAAATACTTACAATCCATGAAGCCAGTCATGAGTGTGTATAGCTGAGATCAATGACTCAACATATTCATGGAACATATGGTTTATCCTCCAATAGAGGAACTCCAACCATACTGTATAAAGATAATATCGCATGCATATCTTAGTTAAAAGGAGGATACATCAAAGGATATTGGACAAAGCACATCTCACCATAATTCTTCTTCACACATGACCTTGAAAAGTGTGGTGGCATTGTTGTTCAACAAATTTGCTTGAAATATAATCTAGTAAATTTGTTCACTAAAGCATTACTAACTACAATGTTTGACGAATTCCGGCGCAATATTGGAATGAGACAGCTTAAAGACTTGAGATGATAAATTCCGGCGCAATTTAACTATCACAAATTGAACTATGCCATTCTAAAATAATAGATATTTTGAATATAGTATTGTGACTAGTCTATTTATTCACAAAGTAGCATGTATTTGATTTGTTTACTGAAAATATGTAATCATCATTGTTACTTTACAATTTGTATCTTTTATTAATGAAATTCTTTCTTTGTTGACATGTGAAAATCCTTTCATGACTTTCCAGTAAGGTATGCTCCCATGTGTCATTCATTATGTTACCCAAGTCATGTTTGTGTCTTTTTGTTGAAACATCTTCCTAGCTCTTTGCTTATTTGTACTCAGGTCGTTATCATCATTCAAGCTAATTTTTTTTTTGTGAAAGCATAATTCTTGCTTTTCTTCGGCTCATCTCCATCATTATTAGTGATGTATCAATATTTTTTGGTTTTACTTGGACCTTTTTTTCTAACAAAATAACCAAAGACATGGTAATAACCTAACATCTTTAGGCACTACCAAGCACTAAGCCCAAACATGTATAGGTATGTCGAGCTGTCAGACCCACTGTCTCTAGGCACAACCAAGCGCTTAGCTTAGACATGTATGGTTCTGACAAACTATCACACCCACCGTCTTTGGACTCAGCTAGGTGCCAAGCTAATGCTTTTTTTAGCTCTGCAGAATCTTAGGCTCAATGATTATTCTGATAGGTCAAAAATATTTTACTCTGATAAGTAAGTGATATTTTACTCTATGATGAGTTAGAGATATTTTATCCTAATAAGTCAAAGATGTTTAGCTTACACTTTAGCCCCATTTTTTCTAGAAAGAAACAAAACTCATGAGCTATAATTAGACCATAAATCCTTCAAACACGAGGTTCAGAATCTTTGTTTTCTATGGTATATATATTTTCAGAGTCTTTCTCTAAAGTATGATAGCTTTTTCACTAAAAAATATACTTATTTAAGCATCAAAAAGTCCCTAAATTCATCAAAGAGGGCCTTTGTAAGTATCAAGCACTGACCATTAGCCACCAACCACCTTGGCTAGGGAGAATGGATCACATTGTCAGAACCAAGAGATTAACCGATTATCTAATTGCCCTCAAGTTACTTGGATTTATTGAGATAACATTAATTAGTATAGTGTAAAAGGTTCATGCCTATACTTGTCTTGTTGAGGTGAGGATGGTTTAAGGAGTTACCATTCCAAAGAATTTGAATTCCATTCTATGAAGAACTCTTGAGTTATGTCATGCTTTAATTGAAGCGCTTTATATCCTTTGTGGTTGACTTCGACTTCAAATTAGCTTTGGGATCATTGATTGCATCAACTAGTTCCTTATAATTAGAAGATTTGAGCTTTATTTGTTTATACTCGTAATCTAAGAGAATAAATCTATCCCTTAATAATTATTTCATGCAGCAACTAACTTCAAATACACATCTTAACTTTTACTAACAAAGTATCTTGGACTTGTTTTTACCATGAAAACGTTGTTCATCTCAATAACATCTTAATAGACTACCTTATTTTCTTCTTAGACAATCTCATTTATTCCATCACTCTATCATAATTAGTAAGCCAATCCATAAATTACTCAATACTAAAATCTCCATTAAAAGTTATGACATAAATCTTTAAACAAAATTTAATCCTCTTATAAGAATGTCTATTAGGCCTAGTCTTGCTATATTTAGAAAAACCCCTATGACCTTTATCAATATCTTCGTCACTGTCGCGACGATCGTCCACCCTCAGGGTATATGTAAGTTTATCTGGCAAATATAGAAAGACGAGGAATTCTTGTCTTTTATCAGTGGAAAATTTGAATGGGAGTTGCCACCTAGTATTCTGGTCACTAGGAACCCTAACTGGTCTCAGAGATCGGGTACAGAGACTGGTTGTGTAAAGGGAAGGTATTAGCACCCTAACTACACCCTATCTAAAGTAAGCTGCATTGTTTTGTTGTCTGATAAAATCTAAGGTCTTGTTGTGGTTACTAATTATCGGTCTGCCTACGATTTAAGAAAAGTCCTCCTCTGTAAGGAGATCCTTATCTTATCGGGTAATAACCTAACTATTCTATGTCATCAAAAGAAATACCTTTTTAAAATCGAGAATACGTTTTACATATAAATTCGTAATCCCTGATACTAAAACAAAACAAAAATATATATTTTTTGGAATTTTTGAAATATTGGCCAAATTCTCGTGACTTTAATAAACTGGTTATTAAAGCCAAAATGCATGCTAAAACATATTTGTTTTTTGAAGTTTTCTTTATTGTATGAAAATACAATATGATTTTTAGCTTTGACACTTGGCCATATGCATAAAACAAAATTTTTTTTTTTTACGTTTTGACAGAAACCGGGTATTTTAATACCGGATTTGTATTTTTACGGTATAAAAATACAAACTAATATCAAGCAAAATTTAGTAGAAAAATACACGGAAAAATAACAATTTTTCAAAAAATGATTTTTTTTGAATTGGTCCGGACCCGGCCCAACCATTTAGGCTGGGCCGGCAGTAGTGGGCCTCTCCACTATTCACATACAACGTGAACAGTGGAGAAGAAAACACAGAAGAAGGAGCAGGAGGTGGAAGAGGAGGGGGAAGCTGACCTACAGTGGCTGTTGTCGTTGGCGGTGATGCTGGTGGCGAAATGGCGATGGCTCCAGGCGGCGGTCCTTCTTCTTCTCTCATCTGCTTCTCTACTTTTTCTTTTCTTTTCTTCCTCTATTATTATCTTCCTTTTTCTTTCGGTCTTCAGCTCCTTCCCTTTTTTGTTCTGCTCTTTCCTTTTGCTCCCCCTTCTGCTCTTTCCTTTTGCTCCCCCTTCTGCTCTCTCTCTCCCTTATATTTATAGGCAAAAAAACAGGGGAAGAGATAGCCCTACTACCCCTGCCCAGTCTTCGTGCAGGGGTAGGGTGGCCGGGGCGGCCACTATGCAACTGCCCAAGGGGTACATCCCCTCTATTTTTCCATCAAGTGGCAAGCAAGTGGGTAGTTTTTGTCGGTATCTTTTTAAGTTATTTTGGAGAAAGGGGGAAGAGAAAAGCAGGGGAAGGAAATCTTCTTCTTCCCCTGCTTCACGTGTCCAGGGGAAGAAGAAGACCCACACTGTCGTTCAAAACGGCACCGTTTGGGTCTTTGTTTTTTTTAAAAAAACAGTGGATGAAACAACGTCGTTTTACCAAAATGCGCCGTTTCATTTAAAAGAAATGGTTCCAAAAACATGTCAGTATCCAACTCAATCCTCAATTTGTGATTTATTCAATCAAGTTCTCAATAGCAATTTTGATTTTAAATATCAATTCAATTGCATCCTTGCCAAATTTAATTTTCGACCCTAAAGTTGGCCACCTTTTTCACATTGATCCTTGGTCTTGAATTTATGCAATTGAACCCTTAATTGATCCATAAACTTTCAATTTCTTCAATTTAGTCCCTGATACGGTCAATTACCACCTCTTTATTTACGCGTGTTTTTCATTTTGGTCCTTGGTTTCGGATTTCTTCAATTAAATCCCTAATTGCCCATCAAACTTCAATATTTGTGCAATTAAGCCCATGATTTGACCTACCCAAATGAAAAATCTGAAGTGGTCTCATTGTAATGGGTGACCTGCCCAGATAAAAAGGAAAGAGTGGTCTCATTGTAATGGGTGACCTACCCAGAAAAAATAATGGTCTCATTATAATGGGTGACCTACCCAAAGGGAAAAAGGAAAGAGTGGTCTCATTGTAATGGGTGACCTACCCAGGTGAAAAAAGGAAAGAGTGGTCTCATTGTAATAAGTGACCTACCCAAGTGGAGGAATGGTCTCATTGTAATGTGTGAACTACCCAGATAAAAAAACATTGATAATTTTTCTAACAATGAAGATGATTCAGATAGTGATGGGGATGTTTTGCATGGAGATGGTGGTACAACCCTTATGACCATAAAGTTTCTTGACACCTATAAGTGATTCAAATGAGGATTAAAGGCATAAAAATATTCTCCACTCTACATGCACCATCAAAGACAGTCTATAGTTTGATCATAGGTAGTGAGAGCTGCGAGAATGTGGTATCCGTAGAGGTAGTAAAGAAACTTCAACTGGCAACTAAAAGTCACCTTAAACCCTACAAGCTAACATGGATAAATATAGATACCGAGATAATTGTGAATAACCACTACCTTGTTTCTTTTTTCTATAGGTCAAAAATACTTTGATAGTGTTTGGTGCGATATGGTAATAATGGATGAATGTCATATTCTACTAGGGAGGTCATGGCTATTTGATAAGATTGTTGTTCATAATGGTAGAAAAAACATGTATACCATTAGCATTAAAAGAAAGCATAGAGTGGTAGCATCTATATGGGAGAAGGTGGAGATTAGGTTGAAAATGAAAAGAATTTGTTGTCCTTATCACGGTCTATAGAGGAAATAAGGAGTGAGCGAGTGGTGTATACCCTAATGCCTATTAGTATTATAGTTATGGAAGAGGAAGAAGTTGATGACAATCCTAATGAGGTATAGGGTGTCTTGGTAAAATTTTCAGATTTGATGTCAGATGAGTTATCCTAAGGGTTACCTTTCATAAGAGAGATACAATATTGAGTTAACCTCATTCGATGTTCTAGCCTACCAAACAAGCTAGCTTATAGAACCCAAAGTAGGTGGGTTACCTTGTTTGGTACTATACACACACATGTGTTGGGATTTGATACTTTCTATAAGCTTTATTTAGGTAATTCCTCATTTGGGAAGATTTATACTTAGTTATTGGAGGGAGGTAAATGAGATAACTTTGTGCTTATGAATAGTTATCTTTTTCATGGTTTGCAGCTATGTATTCCATTTTTTTCTTTGCATGATCATATCATTCATGAGTTACATTGTGAAGCGTATTTTAGATAGGATAAGGCACTAGCTCTAGTGTTAAAAAATTATTATTTACTTAAGTTGCCAAGTTAGGTTTCTAATTTTGTCAAAAGATATGCTATTTGTTAGAGGTTTTAGAAAGCCTTATTGAATGCTGGATTGTACACCCCATAACTAGTTCCTAATGCTCTATGGTTAAACATGAGCATGGATTTTGTATTAGGCTTACCCTATACTCAATGGGCTATGAACTCTAATTTTGTTATTGTTGACAAGTTCTTAAAGATGACCCTTTTCATTGCCTGCTAAAAGACTATAAATACATCTTTGGTAGCTTGACTTTGCTTCAATGAGGTAGTTGGTTTGCATGGCATTTCTAAGTCCATCACTTCATATAGGGATGTAAATTTCATAGTTAATTTTTGGAAGAGCTCGTGGGGAAGGGTAAGAATTCAGCTAAACTTTAGCAGTGCTTAACATCCTCAAACAAATGGTCAGATAAAGGTGGTTAATTACAGTCTTAACAACTTACTACGAAGCCAGGCTAGAGATAAACTGAAATAATAGGATATGACATTGCCATAAGCAGAGTTTGCTTATAATAAGTCTCGAAATCAGACCAAATTGAATCCCTTTTATATAGTTTATAGACATAATCCATTTGCAATACTGAAACTAATTCATATTCCTCACATCGAACGATAGAGCGTCCAAGTTGTAGATATGGTGGATTTACATGCATAACATTCATGAGTAGGTCAAACATACAATCAATGACAACAATGCCAAATAGAAGGCCTTGACTTATACTAATCATATGAGAGTAGTGTTTGAGGTTGGTGATTTTGTAAGGGAAGTCTTTAAACGTGACAAGTTTCTAGTGGGTGAGTATAACAAGTTGAATGAAAGAAAAATAAGCCTTTATAAGGTGTTTCAAAAAATAAATGAGAATGTTTATAGGATTCATCATTCCTAATTAATTGAAGTCTTCTAATGCCTTCAATGTCCAACACTTGGCATCTTATTTGAAGGAGAAACAGAACTCAAGAACAAGTTATCTTCAACTTTGGGAGAATGATATAGCCACGTTTGAGATAACAGGTTATTCTAAGTAGTAGGATGTGAATCTACCACAACTAGATGAGAATCTACCATAGACATATTATGTGGATGGCCTAATAGATGCATTTATGGACCAATAAGATAGGTCTAGGCCCAACAGGAGGTCTAATTGCTCTATAATGGCCTAAGAAGGCCGTAACTTTTTATTCGACTGTTGGATCAAGCTCAAATTTCTATAGAAGTTTTTGAAAGGTGTTTCTCTTATCATAGCCCTTATTACGCTACATAGATCGTAAGTTTTTCATATAAAAAAATCTCACTTCAGGCCTCGATTTGGACCAATTTTGTTAATTTTTTTTGGATTTCATGCATTTTTTTTCTGATTTCATGATTATTTCCTTTGCATTTTTATTTTATTTAGTAGTTGAGGTATGGTTTCTGACCTAATTAAGGTTTTGTAAACCTCCTAAGGAGGCATACTTGATGAGTTTTATTTT